>Ga0137379_10007933_pt1 | contig 10066 bp, 4 predicted proteins | sample SagtaG_18_FD_104812 | JGI IMG/M metagenome (GOLD analysis project Ga0137379, IMG submission 104812) | Vadose zone soil microbial communities from Sagehorn Ranch, Mendocino, California, USA - Sage2_L_80_16 metaG | ecosystem: Environmental > Terrestrial > Soil > Vadose zone | place: USA... | reverse complement strand
GTGGAGGCGCGGCTGACGCTGTGCTCCGCCTATGTGGCTACCAAGAGACTGGAAACCGCAGTGCGCGAATGTAATAGCGCAGCCCGGATTTCGCCTCAGAACCCTGAAACGTGGTATGCATTGGGCGAATCCGCTTTGCGGGCGGCAAAGCATCTCGTCGACGAGTGGGGCTCCAAGAGCCCACAATCTCCGTATTTCTACCTTCTCAAAGGAGCGGCATATCGGGAGAGAGAAAACTATGCCCAGGCGGTTATTGAGTATCAGAAGGCGTTGAAAAATCCGGAAGGTGTTTTGGCGCAGGTCCACCTTGAACTGGGGGAAGGCTACTTACTCCAGGCTGACCCTGAGAAAGCGATAAGTCATTTCAATCAGATACCCGGGGATTCAGAACCTGTACGCTACGCCTGGGGGATGTCTCAGGCGGCACTGAGCAGGCGAGACTTCGTCGCCTTTGAACACTGGCTCAAGCAAATAGAGAAGGTCAACGCCTCGTTTGTTTCCGCGCCCCCATGGTTTGTTGCACTTTCGCTCCCGGTCCCGGACTGCGCAGCGCTTCAGCGAGAACTCGAGGGAGATGCGGCCCGGCATTTGAGTAGGGCCTCTCTCACCTTCCTCGATATCTTGATCCGCCGGGCAACCGAAAATGCCTCGGGCTTTGGGCACACGCCGGAATCCCAAGCCAACGGTCATTCGCGGGCGGGCGGCGCCGATGACCTTAAACCAAGTCCTGACCGGCTGGCTCGTGCCTTCATGTTTGGCGATTGCGCGCGGGCCCTTGAAAGCCTGCCCGGAACATTGAGATTGCAGTCTCGCAGGCTGGTTCAACTTGCAGAATGCCGGTGGGCCATGGGCGATTTTGAAAAGTCACTGCAGGCAAGTTCGCAGTCGCTCACCCGCAATCCGCGGGATGACGAGGCGCTGTACTGGAAAATCAAGAGTTTGCTTCAGCTCTCCAAATATTCGTTTTATCAACTTTCGCAGATTCCCACCGGGAAAAGCCGCTTGCACGAGCTCATGGGGAAAGCCTACGAAGCCCGCAATCAAGACGACAGGGCGATAGAGGAATACAAACAGGCGATCGCGGTGTCCCCTGGGAGTGTGGAGACTCACGATTCTCTGGGGGACCTTTACATGCGTAATGCGCGGTATGAAGAAGCAATCGAGAGCTTCACCCAGGCCATCCAGTACTCACCGAACGACCCGGATGCCCGCTATGGTCTGGGCGTGGCGTTGGTTCAATTGCGACAGGCGGAGCCGGCCGTGGAGCATCTTCAGAAAGCTCTTTCCGTCATTCCGGACTGGCCCGCGGCGCACCTATCGCTAGGTCAGGCTTTTCGTCAATTGGGCAGGGTTCGTGAAGCTATTGCACAGTTCGAGAAGGCTGCGGGGTCCGACGTGGACGGCTCACTCCATTATCAGCTGTTTCAGCTGCACAAAAGAGTGAAAGAAGAGGACAAGGCAAACGAGGCCTTGAAACGGTCGATGGAATTAAGGAAAGAGGCCGACAAGCACAGAGTAGACTTGATCAGGCCTCCGTAACCCTTGGCTGCGAGGCAGAGGGTCATGCCATGTCATGCCGGCGCTGGTTGCCAGCGTTACTCATAGTTTATGGCTTGTCACCTTCAAGTCAGCCCGCCAAATTGCATTCCTTTGCCCATTCCCAGGCTGGCCCGGCACGGGCGCGACACGATGACTACACGCAAGGCCTGACATACTATCGATCCAAGGAATATGCGGCCGCAGTCGAAGCATTCAACCGGGCGCTCAAAGAAAATCCAGGAAGCCCCTGGTTAATCTATCATCTTGCCAGGTCTCATCTACACCTCAAGAATCGAGCCGCCGCGGAAGTCCTCGCAAAAAAACTCGTCCATGAAGATCCGAGCTTTGCCAGAGGCTATTTTCTACTCGGGTACATTCAATTTGAAGAGCGGCAGTATCCGCTGGCAGAACAGAATCTCAGACGCGCCGTTCAATTGGAGCCCACATACTGGGAATCCCATCAAGCCCTGGGGTTAACATATGTGCTCCAGGATCGGCACGAGGAGGCGGAGGAGGAACTGCGCGAAGCGGTTCAACTGAATCCAAACGATCCGGACGCACACTATTACATGGGCCGGCTCTATTCGACCAGGAGCAAGTTTGTCGCTGCCCTTGAAGAATTTTCCAAAATGCGCGATCTCGATCCGCTGTCGGTCAAAGCCTACAACAATCTCGGCACCACACGCCTCGCGCTCAACCAGGTGACAGCCGCTATCGCTGATTTTCAAAAAGCGATGGAGCTGGGTACGGAGACCGGGAACCCATCGGAGTGGCCTTACATCAACCTGGGCAAGTTCTACTACGAGCGAGGCAAAAGAGACCAAGGGCTGGCACTCTTGAAAAGAGCTGTTGAAATCAATCCTCAGAACGATATCGGGCAATACCATCTGGGAAAGTGCCTTTTCGCGCTGGGATTGACAGAGAAAGCTAGAGACGCGGTGGAGAAGGCGATCGATATTCACTCCAAAAGCCCGGACTACTTTTATTTTCTAGCCAACATCTGTAAAAAATTGGGCAGAATGGATGAGGCGAGTGCGGCATTCAGACGCTTTGAGGCACTGCGTAAGAAACCCTAGTCACAAACTGGTCAAGTTTCGTACGACAGCCATGGTTGTGAGAGGGGCAGTTGAGAGTTTCAAACCGCCGATCAACGCCGATGAACGCGGATGTTCACCGGTTCCATCGTCGTTAATCGGCGTGCATCGGCGGTTACCGTCTCGGCGGTATGAGGCTCGCTCACTATCTTGCGGATTGGCGATTGCGGATTGAGAAACCCTGGCCGATTTCAAATACGCGACACGCAATCGCTGGCTTCCTCAACCTTTGTGGGGGCCAGGGTCCGTGAGATTCTTGCCTTCGTCTTCGTCAACGGGCCTCCAACGCTGGCGCATTGTAAAGCGAGAAACACCGGGGTCCCCGCCGAGGCTGGCCGTAACTGAATCGGCGCTATTAGCAACGTGAGACGCGATAACGGGAACGTGCTCGGGGAGGATCCTGCTCGTCGGACCGCTAACGCTTATGGCAGCTGTGACTTCACCGGCACCATTGAAAACAGGCGCAGCAACGGCCCGAACCCCTGCCACAGCTTCTTCGTTGTCGATCGCATAACCCCGGGTTCTCACCTCTTCCAATTCCTTTCTTAATCGCAGCAAGTCCGGAATCGAATTCGCGGTTGGGCGCGCCAGGGGAATTGGCAGACTCTCCAGAATTGACTCCAAACTGTCTTCGGAAAGAAACGCTGCGATCGCCTTCCCCAATGCCGTCACATAAAAGGGTCGCCGGCTGCCAACTTTGGCAGCCATCCGAAATTCATGCGGACTCTCCACGACGTTTAGAACCAGGATCTCCATACGGTCAAGAATAGCCAAGTTAATGGTTTCGCCGACCTCACGAGCTAGAGCTGCCATGATGGGATGTGCCGCCCTCAGCAGTACCAGGGGCAGGGGAGCCAGAACTCCTATCTGAAACAAGGCCTGTCCTACCTGGTACCTTCCATTCTCCCTTTGCAGAAAACCCTCTGCTTCCATTTGAGCCAGCAGGCGATGGCACGTACTTTTGTTGATTTTTGCAAAGATGGAAATCTCCGCAAGGGTCATTCCCTCAGGCTTGACACGAAAACACGAGAGAATGTCGAACGCTTTCTTTAGCACTCCAACGGCCTTCCTTGGGTTTTCCATAGGCTGGTATTGTGTCAAATCAGGACCCGAACCGCAACAGATCCAAGCCGAATACTTCGGATAGACGAGTGAGTGTTGGGGTGCAGTTTTCGAATGTTGACACCATTCCAATATGTAAAAAGAAATCTGTTGACAAAGCGATGAAACCGGGATAGACGTTTTGCCCAGTTCGGCTCGGTTCTGGGTTTTTTGTGGCCGGGAAAGGGCAAGTTTGTGGCAGGCTTGTCCAAATTCGCTCCCCAAGTTTTTTCATTCACGGGCAGCAGAAGAACTCCCCGTCTCCCAACCAGGTTTTCCCATTGGAGGGTAACAAAATGCTGGGTTCGCGACTGAGACTGCCTCTGGCTGTTTTTTGGCTAATTTCTTGTGCTGCCGCTAACTTGTGGGCCCAGGCCGAAACCAGTGCCATTCGCGGCAGGGTGACCGATCCCAAAGGATTACCTGTTCCCGGCGTGGAGATAGTCGCGACCGACTTATCCACAGGCGTCGAGCACCGGACCGTTAGCAGAGAAGATGGAAACTATTTTCTTACTGCTCTCCCGTTGAGTCGCTACGGCCTGCGGGCTTCCTTGAGCGGCTTTCGAACATTTGAGAACCCTTCCGTTCAGGTCCGGGTTGCGACCACAGCCCTTGTCAACGTGGAGCTGCAGGTGGGTGAAGTACAGGAAAAAGTGACCGTCGAAGCGACGGCGCCTGTCCTGGAAACAGAATTCCACACGATCTCCACTACAATTGATGAAAAGCAGATCAATCAGCTTCCGCTAAAGATGGCAGGGAGCTCGACCCACATCGAACAATTCGTCTTTCTGACTCCTGGCGCCGTGACGCAGCGCGGTGAGCAGGGGCCGCCCTTTAACACGCAAATCAACGGGACCCAGGCCTTCTCCCGCGAGCTCGAGATCGATGGTATCAGCCTTTCCACGCGAAACGACGAGGGGGGGGTCTATGTACCACCAAACCTGGATTCAGTAGGAGAGTTCAAGGTCAACAGCGCCAATAGCTCCGCCGAATTCGGGCATGCCTTTGGCGGCGCTGAAGTCTACTCCATGAAATCCGGAGGGCGCGAATATCACGGGACACTCTATGACTATCTGAGAAATGATGCCCTCGATGCTCGCGGCTTCTTCGCACAATCCGTCCCTGTTCTCAGGATGAATCAATTCGGAGGCAGTTTAGGAGGGCCGCTTGGGATCCCTGGCACCAAGAAACTGAGGGAGAGTTTCTTTTTCTTCACCATCCAGGGTTTCAGGTTTCGGACGGCGCCTAACAGTATCATCACGACGGTGCCGACGGAAGCCATGAGGAACGGTGACTTCACCGCTTATCCCTTCCCTATTTATGATCCCGCAACAACCGCTCCCGACGGAAACGGCGGATTTACGCGCCAGCAGATAAGCTGCAAGGGGGTGCTCAACGTTATCTGCCCGGACCGCATCAGTCCGGTCTCCGCCAAGCTTCTGACTTTTTACCCCAATCCGAATAGGGCCGGCGATCTCGGAGGGATCGTCAATAATTATTTGGGCGGAACACTGGCCAACCGGAGTGATGAAAACACCTGGTCGATCAAGATAAACAGCCACCTTTCGTCCCGTCAGAGTATTTCAGGGGTTTACAACAAAGGGAGCCTCACGGCCAAGAATTTCGGCGCCTTCCCGCCCCCAGTGCAGGGGGGTGATCAGTCCCAGAGAACGGATTTTGTCGTCCTCAACCACACGCTGACGATCTCTCCAAACCTGATTAATCAAGTCTCGGCCGGATATACGTATGTGAAGAACTGGGGCTTACCCCCTCCCGATGACAGGAACTTCATCAAGGAACTTGGCATCAAGGGTGTACCCGGAGACCCTCCCCAGTTTCCCGCGGTAAGCTTCTCCGGCCCGATCGGGACCGAAGGATTTGGGGTGTTCGCGCCCTTTGCGATTCCGGAACAATCCTATCAATATCGCGATGATATATCGTATATCCGAGGCAAGCATTCACTGAAGATGGGCTTCGACCATAGACGTATCCACGGCGGAAGGCAGGACACGGGCCGCATCAATCTTGGCTTCAGCTTCCTGGAAACCTCCCTGCCCAATTCCCCAGACCGGAATGAGACCGGTTCTGGTTTGGCGAGCATGATGCTGGGAACTGCAGATGCCGCTTCGATTGCGTACACGCCAACCCGGCCCGGTTTCCGTTGGCATTATTACGGAGCTTACATCCAAGACGATTTCAAGATGACTTCCAAGCTGACGATCAACGCGGGATTGCGCTGGGAGGCTTTTCTCCCTCCTTACGAAGTAGCGGATCGTCTCTCAACCTTTGATCCCACGCTGCCGAACCCTGGAGCCGCTAACCGCCCCGGTGCGCTGGCTTTTGCGGGTGAAGGCCCGGGCCGCATCGGACGCAGAAGGATCTCCGATACGTATTGGCGCAACTTCGCTCCCAAGTTGGGGTTCGCCTATGCCCCGAACCCAAGGACCGTTGTTCGGGCCGGGTTTGGAATCTCTTTCTCACAGAATAGCGGCTTAGGCTCCGCGCGCTTCCCTTCGACCCTGGGGTTCAATCTCGGGTCGTTTGAGACCGGCGCACAGGTCCGGACTCTCGATGGAGGAGTGACCCCGGCTTTCCTTCTGGATAACGGTTACCCGCAGAACTTCGGATTACCTCCCAAGATTGATCCGAGTTTTGCTAACGGGCAGAACATAACATGGACGCCACGCGATGGGTTCCGGCCCCCATACCTCGCATCCTGGAGTCTCAGTGTGCAGCGAGAACTCCGGCGGAACATGGTAGTGGACGTGGCATACGTCGGCAATAAGGGAACCCGGCTCTTTTCTTACCTGGATCGGCCCAATCAGCTGGATCCCCGGTTCTATTCCTTGGGGAACCTGTTGACTCAGAACATCAATTCACCCGAGGCCGCAACGGCAGGGATCAGGCCTCCATTCCCCGGTTTTAAAGGTACGGTGGCGCAGGCGCTGCGTCCGTTTCCGCAGTATCGAGACATAATCAAACAGATCGAGCCCGATGGGAACTCCACATATCATGCGCTCCAGACGAAACTGGAAAAGAGGTATTCGGACAACCTCAACTTTCTTGTCTCCTATACCTTCTCGAAAACAATTACGGACGCCGACAGTGCGCTTACTTTTGTCGCGTTCACCGGGCATCAGAATGGATTCGACAAACGCTCCGAGCGCGCCATAGGTTTGCAGGATGCAACCCACAATCTTGTGATGAGCTACCTCTACGAGTTCCCCATAGGCAAGGGAAAACGTTTTCTGAACCGACCCGGCGGGCCGAACGCGCTCTTGGGCGGCTGGGCGATCTCCGGTATTCAGACTTACCAGACCGGTTATCCCATGGGTTTCACCGTCAGCTCCCCCTTGCCCGGGATCTTGTTGTCGGGGGATTTTCTCCGTCCTGACCGAATCTCCGGTCAGCCCTGTCGCGCAGCCGCCGGGGCTGGCGGATTTGACGTCAATCGCGATCCGTATTTCAACGGCGCGGCCTTCTCGCAGCCTGCGCCGTTCACTTTTGGCAATGCATCTGCGCGATACTCGGACTGTCGCGTGCCTGCATTCATTAACGAAGACATAAGTCTCTTGAAGAACATCCGCTTCGGCGAGCGGCGCTCCTTACAGTTCCGCGCCGAGTTCTTCAACCTGTTTAACCGCACTGTCTTCGGAGGTCCAAACCTGGACGTCAGTAGCCCCACGTTTGGGCGGCTCCTTTCGCAAGACAACACACCGAGGCAAATTCAATTTGTCTTGAAATTGCGATTTTGAGGAAAGGGAATCTTGCCCCGTCAGAGAGCTCCGACCATCTGAAGGGCGCGCTTTGTCACGGTTTTTTCTCTGCTCGGACGTGGGCCACCGGCAAACGATCATTAACAAACTGCGCCTGTCCAGGTCTCTAGCAGGCAGAGGTCATTCTATGATCGGTCGTCGTTCAATCGCACTAAGACGCAGCAGCTTGTTATTGACGGCTCTCTTCATGTGTGCAGACCTTCTTCCGACCGGCGGTTTGCCGGCACAGAGAGTGGAACCGGATCGTGGCCGGGTGGATTTCACCTTGCGAACCAAGCCTCGTCCAAGAATGCGCGCAGTTTCGGGAGGACTGGTCTACGAAGAACATCTATACAAAGGCGGGTTACGGACCCGCTACTGGTCTCCCACCGGCCTGATCAAACCGGACGCCTTCCTGGAGCGCGACGTCGCACAGGTGGCCGCGGGCGACGAGTTGCCCCTCCTCGACGAACCTATCGCTTGCTCGTTTGGCCTCTCCGTCGACGGGCAGGAACTGTGGGATCACTGGAGTTGGAAGTCATCCCAAGAACTGCCGTGTGAAGCGGAACACGACTCGCAGTCAGGAAGAGAGGATCACCGCCGTTGCCGTCACATGGCAGTGGACTTGGTCAATGAGATCCGGCCCATCCGTGTTCGGGTGCATACTCAAGTGGATGGAAACCCATTCCTTAAACGCTGGCTGGAAATCACGAATAACGGTCAGTCCGCAGCCGCGATCGGTGCGCTCTATCCCATGTCTGGGTTTTTGTTCGCGGGGCGCAGGCTGAAAGAGAACTTGCCTTCGGAGGGGGCTGGAATCTTCTCAGTACTGAGAACGGCCAACTTTGATCCGTGGAGAGAAGGCGATTTTCGCTGGGTCACGCTCCCCGACGGGAGCTACAGCTATGGTAACTCCAAGTGGGGAATGCCCTACAGCGTGGTTCGCAATGCGGTCACTGGCGAGTCTTTCGCCATTTATTTTGGCTGGACCGGGCGCTATTCCTTCGAATTTTTCAACAACCACAATCCCGCCAGCGACGACGCGTCGCTCTACTTCCGCGCGGGGCTTGCAGGACCTGGGCCCTTCCGCGTACTGGGTCCGGGGGAAACAGCGACTTCTCCCCCTGTTTTCATCGGCCATTTTCTCGATGACCTGGACGGAATCGTGCTGGCGTCGCACAAGTTCTTGAGAGAATCTGTTCTTCCCGCGCTGCCCAAGGGCCGTGTCCGGCCGGTCGAGATGAACTCCTGGGGATTTGTGGCATTCGAGCTCTCGGAAGACAGCCTGCGATCCGCCATCGATACGGCGGCTGATGTGGGTGTCGAGTTATTCACTATCGACGCAGGCTGGTATGGCGATGTGAAGTCGAACTGGTGGCAGATGGCCGGGGACTGGAAAACCGGATCCAGATTACCCGACGGGCTGGAGCCGATTTTCGACTATGCACGAAGCAAAGGATTAATGTGCGGTCTATGGATAGACATCGAGCGGATCGGGACGGCCAGCGAGCTGCGGAAAAAACACCCGGACTGGATCGTAAGAGTCCACGGAGCCAGCGAAGGTCAAACTGCCCTGGACTTTACCAATCCCGAAGTTGTCAAGTTTGCGGAAGAAACACTCGCCGGTCTGATTGAACGCTACAAACTGGATGTGTTTCGCCTGGACTATAACACGGATATCGGGCTCAGCGGGGCGCAGAACAGGCGGGAAGGCTTTGTCGAAAACAGTTACTGGCGGCACTATGACGCGATTTATACGATGTACCGGCAGCTTCGCAAACGCTTTCCAAACTTGACGATGGAGAACTGTGCCGGTGGAGGAGGCCGGAATGACCTGGGCATGCTGCAGAACTTTCACTGGGCTCAGGTCTCCGACGAATGGGGAGGTGTACGGACCTTGAAGGCTCTCAACGGCTTCTCGCTTGCTCTCCCGCCGGAATACGGCCTGAGCTATGTGGGATTCATGAACGATGAGAACTACAGGTACGGCGATGTTGATTTTCGCTTTCGCGGCCAGATGTTCGGTCACCTTTGCCTGGGAGGCGTGGCCCCGAATGCTGCTGAGTTTCCCGCTGCCCATCGTGATAAGGTCCGGCACAACGTGAATCTCTACAAGACCTTCATTCGGCCCGTCCTGCCGACGGTAAAGGTCTACCATCACACTCCCGTTCTCCCCAACACGGAGCCCGGCGAATGGTGTGTGTTGGAACACGTTACACCCGACCAGAGCCGGGGATATGCGGGCGTTTTCCGTCTGGCAGGGGCCCGGGAAGAAAGCTACCTGTTTCGGCCTCGTGGGCTGGATGCCAGTGCGACCTATAAAGTGACGTTTGACAACACCGGAAAAAGCGTTCAAATGCGCGGCGAGGAACTTGGTCGTTCCGGCCTCCTGATTCGGCTGGGGGAGGTGCTGCGGTCCGAACTGGTTCTCTTTGAAAGGCAGTGAGCCTAAAATCTATGGCTCAAAGCGAGCGGCTCTTCTGCTGCTCCAGTTTGAGTAACCTGAGCAGATGGCTAGCAGTCAAATGCGACCCACATTCGAGGGCAAGGTCGCCCTGGTCACTGGAGGTGCTCGCG
>Ga0137379_10007920_pt1 | contig 10075 bp, 22 predicted proteins | sample SagtaG_18_FD_104812 | JGI IMG/M metagenome (GOLD analysis project Ga0137379, IMG submission 104812) | Vadose zone soil microbial communities from Sagehorn Ranch, Mendocino, California, USA - Sage2_L_80_16 metaG | ecosystem: Environmental > Terrestrial > Soil > Vadose zone | place: USA... | reverse complement strand
TGCGACCTTCCCAGACGATCGCCGACATGCACCCGTTCGTGATTGCTGCACACTGCTGTCGGTGCGTCCCCGTTGCGTTCATCGCGTGAGCCAGTCGAGGTCGAGTGCTGTGTGGGCTGGCCACGTGCCGATTTTCAGCAAGGCAACGTCGTCGGGGCTGACCGCTTCGCGTGGCTCCACCGTCCAGCGGGTGATGCCGTCTGCGTCGCGCTCGATGAACTTGATATCGCATCTGATCTCGGCGCCGCTGTTCAGCGTGAGCCGCACATCTTTCGGCTTCCGCCGTCGTCTCAGCATGCTTGTTCCTTCCGTCTGAGCGTGTCGTAGAGAAGCTGGGTCAGGTCGTCGCCGTTGAGCGTCGAGCCGCAGAACCTGCATTCGATGCGGTTGATGACGCCGCCTTCGGAATGAACGCTCAACGCGGGTGCCCGTAGTTCTTCGTCGTCCTCCCAAACCGGCACCGTCGTCGAGGAGCAGACGCGGCATGCGCCGCGCATCGGCCATGTCCGGTCGGGGTCGCTGCTGATCGTGACCCGGACCCGCGACACCCAGCTGTTGATCAGGGTGTGCCACATCGTCAGCGCCGCCGGATCGGCTGAGGCGTTGACGTGGGACACGAGCGAGCGGAGATCGCGGGGGACGTCGCGGCTGCGTTTGATCCGGGCGTTGAGGCAGCCGTTGCGGACGTCGGTGGCGATCTCGAGGAGCAGCGACAGCGCAGTCGAGTCGCAGGGCGGTTTGGATTGCTGGCCGCGTCCGCCGGTCTGCAGGCCAGCGCCGGACTCGATCGCCTCGTGGAGCTGGGTCCATAGCGACGGCATGGTCACCCACTCGGGCGGGATGTCGAAGTCGCGGCTGAGCCGCATCCGGGTGGGGTTCGTCAACCGGTCACATTGCGTCCAGAGGTCGCGAGAGGTGGCCTGCCTCGTGTCCGGCACGGCAGTCACGCCCGTGCTTCGTGGCGGCCGTCGTGTCCTATCTCCCGGTGGCATTGGATCAACGCCGGGCAGCGACCCAAAGCCATGTCCCGCTCAGCTCTGACGGACGCTTGCGCAGCGGCGAACAGCGGATGCTCCCGCAGGTAGGGCGGCACCGCGTAGCCGTCCATCTCGGTGCCGTCATCGAGCTTGTCGCCCATTCAGCTGCCCTCCGGTTGTACCCCAGCGGGTACTTCGGTGCAGCCGCAGGCGCCCCAGTCGTCGGGGTCGAACATGCCTGGCTGCGAGTCGAGTTGTTCACGGAACGCGGTCAGCGAGAGCGGCCGCAGTGTGCCTTTCGTGCGGTCGCGGAGGATTGACACGTCAGCGCCGAGCATGGCCATTGGTTGCCGCCTCCCCGCGGGTCATGGCCGCGTCGCTTTGCTGGTGAAGCCGAGCAGCATCAGGCCGAAGTTGTGGTCGGGCCGGTCGTCCCGAATCTCGCGGCAGCCGTTCCGGAGACACCAGTAGTAGTGGCTCGTCGGGGTCAGCCGGCTCATGTAGGTGCCGTGCACGGGGCAGCGCATCTTCATTCCGTCGCCTCCCCTTCGCCGTCGAGGTAATTGACAATCGCGGTCGCCGGGTTATCGGCGGCGGCCTCGCCGAACGCGTCCATCGTGACGCGCACGTTGCCGGCGAAGTGCGGGATCTTCGGCGGATTGAGCGCGGTCAGGGCCTCGGGGATCTGGGCAGGATCGGTGATCCGCAACTCGATGACCAGGAGCGCGCGTGTCGGTCTCATTCCGCCGCCATTCCGCCAACAGCGGCGCGTTCTTTGCGTCCTTCGAGGCTATAGAAGACGCGCCAGGCCAGGTCCCACGCCTGCGACGACTCCAAGTTGTTCACACCACGCGGCGAGGCCAACTCGCGGACCGTCGCAGCATTGATCTCCCACACGTCAGCGATCAGTTCGAGGACGGTGAGACGTTCCTCAGCGGCCGTACGCCAGTGGTTCGCGGCCATGCATGCGTCGTGCCAGACCTTCCGGTCGCCGTAGCCATGCCAGGGCTCAGACAGGCGTCCACGGTGGCCACAGCGAGCGCAGCGTTTGCCCCAGCGGTTGCGGATGTTGGACGGTCGAAGCTGTCGCAGTCTCATTCCGTCGCCTCCCCGCCACGAGCGACACGAGCAGCGACAGCGCGCATCTCATGGAACCCGATCTTGAACCTCTCCGAGGATGTCACTGGCGCATCGGGATAAGCCGCGATCTCTGCGGCGACTGTGTCTCGTGTTGCCCGTTCCAGGAACGGCAACGCAGCAGCCAGCACGTCGGCAGCAACGAAGCGCCACGAAGCCTGATCCGCCTCGGACAGCGCATCGTAGGACAGCGCCGACTGGATGAAGCAATACCGCCGCGCTGCCGCTTCGATGGCGTCCTCGGGTAGCTCACCCACCGGACCAGTCGGACGAGCGGCAGCGGACTCGGCAGCGAGCGCCCGGTCACGCCACTCCCCAGCATGCGCGACAAGCGCGCCGATGTAGTCCAGCACCGCGTAGGCAGCCTGACCACTAGCGCCTCGCGTCGGGTCAGTGGGGATCACCCTGACCGCCGCCTGCGGATCGGCTCGCATCGAGTCGATGATCAACGGCGCATCGGGTAGCTCGATGGGCGCCGGGGTGGGCTGCGCCGCTGACAGGTCAGGCGCCAGCGGCTGGGCTCGGGTATCGGTCATCGCTGCCACCCATCCACCGTGGCGCGCTCGCGCGTGCTGGTAGCTGACGGTGGATGGATGGTGAGAACAGGGTTTGTGGGTCTGGGTCTGGGACTGCTTAGCTCCGGTTGAAGCATTTGCTTAGGCACGTGCTTGTCCTTTGATTGAGCTAAGGCCAGGGCGTTTGCTTCCGCCTTTGCGGCCGGCGGCGGCGCGCTTCTCGGACAGGGCGATCCACTCGGCGGCGAGCATGTTGTGGTCGCCGTAGTCGTGCATCTGGTAGCCGCCGTCGATGGGTTCCCACCAGCCGGTGCGGATGAGCGCGGTGATCTCTGACGGTTTGCCGAGCGCACGCGCGAGCTCGTCTGGGATGCGGCCGTCGTTCTTCTGTCCGGCCACCCACGATCCGGCGCGGACCCACAGGCCCATCGCGGCGTTGCCTGCGGCGATGGTCTTGCGGTGGAACGCGAGTTGGTCATCGACGTTGAGATACACGCGGTCATCTCCCTCACGGTCATGCGATGTCACCTGAGATGACGGTGCCGAATAGGCGGTCTAGAGAGATGCATCGGTCTCGGCGTACAAGTGCGTATGGCGTACCGGAACCTAATCGGCCACGGCGCGCATGCTCGGGGCAGCGCTCGGGTAGTGCCCGGCCCCATATGTCATCTAGGGCAAGTTTCCAGCACTCGGGGCAGCATCCGCCGTCGTCGCCGTCCTCGAGCACGCTCGCAGCAGAGAGTGCCTTACCGTCCTCGCAAACGTAGAAGACCGGGAGCATCGTCATACGCGACGCCAGTAGCGCGCGCAGCTCGATTGAGTGGTTGGGCGTTGCCGCTCCGATGCAATGCTTCGCGTCGACTAGGAACAGGCGCGGCTTGCCCGGTCGCCAGCACGCAAAGTCCGGCAACCATCGCAACAGCGATCTGTTTTCGTCGCCCTTCAGCACATCGCGCAGTGCTTCGGATAAGAGGGCTTGGCCGAATGGCTCGACGGTCAGACCTCGAGCGTAGAGCCAGCCTTCCACGGCCTGTTCGTGGGCGCTTCCCCAGCCAAGTCGCTCTCGGCCGTTCATCGGCTGAGCACCACTAGGTCGCGGTACAGCTTGAGTAATCGCTTGTTCTCCCGCGCCCATGTCACTTGCTGGCCGGTTGCCTGCTGCGTGTTGTAGGGGACGATGATGCGGCGCTCGACAGCCCAGCCTTCGTTGATGAACGGGGCGAGCATGTCGGTGGCGTGGTCGATCACTGTCCCGTCCTCGAGTTGGGTCGGGCTGATGATGTAGGCGATGCGGTCAGTGCGCTCGACGCAGATCTTCGCGATGGCATCCCAGTCCGCGTAGAAGTCCTCGAGCGTCTTGTTGCCCATGTCTTCGGGGTCGTCGCTGTAGCGGCCTTTGGCCTGCTGCCAGTAGGGCGGGTCTAGCAGCACCAAGTTGGCTTTGTTCGGCGCGCTGTCGGGCCAGCCGTTGGTGATGTCGTGCTCGTGGATCGGTAGCGTCGGCGTGGCCGGTTTGCGGTCCGATGCCCACACTCGTCGGCCCATCGCCTTGGCTACGTCGATGGTCGTGCCGCCGCCGGCGAATGGGTCCACAACGATGTCCCCAGGCTGTGTGTAGAACCAGAGCAGGTTCTCGACTATCTGCGGCGGCATCTTCCCGAAGTAGCTCGACTCGCCCGCGGCGCTCTGGAATGACCAGACGTCGAAATGCTGACGCGATTCAGGGGGCTCTAGGGATTCTGGCAGACCTGCCATTTTCCCTAACCACTCGCTAATCGTTGTCTGATCTGCGCCGATCTCATCGGCAATGGCTTGCTGCGTGAGGCAGTTCAGCCACATGTCCCAGGCTTGCGCACGCTGAGCATCGCTCTCGGCCTTGCGTGCGTCCTTGGTCCAGTCGCGGACGGTGCGCTCGGACACGCTGAGGAGCTCGGCGAGTTCAGCCACTCGGGTGGCCTTGTCGAGCGTCGGCCATAGCTGCCCGGCCAGCCGCTGCTTATCCTTAGCCGCGAGCTGCTGGCCGTGGCTCGCGTTGCGACGGATCGACTCGCGGATGATCTCGACATCGGTCAGGTCGCCGAGATTCTCGGCAGCTATCTCGGTGCGGCCTTCCTTGCGGTGGGCCTGCCAACGGTGGAAGCCGTCGACAAGTACGCCGTCCTTGGCCACGACGATGGGCGGCAGTAGGTCGAGCGCGGCGCGGTACCGCTCGATCGCAGCGTCGTCTTCGCGTAGGCGCGGGTAGAGCTCCTTCACGAAGCGCACGGCGTCGATCGGCAGCGTCTCGGTCACGCGGTGACCTTCCTGTTCAGCGGGTGGCATTCGGGGCAGCGTGCGGCGCCCGGTAATCGGTTCTCATCCAGCACGTGCCGCGTGGCCGGGTCGCAGGTGCCGCACCATTCCGGCCGCGCCTTGGGTGCTTTCACGGCCGGGTCGTGGCGTGCGCAGTGTTCGAGCCGGCTGGTGATGACGCCGCCGACGTTGATGATCCCGGCGAGTCCGCGGGAGCATTCGGCGGTGAGCGCTGGCACGGTCCAGCCGCGCGTGGTGGCGGCGGTGACGAGCCCTGCGATGCGTTGGGTGTCGTGCAGCTGCGCGCGGATGGTCGCGGGGAGCGCCTCACGGAACGCGCGGACCGGGTCAATGGTCTCGGTCACGTCGGCCCCCCATCGCGTCCTGCGTATCGCCGTAGCCGGTGTTTCATCAGCGCGGCTCCGTTGGCGATGCCTGCGATGCCGCCGTGGGTGATGAGCTGGGCGAGTTCGGCGGGCTCGTAGGTCTGGCTGGCGGTGTGGATGTCGGCGGTGGTTTGGGTGTCGATGACGCGTTGGAGGAGGCGTCTCGCACCGGGCCGCATCTCGTCGAGGAGGGCGCGCACGGGGTCGCTCATGCCGGTACCTCGCCGAAGTCGAATATGGGCTGCCCGATCCGGTCGACAGCGAGCGCGCAGTACTCGGCGTTCAACTCGATGCCGACGGACTTACGCATCAGCCGGCGCGCCACCATCAGCGTCGTCCCGGACCCGGCAAACGGGTCGAGGACGGTGCCGTCTGGTGGGCAGCCGGCGGCGATGCAGCGGCGGGCGAGCTCGGGCGGCATGGTGGCGAAGTGCGCCATGGGGTACGGAGCCGTCGGGATCGACCACACGTCGCCGGGGTTGCCGCCAAGCGGATGCGGCGCAGCGGTGGCAAGGCCAGCGTTCAGGTGATCCCCGCGGTCCCATCCGTTCCGGCCGCCATTGCGGCCGGCTGTCCATTCTCGGCTGTGCGGTTGCCGAATGGCATCGAGATCGAATGCGTAGCGCTGCAACTTGGTGAACAGGTAGACGAGCTCGTAGCGGCATGCCAAGCGATCCGTGACGGAGTCCGGCATCGCATTGGGCTTTACCCAGGCGATCTTGTTGCGAAGCACCCAGCCGTCATCTTGCAGAGCCATAGCGACGCGCTCGGGGATCATCAGCAGGTTCTTTGGTGGAAGCCCGGTGGCGGCATCTCGTGGTGCCGCCGTCATGGCTTTATCTCTGCGGCGGGACGGCCGGGCGATGTCCTGTTTTCCGGCGCCCGCGGGTTTCCCATACCGCTCGTTGAATCCGACGTTCAGCTCGCCGCGACCAGACGAATAGGAGTCGCCGAGGTTGAGCCACAGCACCCCGTCCGGGCGCAGCACCCGCCGGACCTCCGCGAACACCGCCCGCAGCGTCTCCACGTACTCCGCAGGCGACGCCTCGAGCCCGATCTGCCCGTAGACTCCGTAGTCGCGCAGCCCGTAGTAGGGCGGCGACGTGACGACACAGTTGACCGACTCCGCTGGCAGGGTCGGGAGGACGTCGGCGACGTGACCTTGATGCAGGGTGACGTCGTGCTCGGCGTGGTAGACGGTCATGCGCCACCGACCGATGCGAGCTGCTCGCGTGCGGCGCGGCGTCGAGCGTTCGCGCGGGCGCGGCTCCCGGTCGTCTGCAATGCCTCGGGGACGCCGCGTTCTTCGGATGTGGTGCCACCCCAGATGCCCCACGGCTCGCCGGTCTCTACGGCCCAGGCGAGGCACTGCGTGATGACCGGGCAGGCCCGACAGATCCGCTTGGCCTCGTCCTCGTTGGCGCGCGGTCCGTTGCGTCCGTCGGCGCCGTAGAACAGCTCGACGGGCTCGCCTTCGCAGGCGGCTGACTCGGCCCAGTCCATGCTCATGCCTTGTCGGCTGCTATGACTGTGGAAGAGGGGTCGCGGCGTGTCGCTGTCATGGCAGGCTCCGGGCAGCGGCGTCGCGGCGCTGCTCAACGAGCGGACGGAGCGCGGCGACGATGGCCCGCTCGTACGCCTCGTCAGTGGGGGTGTCGTAGCCCATCGCGATATGCCCGCAGTCGCCGAGCTCGGTTAGCAGGCTCGCCATACCGATCTGGTCGGCGGCCTTCGCATCGTCGGGCTCCGCGAACACGATGTTGACGATGGCTAGTACGACGTCATCGCCGACGGCGAAGCCGTAGCGGTCCCGCAGTGGACACTCGGCGGCGTAGGTCAGTTCCCGCGCGAGCGCGATGCGGTGCTGGTCCTCGTAGGCGCTCATCCGGCACCGTCCACGGTCTCAGCGGTGTCACTGAGGGTGAGTTCGGCGGGGTGGACGGGTTGCGCTGCCGCCGCGCCGTGGTACCGGACCCACACGTACCGGGCGGTGACCGCTTCGATGACGCCGGTGGCGTGGTGGGTGACTTCGGCGCCGCGGTGGGCGCGGGCCTCATCCAGCGTCATCATGCCGGCTTCCCGTTGGCAACTTCCAACAGCACGTCCGCATGGCACGGCTGGTCGAGCGGGCACCAGCACGCGAGGTCATGGCCAGCGAGCTCGGCGCGCGCGATTCGGCTGAATTCGGGGTTGGCTTGCCAGCCGTGGACTTGCCCGACAACGGCGGCAGGATTGCCGATCATGTAGCGGTAGACCTCGACGGCGTCAGCAGGTGTCAGCGGCTCGTGATCACCCCACGGCGATGGCTCGCCGATGCGCCACGGGTTGGCCCACTTGGACGGCCGAGAAACGACGACCGCGCCTTCGGGCTTGCGCCAGCCCTTCGTGCGACGTAGTTGAATGCGTTGCGGGCTCACGTCTCGCCTCGTTTCGGGCGTCCGGGCAGCGGCGGGCAAATGTCATCCACAGCCCTGTTGATAACTGCTTCCACAAGCGCTGCGACCGCCTCGTCTGCGTCCACAGACCGGTATTCGCGGCAGGGTTGCCGGTAGAACGCCCGCGCCTCCGCCGACGCCTGCTGCCGCTGCACAGCGGGGTCGAGCGCGGCCCACGCCCGGTCAAGGGGATGCGTCTCGTACGGCGGCGGCCACGTCACAGCAGACTCACCTGTTCGCCGGCTGCCGGCCCTTGCGGGTCGATCAGGTACACGGTGGCGTGCAGGCCGGGCTGCCGGAGCGCCCGCGGGGTTTCGAGTGGGTACACCTTCCAGGCGTGCAGGTCGACGACCTGCGCGTCGTCATGCCACAGCCCGGCGAGGGTGGCGGCGTCTAGGACGGCTCTCGAGCATTTGTCGACGTCGGGGTAGACGATCGGCCACGTGCGGCGCAGCTTCGGGGCGCCAACGGGCTTGCGCATCGTGAAACACAACTCAACCGCGACGGGTCCGAGCAACGGGAAGCCGCCGGGCATGCCGACTCTTGCCGCTGCGATACCTGCGTTGATCGCAGTGTGGACCATCGCACGCCACGGCTTGAGCGCCTTGGACGATTCGACCATGATCGCCCGCCCGGACCGGCTGATGCCCTTAAACGACTTGCTGCCCTGACTGATCGGGAGGCCGTGCAGCGCGAACGTCAGCACCGGGGCGGACCGCTGATACGGCACACCCGGGTACGGCACATCGACGCGCGCGGCGAAGGTCATTCCCACTCCTTCGGTGGTGGGTATGTCTTGCATTGACCATGCGCGCCGATCCACTCATGCATCAGGTTGGCCTCGTCGTAGCCGAAGTGCTGCTCATGGCCGCGCTTGCTTGGGTGCGGATGCTCATCGTCGACCCTGAAGACGCCGCATGGCTCGCCGTGTGAACACTCGGCCAGACAACCCGACACGCAGATATACGCAACACCGGCCATGAGAGCGTCAGTCCTGGGCTTCCCGGTCGAGCGCGGCTTGTTCTGCGCCCAACGCCAACTGCCCCGCCTGCTCAGCGCGGATCCGCTCCGTCTCCTCCGCCGCCGCCTGGATCGCCTTCCGCGCCGTGTCCGCGTCGATCAGCGCCATGCTGTCCGCGGGCACCGTGTGGATGCGGAGCAGGTTCCCGTTCGCGTCGCCGTGGTGGCTGATGTCGCTGACCTTGCCGTGCAGCACGACGTACACGTCGTCGTCGTAGAACAGCGCGATCGGCGCGACCTTGAGCGCCTCGGACAGTCCGTCGCCGGTCCGCGTGATTTTGATGCGGGAGCCGACGACGGCGTTCTCTTCGAAGGCGGGCAGGGTGGGCTGGTCGGTCTGCGTCATGCAGGGTCTCCTTCGGAGCGGGTGCGGCGGGCGGTGTCGAGTTGCGCGTGGGTCCAGTCGGCGAACCAGCCCAGCACCCGTTCCTTCTCGTCGGGGTCGAGTTCGGCGGTCGCGGTTTCGACGGCCCGGCTGATCCGGTTCATCGCGGTCAGTTCGCTGTTCATCGGCTCTCCTCGGCTTCCTTGGCGTCAGCGGCGGCCTCCGCGTTGAGAGCGGCCAGATCCTCAGCGGTCGGGCCGCTGGCGTCGGCCTGTGTCGGCGCGGGCTTCCTCTTTTGCGACCTCGTTTGAGGCGCGGCCTTGTCGATCTCGTCGGGCGTCACCCGCTGCTGCGGGAACTCCTCCTCGGCGCGCTTCTCGCCCCGGCTCAACTCGCCCGAGATGACGCGCAGCACCCCGAGATCCTGCGGCGTCCACTTCGACGACTTGCGCTCGACGCGCTCCTCGAGCTGCTCGACGGTGACGCCGTACGTGTCGCTGTAGTGCTGGATGCAGTCGGCGCGTTGCTGGTCGAGGGTCTTCCCGCCGCCGTCCTGCAACGTCTGCGCGGCGATGTCCTCAGCTTCGGAGCGGAACGAGACGGGGAGGATCTGGAAGATCGTCTCGCGGACCGCGCGAGCGCCGACGCTGTTGTTGTTGTTCGCGATGTCAGCGAGGTCGACGAGCGGCTCCCGGACCTTGACGTTGTTCCGTTTCGCCATCCGCGCGTGCGGCACCACGAAGGACCGCGACGCCCGGACATTGCCCTCCTGGTCCCACGCCCACGCCAAGATCTCCGACACCCCGGCCTCGTCATCGCGGCGCAGCTCCCGCAGCCCGTGGTCGACGTTGCCGAAGCAGCGGGCCAGCTCCCGGGCCAGGTGAACGGTGGAGCCTTCGATGCGTCCGCCGGCGCGGGGCAGCGAGTAGAACGCCCGGTCGGCGAGTGCCTTGGTGCGGCATGCTTCGCGCATCAGGGCGAGGGAGCG
>Ga0137379_10007915_pt1 | contig 10078 bp, 8 predicted proteins | sample SagtaG_18_FD_104812 | JGI IMG/M metagenome (GOLD analysis project Ga0137379, IMG submission 104812) | Vadose zone soil microbial communities from Sagehorn Ranch, Mendocino, California, USA - Sage2_L_80_16 metaG | ecosystem: Environmental > Terrestrial > Soil > Vadose zone | place: USA... | reverse complement strand
GCAACAGCAGCGCGGGTGTCCAGGCCGATGGCAGCTTCTGCCTGAATGACGCCGGCAACAGCGCTGGTGGTGACAGCGCCGGTAACACCGTGTACAACAATGCCCTCCAGGCAGGCACGTACACCGTGACAGAGGGGGCCGATCCGTCCGGCTACACGTTCAAAACACTGACATGCACCGGCGGTACGACCTCGACGAACGGCAAGATCGCGACGATCAACCTGGTGCCGGGCGACCAGGTGGTGTGCACCTACGTCAACCAGCTGAACACGGCGACCATGACGACCCAGGTCTCCACCACTGACCAGGTCTTCCCCGGCCAGCCCCTCCACGACACAGCCACCATCGTCGGAAACCAGGCCACGGAAACACCGAGCGGCTCGGTGACCTTCTTCCTGTGCGGGCCGATCCCTGGCGGATCTGGCTCGTGCAGTAGCGGTGGCACCATGCTCTCGCCCTCCGGGACGCTGAGCGGCTCCAACGGCACCGCGAGCGCAACCTCGCCCGACGTGAACACATCGGCCAGCCCCCTCACTGCGGGGTTCTACTGCTTCCGCGCCGAGTGGCCGGGGGACAACCACTACCCCACGCCCCTGACCGAGTTCGGTGGTGCCACCGGCACCAACGAGTGCTTCACGGTCAGAACGATTCCGACCACCACCACGACGACGCCATCGGCCGGCTCGGGAGGGACGACCACCTTTGGGTCCTCGGTCACCGACCACGCCATCGTCCAGGCCAACCAGTCCGGCGATGGCACTCCGACCGGCACCGTCACCTTCTTCATCTGTAACCCGGGCCAGACAAGCGGCGGGGCCTGCCCGACGGGCGGCACCCAGGTCGGCAGCCCGGTCGACACCCAAGCGGTCAGCGGGTCGAACCCGCCCGCGTCGTTCGCTGACTCCAGCGCTGTCACGGTCAACCAGACCGGCACATGGTGCTTCCGCGCGGTGTACACGCCGGGCGGAGCCAACGGGAGCAACTACACCGGGTCGAGCGACGCTAGCTCCGGTGAGTGCTTCACCGTCACCGACACGACGGCGGCCACCTCGGCCCAAACCTGGCTGCCCAACGACACCGCAACCGTCACGCCCGGCAGCGGAGCGCCGCTGAACGGGACGCTCTCCGCCCAGCTCTACACCGGCGACAACTGCGGTGCCACCTCGGGCTCCACGGTCAGCGGGCAGCTGTACCAGAAGACGCTGACGAACGCCACGTCCGCGGCGGACAGGACGCTGACCACGAACAACACGACCTTCACGGTCAGCACCAGCCAAAGCGTCTCTTGGCTGGTCACCTTCACCAGCACCGACCCCAACGTGGCGCCCTCCAGCCACTGCGAATCGACGAACCTGACCATCAACAACTGAACCTGGACGGGACTCGGCTCAGGCCGGGACCGCTGCACGGTCGTCATCGACCGGTGACCTAAGGGAGGACAGACAAGCAGCGCATCAAGGAGGGGCGGCCACCCTGGCCGCCCCTCCTCATGTGTGGTGAGACCGGACAGGGACACCCCAGATGAGGCAGGGCCCACGCGGCATGAGGCAGGGCCCCCGCGGCGGGACTTACGCGGACCTGCCCAGGGCCCGCGCGGCGTCGGCGATGTAGACGGCGCCGACGTAGGCCAGCCCCGCGGCATCCGCCAGGTCACGTGCCTGGCGCGATTGCTCCGGCGGCGCCCAGCAGCCCGCCGGATCCTTGCCGCCGCCGCTGGTCAGCCCGGTCTGCCACCACAGCGCCCGGGCGCCGAGCCGCCCGGCAAGCGCGATGATGCCGGGCAGTTCGCCGAACGGCCGGTGGCAGTAGACGAGGTCCACGCGCTCGGGCTCGCGGCCCAGCGGCCGGGACACCGGCTCGCCGGCGTCCAGCTCCCAGGCCGCGTAGTCGGCGGGCCCCGGGCCGCCCTTGACGAAGACGGTGAACCCGCCGAACGCCAGCGACGCTGGCACGTCCCGGCTCGGCCAGTCGATCACCAGGACGTTCCTCATCTCCGCGAGGATCCGCGCCGCCGCCTCCAGCGCGGCCAGCGCCTCCGCCGCCCCGGCTGCCCGTGGGCTGGGTGTGTCGGTCATGCCACTCCCCTCGCCTGTCCGCTCCCCCGCTCCCCCACCGGCCCGTCCATAGATTACTCACCGTAATCGAAGCCTATGAGCCGGGCATGACTGTTACTATCCGTGCAGGAAGTATTACAACCTGTTAATTAGGTCCGGGCTGCCGGGGAAAGGACTCTTTCACGTGAGGAATGCGCCCAGGCCGCCGGTAAAGCGCACCGTCACGCGGCTTGGCCTGATCGCCATCGGCGGGCTGCTGGCCTCGGCCACCCCCCCGCTTCCGGCCCAGGCCGCCGCGACGGTGGCGGGCACCGCACACTCGGGCCGGGTCAGCAGCCTGTGCCAGCGCTACCAGCACCTCGCCGTGACGACCGCGCAGGGCGCACATTTCGTGGTCAAGAATGACAACTATGGCGGGCAGCAGGAATGCCTCGCGGTCCGGGGCGAAAGGCCCAATTTCACCGTCACCCAATCCCAGCTGCCGGGCTGGCATGCCAAACCGCAGGCCTATCCGTTCATCCTGCGCGGCTGCAGCTGGGGCACCTGCTCGGCGCCGGGCGGCGGCCTGCCCAAGCAGGTCTCCGCGCTCCAGCGGCCGGTGGCCACCTGGTACACCACCCAGGTGCACAAGGGCGAGTGGGACGCGGCCTTCGACACCTGGTTCGGCACGCAGCCGATGACCACCGGCCAGGCGGACGGGGCCGAGCTGATGATCTGGCTCGGCGCGCGCCGCATCAAGGTCCCGCCGAAGACCCGGATCGTGCACATCGACCACGTGCGCTGGTACCTGCTGCACTGGCGCGCCTGCCACACCGGCACCTGCTGGAACTACATCCAGTTCCGCCGCGTCTGGCCGGTGCTGCGGGTCAGGCAGCTGCACCTGCTCCCGTTCATCCAGCGCGGCGAGAAGCGCGGCTGGGTCCAGCCCGCCTGGTGGCTGGAGAACATCGAGGCCGGGTTCGAGCTGTGGCAGGGCGGCACCGGGCTGGCCACCAAGTGGTTCTGGGCCCGGGCGTAGCTTCTGCCACGACGCCACATTCCGGCCCGGCCCCGCCCTCGCTCAGGTCCAGCTCAAGCGCCGCGGCTAACATCGGGTCCATGCCAAGCAGCTTCTACCAGCTCGTCGTCGACTGCCGCGACCCGCACGCCCTGGCCAGGTTCTGGGCCGCCGTGCTCGACCAGCCGATCCTCTACGAGACCGACGACGAGGTCATCGTCGGCGCCGACAAGCACGCCTACCCGGGCCTGGTCTTCGGCCCGGTTCCCGAGGACAAGACCATCAAGAACCGGCTGCACATCGACCTGGATCCGGACGACCAGGCGGCCGAGGTGGCGCGGCTGCTGGCGCTGGGCGCCCGCCCCGCCGACGTGGGCCAGGGCGACGTGCCCTGGGTGGTGCTCGCCGACCCGGAGGGCAACGAGTTCTGCGTGCTGCAGCCGCACCGGTCGCTGATCGACTGACCGCGCGCGGCTCGCGGGCCGGCCAACGCCGCTCACGGGGCGGCCCGCCGGTCGCCGATCGGCTGACCGGGCGCGGCTCGCGGGCCGGGCAGGTGACAATGGCAGGATGAGAATCGCTGTACTGGGCACCGGCGTCGTCGGGCGGACCCTGGCGGCCCGGCTGGACGGGCTCGGCCACGACGTCGTCATCGGCACCCGGGATCCCGGGGCGACGATGGCCCGCACCGAACCGGGCGGGTTCGGCACCGCGCCCTACCCGCAGTGGCAGGCCGAGCATCCGCAGGTGCGCCTGATGAGCTTCGCCGACGCCGCCGGGTTCGCGGAGTTGCTGCTCAACGCCACCTCCGGGGCGGCGGCCATGGCCGCCCTGGTGGCGGCCGGCGAGCCGGGACTGGCCGGGAAGGTGCTCATCGACGTGTCCAACCCGCTGGACTTCAGCCGCGGCATGCCGCCGACGCTGGACCCGGTGAACACCGACAGCCTCGGCGAGCAGATCCAGCGCGCCTTCCCCGCAACCCGGGTGGTCAAGGCGCTCAACACCATGAACTGCCAGGTGATGGTGGACCCGGGCCGCGTTCCCGGCGAGCACAACGTGTTCCTGTGCGGCGATGACGCCGCCGCCAAGGAGGCGGCGTCCGAGCTGATCGCCTCGTTCGGCTGGCCGGCCGGGTCGGTGATCGACCTGGGGGACATCTCGGCCGCCCGGGGCACGGAGATGCTGATGCCGCTCTGGCTCCGGCTGATGGGCTCGTTCGGGCACGCCGACTTCAACTTCCACGTCCCGCACGCCTGACCCCGCTCCCCCGTCCGCACCCGCCCAGCGCCCCGAACCGGCCCGGCGCCCGATCCGCCCGACCCGCACCGAACCCGAGGAGCCCGATGGACGCCGAAGACCTGCGTGCCGTGCAGCAGCCGCTCAAGGACGCCTACCGCGCCGACCCCGCGGCCGCCATGATCACCCTGCGGGCGCACGGCGAACTCGGCGCGGAGGAGGTGAGCTGCTCGGTCCAGACCGGCCGTGACCTGGCGGTCGCCGGGCTGCACCCGGCCAGCGGCGGGGACGGCTCACTCGCCTGCTCCGGCGACATGCTGTTGCAGGCGCTGGTCGCCTGCGCCGGAGTCACCCTGCGGGCGGTGGCCACGTCCCTGGGCATCGCCGTCGCCGGGGGCACCGTCCGCGCCGAGGGTGACCTGGACTTCCGCGGCACGCTCGCCGTGGCCAAGGACGCCCCGGTGGGCTTCGCCGCGATCCGGCTGAGCTTCGACCTGGACACCGGCGCCACCAAGGATCAGCTGGACACCCTGCTCCGGCTGACCGAACGGTACTGCGTGGTGTACCAGACGCTGGCCCGGCCGGCGCAGCTCAGCGCGGCGCTGTCCGCGACCGGCTGATAACCCCGTCCGTCCAGGTCCGCAGCCCGGCCCGCGCCAGCGTCCGCCAGGCCGGGAGCGATGATTTAGCGCTGGTCACGCGGCCGGCGGTTGGGGCTGGGTCACGCTCGGGATAGTACTCGTCACCTTGACCGGCGTGGTAGGCATGGCGCATGGCCGAACTCATTCCCAGGCGGGTCCTCTTCGGGAACCCGGAACGCGTCAGTCCTCGTATCTCTCCGAACGGCACCAGCCTGGCGTGGATCGCGCCGCACAACGGGGTGCTCAATGTGTGGACCGCCCCGGTGGGCGCCGACGGGGTCGACTGGGACTCGGCGCGGGTGGTGACCGGCGACACCGATCGTGGCATCCGTGTCTTCGCCTGGGCGCATGACGGCCGTCATTTGCTCTACCTGCAGGACACCGGGGGCGACGAGAACTGGCGCCTGTACGACGTGGACCTGAGCACGATGGCGCGGCGCGACCTGACCCCGTTCGAGGGGGTGCAGGCGCAGATCCTGGCGACCGAGAAGAAGCACCCCACCGAGGTACTGGTCGGGCTGAACCGCGACAGTCCCGCCCTGCACGATGTGTACCGGCTCGACCTGGCCACCGGGAACCTGGTCAAGGAGGTGGAGAACCCGGGTTTCGCGGAGTGGGTCGCCGACACCGAGCTGGTCACCCGGGCCGGCGTCGCCCTGGAGCCGGACGGCAGCATGGTGATCTACGTCCGCGAGGGCGCCGACGACGAGTGGCGCCCGCTGATGACGCTGGCCGCCGAGGACGCGCTGACCAGCCAGCCGGTCGGGATCAGCGCGGACGGGTCCACGATGCTGGCGATCAGCTCGGCCGGCGCCGACACCGGCCGGCTGGTTCGCATCGACCTTGGCAGCGCGGCGGAACAGGTGCTCGCCGAGGACCCCGAGGCGGACGTGAACGACGTGCGGGTGCACCCCGACACCAGGGAGCCGCAGGTGGTCAGCTGGCTCAAGGAGCGCAAGGAGTACCGGGTCCTTGACCCCGAGGTGGAGCCGGACCTGGCCGCCATCCGGGCGCTGCACCACGGCGACCCGGAACTCGTCTCGCAGGACCACAGCGACATGGTGTGGCTGGTCGCGTTCACCAACGACGCCGGGCCGGTGCCGTTCTTCCTCTACGACCGGCGCCGCCGCGAGGGCCGGTTCCTGTTCGACCACCAGCCCGAGCTGTCCCGGTACGAACTGGCCCCGATGGAGCCGTTCTCCTTCACCGCCAGGGACGGCATGGTGATCCATGGCTACGCGACGTTCCCGCCCGGCGCGGGCCGGTCCGGGCTGCCCATGGTGCTCAACGTCCACGGCGGGCCGTGGGCCCGTGACAAGTGGGGCTTCAACCCCGAGGCACAGTGGCTGGCGAACCGGGGCTACCTGTGCGTGCAGGTCAACTTCCGGTCCTCCACCGGCTACGGCAAGGCGTTCGTCAACGCCGGCGACCGGGAGTGGGGCCGGGACATGCAGAACGACCTGACCGACGCGGTGGCCCACACCGTCGGCCAGGGCTGGGCGAACCCGGAGCGGGTGGCGATCTACGGCGGCTCCTACGGCGGTTACGCGGCGCTCGCCGGGGTCACCTTCACCCCGGACCTGTACCGCTGCGCGGTGGACATCGTGGGCCCGTCCAACCTCAAGACGCTCATCGAGACGATCCCGCCGTACTGGCAGCCGCAGATCGCCCTGTTCCACCAGCGGGTCGGGAACCCGGAGACCGACGCGGAGTTCCTCTGGTCCCGGTCGCCGCTGTCCCGTGCCGCCGGCATCAAGACGCCGCTGCTGATCGCCCAGGGCGCCAACGACCCCCGGGTGAAGCAGGCCGAGTCGGAGCAGATCGTCGCCGCGCTCCGGGACGCCGGCATAGACCACGAGTACATGCTGTTCCCCGATGAGGGGCACGGCTTCGCCAAGCCGGAGAACAGGCTGCGCTTCTACGCCGCCGCGGAACGGTTCCTGGCCCGCCACCTGGGCGGCCGGGTGGAGGACAACACAGAGTGATCGAGATCAAGAGTGACGCCGCGATCGAGGCCATGCGGGAGGCCGGCCGCGTCGTGGCCACCGCGCTGGACGCGGTGCGGCGCGAGGCGGCCGTCGGGGTGTCCCTGGCCGAGCTGGACGAGGTGGCGCACGAGGTGCTGCGCAAGGCGGGTGCGCGGTCCCCGTTCCTGAACTACCACCCGTCGTTCGCGCCCACGCCGTTCCCTGCGGTGATCTGCGCGTCGGTCAACGACGTGATCGTGCACGGCATCCCGGACGGCTACCGGCTGGCCGACGGCGACCTGGTCAGCATCGACTTCGGCGCCGAACTGGGCGGGTGGACCGGTGACGCCGCGATCAGCTTCATCGTCGGCACCCCCGACCCCGCGGACGAGAAGCTCATCAAGGCCACCGAGGAGGCGCTGGCCGCGGGCATCTCGGCCGCGGCCGAGGGAGCCCGCCTCGGCGACATCTCCCATGCCATCGGCACCCTGGCGCGCGGCGCCGGGTTCGGCGTCCCGGAGGGCTTCGGCGGTCACGGCATCGGCCGCCACATGCACGAGGACCCGCACGTGCCCAACGAGGGCAGGCCGGGACGCGGGATGCGGCTGCGGGCCGGCCTGGTCCTCGCGATCGAGCCGATGCTGATGGCGGGCGGCGGCGGCAGCTTCCAGACCGCGCCGGACGGGTGGGCGCTCAAGACGGTGGACGGCACCCGGGCGGCGCACGCCGAGCACACCGTGGCGATCACGAAGAACGGCCCCCGCATCCTGACGCTGCTGTAGCCCTGGGGGGCGCCCCCCTGGAACCCCCGCTGGCCTGCGGCCCCGTTCCTTCGTCACGGGGCCGTGGCCCTGCCGGTTGCGGCTAGGCCCGCGCCTCTTGCATGAGCGCGGCCAGGGCTGGCTCGGGCTCAAGGACGTACAGGCCGCCGCCGATCCGGTCGGTCACCCAGACCAGGCCGCCGGCGTCCACGAACAGGTCGTTGACCTGGGCGACCGGCTGGCCGGGCGGCGGCTCGGGGATCCAGTGCGCCACCTCGGCCGGGTGGCCGGGGTCGGCCAGGTCGTACACCCGGACCCCGGCGCTGAAGTAGGTGGCGAACACCAGCCGCTCGCTGCGGTAGGAGCCCGGCTGGTTCTCGTGCAGGTTGTGCGCGCCGAACCGGAGCGGCAGGTGGTCGAAGCCGTCCGGGTGCGGGCATTGCGCCAGCATCGCCGGGCCGGCGCCGGAGACGTCGAGGACGTGGATCGCCCGCCGCGGCGCGTGCGGCCCGTCGGTGACCTGCTCGTCGGTGGCGACCACCAGCCCGCGGCCGGGCAGCGGCAGGCAGGTGTGCGTCGACCCGCCGCCCCACTGGGCCAGGCCCGCCTGGCGCGGCCGGGTCATGTCGGTCACGTCCAGCACCACCATGCCCGCATCGTCATACCCGAGATAGGCCCGGTCTCCCGCGATCAGCGCGTGGTGCGCCGCGTACCGCTGCCCCGAGGGCCAGCCGGGCTGCTCGTCGTCCCGCTGGCCGGGCCACCACCAGCGGCCCGCCTCCACCGGGTGCGCCGGATCGGCCAGGTCCACCACCACCCAGATGCGGTCGCGGAACTGGCCGGGGATGGCCGACATGTGCGCGTACCGGCCGCCGGTCCAGACGACCCGGTGCACTCCCCTGCCGCCGCTCGGCCAGAAACCGGCCCGGGCCGGGCGCAGCGGGTCGTCCAGCCGGTAGATGGCCAGGCCCGCCGAGACCGGCCCGGTGTCCGGCGCGCGGTAGGGCGCCGGGGACGGCTCAGGCAGCCCCATGGCGCGCGCGGGCTCATTTGATGGCACCGACGCCGGGAACTTCTCGTGGTTGACCAGCAGCAGGCCATCGGCGACCTGGACCTTGTGGGTGTGGCTGCGCGGCGGCGCGGGCCACTGGGTGACCAGCACCGGCCGGGCCGGGACCGTGACGTCGAGCACCGAGGTGCCCGCCCCGGTGGTGCCGGTGTGCCCCACGTAGACGGCGTCGCCGCGCCGGATCACCTGCATACCGTCGCCGTGCCCGGCGAGGGCGTGCTGCCCGATCAGGCGCAGCCCAGCGCCGCTCGCGGTGCGCGCCGCGGCCGCGCCGCCGGCCGGGCCCGCCGCGCTCGCGGTCATGGCCGGGCGGCCACCCGGCTGGCCCGCGTGCCGAGCTTGTCCGCCGCCCAGTCCGCGGTGCGGTACCGGTGGAACGGCGCCAGGTTGGCGCACCCGTGGTTGCCCCGCTCCAGCAGCAGCAGCGCGGCGGGACCGCCGGCCTCGTCCACCAGCCGTTCCGCCTGCTGCCAGGGGATGAGCCGGTCCAGCTTGCCCATGACGGCGAGCAGCGGGCACCGGATCCGCTCCGCGCGCCCCTCCATGGTCAGCTCGCCGGCCTTCGCCCGGGCCGTCTCGGCGTCCGGCGACTTGGACCGGACCCGGAACGCCTCCCTGGTCAGGCTCGGCAGGTTGGCCCAGTTGCCGGCGAAGGTGAACGGCCCGGCCAGCGCGATGCAGGCCTGGATCCGTTCGTCCCCGCTGGCGACCCGGGGGGCGTAGTAGCCGCCCAGGCTCACCCCCCAGACCCCGATCCGGCTCGGGTCAAGCGATGTCTCGGTAATCAGGTAGTCGATGATCGCGCCGCCCGGGACCTCCCAGTCGGCCCGGATGGCCAGGTCATATTCGGCCTCGCCCTGGCCGGGGCCGTCCACGCTGAACGTGGCTATGCCCCGTTCCAGGAACAGGTCCTCGGTGCTGCGCAGCTCTTCCTTTGTCGAGTCCAGGCCGGGAATCATGATCATCACCGGGTGCGGGCCGCGGCCGTGCGGCTCGCGCAGGATCCCGGCGATGTGCGAGCCGTCGAACGGGATCTCCACCCGCTTGCCCGGCGGGTCGAGGTAGGGCAGCGCGTCGGTCAGGCAGCGCACCGCCTTGCCGTGCGCCTCCCGCATCTGGTCCAGGTCGTTCACGAACAGGAACTTCGCGAAGTGGTAGTACACCGCCGCCTGGGACAGGTGGGCGCCCGCCGACCTCTCCCGGCCGTCGGCGAGCGCATCCCGGCCGAGCTGCTCGTGTTCGGCCCCGACCGCGCTCCACCCCGCGCACCAGTCGTTCCATGAGGTGAGCCCGCTGGTGATCCGCTCGAAATCCCCCGCGGTCACGCCGTTCATGGTGAATCGCGGTGCCCAG
>Ga0137379_10007914_pt1 | contig 10078 bp, 11 predicted proteins | sample SagtaG_18_FD_104812 | JGI IMG/M metagenome (GOLD analysis project Ga0137379, IMG submission 104812) | Vadose zone soil microbial communities from Sagehorn Ranch, Mendocino, California, USA - Sage2_L_80_16 metaG | ecosystem: Environmental > Terrestrial > Soil > Vadose zone | place: USA... | reverse complement strand
GAGCCGGCCGGACACGCGGAAATCGTTGGCGCGCCGAGGTTCCACGGTGAGCGGGTGCTCATTGTGGACGATGACATGCGCAACGTCGTCGCGCTGACGGCCGCGCTCGAGGCGCAGGGGCTACGCGTGGTGTCGGCCGACAACGGCGTGGCCGGCGTGCGGACACTGGAACAGCACGACGACATCAGCGTGGTGCTGATGGACATCATGATGCCGGAACTGGACGGCAACGCGACCATGGCGGCGATCCGGGCCATGTCGCTCTACGCCGACCTGCCGATCATCGCGGTGACCGCGAAGGCGATGAAGGAGGACCGGGACCGCAGCCTCGCGTCCGGTGCCACCGACTTCGTGACCAAGCCGGTGGACCTGGACCACCTGCTCGGCCTGTTGGACCGCTACGTACGGGCCGGCCACTTCGCCGGCCCGGTCGAGATCGGGTGAGCAGGCATCCTGGGCGCGGGTATCCGGGTGCAGGCGCGAGTTCCAGCCGATCCTGCAATCGGCTATCTACACCGTAAGGTATATGCATGCTGACCAGGCTCGAAGTGCAGGGGTTCAAGAACCTGCTGGACGTCACAGTGGACTTCGGGCCGTTCACCTGCATCGCCGGCGCAAACGGAATCGGGAAGTCCAACGTGTTCGACGTGATCGACTTCCTCTCGCACCTGGCGAACGACACCCTCATCGAGGCGTCCCAGCGCGTCCGTGGCTCCTCCGGCCTGCGCGGCAGCGACCCACGTGACCTGTTCTGGGACGGATATCACGACCATGAACGAAAGATCACCCTCGCTGCGGAGATGATCGTCCCGGCCGAGGTCGAAGACGATCTCGGCGCCCCTGCCAAGGCCACGACCACCTATCTCCGATACGAACTCGCACTGGGATATGCGAGCCCTGAAGGGGAAGGCAGCGTGGGCCGGTTGGTGCTGCTTCGCGAGGTGCTACGGCACATCAACCGGAGTGAGGCCGCGAGACGTCTGCGTTTCGAGCACAACGCCAGGAGGTTCCGCGACGCGGTGGTGATCGGAAGACGGCAGGGTGTTGCGTACTTGTCGACCGAACCTCGCGAAAGCGGCATTGTGATCAACGTGCACGGCGACGGTGGCAGCCCCGGTAGACCACAGCCGCGAGCGGCAGGTCGAGCTGGCCGAACCGTGCTGAGTACGATCACTACCAACGACTACCCCACCATTCTCGCGGCCCGTCGGGAGATGCAGAGTTGGCATCGGATCGCGCTTGAGCCATCGGCGCTACGCGCTCCCGATGGTTTCTCCGATCCGCGCGTCCTGGCGCCCAACGGTCAGCACCTGGCGGCTACGCTGTACCGAATTGCCAACGAGCCCAGACCTGGTATGCCCGACCCAGATCCGGCCGCCGTATATGCCCGCGTGGCTGGTCGACTGTCCGATCTCTCTGGCGTCGGCGCGGAACGAATCTCCGTTGAGCCTGATCCGGTTCGCGAAGTTTTCACACTCATGCTGGAGGAGAAGGGCGGCCTCCGGCTCCCCGCCCGGGCCCTGTCTGAGGGAACCCTGCGGTTTCTGGCCCTATGCGTCCTGCTCGAAGACCCAACATCCCAGGGTCTTATCTGCATGGAGGAGCCTGAGAACGGCATCCACCCGGCAAATCTGCCCGCCATGCTCCAACTCGTCCAGGATCTCGCCGTAGACCCCAGCGAGGCGCCCGAAGCGGGCAACCCATTCCGGCAGGTCATCATCAACACTCACTCGCCGGGTGTCGTTCAGTTGTGCGCCCCGCAGGACCTGCTCCTCGCTGAGACAGTCCCACACCAGACACCGGACGGCCCGATAGCCCGGGCGCTGTCGCTGCTCCCGTACACGGGCACCTGGCGAGCCGCCGAGGCAGGACAGACATTCTCCGAGGTCGACGTGATGGCCTACCTGACTGGGCCACGAGAGGCGCAGCTCCGCCTACCCTTGGACCTGGTCGGATGACCGACCGCTGGTACGACGGGCTCTTCGTCGCTGAAGGACCGTCCGACCTTCCGCTGGCGGGAATTGTCCAAGACCTGTTTCTTGAACGGGGAATATCCGTCCGCCTCAGCCAACCTGACTACTCCCTCATAGCCGAGAAGGTCAAGAAGGATATCACCTCTCGTCTCCTTGTCGGGACTCGGCTGATGCGCTCCACTCCAGATCTGATAGTCGTGCACCGAGACTCCGACAACGTCGGCGTCGACAAGCGGCGGGAGGAAATCGCGCAAGGGGCCCAGTGCTCCGGGGTCGAGTCGCACGTTCTTCCTGTGATCCCGGTCCGAATGACCGAGGCCTGGCTTCTGCTCGACGAGTCAGCCATCCGCGAGGTCGCAGGCAACCCGCGTGGCAAAATGGATCTTGACCTCCCCAAGCCGCACGAGGTCGAATCCCGATCCGATCCCAAGAAGATCCTTGCAGACATCCTTCTCATGGCCGCCGACGTAACAGGGCGGCGGCGCAAAGACTTCGAGAGACGATTCTCCAACCACCGCAGACAACTCCTCGAACGACTCGATCCAGACGGTCCGATTGTTCGACTGAGAAGCTGGCAGGCCCTCATCGCGGACATCGACGCGACCGTGACAGGGTGGCGAGGCTGAGGCAGCGGTCAACATGGAGGACCGGACCGCAGCCTCGCGTCCGGTGCCACCGACTTCGTGACCAGCCGGTGGACCTGGACCACCTGCTCGGCCTGTTGGACCGCTACGTACGGGCCGGCCACTTCGCCGGCCCGGTCGAGATCGGGTGACCGTCCGTCACCGGAATCTCTTGTGCCACGCGTTCGCGGCCAGCGCCACACCGATGAGCACGGCCAACACCAGGACCAACCCGACGGCCACGGCGTCGTTGACGAGCGCGGCCATGGCCAGCGCGGCACCCGCCGATCCGACCAGCACGGCCGCGAGCAGGGCGAACGCGGCGCCTCGCCGAGCGGTGCCGATCGCGTCACCACCGTCGGTGGTCGCGATCGCGAGACCGTGCCGGACCGATGCCGCGGGCGTGCGCACGGGTGTTGCCATCCTGACGACCTCCCAGGAGCGGTGTGCGGTTTCCCGCGGCGCTGGGTACCCACTTCCCGAATGGCCAAACTTCGGCGGGTCGGAGGGATCGTCACTCGCGGCGATCACGGCTGCGCCTATCATGCGGTTGGCTCACAAGGCTCATGCGGATGGCGTGTCGGTATCGCGGCGATCGACGTCGAGAGGGTGCCACAGGGTGAACGAACGGGCGGACCAGTCATCGGACAGTGCAGCCTTGCGTCCGAACGAGGTCGAGGTGCGCATGCTGGCCAGCCGCGAGCGGGTGCCGGGTGTCCGTGCCCTGGCGGCCGACATGGCCATGCGCGAGGACTTCGACCTGGACGCGATCTCGGACCTGCGGCTGGCGGTCGAGGAGGCCTGCGCGACCGTGCTGGCAAACGCGGAACCCGAGAGCACCCTGGTCTGCCGCCTGCTGGTATCGACGAAACTGTTGGAGATCAACGCTTCCGCCACGCTCCGCAACGGCAAGGAGCCGGAGGTCGGCGCGCTGAGCCTGCGCATCCTGCACACGTTGGTCGATTCGGTCGACTATGGGACCATCACCACCCACGGCGAGCGCCTGTTCCACGTGCAGCTTGTCAAGGTGTTGCCGCAATGAACGACAATCCGTTGTAGCCAACGGATAACCCTGGTACGGACCGGTCACGTGGCCGACCGGTATTCTTGCCCGGGGTGTGGCACGGTCGTAGTGTTGGTGGGCAGCGGTTGAGCAGACAGCCGGCCGATGATCCGTCGCCGGTTGCCGGCAGGCAGGGTCCGCCGCCGCTGATCCCGTCGAGACCTCGCCGACTAGTGGAACAGCTCACCAGGACGGGCGGAGGAATCCATTCCCATGGCAGGGAGCGACAGCGAACGGGCCGATTACCAGGAGCTGATCCCGCTCTTCCAGCAACTCGCGGACGAATCGGCCACTGAATCGGAGCGGCTGCGGATTCGCGATCTCCTGGTGACCGGTCACCTGCCGGTGGCCGAACACATCGCGCGGAAGTTCCGCAACCGCGGCCAGCCGGAGGAGGACCTCCAGCAGGTCGCGCGGATCGGCCTGATCAACGCCGTCGACCGGTTCGATCCCAGCCGCGGCACGGATTTCCTGTCGTTCGCCGTGCCGACCATCACCGGTGAGGTCCGCCGCTACTTCCGGGACGCCACCTGGGCGGTGCGCGTGCCGCGGCGGCTCAAGGAGCTGCACGCCGCGATCAGCGGCGCGTCCGCCCGGCTGGCCCAGGAACTGGGCCGCTCACCCCGTCCGAAGGAGATCGCCGACGAGTTGGCGATGCCGGTCGAGGAGGTCTACGAGGGCCTGCAGGTCGGCTTCGCGTACAACACGGACTCGCTGGACAACAGCACCGACGACGAGGGCCACGGCCCGGCGGACAGTCGGCTCGGGTCGCTGGACAACGCGCTGGATCTGGTCGAGGACCGGGAGGCGCTGATCCCGGCGCTGGCGAAACTGCCGGAGCGCGAAGCGTCCATTGTGGTCATGCGGTTTTTCGGAAACATGACGCAGACCCAGATCGCGGAGCAGATCGGCATCTCGCAGATGCACGTGTCCCGGCTGCTGTCCGCGAGCCTGGAGATGCTGCGGGCTGCGCTGAGCGGTGGCGAACAGCCGTCCGAATAGGTGTACGGCGTTCGCGTTGTGGGTACAGGTGGGCCGTAGGCGCTCCAGCGGATACTGGGGGAGGACATCGATGAGCGCGGCCACCGATGCCACCTTCGCGCATCCGGCGCTGTTCTATCGCGGTGACGGCGAGTATCTGGCCGGCACCGTTCCGTTCATCACCGATGGACTCGCGGCCGGTGACCCGGTCGCGGTCGCCGTGCCCGGCGCCCATGTCTCGTTGCTGCGTGCGGAACTGGGACGCGCGGCGGATCACGTACACCTGGTGGACATGACGGTCGTCGGCCGCAATCCCGGCCGCATCATTCCCGGTGTACTGCGGGAGTTCGCCGACCGGCACCCGGACCGGCACGTGCGGATCATCGGCGAGCCGATCTGGCCACACCGCACGGTCGAGGAATATCCGGCGTGCCTGCGCCACGAGGCGCTGATCAACCACTCCTTCACCGGCCGCGCCGTGACCGTGCTGTGCCCCTACGATTCGGATGGCCTGGACCGGCGGGTGCTCGCCGACGCGGCCAGAACGCATCCGCTGCTGGTCGACCAGCACGGCACGTATTCCAGCGGACGGTACGCGCCGGACGCGGTACTGGTGGACTGCAACCAGCCGCTGCCGGTACCCAGCGGTGCCGACCGGTTCGTGGTCACCGCGGCCGACCTGCCCGGACTGCGGCGCGTGGTCGCGGCGTTCGGGCAACGCCAGGGGTTGTCCCCCCACCGCGCCGACGACCTGCTGCTCGTGCTCACCGAACTGGCCACCAACAGCATCGAGCACGCCGGCAGCCCGGCGACCGTGCTGCTGGGCCGGGTGGCCGACCGGGTGGTGTGCCAGGTCAGGGACACCGGCTACATCAGCGATCCACTCGCCGGCAGGCGACCGGCGTCCCGCGACCAGCGGCGCGGCCGGGGATTATTGCTGGTCAACCACTTGTCGGATCTGGTACGCGGATACACGAGCCCCGGCGAAACCGTCACCGAGGTGCGCTTCGCGATCGAGTGACCAGGCTCCGCCGATCTCCTTCACAGGACAGCACGGAACTCGTCCATACTCAGACCGATGTCGTCCAGGATGCCGCGGAGCGTGCCCTTGGCGATATCGCGGCCGGAATGCACAGGCACGGTGGTACCCCGGCCATCAGGGTGACGCATGATGTGGTGGCTACCCGAGATGCGCGCGATCTTGAAACCGACCCTCTCCAATGCCTTGACAACGCGTTCGCCACGTATCGCGGGGACTGGCGGCATCAGGCGACGTCCAGCGTGAGCGTCAGTTCCTGCGGAACGCCGAACTCCGCGATGAGGCCGCTCAAAGCCGCACGCAGGTCCGCTACGGCCGCGTCGGGAGTGTCGCCCTCGCCGTGGGCACCGACGCGCGGTTGCAGTTGCGCGTGAGCGCACCACATGCCGTCTTCGTCTTGTTCGACCACGTAGGGGACGTGGACAACTCGACTGGTAGCCATGACCACATGATAGAGCCGGCGCAGGGCGACGTGCATCGCGACAACCGGCCGACGTCACCGAGGTGCGCTTCGCGATCGAATAGGTCGCATACTGGATCACGTGTCCACTACGGCCTGGGTACTGCACGTGGACCTCGACCAGTTCATCGCCGCGGTCGAAGTGGCCCGCCGGCCGGAGTTGCGTGGGCGGCCGGTGGTGGTCGGCGGTGCCGGCGACCCGAAGTTGCGCGGCGTGGTGGCCACGGCCTCGTACGAGGCGCGGGAGTTCGGCGTGCACTCGGGGATGCCGCTGCGCACCGCGGCCAAGCGGTGCCCGGACGCGGTGTTCCTGCCGTCCGATCCGCCGGCGTACGACGAGGTGTCCGAACAGGTGATGGCCACGCTGCGCGGGTTCCCGGTGGTGGTCGAGGTGATGGGGTGGGACGAGGCGTTCGTCGGCGCGCGGGTCGACGATCCCGAGGCGCTGGCGGCCGATATCCGGCGGGTTGTGTTGGCGGAGACCGGGATGTCGTGCTCGGTGGGGATCGGCGACAACAAGCTGCGGGCCAAGATCGCGACCGGCTTCGCGAAACCGGCCGGGGTGTACCGGTTGACCATGCTGAACTGGGTCGAGGTGATGGGTGCGCGACCGGTGATCGCGCTGTGGGGAATCGGGCCGCGGACGTCCGCGAAACTGGGCGCGATGGGATTGAGGACGGTCACCGACCTGGCGCGGGCCGAGCCGGAGGTGCTGGCGGCACGGTTCGGGCCGCGGATGGGGCCGTGGTATCGGCAGCTCGCGTTGGGTGCCGGGGACACGGAGGTGACGGCTACGCCGTGGGTGGCGAAATCGCGCAGCCGTGAGGTGACGTTCCAGGAGAACGTGAGCGACGTGTCCGTGTTGCGGGAGCAGGTGGTGTCGCTGGCGCGGCGGGTCGCGGCGGACGTGGCCGCTGAAGGACGGCCGGCGACTCGGATCGCGGTGAAGGTGCGGTTCGCGCCGTTCATCACGAAGACGCGCAGCGTCACCCTGCCGGCGCCGTCCGACGCCGCCGAGGAGATCGAGCGGGCGGCGTTGGACGTGCTGGGCTGGTTCGACAACACCCGCCCGGTGCGTCTGGTGGGCGTACGCGCCGAGTTCAGCGGTTGAAGTCGGCCTTCTTGGCGCGGCTCGGCGCGACGCGTGGCGGTTCGTTGGGCATCTTCGGATAGACCGGCGGCCATGGCGCGTCCATCAGGCCATTGGCCATGTCCGCCTCGGACATCGTCAGTAGCGGCTCGATCGACTGGCCATTGTGGACCATGTCCGCCCACGGGTCGGCGCGGCCGGGTACGGTGGCGATGGTCAGTGTGTCGGGTTCCACTGTGGCCAGTTCGTCCCAGTCGATGGGCGTCGACACCTGTGCACCTGTCCTGGGGCGGACGCACCACGCGCCGAAGACCGTCTTGTGCGGCGCGTTCTGGTTGAAGTCCACGAAGACCCGGGCGCCGCGTTCCTCCTTCCACCACTGGGCGGTGATCAAGCTCGGATGCCGGCGTTCCAGTGCGCGGGCCAGTGCCACCGCCGCCGCACGGACCTGGTAACCGTCCCACTGTGGTTGCAGGGCAACGTAAATGTGCAGGCCTCGGGAGCCGGAGGTCTTCAGGTGGGCCTCGATTCCCAGCTCACCGAGGAACTCCCTGGTCAGCGCGGCGGTCTCGCGGACCTGTTGAAAGCCGACACCGGGCGACGGGTCCAGGTCGATGCGCAGTTCGTCGGTGATGTCGGGGGTCGCGGCGCGGATCGGCCAGACGTGGAAACCGATGCAGCCCAGGTTCACCGCCCACAGGATGTGCGCCAGGTCGGCGGCTACCAGGGCGTCGCTGGTGGTGCCGTTGGGGGTGGCCACCACTGTCGTCGTGAGCCAGTCGGGTGCGTTCGCCGGCACGCGTTTCTGGAACCAGGATTTGCCGCCGGCGCCGGCCGGGTAGCGTTCCAGCAACAAAGGGCGGCCGCATACGGTCCGTAGGAACGGCTCGGCGACGGCCTGGTAGTAGTGGATCAGGTCCAGTTTGGTTTCGCCGCGTTCGGTGAAGAAAGTCTTGTCCGGGTTGGATATCTTGACTTCCGTGCCATCGACGTCCAGCGTGACGTCCGTCATGTCACTGTTCCGAACAGGGCGGCCAGTTCCGCCGGTGGCACCTCGACCAACTGTGCGTAGGTGCAGGACTCGGGATCACGATCGGGACGGAAACGGACCAGACGGCCGGTGTGGCGGAACCGCCCGGCGAGCAGGTGTTCGTAGCGGATTTCGGCCACCAGATCCGGGCGCAGCGGCTCCCACGACAGATCCTTGGTGGCGCTCCAGCGGCTCATCGCGCCGGGCATCCGCTTGCCCTGATGTTCCTCGGCCGTCGCCCAGTCGCGCCACGGGTGTCCGTCCAGCGCGTTTTCCCGTTGCGGGGCCAGGTCTTCGACCAACCGGGCCCGCAGCTCGGCCGCGAAACTGCTGGCAACGCCGACGTGATGCAGCGTCCCCTTGTCGTCGAACAGGCCAAGCAGCAGCGAGCCGATGCCCTTGCCGTCCTTGTGCCAGCGGAACCCCGCCACGACGCAGTCCGCGGTGCGCTCGTGCTTCACCTTCCACATCACGCGCTTGTCCTGCTCGTACGGCTGGTCGACCGGCTTGGCCATGACGCCGTCGAAGCCGGCGCCTTCGAATCTGGTGAACCAGTCCTGCGCGATATCGGCGTCGTGGGTCAGTGGGGTCAGGTGTACGCGGGCCAGTTCATCGCTGATGACGGCTTCCAGCTCCCGGCGGCGGACGTGGAACGGCTCGCCGGTCAGGTCGCGGTCGCCCACGGCGAGCATGTCGAACGCGACGAAGCTGGCCGGCGTCTCCTCGGCCAGCTTGCGCACCCGGGACGCGGCCGGGTGCAGCCGCAGTTGCAGGGTGTCGAAGTCCAGGCCGTCCCCGGTGACGACGACGATCTCGCCGTCCACCACGCAGCGTGACGGCAGGGCGGCCTTCAGCAGGTCGACCAGCTCGGGAAAATACCTGGTCAACGGACGGTCGTTCCGTGAGCCGAGTTCGACTTCGTCGCCGTCCCGGAACACGATGCAACGAAAACCGTCCCACTTGGGCTCGTAGCTCAGTCCGGCCGCGCGTGGCATCTCGTGCACGGCCTTGGCGAGCATCGGCTTCACGGGCGGCATCACAGGCAGGTCCACGGGCACGACTCTAGCGCTGGTACCTACCGAAATGCCTGGTTAACCGCTACGGACCAGCTCCGTGATCTCGCGGGCGCACCCCCACGACAGGGTGACGCCCATCCCGCCGTGGCCGTAGTTGTGCAGCACACGGATGCCGTCGACGTGTTCGTCCGCGACGCGCACCACCGACCGAACGGGGCGCAGGCCGACCAGGTGTGCCAGCACGTCGGCGTCCGCGAGCCGTGGTTCGACGGCCGCGCACCGCTCGATGATGGCCTGGGCCGTCGCCGGGTCGGCTGCCCGGTTCCAGTCGCCGTCCATGGCCACGCCGCCGAGTACGACGCGGTCGCCGTGCGGGAAGAAGCTGATCCACGACCCGGCGTCCGTCTCCTCGACGAAGAACTCGGTCAGGCCGGGGTTGGCCACGACGACGTGTTGGCCGCGTACCGCCCGAACGTCCGGGTCCGGGACCAGTTCGCGGGCCGCGACGCCGGTGCAGTTCACGACGATGGGCGCGCCGGCCAGCGTGCTGACCGTGCCGAGTTCGAGCGTGCCGCCGGCCTGGGCGAAGCGGGTGGTCAGGTATGCCAGGTGCACGGGCATGTCCACCAGCGGCACGGTGATCCAGTAGCCGTCCGCGAAGCCGGGTGGCAGATCGTCCGGGGTGCAGCGGGACGTGTCGCGGGCGCCGGGGAGTGGCTGGGGTGCTGGGGTTTCGCGGGTCAGTTCGCGGCCACGGGCGAATCGCACGCCGGATGCCGGGTCGTCGGCCAGGGTGGTCAGTT
>Ga0137379_10007898_pt1 | contig 10089 bp, 9 predicted proteins | sample SagtaG_18_FD_104812 | JGI IMG/M metagenome (GOLD analysis project Ga0137379, IMG submission 104812) | Vadose zone soil microbial communities from Sagehorn Ranch, Mendocino, California, USA - Sage2_L_80_16 metaG | ecosystem: Environmental > Terrestrial > Soil > Vadose zone | place: USA... | reverse complement strand
TGCGGGGCCCGTGCAGCGTAGGGGGAGAGGGAGTTGAACAGGCGGCCCGCGTGCGGGGCCCGTGCAGCGTAGATGGCGTTCATATGGTCGGTCTCCCTAGAACGGGTGCGCGCCGTGCGCGCCAATGATGAACTCGAGGTGAAGCGTCCCCTCGAAGCCGTCGTGGCCGTCGGGGAGGTGGTCCCAGGCCACTTGAGCCCGGAGCCGCTGGAACTCACTCGGGAGCCACTCGGCCAGCGCGCTGAGGCGCCGCTCGGTGCCGCCACCGGGTCGGACGATGGTCGTCCCCGCCACGGCCGCCGGCGCCAGCTCGCCGCGGAGGCCGTAGGCGTAGAACGGGCCGTCGCGGAACACGGCCTGCAGGTAGCCGCCGGTCGCCGTGCCCGCCTCCTCCGTCCCCGACGTGCGCCGGGTGAAGAGCTCGCTCTGGAACACCAGGTACGAGCGCGTGCCGACGGGGCGCAGCTTGAGCATGAGGTCGATGCCGCCCACCTCGCGGCTCGCCCCGGCGAGCGGCTCCTGGATACGCGCGCCCGAGAGCCCGACGCCGAGCGTGACGCCGTCCCCCACGTCGAAGAACTGCTGCAGGCGCGCCGCCAGCGTGCGCCGGTCCTCCTCGATGAAGGAGGGCCGGGTGGTCTGTCCGGCCAGGTGCAGCTCGACGAACCAGGGCAAGGGCGCCAGCCACGCCACGTCCAGGCCGGGCCCCTCGAGCGAGTCCGCCGAGAGGAGGCGGTCCATCGCCAGCGGCGCGTCGACGAAGTCCCACACGTGCGGGTGCTGCTGATTGAGGCGCCCGAACGGCGAGAGGAACTTGCCGGCCCGAACCTGAAAGCCGGCCGGGAGGGTGAGGGTGGTGAGGTAGGCCTCCTCCACGGCGACACCGGCCGGCGAGAAGGAGATGAAGATGTCGGCGCGCGCGTATGGGTCGATGACCGATTGGAGCCCGAGCTCCAGCTCCTCGAAGTGCGGCGTCAGCTCGTGAGGGGCGCCGTAGAGGCCGCTCCGGGGCGAGAGGCCGGCCACGTCGAGGTTATGATAGGTCCCGGCGAAGTCGCCGATCGCGGAGATGTCGGGCAGCATCAGGACCCGAGCATACGGATTCCCTCCGATGGCGGGCTGTGCGTCAGGCGCGGGTGCAGCGCCGGGCACGGGCTGTCCGGGGCCTGGCGCCGGCGCGGCAGCGCCAGGCACGGCGCCGAGCTCCTTCGCGATCTCCTCCTCCAGCTTCTTCTGTTCGGCGGTCTGGCTGGGCGGCGGAGGCGAGCCCTGGGGCTCCGGTGCGGCCAGGGCGCCCTGTGCCGCGGCGATCAGGGCCGCGGCGATGAACGAGTGCATGTGCTGTCACCTCGGCGCGCATACGACGCGCGCCCCGCGATCCACGACGACGGCAGGAACGAACGCCTCGTCAGACGGCGGGAGGTGACTGGCCCGGGACGGCGCCGAGCGGCGCGCCCGTCACCCGCGACTCGGGAGCCAGCTGCGGCAGCTCGGCCACGACGAGCCGGAGCGGCGCGACGTCGGGCGTCTCGCAGCTCGCCGCTTCAGCGCCGGCGGCGAGGCAGGCCGCGCAGGCGTGCTCCCCCAGCGGTCCGTGGTGCGCGTGAGGCGCCACCGCGGCCAGGAGGACGAGCACGGCCATCGCGATGGCGAGAACGAAGCGCACGCGCAGAGTGTTATCTCCGCTCAGCGCACTGTCAAGCGAGCGCGCCCGCTGCCTTCAGGAGGGCGCGCCGGCCACGCCCCGCGCACGCAGGGTCGAGATCTCTTCTTCCGTGAACCCCGCTTCGTTCAGCACGGCGTCGGTGTCCGCGCCCAGGGCAGGCGCCGGGCGAAACGGCACCCGCGCGCCGTCCACTCGCACCGGCGTCGCGAGCGCCGGGAAGGTCTTCCCTTCCCATGGGTTCGCCACCTCTCCGAAGAGGCCGCGCTCACGGAGCTGCGGATCCTGGCTGGGCTCGTCGCCCTCCAGCACGGGCGTGAGGCATACGTCGTGCTCGCGCCCCAGGCGCGCCCACGCGTCACGCGTGCGGGTGAGGAAGAGCGCCTCCAGCTCCTCGACCGGGCCGCGCCCGTCTCGGTCGAGCTGCCGATCCGCCAGCTCCGGCCTGCCCACGGCCTCGCAGAAGCGCCGGAAGAAGTGCGGCTCGAGCGCGCCCAGCGCCACGTGACGTCCGTCCTGGGTGCGGTAGGTGCGGTAGCAGGCCGCGGCGCCGGAGAGGAGCTCCTCGCCGCGCCGGAGCGGGGTGCCGCGCGCCCAGGCCGTGCCGAGCGGCATGGCCAGCATGCCGAGCACGCCGTCCGTCATCGAGACGTCGACGAACCCGCCCTCCCCTGTCGCCGCCCGGCGGTGGAGCGCCGCCAGGATGCCGGCCACGGCCACCCAGGCGCCGCCCACCAGATCGGCCGGGGGCACGCCGTATGGGAGCGGCGTCTCGCGCGGCCCGTTCACCGCCAGCGCACCTGCGATCGCGCAGTAGTTGAGGTCGTGCCCGGCGAGATCACGGTACGGACCGTCCTGCCCGTATCCGGTGATGGCGCAGGTGACGAGTCGGGGGCTCTCGGCGCGCAGCGCCTCGTGGCCCACCCCGAGCCGGTCCAGCACCCCGGGACGGAAGGACTCGACCAGCACGTCGGAGCCGCGCGCGAGCCGGCGCAGGACCGCCGCCCCGCCCTCCGCCTTGAGGTCGAGGGCGAGCGAGCGCTTGTTGCGATTCAGGGCGTGGAAGGCGCCGGACTGCGCGCCGGCGAGGGGCGGGATCCAGCGCAGGTAATCCCCGCCGCGCGGCTCCTCGACCTTCACCACGTCCGCGCCCAGGTCCGCGAGGACGAGCGTCGCGTACGGTCCCGGGAGCAGGCGCGAGAGGTCGAGGACGCGGACGCCGGCCAGGGGGAGCGGGGTCACGTCAAGATCTGAGCGAGCTTCATGGCGAGGCCCATGTCGCCTTGGATCTTGAGCTTCCCCGACATGAAGGCCATCTGCGGGTTCAGCTTGCCGTTCACGATGGCGAGGAAGTCGGCGTCGGTACAGCTCACCGTGCACTTGGCGCCGGGCGAGGGGCCGCTCGCCACTGCGCCGCCCGGCTGCGTGCAGTCGACGGACCACTGCCCGCCGCCCGGCCCGGAGATGTTGAACTGGTAGACGGAGTTGATCTTGGCGACCACGTCCGGCTTGTTCTTGAGCCGCTCCGGCATGTGCCTCTCGAAGACGTCTCTCACGCTCTCGGCCTGACCTGCCATGCACGCTCCCATCCGTTGATTGCAGAATCAACGAGAAGTTAGAAGCGACCGGGGAGCGTGTCAACGCGGCCTGCGCGTCCTCACCACCTGCTCGACGGTCGCGATGAGCGCGTCGGGGTCGACCGGCTTCACCAGCACCGCGTCCACCTCGCGGCCGCGCGCGCTCGAGATGTCCTCGCGCTCGGTGTAGCCGGTCACCACCACCACCGGCACCCCGGGCGCGATCTCCTTGGCGGCGCGCGCCACCTCGAGACCGCCCATGCCCGGCATCCCGACATCGGTCACCACCACGTCGACCGAGCTCTCGGCGAGGGTCCGCAGGCCGGCTGCGCCGCTCGCGGCGGTGAGCACCTGGTAGCCAGCGTCCTCCAGCACCTCCGCCATCAGCTCGCGGTTGTCCTCGTCGTCCTCGACGAGGAGGACGCGTGCGCCACGATCGCCGTCCATCGCCGGTCTCCGGATCACTCCGCGTAGAACGCGTCGAGCGTGCCCTGGTACTTCTGGGTGCAGTACTTTCGCTTGACCTTGAGTGTCGGAGTCAGCTCGCCGGCCTCCTGAGAGAAGTCGCGCGGCAGGATGGCGAACTTCTTGATGGTGGAGTAGCTCGCCTGCTTCGCGTTGAGCGCGTCGACCGCCTCCTGGACCCTCGCCCGCACCCGCCGGTCCTCGTGGAGAGATCCGCTGAAGGTGATGCCGTGCTCCTGTGCCCACTTCCGGACGTTCTCCTCGTTGAGCGTCACGAGCGCAGAGAGGAACTTGCGCTTGTCACCGTGCACCATGACCTGCGAGATGAGCGGATCGGTCTTGAGGTCGTTCTCGAGGTTCTGGGGCGAGACGTTCTTGCCGCCGGCGGTGACGATGATGTCCTTCTTGCGGTCGGTGATGCGCAGGAAGCCGTCGCGGTCGAGCTGGCCGATGTCGCCCGTGTACAGCCAGCCCTCCTTCAACACCTCGGCCGTCGCCTCCGGCTTGCGGTAGTACTCCTTCATCACGCCGCCGCCGCGAACGAGGATCTCGCCGTCTTCGGCGATGCGGACCTCGGTCCCGGGCACGGGGGGGCCGACGGTGCCGATCTTCCCCTGGCCCGGCCGGTTGACGAAGGTGCCCGCGGCCGACTCGGTGAGGCCGTAGCCCTCCAGGATCTCGAGGCCGACCGTCTGGAAGAACCAGCCGATGCGCGGAGAGAGCGGCGCCCCCCCCGAGACGAAGAGCCGCATGCGGCCGCCGAACCGGGCCTTGAGGGCCGCGCCGATCTTGGGGAAGACGAGGCGGTTGCCCACCGCGAGGCCGATGCCGCCGGCCCCTCGCTCTCCGCGCTCGAGCCCCGCCACATGCGCGTCGAGGCTCTGCATCGCCCAGGCGAAGAGCTTCCCCTTCAGGCCCGGCATGGCGAGGCCCTTCGAGACCACGGCGTCGTAGGCCTTCTCGAAGATGCGCGGCACCGACGGCATCACCGTCGGCCGCACCTCGGCCGCGTTGTCGACGATCTTCTCGATCGATTCGACGAAGGCGGCGGTGGCTCCGCAGCGGAACCAGACCGCCTCGATCACCTTGGCGAAGGAGTGCGCCATGGGAAGGAAGCACAGGACGAGATCGTCCTCCCGGATGATGTTGATCGACTGGACCGCCTCCGCCTCATAGACCCAGTTCCCGTGGGTGAGGACGACGCCTTTCGGGTTGCCGGTCGTGCCGGAGGTGTAGATGAAGCAGGCCGGCTCGGAGAGCGAGAGCGACTCCAGCCGGGCGGCGTGGGCGCCCTCGTTCTGCGCCCGCCAGGCGGCGCCGGCCGCCTCGAGCTCCGCCAGCGTCCGTTCGAAGCCGTCCGCGGCGGGACCGGTGAAACGGATGACGCCCTCCAGCGCCGGCAGCTTGGCCCGCACCTCGCGGATCTTCGCCACCTGCGCCTCCGAGTCGCAGAAGATGAAGCGGGCGCCGGAGTCCTCGAGGATGTACTGGCAGTCGGGGGCCTTGTTCGATTGGTAGATCGGCACCTCCACCGCCGCCGCGCCCATGATGCCGACGTCGGCCACGATCCACTCGGTGGTGCTCTCGCCGATGATGGCGACCCGGTCGCCCTTCTGGACGCCCAGGGAGGCGAGGCCGTCGGCGACGTCGCGTGCGCGCCGCGCCATGTCGGTCCAGCTCGTGTGGACCCAGCGCCCGTCCCGCTTCTGCTGGGTGGCGGTGCGGCTGCCCGACCGAGCGGCGGTGGCCTCGAACAGGTCGACCATGCTGCGGGGACGTACCGCTCCGCGGTTCAGCTCCTCGCGCGCGATCATGACGGGCCCCTCCGGACGTTAGCGCTTCAGCTCGGCGAGCAGCTCACGCGCTCGCCTCATCGACCGCCGCTCCTCCGGTGCGTCGTAGGAACCGGGCTCGCGAGCGAGGGCCTCCTCGAGAAGCTTCCTTGCTTCTTTCGGGTGCCCTTCGTGTTGATATAGCTCCGCCAGGAAGGTGCGGGCGCGGACATTTGCGGGGTTCATCTGCAGGGCCTTGCGCAGGTTCTGCTCGCTCTTCTTCGGGTCGTACTTGGGCCAGGGCAGCTTCTGGTAAAAGCGGCCCCAGGCGTTGTAGACCCCCCCGTCCTGGTACTTCGGATCGAGCTTCTCGGCCTTGCCGAGCCGCTCCTTGAACTTTCCCTCGACCCCCTGGCCGAGGGCCTTCAGGATTCCAATCCCGAGCGAGTAGTTCCCCATCCCGAGCGCGCCGAAGTACCAGCCTTCGACCCCATCCGGGTTCACCTTCGCCGCGCGATCGCCGAAGTCCCAGGCGCGCTTCCCGACCTGGCTCCGCTCCTCCTCGCCGAGCGTGGTGTCGTCGGAAATCCAGAAGTCGAGCCGGGCGAGCCTCCACAGGACGCCGTAGTCGTCCGGGGCGAGCTTCTCCGCCCTCGTGAGCTCGGCCCTGATCTCGTCGAGCTTGCCGGGCTCGTCGCGCTGCTTCCACTGCGCGTCGACCTGCGCGAGCAGCGAGGTGAGGTCGCCCGACGCGGCGGGCGCGTCATGGGCGGGGGCTTGCGCGCGCGCGCCAGCCGCCATGGCGAGCGCCGCCGCGAACGCGACCGATCGGTGCGGAAAGGTCATCCGTCAACCGTATGTGAACGGTCGGCGGCGCGCTATCTCAACCGGCGCACAGCACCTGAACGTGAACGTCGTCGCCCAGTGCGAGCGCGCACCGTCCCTGGAACGTGAGCGAGGCCGCTTCACCCGTACGGGGCGGCGTGTAGACGGCGTCGGCGCCGTTCGCCGAGGGATCGCCCTCCAGACCCACCACGCAGGCGGCGGTCGCGCCTGCAGCGCGCTGCACGCTCACGGCGAGGAGCCGCCAGTCCGCCGGCGTCTCCGACAGCGGGACGGTCTGGGTGGCGATGAGGCCGGCGATGGTCTGGAGCGTCGAGGCGAAGCTCGCGTCGCAGATCGAGGCGACCGCACTCTTCGCGCCGAACGCGCTCGCGAACTCGACGTAGCGGGGGGCCGCGTGCTCCGCCGGCGCACCGGTCGCCAAGGTGCACTGGGCCGCAGCGAGGGTGATCGGGTCGACGGCTGCGATCGTGGCGACGATCACGTCACGGCGCTCACCACCGAGCGGCCCCTGGAGGAACTGAACGAAGTCGCTCACCTTCTCGGCCTTCTGCTCGCAGGTGGGCGGCTCGCCGGGATCGACGAGAGGATGCCCCTGCCCGTCGCCGGGGTCCGAGCAGTCGTCGTCGTCCGAGACGACGATGACGGCGAGTCGGCTTCCCGACCGGAGGAATCCCGCGTTGGCGCCCGAGAGCAGCGGCTCCGACAACGCGAGCTGGGCCGCCCGGAGCCCCTGCTCCTTACCGCTGCCGCACACGCCCACCCGCACGTTCCGGACGAAGTCCTGTGCCAGGGTCGCCGAGCCCGCCGCCAGGATGCGGGTCGAACCGCCGTTCTTCTGGAGGTTGGTCACGGGATCGACGGTGATGAGCGCGCCTGCCGGATAAGGGTGCCCGGCATACGGCGTACACGCCGCTGCCGAACCATCGAACGTCGCGTCGAGCGTGGTCGTGAGACCGCTCACCACGTTCCGATCGACCGACGTGGTGGTGATGCCGATCTGGAACTCGTTCTTCACGCCCGAGCTCTGCAGGGCGTCGATGAAGGTCTGGAAGTTGGCCGCCAGGTTCGCCTGCTGAACCTGCATGGACCCCGAGTCGTCGACGACGAAGAGGATGTCGGTCTGGACCGTACGCAGCGCGATCGTCGACTGACAGTTCGTCACCGCGCCCGGGGGAGCGCTGCCGCAGGCCACGCAGACGAGCGCAGCGGCGGCGGCCATCCCTCTCACCTTCGAATGTCTCAAGTCCCCTCCTCGCGCGGCAGATCAGCCGCCGCAGGTGCAGGTGCCGCGTGCGCTGGTGCCGACCGGAGTGCACTGCCAATCCGAGAGCGCGCCGCCCAGGATCTTCTGGCAGTCGGTCGCCCCGCTCGCTACCGCGCAGCCGCCGAGCGGGTTGTCCGCCGTCTTCGACGGCACGATCCCGAGGTACTGGGCGACGTACGACTCGCCCGCGTTCGGCTCGCAGTGCCCGGTGGCGTGGTTGATGATGATGCAGCCAGACGTCTCACCGCCGAAGACGCCCGCGCCGGTCTTGCAGTCGACGAAGGCCCAGTCGGCGACCAGCGTGTCGAGCTCGGCCTGCGTCTTCGCCGGCCCGGTGCAGTAGCGCGAGCTCTTCCCGTCCGCGCTCTCGATGCGGAGGAGCGCCACGTCGGTGGCGGCCGGCTGGGTGGGCAGCGACAGGCCCTTGGGCGGTTGGACGAGCTGCGCGATGCCCTTCAGCGTGGGGCCCCAGTTCGCGTCGCAGACCGAGGCCTCGAAGGTGCGCGCGCCCTTGCCGCGGAGGAGGCTCGCGAGCTCGCCATAGCGCGAGCCGCCCGGCACCCCCGACGCGGTCAAGTTGGGCGCCTTGCCGGTGCACACCGGCCCCACGTTGGGATCGAGGTTGAAGTTGCACTCGCCCTGGTAAGCAGCCGTGTTCCCACAGCCACCCGCACACGAGGCCGGGCACTGACAGTTACAGGTGCCAGGCGTGCAGACGATGTTCCCGCTGCCGTCATCCGCGCAGCTCCCGACCTGCGCGGAATAGACGAAGGCCGCGTCGAACGAGCGGCCGAGCCCGGTGAAGTAGCTGGCGTAGCGATCGAGCGCGAACTGCTTGTGGCCGGTGGTGCTGAGCTGGTCGGCGGTGCACACGTCCGAACCTGGGGCGCTGCTCGTGGCGGGATTCTTGGGATCGAAGGCGAGCGCCTTGGCGGGATCGTTCGGGTTCGAGCAGTCGTCCTCATCCCCCACCCAGACCACCACCAGCTTCGCGCCGGCGTGCGGCCACTCGTCGGCCTTCACGCCGGGTTGCGTGCCCGCCAGCGCCTTCTCCACCGCCAGCCGGCCCGCCTCGAAGTGCTGCTCCATGCCCGAGCCGCAGGTGCCCACGGCGATGTTCTTGGTGAACTGACCGGAGAGCGTCGCGAGCGCCGCGACGGAGGTGGGCGACGTGGAATCCCAGACGTCCTTCGTGAAGTGGAGGACGGCCGGGTTGCCGGCGGCGGCGACGAAACCGCCTTGCGGGTAGGACGCCCCGGGAACCGCCACGCCGGCGCTGCAGCCGCCGAAGGTGGGATAGTAGTTCTCGACCAGGTCCTGGCAGGGCTTGTCGGAATCGGCGGCGGCATCGGGGCACTGGTTCGCGGTCGGTTTCCCCGTGTAGTGCGAGCTCGCGATCGAACACTGCAGCGGCTGGCCGCTGCAGGTCGGGGTTCCGGACGCCGGCCCCCACCCCTCGAACACCGAGGACGTCGTGATGGCGACATGGAACTCGAAGAACTCGAGCTTGTCGGCCGCACGCTGCGCCTGCAGCACCTTCAGCGCGTCGATGAAGCTCCCGAAGTTCCGCGCCAGGTTCGCCTGCTCGGGGGCCATCGATCCCGAGTCGTCGATGACGAACAGGATGTCGGCCGTCCCGAGGCTCGACAGCTTGATGCGCGACGAGCCCGGCTGGATGACGCACTTGCCGACGGGGTTGAAGTTGTAGTCCTGGCACCCCGCGAGGGCGCACAGCACGAGCAATGCAAGCGAGCGACGAAGCATCAGGCCTCCGGCGCGGATGATACCCGGTTCAGGGGACAGGCGAGATACTTCGGCGGGGGACAACCCCCCGCCCTACATCGCCCCTGTCATGCGGGGTGGGGAGGCGTGGGCGCTACTCCCACTCGATGGTGGCAGGCGGTTTCGACGAGATGTCGTAGACGCAGCGGTTGATGCCGCGGACCTCGTTGATGATCCGCGACGACATGCGGCCGAGGAGCTCGTACGGCAAACGCGCCCAGTCACCGGTCATGCCGTCGGTCGACTCGATGGCGCGGATGGCGCAGGTCGCCTCGTAGGTCCGCTCGTCGCCCATGACGCCCACGCTCCGCACCGGGAGCAGCACCGCGAACGCCTGCCAGAGCCGCTCGTAGAGGCCGGCGGCGCGGATCTCCTCCTGCACGATGACGTCGGCGCGGCGCAGCACCGCCAGCTTCTCCTCGGTCACCTCGCCGAGGACGCGGATGGCGAGGCCCGGGCCAGGGAAGGGCTGGCGCTGCACGATCTCGCTCGGGAGCCCCAGCTCGAGGCCGAGCCGGCGCACCTCGTCCTTGAAGAGCTCGCGCAGCGGCTCGACCAGGCCGAGCTTCATCCGTTCCGGCAGCCCACCCACGTTGTGGTGGCTCTTGATGGTGGCAGAGGGGCCCTTGAAGGACACGGACTCGATGACGTCCGGGTAGAGCGTGCCCTGGACCAGGAACTGGGCCCGCGCGCCGTGGACGGCGAGGCGCTCCACCTCCT
>Ga0137379_10007897_pt1 | contig 10089 bp, 7 predicted proteins | sample SagtaG_18_FD_104812 | JGI IMG/M metagenome (GOLD analysis project Ga0137379, IMG submission 104812) | Vadose zone soil microbial communities from Sagehorn Ranch, Mendocino, California, USA - Sage2_L_80_16 metaG | ecosystem: Environmental > Terrestrial > Soil > Vadose zone | place: USA... | reverse complement strand
GGCCGCGTCCCGCGGCCCGGTGTAGCCTACGATGCCGCACATAGTCGTCGTCCTTCGTCCACGAGTTGCCGCGCCGCGGCGCCCGTCGGCGCTTCGGCGATGAGCCGGATGATCGGCTCGGTGTTCGACGGCCGCACGTGCAACCAGCGGTCCCGCCACGTGAGCCGCAGGCCGTCCTGCGTGTCCACCTGCGCGTCTGCGAACCGGCGCCGCAGCTCCGCGTATACCCGCTCGAGCCCCTGCTCCCTGCTCCCTGCTCCCCGCTCCACTTTGGCCTTCACAATCGTATAGCGCGGCGCGGCCGCTACCACGTCGCCGACCCCACGGCCGCCCGCCAGCAGCGCGAGCACCAGCGCCGCCGCCACCGGCGCGTCGCGACCCACGTGCAGCGCCGGGTACATCACCCCTCCGTTCCCTTCCCCCCCGATCGGCGCGCCAAGCTCCTTGAGCTTCCGCGCCACGTGCACTTCGCCCACCGGGGTACGCACGATCTCGGCCCCGCACTCGCGCGCCGCGTCTTCGACGACGAGGCTGGTGGAGAGATTACAAACTACGACGGAATGACGGAAAGACGGAAAGGGGACGCTGGACTTCCCTCTCATCCCCATTCCGTCCTTCCATCCTTCCGTCGCCTTCTCATCCGTCGCCTTTCCAAGCACCGCTCTCACCGCGAACGCCAGCGTATAGTCCTCCCCTATCGGTGCGCCCCGCTCATCCACGATCGCCAGCCGATCCACATCGGGATCGACCGCGATGCCCAGGTCAGCGCCGCAGCTCCGCACCAGGGAGCTCAGCTCCGCCAGGTTGTCCGGCACGGGCTCCGGCGGTCGCGGGAACTGGCCGTCCGTCTCGAGATTGATCCCCGCCACCGCGCATCCCAGCCGCTCGAGCAGCGCCCGCATCACCGGCCCGCCCGCCCCGCGCACGGCATCGAGCGCCACTCTGAACCGCCGCGCCCGGATCCGTTCGACATCGACCGCCGGAAGCTTCAGAACGGCCGCGAGGTGCCGCTCAACCGCGCCCGGATCGGCGGTGACGCTTCCCTCTTCCCTCTTCCCCCGTCCCGGGCCTTCCACCGCCAGTTTCTGGACCCGCTCCCCGGCCTGCCCGTCCAGAAAGATGCCGTCCGGTCCAATGAATTTTAGCGCATTCCACTCGATGGGATTGTGACTGGCGGTGATCGCGATCCCGCCGCCCGCCCGATGATGCTCCACCGCGAGCTGGATGGTGGGGGTCGGGGCGAGGCCGACGTCGATCACATCGCAGCCGAGCGCCGTCAGCCCGTCGGCTACGGCCTTTGCGAACGCCGCCCCGGACTCACGCGAATCGCGGCCGACTACGACAGACGGTCGGACAGTCGGACGGTCGGACAGACCCCTCCCCCGTCCCCCCTCCCTCGTCCCTTCGCGCACCCACAAGCCGAACGCTGCCGCCCAGCGTCGGACGACGTCCGGCGTCAGGTCCTCCCCGACGATCCCGCGCACGCCGGAGACGCCGACCATGAGCGTGTCGGTCATGGCGGCAACGTAGGAACGCGGCGGAGGCGCGTCAATCGGACGCGCGTCAACCGCCTCGGGCTTGGAGGTGGGACGGGGGAAGGTGTAGCGGCTGCACCTCGGGGGCGGAGACGGGGAGGGCCTCCTGGTCCGGAAAGGCGGCGAGGAAGGCGTCCACGGCCCGCGGGTCGAACTGCCTCCCCTTCCCCTCTTCCAGCTCGCGCAACGCCTTCGGCACCAAGAGCGCCGGCCGGTAGGGGCGCACGCTCGTCATCGCGTCGAACGAGTCGGCGACCGTGACGACGCGCACCTCGAGCGGGATCTCGCCCCCTTTCAGGCCGTCGGGAAACCCCTTGCCGTCGAGGCGCTCGTGGTGCGAGCGCACGATGGCGAGCGCGGCGGGGGCGTCGCGCATCAGCGGCGCCAGGATGCGCGCGCCGATCACCGGGTGCTCCATGATGTGCCGGTACTCGGCCTCGGTGAGCTTCCCGGGCTTGTGGAGCACGGATTCCTGTACGCCGATCTTCCCCAGGTCGTGCAGCTCGGCGCCCAGCGCGATCATGTCGACCGTGGCGGCCGCGAGGTCCATCCCGCGGCCGATCGCGACGGCGTAGTTCGCGACACGCACCGAGTGGCCCCGCAGGTACGTGTCCTTTTCTTCGACGATGTGCACCAGCGCCTGCAGTCGCTCGAGCGACAACTCCTCGATGCGGCGCGCCTGCTCCTGCACGCGCTGCTCGAGCTCCCGTTGGAACATGCGGTTCTCGAGGATCAGGCGGCGCTTGTCGAGCGCCTGTGTTACGCGGGCCCGCACCTCGTCGAGATGGAACGGCTTGGCGACGTAGTCGAGCGCGCCGAGCTGCAGGCAGGCCACTGCGCTCTCCACCTCCGCCACCGCGGTCACGACGATGACGGCGGTGTCGGGCCATTTCGCGATCACCTCGCGGAGCAGGGTGACCCCGTCCATCTGCGGCATCCGCAGGTCGGAGATCACGAGCGGCACCGGGTCGTGCTGCATGATCTCCAGGGCCTCGGTGCCGGAGCCTGCCTCCGTGCAAGTGAAGCCCTCGCCCTCGAGCAGCCGCACGAGCACGCGGCGGAGCCGCGGCTCGTCGTCCACGACCAGGCACTTGACCGCGTTGGGTTGCGGCATCGTGGGCTTAACGTAGTGGTCGCTTGCTCGGCGCGAAAGGCGCCCTTACGTTCCCGCCATGACCAAGGCAGCGACGGGAGACCTCAGCCACCGCTTCGGCACGCGCGCGGTGCACGCCGGGCAGATCCCCGACCCGCTGGCCGGCGCCGTCATGACCCCCATCTACCAGACCTCCACGTACGTGCAGGAGGCGCTGGGTCGGAACAAAGGCTACGAGTACGCTCGCACCCGCAACCCGACCCGCGAGGCGCTCGAGCGCAACGTGGCGGCGCTCGAAGGCGGTCACCACGGCTTCGCCTTCGGCTCGGGCCTCGCCGCGCTGGACGCGGTGCTCAAGCTGCTCTCCGCCGGCGATCACGTGGTGAGCGGTGAGAACGTGTACGGCGGCTCGCACCGCCAGATGACGCACATCTGGGCGCGTCTCGGCCTCGAGTTCACGTTCGTGGACGGCGCGGAACCGCAGCAGCTCGCGGCGGCGGTGACGCCCCAGACCAAGCTGATCTACGCTGAAACACCGACGAACCCGATGATGCAGCTGTGCGACCTCGCGGCCGCGGCCGAGATCGCGCGCCGCGCCCACGCGCTGCTCGTCGTCGACAACACGTTCGCCACCCCCTGCTTCCAGCGGCCGCTCGAGCTTGGCGCCGACATCGTGCTGCACTCCACCACGAAGTACCTGAACGGCCACAGCGACATGGTGGGCGGGATGCTCGTCGTGAACCGGGACGATCTCGCCGAGCGGCTCGGGTTCATCCAGAACGGCTCGGGCGCCGTGCCGGGGCCGTTCGACTGCTGGCTCGCGCTGCGCGGCACCAAGACCCTGGCGCTGCGCATGCGCCAGCACGACGCGAGCGGCCGCCGCATCGCCGAGTGGCTCAGCCGCCGCCCCCAGGTGGAGCGGGTGTATTACCCGGGCCTGCCGTCGCACCCCCAGCACGACCTGGCGTGCCGCCAGATGACGGGGTTCGGCGGCATGATCTCGATCGAGCTCGGCTCAGTCGAGCGCGCCAAGCGGTTCGTCGAAGCCACCCGGATCTTCGCCCTCGCCGAGTCGCTGGGCGGCGTGGAGAGCCTGGTCGGCCATCCCGCGTCGATGACCCATGCCAGCGTGCCGCCGGAGCGACGCCGGGCGATGGGGCTCACCGACAGCCTGGTGCGCCTGTCGGTGGGGATCGAGGACGTGGAGGACCTGATCGCGGATCTCGAGCAGGCGCTCGCCGCGGCGGGATGAGTCTCCGTTGTTCCCACCCTGAAGGGTGGGCTCGGCGCGACGCTGTCCTAAGGACAGTGTGCTTCAGCACAGTGCCGGCCGAGCCCAGGCTTCAGCCTGGGACCACAAGGACGCGAAACAGGCGATCCTGCAGGGCGTAGTGAGGGTCTCCCTTTGAGAGCAGGAGCAATGGTATGAGCGAGCCCACCGGCCTTCCCGCCGCGCGCCCCCGGAAAATCCTCACCCAGATCGCCCCGGTGACGTGGGAGCACCCCGCCGACCGCGCGGCGCTGCAGTCGCTGCGCTCCGTGCCGGGCTTCGACGAGGTCGTGAAAAAGATCTACGGCTTCATCGGCGAGCGGGGCGTGCGGCTGATCTTCCAGGCGGACGCGGTGCGCGTCGGCCCCACCCAGTTCCCCCGCCTGAACCAGCTCTACACCGAGGTGCTCACATCCCTCGACTGGCCCGAGCGTCCCGAGCTGTTCGTGTCGCAGACGCCATTCGCCAACGCCGGCGCGTTCGGCATGGACCACCCGTTCATCGTGATCAACTCGGGGACCTTGAAGCTGCTCGACGACGACGAGCTCCGGAACGTGCTGGGCCACGAGCTGGGGCACGTGATGAGCGGGCACGCGCTTTACCACACGATCCTGGTGCTCATTCTCAACGTGAGCCTCGGCGCCCTGCCGTTCCTCGCGGGCATCGCGCTCCTGCCGATCCAGCTCGCGCTGCTCGAGTGGTTCCGCAAGAGCGAGCTGTCGTCCGACCGCGCGGGCCTGCTCGCCTGCCAGGATCCGCTCGCCTCGCTGCGCGTGAACCTCAAGTTCGCGGGCGGCGGCGACATGTCCCAGATGGATCTCACCGCGTTCCTGGCGCAGGCCAAGGAGTACGAAGCGGCAGGCGGCGCGCTCGACCGCATCTTCAAGATCCTGGGCGTGCTGGGCCGCTCGCATCCCTTCAACACCGTCCGCGCCGCCGAGCTGCAACGCTGGATCGAGGAGGGCCACTACGACCGCGTGCTCGGCGGGGAGTACACGCGCCGCGGCCCGGAGGCGGAGCAGCGCCCCATCGACAAAGACATCGACGAGGCCCGCGATCACTACATGAAAGAAGCCAAGGCCGTCGTGGACGACGTGGTGGACACCGCCAAACGCGCCGCCCAGGCCTTCTCGGACGCCTTCAAAAAGAAGTGAACGTCCTGGTCGTCGGCGGGGGCGGTCGCGAGCACGCGCTCTGCTGGGCGCTGAAGCGCGACACCCCCGAGGCGACCCTGTTCGCCGCCCCCGGCAACCCGGGCACCGCTCAGCTCGGCACCAACCTCGAGATCCCCGCTACCGCCTCCGACGCCCTCGTCGCGGCGGCGCGAGAGCACGCGATCGACCTGATCGTGATCGGCCCTGAGGCGCCCCTCGCTGCCGGCCTGGCCGACCGCCTGCGCGCCCACCCGGGCGGGGGGGGCGGGGGGGGCGGGGGGGGCGGGGCGGGCCGGGGGGGCCGCCCAGTGTTCGGCCCGAGCGCCGCCGCCGCCCGCATCGAATCGTCCAAGGCGTTCGCGAAAGACGTAATGCGGCGCGCGGGGGTCCCCACCGCCGCGGGCCGCTCGTTCACCGCGCTCGAGCCCGCCCTGGCGTACATCACGACGCACCCCGAGCCGCTCGTCGTGAAAGCATCGGGACTGGCGGCGGGTAAGGGCGTGGTCGTGTGCGCCACGCGCGACGAGGCGGCGCGTCGGGCGCGCGCCATGCTCGCGGAGGGAGCGTTCGGCGACGCGGGCCGCGAAGTGGTCATCGAGGAGCACCTCGAGGGCGAGGAGCTGTCGGTGCTGGCGCTGACCGACGGCGAGCGCACGCTCCTCCTGCCGGCCGCGCAGGACCACAAGCGGCTCGGCGAGGGCGACACGGGCCCGAACACCGGCGGGATGGGCGCCTATTGTCCCGTCAGCATCGCGACCCCGGCGCTGCTCGAGCGGGTCCGCCGCGACGTGTTCGAGCCGACGCTGCGCGAGCTGGCGGGGCGGGGCGCGCCGTACGCGGGCGTGCTGTACGCCGGCCTCATGCTCGCGCGCGACGGCACGCCCTACGTGCTCGAGTTCAATTGCCGCTTCGGCGATCCCGAGACCCAGGCCCTCCTGCCGGTTCTCCCTGGGGTGACCCGGCATCTCGCGCACATCGCCGGCGGGACGTGGCGTCCGCGCGAAGCCACGCTGGCGCCGGCCCGCGCCGCCGTGGCCACCGTGCTCGCGGTTTCCGGCTACCCCGACACGCCCGAGCTGGGCGCGTCGATCAGCGTGCCCCGCGACGTGCCGGATGGGACGCTCGTGTTCCATGCGGGCACGGCCCGCGACCCCGACGACACGCTCCGCGTGCGCGGCGGGCGCGTGCTGACGGTGACCGGGCTCGGCGACAGCGTGGCGGAGGCGGCCCGGCACAGCGCCGACGCGTGCGAGCTGATCACGTTCCCGGGGAAGGCCTACCGGCGGGACATCGGATGGCGGGAGATCGGGAGGGAGAGAGCGCGTGCCGGAGCTGCCGGAAGTTGAGACGATCGTCCGCGAGCTCGCGCCCCGGCTCGAGGGTCACAAGATCGCGCGCGCCCGACTCGTGAAGAGCGACGTGCTGCGCCGGGTCTCCAAGCCCCGTCTGCTCCGCACCCTCAGGGGCAACACGGTCGAGCAGGTGAGCCGCCGCGCCAAGCACGCGGTGCTGCGCCTCGCGAGCGGCCATCGCCTCGTCGTCCAGCCGCGTATGACCGGCTCCCTCATCGTCTACGACCGGCCGCTCACCAAAGACGAGTCCCGCTACGCCGTCCTGATCTGCGCGCTCGAGGACGGCCAGCTGTTCGTGTACCGCGACGTGCGGCGGCTCGGCAACGTGTGGCTGCTTGACGAGAAGGGCTGGACGGCCTACACCAGCCGCATCGGACCCGAGCCGCTCGAGGAGACGTTCACCCCCTTCGTGTTCGCCGAGCGGCTCCAGGGCACACGCGCCGCGATCAAGAAGGCGATCATGGACCAGCGCCGCGTCGCCGGCGTCGGGAACATCTACGCCAACGAGGCGCTGTTCGAAGCCGGGATCGACCCGTCGAAGCCCACCAACAGGGTGTCGCTCGACGAGTTTGCCCGTCTGCACGCCGCCATCACGGACGTGCTCGGGCGGGCGGTCCGGTCCTCAGGGACCACGGTGCGCGACTACCGCACGGGCACCGGGGGCGAGGGGCGCTTCCAGTTCGAGTTGAAGGTGTACGGGCGGGGCGGCGAGCCGTGCGTCACCTGCGGCAAGCGGCTCGTCACGACCCACGTGATCGATCTGCGGGCGACGACGTTCTGTCCGAACTGTCAGAGATAGGCGGGTTACCGCGTAATGAGTTCCAGCGCCGCGTCCCGGACCGCCCGAAAGCCCTGCTCCGACCGGTCGTTGTCCGCTTCGTTGCTCGTGTTGAACGCCGCGATCACGGCTGCGGTGGTCCGGGGATTGAGATAGAAGAACGACCGGAACCCCGCCTGGTGCCCCGTGTGCCCGATGACCCGCGTGCCACCATGCCACAGCACGAAGAATGAGAGGCCGACCGAGTCCCCCGGGGCGGTGCTGTCCCGCGTGGCGAGCAACGGGCGCCACATCTCGGCGAGCGAGGTGCGCGCCAGTACGGTGTCGCCGCCCATGGAACCCGCGAGGAACGCGACCCAGCGGGCCACGTCGCCGAGGGGGGCGTTCCAGCCACCGTTGGGGATGGTGATGCCGGGGTCGAAGTCCCGCCCGTTCGCGACGAGTGAAACCCGCCCGGCGCTGTCTCGTACCACGGTGTAGTTGTTGGACCGCGCGGCCGCGAGGTGATAGGGCGTGGCGCCGAAGTAGCTGTGCGTCATGCCGAGCGGAATCCAGATGTTCTTGTAGATATAGCTCTGATACGGATCGCCGGTCAGCTGCTCGATGATCCGCGCCAGATAGATGAACGCCGGATTGCTGTAGCCGTAGCGTGTCCCCGGCCGGAACAGAATCTCCTGGTACGGCAACATGGCGACGAGCTGCTCCCAGCGCGCCGGCTCGAACGGCTCCCACGGCTTGCCCGCCTTGTACGGCCACGTGGGGTCCTGGAATCCTGCCGAATGCGACAGCAGCATCCGGATGGTGATGTCGTCCATCGCGCCGAAGGTGTCGTGCACCTGCGCGAGCTCGGGGAGGTAGCGCGTCACGTGGTCGTCGAGCGACAGCCGGCCACGATCGCGCAGCTGCATCACCGCGACCGCGGTGAGGGTCTTGGTGATGGACGCCCAGTGGAAGATGGTGCGGTCGTCCACCCGTTGCCCCAAGCCTCGGTCGCCGAAACCATACTCGTGGTGCGCCACCACCCGGCCATCCCGCATCACGAGCACGCTGCCGCCGACCACGCTGTCCTGGGCGGCGAACGCGTCGAAGCCACGCACGAACGCGGGCCAGCCGTGCTGCGCCTCCCCGCGGGCGGGGCAGGCGAGGGCGAGCACGGCGACGCCGAGCGTGCGGGTGCGCATGGGGCCTTGAACATGGGGGCGGAGTGGCACTCCGGCCAGCGCGGGTTCACGGTTTCCTGACATACCCAGGTTCCACGCGTCCCGGTTATTTTTGGGGACCCCTATGAAACTCTCCGAGACCTCCATCCGGCGTCCCGTGCTCGCCAGCATGTTCTCGGCGGCACTCGTGCTGTTCGGCGTCATCGGCTACGCGCGCCTCTCCGTGCGTGAGCTGCCGGACATCGACCCTCCGATCATTTCAGTGTCGACCACCCTGCCTGGCGCCAACGCGCAGGTCGTCGAAACCGCGGTGACCGACGTTCTCGAGGAAGAGCTGTCCACGATCCAGGGACTGCGCACGCTTTCGAGCTCCTCTTCGGAGGAGAACAGCCAGATCACCCTCGAGTTCAACCTCGACCGGCCCGTCGACATCGCCGCGCAGGACGTGCGCGACAAGGTGTCACGGGTGCGGGGGCGGCTACCGGTCGACGTGCTCGAGCCCGTGATCGCGAAGCAGCAGGCCGATGCGCAACCATTTTTCTGGTTGGCCCTGAGTAGCGCGAACTACGACCTGATGCAGCTCTCCGATGTCGCCGACCGCCTGGTCAAAGCGCGGCTGCAGAGTCTGGCGGGCGTCGGCAGCGCCGGCGTTTACGGCGAGCGGCGCTTTGCGATGCGGGTGTGGGTACAGCCCGACCAGCTGTCGGCACGGGGCCTCACCGTGCAAGACGTGGAAGGCGCGATCACCGCGCGCAACGTCGAGATTCCCGCCGGCCGCATCGAATCGACGCGGCGGGAGTTCTCGGTCCGGTCCCTGGGCGAGCTGAAGACGCCGCAGCAGTTCGGCGAGATGGTGGTGGCGAGCCAGGGGAACCAGCTCGTCAAGCTCAAGGACGTGGCGAACGTCGAGCTCGCGCCCGAGGACAATCGCTCGATATTCCGCTACAACGGGAATCCCGCGGTCGCCATCGGCGTCGTCCGGCAGTCCAAGGCAAACCTCATCGACGTGGCCGGGCGCATTCGCGCGGCCATCCCCGGCATCCAGCAGACCCTGCCCCCCGGCGTGAAGCTCGAAACCGCGTGGGATGGGTCTGTGTTCGTCACGCACTCGATCAACGACGCGCGCCTGACCCTCCTCATCGCGGCGATCCTCGTCGTGTTGATCATTTTCGTGTTCCTACGGAACCTGCGGGCGACCGTGATCCCCGGGCTCGCGATCCCGGCGTCGATCGTGGCGACGTTCGCCATCATGTACTTCCTCGGCTTCTCGATCAACAACTTCACGCTGCTCGCGCTCACGATCGCGATCGGCATCGTGGTGGACGACGCCATCATCGTGCTCGAGAACGCCTACCGGCACCAGGAAGAGCTGAACGAGAAACCGGAGCAGGCCGCGGTGAACGGGACCAACGAGATCGGCTTCGCCGTGATCGCGACGACGATCGCGCTCGTCGCCGTGTTCACGCCGCTGGGGTTCCTGCGCGGCTCGACGGGACGGCTGCTGAGCGAGTTCGGGATCGCGGTCGCCGGGGCCGTGGTGATTTCCGGATTCGTGGCCCTCACGTTGACGCCGATGCTGTGCGCCAAAGTATTGCGCGTTCCGCACGAGCATGGAGCGGTCTTCAAGATGTTGGAGCGGGGCTTCACTGCCATCGCCGAGCGCTACGCGAAGCTGCTCCAGACCGCGCTGCGGCATCGGGGCATCGTGGTGGCCGGGACGGTCGTGACGGTGGCCCTGGCGTTCGTG
>Ga0137379_10007896_pt1 | contig 10089 bp, 13 predicted proteins | sample SagtaG_18_FD_104812 | JGI IMG/M metagenome (GOLD analysis project Ga0137379, IMG submission 104812) | Vadose zone soil microbial communities from Sagehorn Ranch, Mendocino, California, USA - Sage2_L_80_16 metaG | ecosystem: Environmental > Terrestrial > Soil > Vadose zone | place: USA... | reverse complement strand
GGCGGCCAAGCCCGCCCGGTACGCGACCAGGGCGCGGAAGATCCCCCGGCCGCGCCAGGCCGGAACGGTTCCCCCGCCCCACAGCCCGGCGAAATCGGTTCCTGGGATGAACTCCACTCTGGCTGCGCTGACCGGCTCGTCGCCGGCCATGGCGACGACCATCTGGACCAACTCAGGTGCTTCCCTGAGCTGGGTTGCCAGCCGCTCGCCGAGCTCAGGAGACGGGTGTTTGGTGAACGCCAGGTCGTTTACGGCCATCATCGCCTCGACGCCTGCAGTGTCGGTCACCAGGTCCAGCCGCACACCGTCTGGCAGCTTGACATCGCAGTCGGTGGCAGCGGTCTCGGCGACCAGCATCAGCTCCTCGTCATCGGGCACGAAGCCGGCCGCTAGCAGCCGCTGTGCCAGATCGGCAGGCTGGTCGTAGTCGTAGAGCGTCCACTCGACGGGCGTACCGCGAGCCGCGAAATATCGCACCTGCGCGGCGATCACGGCATCGGCAGAGTCGCGCGTGAGTTCGGACCAGGTGATGTACGACGTCTGCGTCCCCGGCGCAAGCCAGCGCAGCACTCCAGCGTCGGTCTCGACGACCGCACCCGGCTCGTCTGCACGGGCCTTCCGCCGGACCTGGGCATCGAAAGCCGCACGCACGGCGTGAGTGTCCACCAGCGCACCCCACCACGGCCATGCGGGCCGGTGCAACTCAGATAACCGCCACTCTTGCTGATCTATTACTAGGAAGGACTCACCGCCGGCCTTTCAAGCGCTGTAGCCAGCCATGACCGCTAGGCGGATGCAAGGTCGGCCCGGCCCGGAGCGGGCTGGGCGTGGTATTCGGCGTCGGTGACCAGGTCGCCCCATTCGGTCTCGGGACCCTGGCCTTCGGGGCCCTCCCAAATGGCGAGGTGGGTCAAGAAATGATCCGGGGAGCCGTGCCAGTGCCATTCGCCGGGGCTGGCCAGGGGTTCAAGCAGGAGCCGCTCGTCCAGCCGCTGGCTCGCGGCCACGCGTAGGGCGCAGATCGGGGCGGCGAGTATTTGATCGCGTATCGCCGGCGTCCGCACGATCCATGAACGGGCTTGGCGGTCGCGGCCGGTCATGCCGCCACCGGCCTGGCCCGGCCACGGCGATGGGCACTACTGGTGCTGCGTCGGCGTGCCTTCCGGCGGTTTGGTGCGCTGACTGTCCGTAGGCCTCGTGGCCGGAATCTGGCGCACTGTCCTCGATGGCTTCTCGAGGGCCACTGGCCGGGAGCAGCGGCGCGTTTTAGGCTTCGTTCGTGTTCGCCGAAGGTTAGCGGCGCTAACGAAAGGTGGGAGCCAAACGGGGAGCCAACAACCACCGACACCAGGCCACACCAGGCCACGTCCAGCCACAGTCGTGGCTGGCAGATGCCATATCGGGCCACGTCCAGCCACGTCCAGCGACGGTACGAACTCGTCTTTACAAGCGAGGGGCCGCAGGTTCGAACCCTGCTGCGCCCACTGTTTTAGCAGGCCAGCCGCATGCCGTGATCAACGAGATGATCGTTAGGGAGCCAAACGGGGGAGCCAAAGTTGATGGTGATCTTGCATGCTCAGGCCATGTGAAGCCTCGCGTAGCACCGGGTCGCCGCATTTGTCCGCGAGCTAATTTCCGGCGGCCATGCCTGGCGGAGAATGCCGGCTTTGCTGAGTCATCTCGGCCCGGACGCCGAGCTCGCTGAGACTGGCGCCGCAGGCTAGTAGGCGGGAACCGGGCATTGCATGGGCTGACGGCTCGATCTGTTCTGGCCGGAGGTGGCCATGAGGCGCATGACCTTGCCGCTACGTAAAGTGAGCAATGTCGTGGCGCCCTAAGCGTTCACACGGAGACAGATCGACGAATATTTGCATCTCTCCGAGGGCGGCCGCCATTGCCGTATCGAGCACAGATCAGCCCGTTCGGGGCGGCCTCAGCGCTACCCGCTACCGCCGGAGTCGTGCGGCACCCGCAGCGGTTGCTCCCGGCGCGGTCATGGGGACGCGGCCGTCCCGGTAGGACGATGCTGCTGCGGGCGCGCTACAGCTACCGGCTCGGCCGCGCCGTTCAGGGCTGCAGCAGGGTTTTGATGGCGCGTCGTTCGTCCATGGCTTTGTAGCCTTCGGCGACCTGGTCGAGCGGGAGTGTGAGGTCGAAGACCGTGCCGGGGTCGATGGCTCCGGTGAGGATGCGGTCGATAAGGTCGGGCAGGAAGCGTCGGACCGGGGCGGGTCCGCCGTGGAGGTGGACCGCGGAGAAGAACAGCTCGTCGCCGGGCAGGGTGACGTCGTGTGAGACGCCGACGTAGCCGACGTGTCCGCCCGGGCGGGTGGAGCGGATGGCCTGCATCATCGACTCCTGGGTGCCGACGGCCTCGATGACGCAGTGGGCGCCGAGGCCGCCGGTGAGGTCCTTGACGCGGGCGACGCCGTCGTCTCCGCGCTCGGTGACGATGTCGGTGGCCCCGAGCTCGCGGGCGAGTTTCTGCCGTGACTCGTGCCGGGAGAAGGCGATGATGCGCTCGGCGCCAAGTTCGCGGGCGGCGAGCATGCCGAGCAGCCCGACCGCGCCGTCGCCGGCCACGGCGACCGTCTTACCGGGTGCGACGTCGGCGGCGACGGCGGCGAACCAGCCGGTGCCGAGCACGTCGGAGGCGGCCAGCAGGGACGGGACGAACTTCTCGTCGGGCATGGCGGGTGTGGCGACGAGTGTGCCGTCGGCCAGCGGGATACGTGCGTACTCGGCCTGGGTGCCGATGGCGCCCATCAGCTCGGCGTGCACGCAGCGGGATTGGTAGCCGGCCTGGCAGATTTCGCAGGTGTTGTCGGAGGCGAAGAACGAGCCGACGACGAACTGGCCGGGCTTGAGGGTGGTGACGTCGGTGCCGGCTTCTTCGACGATGCCGACGTACTCGTGGCCCATCGGTGCGGGTCCGTCGACGGCTTCGATGCCGCGGTAGGGCCACAGGTCCGAGCCGCACACGCAGGTCGCGGCGAGCCTGATGATGGCGTCGGTCGGGTGCTCGATGCGCGGGTCGTCGCGGGTGTCGAGGCGGACGTCGCCGGGGGCGTGGAGGACTGCTCCTCGCATGGTAGGTCTCCTTTGGTTGCCGTTCGGTGGTGTTGATCGGGACGGTCAGCGGGCGGTGTAGCCGCCGTCGACGGGCAGCGCGACGCCGACGACGAAGCTGGCGCCGGGGCTGCACAACCAGAGCACGGCGGCGGCCATCTCCTCCGCGCTGCCGAGACGTCCGATCGGTTGGCTGGCGGCGGCCTCGGCGCGGTCCAGGTCGCCGGAGTCGATCATCTGGGTCACCATCGGGGTCTCGATGGTGCCGGGGCAGATGGCGTTGATGCGGAGGCCGCGGGGGGCGTATTCCAGGGCAGCGCTGCGAGTCAGTCCGATGACGCCGTGTTTGGACGCGTGATAGGCGGCACGGCCGGGCAGCCCGACCAGCCCTCCGAGTGACGACCAGTTGACGATGGCGCCGGAGCCCTGCACCCGCATGTGGGCGAGCTCGTGTTTCATGCTGGCCCAGATCCCGCGCAGGTTGATGGCGTTGACCCGGTCGAAGACGTCAGCAGTCTCGTCGGCGGCGTCGGTCATCGGGGATTGGATGCCGGCGTTGTTGTAGGCCAGGTCGAGGCTGCCGAACGTCTCGACTGTCTTGGCTATCGCGTCCGCGTCCTGGTCCTCGTCGGCGACGTCGCACCGCGTGGCCAGCACGCGGTGCCCGGCATCGCGTAGCTGGCGTTCGGCGGCGCGCAGTGCTTCGTCGTTGACGTCGGCCAGCGTCACGGCGGCACCGGCCTCGGCGAAGGCGCGCGCGGTCGCCCAGCCCATGCCTGAGCTGGCGCCGGTGACGAATGCGACGCGCCCGGTGAAGTCGTAGGTCGGGTTCACAACGTGCCTTTCGATGGTTGGGATGGTCAGTCGCCGAAGACCTGCTTGGCGACCGTCATGGCGGACATCGCCCGCGGCCAGCCGGCGTAGAAGGCGATGTGCGTGATCGCTTCTTTCAGCTCCGTCTCGGTGTTGCCGTTCTGCTTGGCCAGGCCCAGGTGGTAAGTGAGCTGCTCGCTGGCCCCGAGCGCGGCCAGCACCGAGACGGTGACCAGGCTGCGCTCCTTGGGCGACAGCTCGGTGCGCGGCCACACCTGGCCGAACAGCACGTCGTCGGTGAAGTGCACGAAGTCGGGGGCGAACTCGCCGAACGCCTTCTGCGCGCCGGACGGCTCCTTCTCGTCGCTCATGGTGGTTCCTCTCGTCGAGTTGGGGTTCAGGGCTGTGGGACGACCCGCAGGGTGGCGTTGACTGCCTGGCCGGCGAGCATCGGGGGCAGGTAGGTGACGCCGTAGCGGGCGTACTTTGCGCGGTAGGCGGCGTCGATCGCCTCGCGCTGGGCCTGGTCGGCTGGTGCGAAGGTGACGTCGGCATGGTGGTCTCCGGAGCGGATGCTGCCGGCCGGGTGCTGCGTGGCGTGCTGGTGCCAGGCGCCGCCGGTGCCGCGGTAGGAGCGCACGTACAGGGCGTCGTTGACGGCGACGATCCAGATGGGTACGGACGGCCGGAGAGAGCCGTCGGGGCGGCGAGTGCTAATTTCAATTTCGTCGGCGCCGCCGAGCCGGATGAGCTCGCCGGCCGGCCAGGCGGCCGTTGGCGTGTGGATCATGAGTGTTCCTTGGTGGTGGGCAGGAACAGGGCGAGCACGGTGGTAAGGGCGAGCACGCCGGCGGCAATGAGCAGGCTGGTATGTACGCCGCGCACGAACGTGTCCGGGTGGGTGAGCAACCCGCCGAACACGGCGACCGCGAGGGCGCCGCCGACCTGGCGGCTGGTGTTGAACGCCCCAGAGGCCACACCCGCCTGACGTTCGGGCACGGCGTCGAGGAGCACGGCGGTCGCCGGCGGGGACACGGTCGGACCGCCGAGGCCCACCAGCATCATCAGCAGGGCCAGCAGCCACAGCGGCGCCGCTGCAGGCAGCAGAGCGATCACGGCCAGGCCGGCAGTCATCAGTGCCAGGCCGCTGATGATGATCGTCCTGCGTCCGACGCGTTCGCCGACCCGGGCCGAGAACGGAGTGAGCACTGCCCCGATGATCATCATCGGCAGGAACACGAAACCGGTCTGCAGCGCGGTCAGTCCGCGATGTTGTTGCAGGAACAGGCTGATCACGAACGGCAGGCCGTAGTAGCCGACCATGAACGCGAAGCCGCTGGCCACGGTGATGACCACGGTGCGGGAGCCGAACAGCGCGAGCGGCAGCATCGGATGGCGCACCGTCTGCTGGGTACGCAGGAAGCCTGCAGCGGCGAGCGCGGCGACTGCGAACGCCGCGATCACCAGCGGCGAGGCAAAGCCCTGCGAGCCAGCTTCGATCGCGCCGAAGGTCAACCCGCTCATCGCGATCACGCCGGTGGCCTGTCCCGGCAGGTCGAAGGGCACGACCCGCCGCCGCGAAGGTTCGGTGCGTGCCAGCAGCAGCAACGCGATCGCGCCGACCGGCACGTTGATGAAGAAGATCAGTCGCCAGTCGACGAGGTTGAGGACGCCGCCGAGCACCGGGCCGGACGAGGACGCAACGGCGCCGCCCATCGCCCACACCCCGACCGCGCGGCCGCGCGCCTTCGGCTCCGGGAAGGCCTGCCGGATCAGCGCCATCGACGAGGGCATCATCGCCGCGGCAGCCGCGCCCTGCACGAACCGGGCGGCGACCAGCTCACCCAGGCTGGGCCCGAGCCCGCACGCGACCGACGCCAGGACGAACACGACCATGCCCGCGGCGAAGGCGCGACGTGCTCCGACGCGGTCGCTCAGCGAGCCGGCCGACAGCAGCAGCGCGGCGAACATCAGCGTGTAGCCGTCGACGACCCACTGCAGCCCGGACACGCCGCCGCCCAACTCGGTCCGGATAATCGGCAGCGTCACGTTCACCACGACGGCGTCCAAGGTCACGACGAAGAACCCCAACACCGCCGCCGCCAATGCGAGACCCGCATGACGGTCCCCGATCGGCGCGCTGCTGCCCCTTCCTGAGACGTGCGAGCCCCGGACGTGCGTGTTCTCGATGCCGATCGCCGACATAGCCGAGCGATCCGTCGCGGTGGCGGTGGTCGGGGATGTGGTCACGTCATCCACTAAACCGCGACCCGCGCCAGGCGCGGGAGGTTGCGTTATGGGGGGTACAAGCTCGACCTCCCTAACGGCGCTGACGCTCGTAACGTGGACACCGTGGACAACAGAACCGAGATCCGCGACTTCCTGGCAACCCGGCGCGCCAAGCTCACCCCGGAGCAGGTCGGGCTGCCGGCAGGCGGCCGCCGCCGCGTGCCCGGACTGCGCCGCGAGGAGGTCGCCGTGATCGCCGGCGTCAGCACCGACTGGTACATCCGGCTGGAGAAGGGCCACATCAGCGGCGTCTCCGACGACGTCCTCGACGCAGTCGCCCGCGCCCTGCAGCTGTCCGATGTCGAACGTGAGCACCTGTTCAACCTCGCCCGCGCCGCGAAGCCGAGCCGCACCCCACGCCGGCGCGCCAAGGCTCAGATCCCGGCCAGCGTGCAGCGCGTGCTCGATTCCATGGCCGGCACCGCGGCGTTCGTCCGCAACGGCCGGCTCGACATCCTGGCCAGCAACCAGCTCGGCCGCGCCCTCTACGCCCCGGTGCTCGACCATCCCGCCCACCGCGGCAACATCGCCCGCTTCGACTTCCTCGACCCGCGCGCGGCCGGCTACTACCCCGACTACGACGGGGCGTTGTCGATCGCCGTTGCACTGCTGCGCACCGAGGCCGGCCGCAACCCGCACGACAAGGACCTCACCGACCTGATCGGCGAACTCGCCACGCAGAGCGAAGCGTTCCGCGTCCGATGGGGAGCCCACGACGTCCGCACCCACCGTGGCGGCGTAAAGACGTTCAACCATCCGGTCGTCGGCCACCTCGAACTCGCCTACGACTCGATGGAGCTGGTCGCTGCACCCGGCCTCGTCCTCACGGCCTACACCGCCGAACCCGCCACCGCCTCCGCCGACGCGCTCGCGCTGCTTGCGTCCTGGGCCGCCACTGATCACCCCGTGCCAGCGGACACGCCCGACCGCGACGCCACCCGCTCGCACGACTGAGCCGGTCCGGCTTCCACGCGCACTCTCAGCGCGTCAGTGCAACCACCGAAGGAGAACCCGTGCAACTGACCACGCCCAGCCCCGCCGCCAAAGCCCCCGGGGCACTGTTCACCGGCGACGTCTACGTCAGCCCTCTCAAGAAGGTCGACGGCCCGTCCAAGCTGATCGCCAGCATCGTCCGCTTCACCCCTGGCGCCCGCACCAACTGGCACTCTCACGCCCTCGGACAGACCCTGTTCTGCACCGACGGCACCGGCCTGGTCGTCAGCCGCGACGGCACCGTCATCCACATGCGTCCCGGCGACACCGTCTGGACGCCGCCCGGCGAACAGCACTGGCACGGCGCCGGCGCCGACTGCGCGATGAGCCACATCGCCATGCTCGAAGGCACCGACGACGGAGACGGCACCAGCTGGCTCGAGCCCGTCACCGACGAGCAGTACGCCGCGGCCAACCAGGCCAGCCCGGCCGCCTCAGCCTGACGGGGGGATCCACCGTGCACGAACGCACCCTCGGGCAAGACCTGCGCGTCTCCGCGATCGGGCTGGGCTGCATGGGCATGTCGCAGAGCTACCGACCCAACCCCGGCGACCGCGACAGCATGATCACGGTGCTGCGCGGCGCCGTCGGCGCCGGCGTCACCTTCTTCGACACCGCCTAGGTCTACGGCACGTACGTCAACGAAGAACTCGTCGGCGAAGCACTCGCCCCGCTGCGTGAGCAGGTCGTCATCGCCACCAAGTTCGGCTGGCGCATCGAGGACGGCAAGTCGGTCGGGCTGGACAGCCGACCCGAACAGGTCGCCCGCGTCGCCAACGCATCACTATGGCGCCTGCGCGTCGACACGATCGACCTGTTCTGCCAACACCGCGTCGACCCCGACGTGCCGATCGAGGACGTCGCCGGCGCTTCGGCGAACTCGTCCAGGGCGGCAAGGTGCGGCACTTCGGTCTGTCAGAGGCCTCCGCGGCGACCATCCGCCGCGCTCACGCCGTCCACCCCGTTACCGCGGTGCAGAGCGAATACTCGCTGTGGACCCGCGATCCCGAACCTGAGGTGCTACCGACCTGCGCCGAGCTCGGGATCGGATTCGTTCCGTTCAGCCCGCTCGGCAAAGGATCCTCGACTGACACATGTGAGCCCCAACTGGGTTCCGGGGCCAACCGCCGAAGAACCAACGGATATGGCTGTTGCGGCTGGCCGGGGCGGCTCTATGGTGTCGGGTTCATGAGCTGAAGATGGGGGCTGCGCGGAAGGCGGAGTGGTCGGATGGCGACCCGGGTCTTCTCCGATGAGGAGTTGGCACAGCTACGCAGTTTCCCGGAGATCACCCGCGACGAGCTGATCCGGTTCTTCACGCTGCCCTCGGCGGATCGAGCTTTTGTCGACCCAGGTCGCGGCCGCTCGGCGAGGGACCGCCTCGGGCTGGCGGTGCAGCTGTGCACGCTGCCGTGGTTGGGGTTCGTCCCCGATGACGTCACCGCTGCCCCGACGGCGGCGGTGAGGCGGCTCGCCGAGCAACTGTGCGTCGACGCGAACGCGTTGGCGGGGTATGGCGAGCGGGAGCAGACCCGCACCGATCACTTGCGACTGGTGTTGCAGTACTTGGGATGGCGGCTGCCGCGGGCGCTGGAAATCAAGGAACTGGAGGAGTTCCTACTGGCTCGGGCGATGGAGCACGACTCGCCCTCGCTGCTGTTCCGGTTGGCCTGCGAGCATCTGCGGACCTCGCAGGTGGTGCGACCGGGCGTGGTGACGCTGATCGAGCGGGTCGCCGCGGCCCGAGCGCGGGCCGAACGGGAAACCTACGACCGTCTCGCCCACCTGCTCACCGATGCCCGCCGCGCCGAGTTGGACGGGCTGCTGGTGGGTTGACCGCTGGACGCGTCACGGGGTCCGCTTTCATCCGGAAGGCGGGGCCGGGTGCGGCGTCGATGTCCGTGCCTTGGACGTGGTGGTCGCTTTCGCATCTGATCTGTACGTCGAGGGGGGCGCCGCAGCCTCGGTGGCGGGTGATGATGGCCGGGCCTTCCGGGTCGGCGCGGTATCGGTCACCCCATTGCAGGAGTCCCATGACCGCGGGCAACAGGTCCATTCCCTTGGGTGTGAGCACGTATTGAAGGCGGCCGCGCGAGCCGGGCTCTTGGTAGGCCTCGGTAGACAGGATGCCGTGCTCGACGAGTTTCCGGAGCCGCTGCGCGAGCAGGTTCCGAGGGCACCCGAGGACGCGGTCGATGTCACTGAAGCGGGACGAGCCGTACCAGATCTCCCGCAGCACGAGGATCGTCCACTTCTCGCCCACAATCTCGAGCGTGCGTGCGATGGAACAGTTCGACGTGTCTCGATCGAGCCTCAGGTCAGCGCCAGCATCCATGCGTTGATCATAGCAGTCTGAGTTTACTTTTTGATACCCAGAGTCTAGATTGGGGTGCGACGCCACGAGATGGCGTGACGACCAGAGCGCACGACATGCGCCCGAGAGCAGCGATCCTCCGCCGTCGCCGGCGAGAAACGGAGACAAATCATGAAGGCCTTCATCCTCGAGCGCTACGGCGCCGCGGCCGGCGTGCGCGCCGGTTAGGTGCCCCGCCCGCGGGTCGGCGCCAACGACGTGCTGGTCCAGATCCACGCGGCCAGCGTGAACCCACTCGACGTCAAGACCCGAGACGGGGAGTTCAAGGCGATCCTGCCGTATCGGGTGCCGTTCGTAATGGGCAATGACCTGGCCGGGGTGATCACGGAAGTCGGTTCGAGTGCACAGAGTGCAGGGCCGTAGCCGGCGCCCGGCCGCCGGGTCGGTCAGGACTGCACGAAGGCCAGCAGGTCAGCGTTGATCGTCTCGGCCTGGGTGGTCGGCATGCCGTGCGGGAATCCTTTGTACGTCTTCAGCGTCCCGTTCTGCACGAGCCGCGCGGACAGCGGTCCGGAGTCGGCGTAGGGAACGATCTGGTCGTCGTCGCCGTG
>Ga0137379_10007891_pt1 | contig 10091 bp, 11 predicted proteins | sample SagtaG_18_FD_104812 | JGI IMG/M metagenome (GOLD analysis project Ga0137379, IMG submission 104812) | Vadose zone soil microbial communities from Sagehorn Ranch, Mendocino, California, USA - Sage2_L_80_16 metaG | ecosystem: Environmental > Terrestrial > Soil > Vadose zone | place: USA... | reverse complement strand
CTTTGGATTACGTGCGAGCGGGCAAGTCGGTCCTGATCCTGCGAACTTTCTCCAAGGCATACGGTTTGGCCGGTCTTCGCGTTGGCTACGGCATCAGCACCCGCGACGTCATTCAGACGTTGTACAAAGTGCGCATGGCTTTCAACACGAGCAGCGTGGCGCAGGTCGCGGCACTGGCGGCATGGCACGATCACGAACACGTCGAAAAGAGCGTGAAGATGAATCGCGAGGGGCTTGAGTTCTTGTACCGCGAGCTGTCCAGACGCGGGGTGAGGTACGTCCCGTCCTTCGCCAACTTCCTTCTTTTGGATCTCGGAAAACCCGCTCGTGACGTGTGTCGGGCGCTGTTGAAGCAGGGCGTGATGGTCCGGCCGGCCTGGGGCGTGCCCACAGCAATCCGCGTGTCCGTTGGCACACGCGAGCAAAATGAGAAATTCCTGGAGTCGCTGGATAAAGTCTCGTGAGCATCAAAGAAATCCTGGAAACGTATCGCACCATTGCCGTCGTCGGTCTTTCCTCCCATACGTGGCGCCCAAGCTTCTCTGTGTCGCGGTACATGCAAAGCGCCGGGTATCGAATCATTCCGGTCAATCCAAGCGAAACCGAGGTTCTCGGCGAGAGGGCCTACCCCGCCCTTGATGACATTCCTGAGGCTTTCGAAATCGTCGACATCTTCCGCCGCTCCGAATACGTTCCCGACATTGTCGAAGCGGCCATCCGACGCAACGCCCGCGTCATCTGGATGCAGCTCGGTGTGATTCACGAAGAAGCCGCCGCCCGTGCCCGCTCGGCGGGTCTCGAAGTGGTCATGGACCGCTGTATTCTTCAAGACCATATGCAGTATTTTTAGCCATCACTTCAGCGGATAAGCCGCAGAGCCCGTTCATCCTTTTCTGTGGGAAGGTCCGTCATGGTTCACTCACTCCTCAATCCTGACGGTTTCCAGCGGTCCGGCCATTCTCGGACTGCCACCCGCGGCCCGCACTTTCGGCGATAGAAAGCGTTCGACTTTGCAGTCGACTACTCCGAGAATGTCTTTGGTCTCAGTCACCGAAGGAGGTCGGGATGAAATTTCGAGTATTTCTCATGCTCGGCATCGTCGCATTTGGCGGCAAAAGTTACGGTACCAATGGGCAATGAAGGCGGATTGGGAGGGACCATGCTCGCCTATTCGGTACTTTTGAAAGCCCGCGGAGCGACCAAGCCCCGCGCTCAGGACAACGTGTACATCCAAATCCGCCCCACCGCGAAACGATTTGATTGCGACATCATTCGTAACGCAATGCGTTCAGTGGGTCCAAGCGCGATGCGCGATGGGCGGGAATGAGACCCGCGGCAAAAGCCACCAGTACAAGGAGGAAGCCGGACACGCCCAGCACCAAGGGGTCGCGCGCATTCAATTGGAAGAGCAGCGATTCACCGAACCGACCGAGAGCGAGCGCGGCGGCGAACCCGATCATACCGCCAATCACGGTCATCCATGCGACCTGGCCCAACACCATGCACCGCACGCGCGAAGGGTCAGCGCCGAGCGCCATGCGGACGCCAATTTCTTTTGTTCGCTGCGCAACGGTGTACGCGAGCACTCCGTAGAGGCCGATCGCCGCGAGTAGCGTCGCGAGCGCAGCAAAAGCGGCTGACAGGGTACTGGTCACCCGACTCACGGTGATGTACGCCTGAATCTGTTCAGGCATTGCGCGCAGGCGATCAACCGCCACGTTCGAATCGATTCGCGCGATCAGCGGTGGAATTGCCGCGAGAACCCGCGCGGGATTTCCCGCGGCCCTCACATAAAAATTGTCGTCGGAAAATTCGAAGCGTTGGCGGTAAGGCAGGAAAAATTCGGGTTGTATTCCAACGCGGAGTTCGCTGTATTTGGCGTCGCGGGCGACACCGATGATTTCAGTGTCCAAAGGCGCTCCATAGGTGGCGATCCTCTTCCCGATCACGTCGTTGCCCAGATTGAATTTTTGGACGAACTTCTCATTCACGATCGTAACTTTTGGCGCGCCCTCGGCGTCGGATTGCGTAAATTCGCGGCCGGAAACCAGCGGTATCCCAAGAGTATGGAAGTAATCCGCGCCCACATTGGCGAATCGCGCGTTGGTATCGACATCGAGTCCGAATGGGAATCCCTGGACCCTTACGCGGGTTTCCCAGAGTGCGGCGGTGTTATCGCCGGCAAACAGTCCGACACTCGATGAAGTGACTCCAGTAACGCCTGGAAGAGCGCGCAATTCGTCTTCAATCCGCTCGTACAAGGCCACGCTTCGCTCCCGGCTGTAGCCGTTCAAACGTGGCGACACGGAAAACGAGATGAGGTTTTCTGTCCGGAATCCCAGATCCGCGTGGCTCGCATTAAACGAGCTTTTCGTGAACAGCCCCGCAAGGATCAACAACGCCATCGACAACGCGATCTGCGCCGTTGCCAGTGACCACCGGAAACGAGCTGCCGCGCGCGCGCCGCCGGACTGTCCCGAGTTTCCCTTGAATGCGGAAACCAGATCCGGGCGCGAACTGTTCAGAGCGGGAAAAAGGCCGAACAGGATTCCTGTTCCCAATGTGAGTAGGGCAGCGAAGAGCATTGCTGGAGTATCGAGCGAATACTGAATTCCGGCGAGTTCAACCGGCGTCAATTCCGGCCGGATGACCGATGCAATGAGATTCAGGGTCCATCGCGCAACGAGAAGACTGAATGCGCCGCCAAGCGCTGCCAAAAGACACGACTCGGTTAGAAGTTGCACAATCAACTGCCGGCGTGTGCCTCCGATTGACAATCGAATAGCCATCTCGCCCGCGCGCATCGCGCCGCGCGCAAGCAACAGATTCGCGATGTTCGCGCACGCGATCAGCAAGACGAAGGCGGTGATGCCAATGAGCAGTGTCAGCGGCACGCGAGCTTGCTCGTGCAATTCGCTTTGCCCCCGCTTGCCCGGTTCGAGCTTCAGAGTTCTCGCCTTGAATTTGGCCAGTGTCTGTTCGTTCATCCTTTGCAGCGGAGCTTCGACCTCGTTCAGGATGCTGTGATACGGCCCATTGATGGCGGCCGCCGCCTCATCAATCGACACGCCCGGCTTGAGGCGCGCGAAGAGATAGAGGGAATAGTTGCGGCGGTCCGTTAACGGATTGGGGCCGGTGCCGGACCAGCCGGCTCCGAGCATCGTGATCGGCACGAAGACATTCGGCGTTATCCCAACCGTTGTACCGTTGAAACCTTCCGGCGCAACGCCGACGATCGTCATCGGTTGTCCATTGACGATAAGCGTCTGATTCAGAACAGACGGATTTTCATTGAATCGCGCCCGCCAGTAGGTGTGAGACAGGACGACGACATGTGCTTCGCCGAGAACTTGTTCGTCCGAAGGTTCAATTAATCGCCCCAGCGCCGGTCGCAGGCCAAGCACCGAGAAATAGCGGCCGGACACCCAGAGCGCGAGGCCGCTCTGGGTCTGCTTTTCGTAAGACAAATTCGCGTTGTAGAAACGGTGCGCGGCGATGCCGGCAAACGAGGTCTGTACTCGCTGAAGGTCGCGGAACATCGGGTAGGTGAACACGTAATCGCAGCCGCCAATGAAAAAGCAGGAGGTGTTGCCTTCGCGCGGTCCCGGTGACGAAAGATTCACGAGCCTTTCGGGTTCCTGTACCGGCAAGTTACGCAGCAGAATCTGATCGAACAGTGAGAAGATCGCTGCGTTAGCGCCGATGCCCAACCCCAGCGACAGAATCGCGATGACCGTGACAAACGGGTTCTTGAAAAGGCTGCGGACAGCCAGTCTCAGATTCATTCAATCACCGCCTGCATCACAGTGGTTTCAAAATTCGCGCCCACTTCATTCTTCGCAGTCGTAACGATTTGTTCTCTTGAATCCACCCGGTAGTGTGCGGCGCGCGCACGGTATCAGACTTTAATGCACTCCACCGGAACCTTCAATCCGGAACAGAGTGACGGCGGCATCGTTTCCCCTACCCCACGCTTTGTTCGTCCTATCTTCCCCTGTCGAGTTCGGTACCAGGTCCGTTTGGATTTCCGGAACGACATTGGTCCTCGAAAGTCGCCAAGTGATTAGCCACGGTAACGCATCACTCTACACTACGGCGTTTTCGGGAGTAATTGTTGCTCAGACGTTCTGACAACGACCTCGTGTCTAAACACAACGATTCGAGTTTCGTCCACAGTACCAACAAAGTGCAGGTCGAAGGGGCTTGGCTCTTTGACCGAGGACGACTGGATCTTCGGGCTGAAGTACGACGGCTTCCCTTGCCCTCGCATTTCTTGAAGCTGGCGAACGCACGCTCAAAATCACGGTCTGCTCATTTTGCTTCAATGCAAAGTCACGGATTTCTAAGCATGTCTCCACTTCTCACGGTACTAAAATAGCATCATGAGACCGAAGATAAACATTCCACCTGGCTTTCCCACCTCGGCTGAGATCGTGAAGGACCTACACTTGAAGAAAAGCGAGGTCAGAGCCGTTGAAGCGATCCTCGATCGACCCCTGGTAACGACGGCATATCGGTCAGCTAAGACGGGAAAATATGTTCGGAAGGCAGCTCGCACATCGCTTGCGAAGAAACTCTCGCCGAAGACTGCCTCAAGACGAACCACTTCAACCCACGTCAAGGCAAAAAGTATCAGGCAGATGATTGCATCCAAGCGTTCAAACTCCAATCGCAACCGGTAAATGCCGCGAAAGTCGAGTTCCACGCGAGATGTTTTCCTTAACTTTCCTTTCGATGTACGATATCGCAATTTGTATTTGGCTCTGATTGCCGGTACGACCGCACTTGGTATGAAGCCGCGTTGCGTTCTTGAGATTGAGACCACAACGGATCGGCTCAACCGGCTCCTCAACCTCATTTCTAACTGTCAATATTCCATTCACGATCTTTCGCGCGTGCAACTGGACGCAGCCTCCAAGATGCCGAAGATTTAACATGCCGTTTGAGTTGGGTCTAACTCTGGCTAGAACCGGTAGGTTGGACCCTAATCATCATTGGATCGTCTTGGAGGAAAAACCTTACCGAATTCAGAAATCCCTCAGCGATCTGAACGGCTATGACCCATACATTCATAATGGAACAGTCACCGGACTCCTGCAGGCGCTGAGAAATGCCTTCCACAATCCCGTGGTATCTATGGCCGACATGAAGACGACGCCCCTGAAATGTTCCGAAAGATGTTTCCGCAGGCATGCATGCCTTTTGCGACGTCCGCAAAAAGTTCCTGCAGACCTGCGAAACATTTTCGCCGTCCGAAAAAAGTTTCCGCAGGCATGCATGCCTTTTGCGACGTCCGCAAAAAGTTCCTGCAGACCTGCGAAACATTTTCGCCGCCCGAAAAAAGTTTCCGCAGGCATGCATGCCTTTTGTGACGTCCGCAAAAAGTTCCTGCAGACCTGCGAAACATTTTCGCCGTCCGAAAAAAGTTTCCGCAGGTGTGTATGCCTTTTGAAACATCCGCGAAAAGTTCCTGCAGGCCAGCCGTGGCTACGGCCGCCGCTCCGCGGCTGGATTCGGAATCATTCAGAATTCCTCCACCTCCGGAGTTCTGAACTAATTGAAAATCAAAGCCTTGTGACTTCCAGCGGTTTGGGCTTGTGCGTGCCTATAAGCCGGATTAAGAAACCGCCAAGCGTCAAAGCAACGCTGAACGGGGCCACAAGTGTCAGGAACGTGTGGAAGTCGAATCCCGATTTCAAAATGGGAAGTATTTCTAAAGCGCCCAAGCCCAGAGTCACAGCGGCTCCGGCATAAGTAATGGACAACAAATCGTCAGCGTCCTGGCCAGCGCTCACTTTTTGTTCTCGAACCACGCCGATCGATAAGGAAAGTAAAATCGTGGCCGCCACGAATACCCATCAGCGCGAACGGGGCCGCGGCGCAGAAGCCGCCGGTCAGGAGCAGGATGGAGGCGTATTCGCCGCTCAAAATGCAGCGTACCCCTGGCGAGAGCAGCCCCGGCATGCGACTCAAAGTCACCGCCCATGCCCGTTCGGCGAGTCTCGAAGTGATCATGGACCGATGCATCCTGCAAGACCACATATTTACTTTTAAGCGACATCGACTCGACTCGCGTTTCAAGCGGAATTATCGATCCTTCGTGTTTCTCGTGTTTGCTTTCCTGGTTCTTTTCTTCCTGGCAGCCTCTTCGAGGCAGCGCTTCACTTCCGCTTCTTCGCCAATTTCCTGGCCGTGATAGTACTTGCGGCCTTTGAGGGAGTCCGGGAGGCAGTCCATGTCAGCGACTTTGTCGTCGAGGTTGTGGGCGTATTGGTAGCCTTTGCCATAACCGAGGTTCTTCATCAAGCGGGTTGGGGCGTTGCGAATGTGCAGGGGAACGGGATCGTTACGCGTGTTTTCGACGTCACTAACGACCGCATTGTATGCCGTGTAGACCGAATTCGATTTTGGGGCGGCGGCGAAATAGATGACGCACTGGGCAAGCGCCAGTTTGCCTTCCGGCAGGCCGATGAAGTTGAAGGCGTCTTTCGCATCCAGAGCCACACGGAGAGCGCGAGGGTCCGCAAGCCCGATATCTTCAGAAGCGAAACGAACCAGACGCCGCGCTACGTACAGCGGGTCTTCGCCGGCTTCGAGCATGCGGGCAAGCCAGTAGAGAGCGGCATCCGCGTCGGAATTACGAAGAGACTTATGAAGGGCCGAGATGATGTTGTAATGCTCCTCACCTGTCTTGTCGTACAGAAGCGTTCGTTGCGCTGCCTGTTCGATGGTATCTTTGGTGATCGGTTTTCCCGGCGTTGTGCCTTGTACGGCGAGCTCGAGGATGTTCAGCGCCGTTCGCGCATCACCATTTGCGATGGTTGCGATCGCTTTCATCGATTCTTCATCGACATTGAATTTCTCTCGGGCGACAGCCCGGCGGAGAAGCGCCAGGATGTCTTCGTCAGAAAGCGCATTCAATACAAAGACGCGTGTACGAGAGAGCAAGGCCGAAATGACCTCGAATGACGGATTCTCGGTCGTGGCGCCAATCAGCGTAATGTTTCCGCGCTCCACGTGAGGCAGGAACGCATCCTGCTGTGCCTTATTGAAGCGGTGGATCTCATCGACAAAAACAATGGTGCGGCGCCCCAAGTGCCGGGCTTTCTCCGCGGCGGCCATGATGTCCTTGATTTCTTTGATACCCGACAGGACGGCGCTGAATGGCATGAAGGAGGACTTCGTCATCCGGGCGATGATCCGTGCCAGCGTTGTTTTTCCAACACCGGGAGGCCCCCACAAGATCATTGATGGAACCTGGTCCCGCTCAATGGCCGTCCGCAGCGGCTTGCCCGGATCGAGAAGGTGTCTCTGGCCAACGATCTCGTCCAGCGACTGCGGCCGCATGCGGTCCGCAAGCGGAGCATCCGGCGGCGGGCCACTCGGTTTCTCGTTTTCTTCGAAAAGCGATCCGCTCATCTTAGCTTCTCTGCCTGAAGGCTTCGTACAGGACGACAGCCGTCGCAATTGCGGAGTTCAAGGACTCCACCGTCGTCTTGTGCGGAATGCGGAGCACCGTATCACAATACGCGAGTTCTTCGGAACTCAACCCGCTGCCCTCGTTCCCAACGAGCACGGCTGTGGGTTGACGCCAATCCCATTTCTCAATCGTCGTGGTTGCGGCGGGAGACGTGCCGACGACTGCGATGTTCCGAGATCGCAAGGCGCGCGCGATTTCATCAATGTTCATTCCAGCAGCGTGTGGCAGCCGAAATAGGCTACCCGCACTTGCGCGCACCACTTTGCTGTTGTAGAAGCTGACTGTCCCGGGCAGCGCAATGCATCCGGTTGCCCCGAACGACTCGCCGATCCGCAGGGTCGTGCCGAGATTGCCTGGATCCTGGAGCCGCACCAGAACCACTAGTAGTGCAGGCGACGCAGTCAATACATGTCCGAGAGTGAACTGACGCGGCCGGACTGTCGCAATGACACCCTGCGAGTGTTCCGTATCCTGAATCGTTTTGAAGATATCCGCAGGAACGTCGTGGATAGCATCGGGCGACACCGCCGGAAGCGCTAGTCCCGTGCGGACAAAGATATCGATAATCTCCAGACCACTCCGATGTGCCTCCTCCAGAAGGATCGGTCCCTCTATCGGTAAGAGGCCGTCACTGGTAAGCGCCCCGCTGCGAATCGCTTTCCGCAACTCCATCAGCTTCCGACTATGCTTGCCGATTTGCATCGTCAGCGTGAGCCGCGCCCTGATTGGTGGACGCCGCTGGGCCGGCGGACGGGACCGCATGTTGAGTCGCATTGTACTACAAAACCGATCCGGCTGGAGTTGCCCTGCAGGAGCCGAGGTTCCTTGAGGTTCAGAGTGAAGGGATCTCTAAATGGATCATCTCCCCGTAGTACAATCCGGCCGTGAAGGTCTTTGACGAGGACACCCTGCAGAACGCGGCTTATGATGAGATCGTGTCTTTGCTCCGATCTGGATGTATCATCGCCTATCCGACGGACACCGCATATGGTCTGGGGGGAGACCCGTTTAACGAGGCCGCTGTTGAGCGCATCTTCGAAATCAAGGGCCGTGCGGAGTCGAAACCGATTCTATTGCTGGTGAACTCCGAGGCCATGGCTGAATCCGTGACGGAGCCAAATCCCTTATTCCACTCCGTTGCAAAGCAATTCTGGCCAGGACCTTTGACGGTGATTTTGTCGGCAGCACCGTCAATTCCATCGAAACTGACCGCGGGGACGAACACCATCGGAGTTCGTTGGCCCGTGGCTGCGTTTGCGACGACACTTGTAGAGCGATTCGGAAACCCGGTAACGGCCACGAGCGCGAATCGCAGTGGAGTGGCTTCGGCCATCACTGCGGAGGAAGTGCGCTTGCAACTGGGCGACTCGGTCGACGCATTGATTGATGGGGGTGTTCTGTCCTGGCGTGGCGGCTCGACGCTGCTTGACCTGACGAGGGATCCGCCTGTACTTCTTAGAGAGGGTCCGATTTCATTTCTGGGTCTCCATGAGTTTTTCAAAGGAAGGATTCGGAGACATTTGGCATGATCGTTCGCGTTTTCAAATGGGGAACATTTGTTGGGTTTGCGCTGCTGGTCAGCTTAGCAGTCTACTGGACCTATCTCTATTTTCAGATTCGCGATTCGGCGGTTCGCGATGAAGCGCAACCGGCCGACGCGATTGTCGTCCTCGGCGCAGCACAATATAACGGGCGGCCGTCTCCTGTCCTCAAAGCCCGTCTCGATCACGCCAACGAGCTATACAAGCAGCAATATTCCCAAGCGATCATCACGACGGGAAGTTATGGCCCGGACCCCAATTTCTCCGAAGCCCACGTAAGCACACAATACCTTGTTCAACATGGTGTGGATGTCGCAAATATCATCACAGAGCAGGGAAGTGGCAGTACCTACGACAGTATTCAAGCGGCAGCCCACCTCATGCAGGCGAAAGGATGGAAGACGGCGCTAGTTGTAAGCGACGGATTTCATCTGTTCCGCGTCAAGAGAATGTTTCAGGATAACGGAATCCTTGCCTACACATCTCCCGCACCGAATAGTCCTATCGAAGTCGCCTCTTCCCAGCGTTTCTGGCACAGCGTCCGGGAAGTTATCCTGTTTTCAGCCTACCGTTGGATGGACCTGTAGCGCTAGGGCACCGGGCTGATTCGGACGTCCGTCAGAAAATCATAGTCACCGGCTGGGTAGAGTTTTATTCCATCGATGCGCTTGTTATAGACGCAGACATTGTCCGCGTAGAAGAGGCTGATATAGGGCAGTTCTTCGGCGGTGATACGCTGAATTTCGTGGTAGGCCTGCCGGCGCTTTTCGAGGTCAATTTCGCGGCGAGATAGCTCGATCAGTTGATCGACCCGCGGGTTGGAATAGTGCCCTCGGTTAGCGCCGTTGTTCGGGACCATCTTGGAATGAAAGATCAGGTTGAAGATATCCGGGTCGTTGTTCCCGCCGATCCACCGCAGTGAGTACATTTGGAAGTTACCTGCGATGATGTCCGCATAAAACGTCGCAAATTCGTTTGACCGGATTTCCATGCTCACGCCGATCTCTCGCAGTTGTTGCTGAAGAATGGCGGCCATGAGCCTGCCCGTGTCGTCGGAGGAAGTACGATAG
>Ga0137379_10007889_pt1 | contig 10092 bp, 11 predicted proteins | sample SagtaG_18_FD_104812 | JGI IMG/M metagenome (GOLD analysis project Ga0137379, IMG submission 104812) | Vadose zone soil microbial communities from Sagehorn Ranch, Mendocino, California, USA - Sage2_L_80_16 metaG | ecosystem: Environmental > Terrestrial > Soil > Vadose zone | place: USA... | reverse complement strand
TGTGAGCCGAACCGGATCGTCGACACGTTAGCACTGGCACCTTTGGCCACCGCCTGTTGCAGCGTGATATCGATCTCTGGGTTTCCCGGATAGACGAGCCCGCCCGAGCGGATCGGCACGGAGATGTCGTAGATGCGGCTCACGGCCGGATGCGAAGCAACTGTCGTGCGCGGCTTACGATGGCAGGCTCGTCGACTCGCTCGCGCTGAGGATGAAGCGCGGGATCGCGGCCTCGAACGGTGTTCCGTCCTGGCGGAGAAAGCCGTAATGACCCTCCATCCAGCCCTCTCCCGACTTCAGGATACAGAAACTCTGGTACTCGTGAACTGCGCCAGGCAAGATGGTCGGCTGTTCACCGACGACGCCTTCGCCAATCACTTCGGTGTCGACTCCCTCACCAACCGAGTCGTGAATGAGCCAGCGGCGAGTAAGAAGTTGCGCCGCCATCGCACCAACGTTCTCGATGCGCACGAAATAAGCGAAGACATAGTGGCTTTGCGAGGGCTCCGAATGATCGCGGAGATAAACTGGTCGCACAGTAACGCGAATTCCGTCTGTCTCGCGATAGAAGAAGCTGCGCGCGGTCATGACTGCAACTTAATCACCAGATCACGGGCCTCACCGAATCCGGCCGAACCATCGGATCTCCTGCCCTGCACGAAAACGCGGCGGCGAACTGGGGCATGTTGGCCAAGGGCCCGTTCGTCCGCCATTGCCCCGGAGAGTGCGGGTCGGTGTTGATTCTCACACGCTGGGCTTCCGGCGTGATGTTCTGCCTCCAGATCTGCGCCCAGGCGAGGAAAAAGCGTTGTTCCGGCGTGAAGCCATCGATCAGTGGGGGACGTCCTTTCTCCGCGAGCGCCTTCTCCAGGGCGGCGTAAGCGATCGACAAACCACCGAGGTCGGCGAGATTCTCCCCAAGGGTCAGCCTTCCGTTCACGTGGAGGCTGTCGAGGACCGTGTACGCATCGAACTGCGATGCCACGAGTCCAGTACCGCGCTTGAACTTCTCGAGATCGGAAGCGCTCCACCAATTGCGGAGATTCCCCCGGGCGTCGAATTGGGCCCCCTGATCATCGAAGCCGTGCGTCATCTCATGCCCGATGACGGCACCCATGCCTCCATAGTTCACCGCGTCATCTGCGTTCGGGTCGAAAAACGGCGGCTGCATGATTCCAGCCGGGAAGACGATCTCGTTCATCGATGGGTTGTAGTACGCATTGACTGTCGGCGGTGTCATTCCCCACTCGGTGCGATCGACCGGCTGACCGATTCTGGCCAGGTCCCGACGGCGCTCGTACTGGCGCACGGCGATCTGATTGTTGAGGAACGGTCCCGGTTTGATGGTGAGTGTGGTGTAATCACGCCACCTGTCGGGATATCCGATCTTGTTGGTGAAGGCTGCCAGCTTTGATACAGCCTGCGCTTTCGTAGTGTCGGTCATCCAACCGAGGGTCTCAAGTCGATCGTGGAAGACAGACTCCAGGTTGCGAACCATCTCGAGCGCCCGCTGTTTTGCCTGGGGACTGAAGTATTTGGCGACGTACGCCTGGCCGAGTGCGTCTCTCAACCCAGCGTCTGTGGCCCGGGCGCAGCGCTTCTCGCGCGGCAGCATTTCCTTCGCACCGCTCAATGTGCTGGCGAAGCGGAAATCTTCATTCACAAACGCCGAGCTGAGGCTCGGGGCTGCGGCGTCGACGATTTTCCAACGGAGGTACGCCTTCCAATCGTCGAGCGAGGTGGAGGACAGTAGGCTGTCGACCGCCTTGAGGAACACCGGATTCTGGACATTGATCGTTGAAATATCGGATCGCCCTTCGCTGGAAAAGAAACCGGGCCAATTGAAGCCGGGTGCAAGCTGAGCGAGCTCCGCCGTCGTCATCCGGTGATAGTTCGCGTTCGGGTCGCGCAACTCGACGCGAGACTTCGCTGGTCTCGCCAACGCGGTCTCGATCGCGAGGACCTTTTGTGCGTCCGTCGTCGCCTGCGGCGAGCTTTCGCCGAGGAGCTGGAACATGCGCGCAACGTGATCGGTGTAGTTGGCGCGGACGTCAGCGTATCGCTTATCGGGGTTCAGGTAATAATCGCGATCCGGAAGCGAGAGCCCACCCTGGCGAACACCAGCGATGACCTCGGTGCTGTTCTTGGCATCCTGCTGTGCGCCGAAGCCGAACAGCGCCGGTAGGCCTTGCGAGTGAAGCCTCGCAACTTCTGCCTCGAGTTGCGCGCGATTCCGAATGGCGGCCACCCGCGCCACTTCGGGTGCGATCGGCTGCGGGCCCGCCCTCTCAGCGCTCGCGGAATCCATGCACGACGAGTAGTAAACGGCCAGCTTGCGAAGATCCGCACTTGCCTGCGAGTCCCCGCTCGCGGCCGCATTGCGCAGGATCGTCAGGAGGTTGCTCTGATTGTTCTCGGACAGCTCCGCAAAGCTGCCCCATACAGAGTACGCTGGTGGTACCGGATGTGACTTTATCCAGCCACCGTTGGCGAACTGGTAAAAATCCGTGCAGGCCGGCACTGAGCGGTCCAGGTTTGCTGGATCGAGCGGCTTCGACTGCATCGGCACGGCGTTCTGTGCGGTTGCCGAGGCAGCAACGGCGAACACAAGTGCGAGAGCGCGTAAGACGACACGCATACGGATACTCCGGGGAAAAATTTTGAGGTCCTCACCATAACGTCGATGCACTGATCAAGTCCAGAGGGGTCAAATCTGTCAGCTTCGCGTCATTAACGCTTTTCGCTTGGGTCTCGACACAGACGGAAAGCTCCGAGAACCGGTCCGCCGGCGAAGCTTCTTCGTCGCCGGCTTCATGATGCTGCCGCGACAGTTGGGCGCGCCGCACTTGCAGAAATAGAATTTCTCCAGCTCGTCGTCGTTCTTTCCGGTTCGCTCGTATTGGTAGTCGTACGCGAGCTCTTCTCCCGGCTCGATGGTGCGCTTTGCATGGATGTGGATTCGCTTCGCCCGGATTATCGCTTCGCAATTGGGGTCGCAGGAGTGATTGATGTAGCTCGCGTCTCCTCCGCCGGCGGAAATCGCGCCATCGACCACCGTTTTCTTGTCGAGCGTGAAGAGAAAGGTGTGGTGGCGGTTCATCCTGCTATCGTCGTACCGCCGATCGGCCTCCCTGTTGCTGATTCGCTCTCCCTTGTACTCGACAATTCGGGTGCCCTTTCGAATGCGCCGCGCGGCGAACACACCACGCCCATGAATGTGCGAGCGGCCAACGACGTATAGAGGCTCTCGCCTGTTGTCTGACATCGAAATTTTTTGAGAGTTACCGCCGATGAGACGCGACTATGAGGCCAGAACACTCACCGAGCCCAATTCGCGCGGCTCCTTCGCGCTGCAGGTAAGCGCGAAGGATGATCTCATCTCCATCGTGGAGGAATTTCCGTTCCTCTCCAGTCGGAAGAACAACTGGCTCAGCACCGCGACGGGTCAGCTCGAGCATGCATCCTCGCGACCCAGGCTCGGGCCCCGAAACGGTCCCGCTGGCGAAGAGATCGCCGGGTCGGAGATTGCAGCCGTTGCTGGCGTGATGCGTGAGCATCTGAGCGGGGGTCCAGTACATGTCCGCCAGCGAGGCTGAGCTGAGTCGCGATGGGCGCAACCGTCCCTCGCGCATCAGCATCGAGCGGATATAGACCTCGATATTCAGATCGATACCGCCCTCGTTTCGGTCTTTCTCGGATGCGAGATACGGAAGCGGCTGCGGGTCTCCGGGCGGCCGGAAAAACGCGGGCACACGATAAGGCTCAAGCGCGTCCCACGTCACTACCCACGGCGAAATCGTCGTCGCAAAGTTCTTCGAGAGGAAAGGGCCGAGCGGTTGGTACTCCCACGACTGGATATCGCGGGCCGACCAATCGTTGACGAGACAGATCCCGAAGAGGTGATCCTCTGCTTCATCGATTGGAATCGGTTCACCTCGGTCGTTTCCTCGCCCCACGAAAAAGCCGACTTCCGCTTCATAGTCGAGCAGCTGGGTGGGTCCAAACACGGGAGTGCTGGCGCCACCGCCTGAGGCCGTTGTCTGCCCGCTCGGTCTCTGCACCTCGGCGCCACTGATGATGATCGACGAGGCACGTCCATGGTATGCGATCGGCACGTACTTGTAGTTGGGAAACAGCGGAGTGTCTGGACGAAATAGCTTACCAACGTTGGTGGCGTGATAGATCGAAGCGTAGAAATCGGTATAGTCGCCTATGTCGGCGGGTGGAAACATTTCCGCTTCGGCCATTGGCACGAGCGCACCCGGCGGAAGTGGGTTGATGACGCTGTCATCACCGGGAGTGCCCGCAAGCAGCTCACTCAACCGCGCGCGGAATTGCGAGAGAGAGTCCCTTGGCGCCTGCATCAACTCGTTGAGATTCGGCCGATCACACCAGCGAGCAACGTCGCGCGCCTTCCCACTCCACAGATTCGCGCTCAGCGATTCTCCGATGTCGATGATCTGGTCGCCCACTGCGACACCAACGCGCCGCTCCGTATCGCCTTTCCGCGAGAACACCCCGAAGGGAAGATTCTGGATCGGGAAATCCGTGTCAGGCGAGTTCGCTGACTCGATCCACGACGTAAGTGAAGGGTCGTGCGTCTCGTTCACTGAATCGTTGATTCGGCTCGTCGGGTCAGGCGCGCGAGCTCGTTGATGGGCTCACGGAAGGAGCAGGAACCGAACGAAATTGCAAACTCGGCACGCGCAGCACGAATCCGATCGACCGTGATGCGCTTATCACGCCATTGAATCTCGTCTTCTTCGAATGAGAACGCTGACGCTTCGCTCTCCTCGAGCTCCGAGAGTGCTGTATCATCACTCCCACCGGCATACAGAAGCACGGCGGCGATGAACACATTGAGAAACCCGTACATCATCCATTTCTGGCTGTTCGACTCATAAGTCAGCCGGTATTCGCCGCGCACCGGGTGATGCAGGCCGGCTGTAGCCTTGAAAGCAACGGTCTCGCGTCGGCACGCGCTCATGAAATCGATGATTGCGTGCGCCGGAGGAAACGCTTCCGGCGTTACCCCACCAGTGCGGATCTTTGCTCGCGCGCTAACCCGGGCAAGCGCTTTCACCAGTGAAGAGACATCGCCGGTGGAAGGAATCTCGAAATACGCGGTGATGCCAGGCGGCAAATCTGCACGCTGGTGATCGATCTCGCCCACAGTGCTCGCTTTGAGCTCCGCCACGTCGATCAAGGCGCGCCCCCGCGCCGCCCCCTTCGACGACGCGCTGGAATGACGCCGATTGAACTTGAGGATTTCGCCACCCGCGGCGCGGACATCCTCCGAGATCAGTACGCTGAGATGCCACGGTCTGGATTTCGGCCCGCGAGGCATCAACTCCGAGCCGGATTCTTCGAGCTCCTGAAGGCGCGAGATCGGTACGATAAATCGTCCGAGTGCTTTGCGGTCAGAGCCTCGCAGATACGCAGCGTAATTCTCGAGCGCAGGCCGCATGTCTTCGCTCGCCGGCGGAAACAGTCCCGCGTAATCAACCAGGCCTGTCAGAAGCGCGTCGATGGATTTCACTGAGGACGGCTGCCAGTAAGCTCGATCATCGCAGAGAAGTTAATTCCCAAACGACGAGGGCGCGCGATGTCAGCGATCCTTTAGCCTGCGCACGAACTTGAGTCCCGACCAGGTGTCATCGATGGCGCAGACCTTTACATCCACCAACTGGGAATCCAGGCCGAACTGCCGAACAACACCTTCGGTAAGGTCAGTGTCTACGGCTGATGCTTTCTTGGGCCACGCTACCCAGAGCATGCCGTTCGTCTCGAGCCTGTCGCGCAGTGGGGCAAACCTTTTCCGCAGCTCGGACAACGCTTGCACAAAGAGGATCGCGAAATCCAGCGTGCCTCGCGATGCCATCCTCGTTCCGTAGGGTAGCGTGCCGAGCAATGCCGAAAAATTAGCTGGCTCAGAAACGAACTGTAGTCGCGCGCCCGATTTTATTCCGAGCTGGTCGATTAAAGGAGTGCCGGAATAACCGAAAGTCCGAGGGCTTGCGCGGTCTATATTCGTCGTGTCGATCCCCGTATCAGACGCAGAATAAGGAGGAGCACGACAGCTCCGATGAAGGCGACGAAGATGATCCCGCCCATGCCACCGAAGGGCGTCGAGATACCGAGGGACCTGAACAGCCAGCCTCCGATAAAGGCGCCAACGATGCCGATGATTATGTCACCAATGATGCCGTATCCGGTGCCACCCATCACGAGAGATGCAAGAACTCCAGCGACGAGACCAACTACAATCCAGGCCACTATCCCCATTGTGTCCGTCCTCGAAAGAGTTTTGAGCCTTACGGTGCGGTACGGGAAACGGTTCCAGGCCTGAAAGGATAACAAAAAGGGAGCGCTCGGACGAGAGCGCTCCCTCTTCAAGAAGTCCTACCTGTCGCCCAGCTTACCGCTTGTATTCGTAAGACTGGATAACTCCGGTACCGTCGTCTTCCTGGTAGTTGATGGTGTCGATACTCAACGTGCCGGCAACGCTGCGGGCGGCGTTCCCGTTTTGCGCGGGTGCTGTAAACGTCAGATCAACGCCGCTCAATGTCCAGGTGCCGCTACTCACGAACGACGTGTTCTGAGAGGCACCACCAGTTGGGGTCGTAACATAGTTGTTGGTCTCAATGAAAGTGCCGTTGCCGTTGAGAACCATAGTTCCACCAGTGACCTGGAACGTGGCGCCATTTGGATACTGCGGGTAATTCGGATCGCCGGCCTGGATGATGTACGTTGCTGGAATGCTCCTACCCGCGTAAACGGTCAGCTGATAAGTGCCGGCAGCATCTGCCAGTGGATTCGTTATGCTGTTGTCCGTGCACGCAGCAATGAGAAGGACAGCAATGACGCTCAGGAGTTGCTTCGATTGTCTCATGAGCATGGGACCTCGCGCGTTACAGGTTGAAGAGCGGAGCCGCTGAACGCGCGCGGCCCGACGATAAAATTGTATGCAATTACCGTACATAGTATCCACCAACGGCCCGGATATGTTCCCTGTTCCACCACGGGTTAAAGTCTGTTGCATCGCATCGGAAGCCGAGGCTGCCCTCGCCGTGCAAATGGGCGCCGCCGCGATTGGCCTGGTCTCGAGGATGCCGAGCGGTCCCGGACCCATTCCCGAACAGCGCATCCGCGATATCGCGGCTACGGTTCCGCCCGGCGTCGCGACGTTTCTTCTGACCTGTGAGACGACGGCCAAACCGATAATCGCGCAACAAAGACTCTGTCGGACGAACACGCTGCAGCTCGTCGACGAGGTCGAGCCCGGCGTACACGAGCGTTTGCGCGAAGCGTTGCCGGGGATTTCGATCGTTCAGGTGATTCACGTCCGCGACGAAGGCGCGCTCCGAGAGTCGGTAGCCGTCTCGGCCGTAGTAGATGCAATTCTGCTGGACTCCGGAAACCCGTCTCTCTCTACCAAAATCCTCGGCGGCACGGGCCGCGCGCACGACTGGGCCGTGAGCAGGAAAATTCGCGCTTCGGTGGATGTCCCGGTCTTTCTGGCGGGCGGTCTGAATTCGGAGAACGTGAGAAAGGCAATCGATCAGGTGGCGCCGTTTGGAGTGGATCTCTGCAGTGGGTTGCGCACGAACGGCAAGCTCGACGAAACAAAGCTCGCTGATTTCATGCGCGCCGTTCGCGACTCGGCAAACCGCGAGCCGTCATAAAACGTCCTTCACCGCGCGCAATGAGTCGCTCACCCTGAGCGCGTGTTCCTTCGCCCGCGAATGGCTCGTCTCAACCTGTGAACGGCGTACTTTCTACCCATCGCGAATCGTTACGAGGTTCATAACGGCACGACGACGGCGAGCACGACTAAGCCGGCGTCGGGGGTAGCAGGTACCTCGTCGGCCTGCTACCCCAGCCACTTCGCCCCGCACAGATTCAATTGATGCAGCTATTTGCAACCTCAGCGTTCGCGCCTCCCGAAAGTCTCCGACTCAGGCGCGACCGCGCGGAGAGAATCCTCAACGGACTCAGAGCGGCCGTGGTGTTTCTGCTCACGGCGGCGGCACTCATGTACGCGCCACACCTCTCAAAGGCGCTCAACACCGCCAATGTGCTGGTGCTCGCTCCGACACTGCTGTGGACGGTCGCGCAGTATCTGATCTGGTATCGCCGCAGCGAGCTACCGAGCTGGCTGTCGGCTGTAAATCCAGTTGTCGACGTCACTGCGGTCACAGCCATTATTGGCGGCTACGCGGTCGCGCAGTCGGGCGTGCTCGCGCTCAGGTCTCCAATCTTCCTGATGTATTTCGTGGTTCTCGCCGGTCGTCCCGTTGCGTCGTCAGTTCGCAAAGCCGCGTTCATCTCGGCACTGGCGTTTGTGGAATACACCGCCCTTCTCGTTTGGCTGTGGGCAACGAATCGAGTTCCACTGGTGATCAATCCGATCGATGCGGTCGCGCTCGCCCGAATTACCCCGCTCGACGAAGCTGCGAAACTCATTCTGCTCGGCGTCTTTGGGATCGTGTCGACTTACGCGACGTCGTGGGTCGAGCACCTGGTACGCGAAGCGAGCAAGGAGTCCGCTGAGCGCCAGCGAGTGGTAACGAGACTCGTTCAGTCCGAGCTCGACACCCTAAAGCTCCAGCTCAATCCCCATTTCATTTTCAATGCTCTCAATAGCGCAATGGCGCTGATTGCAACGGACCCAGCGGCCGCTGAGCGGATGGTGTCTGAGCTGAGCGACTTTCTGCGACTGGTACTCTCGACCTCGAGCGAGCAGGAAGTGCCGCTGGAGCGAGAACTGGGGCTGCTCGACCGGTACGTTGCCATTCAGCGAGTGCGCTTCCAGGACAGACTCACTGTCAGCTGCAACATTGAAGATGGAGTGCGCGCCGCACTCGTTCCGAGCCTGTTATTGCAGCCGCTTGTCGAGAATGCGATTCGGCACGGCATAAGCCCTCGCGCTGGCGCGGGCTATGTTCAGGTTACTGCCAGCCGTTTGGGCGACAAGCTCTCGATCACGATTCTCGACGACGGAGTGGGCGTGCGTGCGCGCAGATCGCGTGTGCGCTCGCGTGGGACCGGTTTGGGCCTGACCAATACGACGACGCGGCTCATTCACCTGTACGGCGAAAACCACGAATTCGAGAGCGGTGCGCGCGAAGAAGGAGGTTACAGCGTGCGCATCACCATTCCGTTCAGGCTGGGCCGCCTATCACCGACCAGAACCGGCGTTCCTGTTGACGCCACCCCTGCTGCGGCGATCGAGTCATGATCGAGCAATCGCTCCGGGTTCTGGTGATCGATGACGAGGCGCTAGCGAGGCAGCGACTCTGCTCGCTCCTCGCGCGTGTTCCAGATGTCGAAGTTGTAGCCGAATGTCAGAACGGACTCGAAGCGGTTGCGGCAATTCGGGCAAATCAGCCCGACCTGGTATTTCTCGACGTGCAGATGCCGGAGCTGGACGGCTTCGATGTGATAACTGAAGTCGGCACTGACAAGATGCCTCCGGTGATCTTCGTCACGGCATTCGACGACTACGCGGTCTCGGCGTTCGAGTTCGGTGCGTTCGATTATTTGCTCAAACCCGTCGATCACGTTCGCTTTCATCAAACCCTCGACCGTGCAAAAAAGCGGCTGAGAGAGTCGCCGCAACCAAGTGTCTCGTCGCAGCTGACCGCTCTTCTCAAGTACGTCGGACAGCTCGATGCGCCAAAAAACAGGATCGGCGTCAAGGTGAACGGCAGGATTCTTTTCCTCGATCCCGACGAGATCTACTGGATCCAGGCCCGCGACGATCTAGCGAGAATTCATCTAGCGGAAGTCGCCTACGATGTGCGCGAGCCACTGAGCAGACTCGAGGCGCGCCTGCCGCATGACCGATTCCTGCGCGTTCACCGCTCGACCATCGTCAACACTGCGCAGGTTCGGGAGGCACAGCCATTCGATCAGGGAGATCAGCTCCTGATCTTGCGGAATGGCAAACGAATCACGACTGGTCGGAGCTACCGCAAAGCGGTCCAGGAATTTCTCAAGCGGGCGACGTGAGATTCATCCTCGCAGGTGAAGACGGAGGAATTCCTCTAGTGCTTTCCCGCCCTGAGAGCGCGGAGCGTGGCGCCGAGC
>Ga0137379_10007888_pt1 | contig 10093 bp, 8 predicted proteins | sample SagtaG_18_FD_104812 | JGI IMG/M metagenome (GOLD analysis project Ga0137379, IMG submission 104812) | Vadose zone soil microbial communities from Sagehorn Ranch, Mendocino, California, USA - Sage2_L_80_16 metaG | ecosystem: Environmental > Terrestrial > Soil > Vadose zone | place: USA... | reverse complement strand
TCGAGACCATCCACGGCAAGTACAGCATTCCGCATATGACGGAGCTCGCGACCTTGACCTATCACGGCGCCCATCTCTGGGCCGATGCGGTGAAGAAAGCCGGCTCGATCGATCGCATGAAGGTGATCGAGGCGCTCGAGCAGGACGCCTCCTATACCGGCCCCGCCGGCAAGACGACGATCGACCCCAAGACCCACCATACCGTGCTCGACGTCTATATCGGCGAGGCGCGCGACAAGAAGTTCGTGGTTCTCGAAAGCTTCTCGCAGCAGAAGCCGGAGGATACCGCCGCGGTCTGCGACCTCAAGAAGAACCCGAACGAGAACAAGCAGTACGTAATCGACGTCAAGACCTGACGCCCGTCGCGGGTGCGCCGGCTCGTCCATGGATTACATCGCGATTGTCCTCCTGCAGATCGGCAGCGCGGTTGCCAGTCTCGTGCTGATCAGCCTCGGCCTTGCCGTAATCTTCGGGATGATGCGGGTCATCAACCTCGCGCATGGCGAGTTTCTCATGCTCGGCGGTTATGCGGCGATCACTGCGTTCAACCTCGGCGTCAATCTCTGGATCGCCATGGTCGTGGTTGCGCCGCTCGTCGTCGGGCTCTTCGGCATCGTCGTCGAACGGCTGGTGATCCGCAACCTCTACGGCCGTCTCATCGATACGATGCTGGCGACCTGGGGGCTCAGCCTGGCGATGATCGGCTTCGTTACCGTGGTCTTCGGCAACACCGTCTCCGGCATCTCGGCGCCGCTCGGCAGCATCACCATCGGCGCCTATCGCACCGGCGCCTACGAGCTCTTTCTCATCGTCGTTGCGGCGGCGCTGATGGGTGCGGGCTGGGTGGTTCTGCGGCACACGCGCTACGGGCTCATCGCCAGAGGCACCATGCAGAATGCGGCGATGGCCGCGGCGCTCGGCATCAGCCCGCCCGCCGTCTATGCCGTCACCTTCGGCGTCGGCGCCGCGCTGTCGGGCCTCGCGGGCGCCCTGCTGGCGCCGCTCTCGGGCGTGGTGCCAACAATCGGCGCCGCCTATATCGCCAAGGCCTTCATCACCGTCGTCAGCGGCGGCACCGCAATCCTCTCCGGCACCGCCGTCGCCGCGACCTTGCTCGGCGGCATCAATACCGCCGCGACCTTCGCCTTCACGCCGGTCATCGGCGAGGTGGCGCTGCTCGTTGCCGCGGTGATCCTGCTCCGCATCCTGCCGCAAGGCATTACCGGCCGCTTCTTGCGGAGATCGATATGAGTCGCTGGCTCGCGATATCAGGCAATGTCGCGGTGCTCGCGGTCGGCGTCGCCACCCTTGTCCTGATGCCGCGCTTTGCCGAGACCTATCTTATCATCAACACGACGATCTTCGTCAGCTTCGCGATTCTCGCTCTGTCATTGGCGCTCATCTGGGGCTACGCCGGGATCCTCTGCTTCGGGCAGGCGGCGTTCTTCGGCCTCGGCGGCTATACCTATGCCGTGGCCGCCATCAATTTCGGCGATACGACCGGCGCCGCCTGCCTCGCCGTTGCGCTTCCTGCCCTCTTCGCGGCGCTCCTCGGCTATTTCATGTTCTGGGGTCGCATCAGCGACGTCTATCTCGGCGTCATCACTTTGACCGTGTCGTTGATCTTCTACCGCTTCATCAACCAGACGGCGGGCGAGGAATGGAACATCGGTGCGGCGCCGCTCGGCGGTTTCAACGGCATTCCGGCGACGCCGATCCTCAACTGGCCCGGCCGGCCCGGCGACCAGCTCCAGCCCGAGGACATCTTCAGCCTCTCCGTCGGCCTCCTGATCCTCGTCTATTTCGGCTGCAAGGCGCTCCTCGCCACGAGCTTCGGCCGCGTCATCGTGGCGGTCCGCGAGAACGAGACGCGGGCCGAGCTGCTCGGCTATGATGTCCGCGTCCACAAGCTCGCGATCTTCGTCGTCGGGGGCGCCATGGCCGGGCTTTCCGGGCTGCTCTTCGCCAACTCGGTCTTCGTCAGCCCGACCATGTTCAGCCTGCCGGTGAGCGGGCAGATCATCATCTGGGTCATCATCGGCGGGCTCGGCACGCTGATCGGCCCGATCATCGGCTGCATCCTCATGCAGATGCTCACCAACTATCTCGGCACGCTGAACCAGGTGAGCGGGCTCTCATGGCTCGATCCCAATCTCGTACTCGGCATCATTCTCACCGCCTTCGTACTGCTCGTGCCGAAAGGGCTGGTGGCGCTCGTCCGAGACGGCGGCCGCTTTCTTGTCGAACGCGTGAGGCAGGGCGGGCTGCCCGCCTCGAGAACGGGCAAGCCGGAGGCCGCGGAATGAGCGCGCGCATCCTCGAGACGCGCGGCCTCACCATGCGTTTCGGCGGCGTCGTTGCCGTCGACCGTGTCGACTTCACGCTCAAGGAGGCGGAGCTGCGTTGCCTCATCGGCCCCAATGGTGCCGGCAAGAGCACCTTCTTCAAGTGTCTCACCGGCCAGCTTCGCCCGACTGATGGCGAGGTCTTGTTCCGCGGGCGGAGCCTCGTTGGCGCCGGCAGCCACGACATCGCGCGGCGTGGCGTCGGTATCAAGACGCAGGTGCCGAACGTCTTCGACGGTCTCACGGTGCGCGACAATGTCTGGCTGGCCGCTGCACGCGTCCATCCCGGCCGTCTCGCCGACCGCAAGACCGACGAGACGATGGAGCAGGTCGCCGTCACCCATCTCGCCGGGCGCCTGGTCGGCGAGCTGGCGCATGGCCAGCGGCAGCTCGTGGAGCTCGCCATGGTGGTCGCGCCCGAGCCCGACCTCATCCTCCTCGACGAGCCCGCGGCCGGCATGACCGACGACGAGGTCGACCGGCTGGTGACTTTGATCAAGGAGCTCAACGAGGACCACGCCGTGGTTGTCGTCGAGCACGATATGCAATTCATTCGCCGCGTCGCCAAGCGCGTCACCGTCTTCTACCAGGGCGGCATCCTTGTCGAGGGCGACGTCGCAGACATTCTCGCCGACCCGCGCGTGCGCGACGTCTATCTCGGCAAGCAGGCGGCCTGACCGCGATGCTCGATGTTGTCAACCTTGCCTCGGGCTATCAGAAGATACCCATCATCATGGACATCACGCTCGGCGTCGAGGCAGGCGAGTTCGTCGGCGTGCTCGGCCATAACGGCATGGGCAAGAGCACGTTGCTCAAGACCTTGGTCGGCCAGCTCCCGGCGACCCGCGGGCGCATCGAGTTCTGTGACACCGAGGTCACCGCGTCGCCCTCGCACAAGCGTGCCCGGCTCGGCCTCGGCTACGTGCCGCAAGGGCGGCAGATCTTCCCCGGCCTCTCCGTCTTCGACAATCTGCGCATGGGCGCCGCCGGCGCCGGGCTCGGTGAGGACATCATCGACGAGGTGGTCGAGGAGCTGCCGCGCTTGAAGCCCATACTGGGCCGCGCCGGCGGCGTGCTCTCGGGCGGCGAGCAGCAGATCCTGGCTCTCGCGCGCTGCCTCTGCGGCCGACCGAAGCTGGTGCTGCTGGACGAGCCGACGGAGGGTATCCAGCCATCGATCGTCGAGGAGATCATTGAGATCCTGCACGCGCTCCGCCGCAAGCGCGGCCTCACCATCGTGCTGGTGGAGCAGAATCTCGATTTCATCCGCCGCCTCTCCGACCGTGTGCTCATCATCCAGAAGGGCCGCATCATCGGCGAGATGGCGCCGGACCAGCTCGCCGACCCCGAGCTGGTCGCAGAGTTCGTCGGCATGAACAAGGATTGATTTTCCGGCAGTCGCAACCTGAGGAGGGCGATCATGACCAGCGTCAAGCTTCCCACCAGCGCCGAACTCGCCGCCGTCGGCAAACAGCTCGGCATGACTCTGTCCGATGTCGACATCGCGTTCTTTCTCGAGACCATGACCGGAAATGTCGCTGCCTACGGCGCGCTCGAGGCGATGGCGGACAATCTGCCGCCGGTCAAATACCCGCGCACACCGGGTTATCGCCCCGAGGGCGAGGAGAACAGGTACAATGCCTGGTATTACAAATCCGAGGTGAAGGGCGCCGCGAGCGGCAAGCTCGAAGGCAAGCGTGTCGCGCTCAAGGACAATATCTGCCTCGCGGGCGTGCCGATGATGAACGGCGCCTCGACCCTCGAAGGGTACGTGCCCGATGTCGATGCCACGGTGGTGACGCGTATTCTCGATGCCGGCGCCACCATCCTCGGCAAGGTGCATTGCGAGTATTTCTGCTTCTCCGGCGGCAGCCATACCAGCGCGGCCGGCCCTGTCCATAATCCGCGCAAATACGGCTACTCCGCCGGCGGTTCCTCCTCCGGCAGCGCTGCGGTCATCGTGACGGGCGAGGCCGATATGGCGATGGGCGGCGACCAAGGCGGCTCGATCCGCATGCCATCCGCCTATTGCGGCATCGTCGGCTTGAAGCCCACCTGGGGCCTCGTTCCCTATTCCGGCATCATGCCGATCGAGCTGACCTTGGACCACACGGGACCGATGACGGGGAACGTGAAGGATAACGCGCTGATGCTCGAGGTGCTCGCCGGTCCCGACGGTCTCGACCCACGCCAGATCGGCTGCACCGTCGACACCTACACCAAGGCGCTTACCGGCAGCGTCTCCGGCCTCAAGATCGGCGTCGTCACGGAAGGCTTCGGTCATCCGCAATCGGAGAAGGTCGTCGACGAGCTCGTGCGCAAGGCGGCGGCCAAACTCAAGGATCTCGGCGCGTCAGTCGAGGAGGTCTCGATCCCGATGCATCGCGCCGGCATGGCAATCTGGGCGCCGATCGCGGTCGAGGGCGCGACGCAGCAGATGATGCTGGGCAACGGCTACGGCTTCAACTGGAAGGGGCTCTACGTCACCAGCCTGCTCGACGCCCATTCCGCCTGGCGCTCGCGCGCCGACGAGCTGTCGGACACGCTCAAATCGACGATCCTCTTCGGCCAGCACGCCTTGAACAAATATCGCGGCCACTACTATGCCAAGGCGCAGAACCTGGCGCGCAAGCTCACCGCCGCCTATGACGCGGCGCTCGCCCGCTACGACCTCCTGCTGATGCCGACCTTGCCGATGCGCGCGACCAAGCTGCCCGATCCCGCGGGGCCGCGCATGGACATCATCAACCGCGCCTTCGAGATGCTGCCCAACACCGCGCCCTTCGACGTCTCGGGTCACCCGGCGATCACCATCCCCTGCGGCATGAGCGACGGCCTTCCCGCCGGCCTCATGCTGATCGCCAAGCACTGGAACGAGTCGACGATCTACAAGGCCGCCTACGCCTACGAGCGGAGCCAGGACTGGACGAAGGTCACCGCCTGACGCGCAATGGGAAAACGCTCTCCTGCTTGCGGGAGACTCGTCTCTCTACGCTGGGCGGGGCGTTGATTATGGCAAGGACCGCGACCGATCCCAAGCATTGGGACCGACGCTACCCAACGTCTGACTCGAAGCCCCGACTGGCTCTCTGGCGCCGTTCGAGCCACCACCAGATCATCAGGAGGAGCAGGGCCGCCACCGCCGCCGCCAATCCGGGCAGCAATCCGCGCGGCGTGTAGGCTACCACCAGCTCGCCGGCGAAGTTCTGGGGCAGCCGTACGGCAATAAAGATACCCTCGATCAGCTCGTAGGGCAGCGCCACCCCATCGGCCATGATCTCGTAGCCGGGATACCACGAGCGCGCGAAGACCATCGGCTTTCCGTCGTAGCTCGCGCTTACCACCACGCGATGAGCCTCCCCCCGGTCACTGAATCTGACGAGGTTCGCGGTGACACCCGGCGGCAGGTAGGAGATCGTCCCCGGCGCCCGCTGAGCGGCTGACGGACGGACATAGAGAGTATCACCGTCGCCGAGATCGGTGCGCGTCCAATCGGCGGGGACCCCGCTCGCCGCCGCCGTATTGAGCGGTCCGGCTTCGGCAACCACCCGGTCGAGCCTGAAGAGGTCGGCGACGGCAACGCCAACGGTGGGTTCGGTGGCAAAGAGATGGTCGATCGCCCCCGGGCAAAGGGTGGCGGCAAAGGGCCCGAAGCAGAAGAACTCACCCAAGGCGGCAGGCTCGATAGGGCTGTAGCCCTCGATTGCCGAAATCCCGTAATAGAACGGCATATTTCCGAACAGCTTCCACGGCTGCCGGCGGACCGGTGGGACTCGCCCCAGTGCTGTCCGGTCGGAGAACTGGTCGGGATCCCACTGCGTCCCGTAAAGGAATATCGCATTGCCGCTGTCGGACACGGCGAGCCGGCGTGCCATCTCGTCGCGCGCCTCGGATGTCCAGGCATTGGCCGGAACACCCCAATCATGGAGGTACCGCGGAATCGGCCAGAACGCGATGATCAAGACGAAGAAAACAATGTGCACGCCGAGAACCGTGACCATCCAGTAGCGGCTGGCAAGCCGATCGGTCGCGATCACCAAGAAGCCTCCGGCAAACAGCAGGAGGGCGACGATGATGTCGCGCAACACGAATGGCACGGCGTACTTGTCGAGATAGCCGGAACCCCCGGTGACGGTCAGGAACAGCGGCAGCAGAATGCAGCCGACGAGGAGTCGCCGGGACCAGCCCGAGGTGGTCAAGCCGCTTCGTTCCCTCAGCGACAGAACGCGGGCCAGCCACAGCATCAAAAACAGGTCGGCGAAGGGAATGAAGCGAAATGGCCACTTGACGGAGATCGGCAGCGGAAAGGGGACCATCGCTGTCGCGGCGAAGACGCCCGCCAGCGACGCAAACAGCAGCGCCGAGCGGTCCCGCAACGCTGTCGGGTAGCGCGTCACGACGACGATCGCGACCATTGGCAGGGCCCAATGGAGGTAGGTCATCGGATTGTCGATGAAGCCGTAATAGCCGGGCCAGCCTTGCCAGCTGGTGATGAACGACGGAAAGCCCATGCCGAGCCATGCCGCCGGCGACGTAAGCCAGGCGAAAATCGGCCCCGCCCACCCCGAGCCCCGCGCGCCGACGGCCTTGTAGTACACCAAAGGCAGCAGCGCCGGCATTGCGAGCATGAGACCGAGCAACGCCAGCATGCCGACGCGCACGGCGAAGCGCCACTGGCGCGCAAGCGCGGCCTCGCCAATCACCGCGCCGAGGAAGATCGCCTCCGCGATCACGGCCTGGGGCCATCCGGAGACAAGCGGCATGTAGATCGCCAGACAAGGAAGTACGACCCTGTTCGCGCCGCGCCGCAGGGCGAGCACCGCCGCTACCGTCCAGGCGAGCCAGGCGCAGCCGACGAGGCCAGGTACCCAACTGATGGCATACCAGTAGAGCTGCCAGCTCGCGGTCCCGACCGCCACGGCGGCAATTGCCGCGGGGCGGCGGTCACAATCTGCCGCCCGGCACGCGGCGTAGACGCCAGTCGTCAGAACGACGAGATGAAACACCGAAAAGAAAGTCGCCGCCCAGACAACGTTATCAGCCAATAAATCGATAAAGAGAAAAAGGATCAAGTTTACGGGATTGAAGATGCCGTACTGATATTCTCCCAACAAAGCGCCGCTGAACCAATTCTTGAGCGTGACGAACGGCAATTGTCCGTCGGCTAATAGCCGACCGATCTCATGAAATGTAGGTAGATATTGAATCTGAAAGTCGTCGTGGAAGTAAAAATGGGAATTGAACAGCGTGGGAATGAGAGAGATTAGAACGCTGGCCATGGCGACGACTGTAATCTCGCCCGAGCGCGTTCGCGCGCTCTCCCCAGTCGCGGTCATCCTTTACCCCCTCATCGGCCGACGCGGCGACCTCACGCCGCACGCGGAGCATGCCGAAACTATCGCACAGGTTGCCGGCCGGGCCAGCGCCAAAGCGGATCGTCGGGAGCAAAAAGAATACCTGAAGGGATGAGAGGCTCCTCCGAAAGAGAATAGTGCTTGATGGGCGAATTGCGTCAGGATTGAACAACCGTTGATGACTGCGGGACTTTGTCCCGAGTAAGCTTTTAATCGATACCTCGCCGGATGATGAATGATGCTTCGTCGCGGATCGGATTTCAAACGGCGCCGTAGCCGGCAAACCGCCGGAGCCAGGCGAATCGCCCGTCGTTCCGGCACGAGGGGCGAAATCGAGCCAATCGTCGATCATCTCTCCCATCCGCATGGAGATCCCGCGTTCCTGCGCGAGGCCCAGACCGCGCTACCCGCCGGCGCCCGAGAGCAGCGCGCGTCGCCGCCCCGCCCTGCCGACCAATTCTTCGTCGCGCCGGAGCGGGCCGGAATTGCCGATTGGGCGAAGCAGTTGAGGCTGCACCAATGGGCCAAGAACGGATTGATTTTTCTGCCGCTTTTCCTTGCCCACAAATTCACCGAGCCGCATGCGATTTTGTGGGCGACCCTGGGTTTCGTCGTCTTCGGTTGCACGACCTCGGCCAACTACATCATCAACGATCTCGTCGATCTGAAAGCCGATCGGCTGCATCCGACCAAGCGCCGACGCCCGCTTGCAGCGGGCCGGATTTCCATCGCGGAGGGCATCGTCGTCGCGGTGTTCCTGATGGTTGGCGGTCTGGTCGGCGGCGTGCTGCTATCGCCGGCCTTCGCCGCGGCCATGGTCGCCTATCTCGGGCTGGCGATCGCCTACTCCTTCCGCCTGAAGAGACTGGCTCTCGCGGATGTCTTTACGATCACCACGCTTTTCACGCTGCGGATCGCGTTAGGGACTGCGGTGATTGATGCCAAGTGGTCGCCCTGGCTGCTCTCGTTCTCGATGTTCTTCTTCTTCTCGCTGGCGCTGGCGAAGCGCAATGTCGAGCTCATCCGGGTCTTCGGCTCGGGCCAGCGCACCGTATCCGGGCGCGGCTACGAGATCGATGAGGCGCCGCTGACTACGGCTTTCGGGACGGCCGCCGCGGTCGGGGCGATGATCATCATGCTGCTCTACATCACCAACGAGGCAGCGGTTTCGGGAAACTACCGGACGCCCGCTTGGCTCTTCCCGATCCCGGCAATGATGTTTCTGTGGACACTCCGCATCTGGCTCCTCAGCTATCGCGGACTCCTGAACGACGATCCGGTGATCTTCGCGCTGCGCGACCGGGTGAGCTGGATGCTCGGTGTCGTCGCTGCCCTCGGCTTGGCGCTGGCGTTCTGAAATCTCAGATTGCCTGGCCGTTGGCGAGGCACCACTCGACCGAGCGCCGCATGCCCTCGCGCAATGCCACGGCGGGGCGGTAGCCGAGTTCGGTCTTAGCTCGCGCGATGTCGCAGGCGATCGTCTTGTTCATCTCCGAGAGAACATGGATCTTCTGCTGATAGATGCCGACGGCCTGCAGCATCGAATCGGCAAGCGTCGCGACATTCCCCACGGCATCGGGCAGATGGATCGTCTTGTCCACGACTTTCATTGCGAAATCATCGCGGAGCACGCCTCGCACGGTGTCGATGATCTCGCGCATCGAATAGGGTATTTCGTCGGCGATCCAATAGGTTCGTCCGGCTGCGGTGGGATGCGCGCTCGCCAGCAGGACGCCCTGGGTCAGATTGTCGACATAGCCCATAGAGCGGCGGTTCGAGCCGGTCCCGATGATCGGGAAGCGCCCGTTCTTGATCATCGTGAAGAACTGAGTTTGGCGGACCGGCTGACCGGGTCCGTAGAACCAAGGCGCCCGCAGGATGACGATCTCGGGACCGAGGCCGGCGACAATCGCCGCGCCGAGCGCAAGCTCCATGAGCCATTTCGAGCGCCCGTAGCCCATATAGGGGTTGTAGGGACTATCTTCTGTAAAGCGGTGATCGGGATAGGGATTGCAGCCCATCGGCGAATTCGAGGACATGACGACCATCCGCGACACCCCCTCACGTCGCGCCGCCGCCAGCAGATTGGCCGTGCCAGCAGTGTTGATCTCCTGAAACTCCGTCACCTTCCTCGGATGGATGATACCGGCAAGGTGGATCAGAAGCCCGCCCCGGCCGCCGCCGACCAAGTCGGTTACGGCTCTTTCGTCACGAATATCGCCGGAGACGATCTCGACGCCCAGCCTGTTCCTGGACGTGACGCGGCAACTGACGACGTGGAACGAGTTGGTGACGGCGGAGCAAACCCTGGCGTGGTTGCCCGAGGGCATCCAGACGGCCGCGCAAGTTCAGGCCTACGTGCGGCGACGGCTGGCGGGCTTGTGGAAACCGCGT
>Ga0137379_10007886_pt1 | contig 10094 bp, 9 predicted proteins | sample SagtaG_18_FD_104812 | JGI IMG/M metagenome (GOLD analysis project Ga0137379, IMG submission 104812) | Vadose zone soil microbial communities from Sagehorn Ranch, Mendocino, California, USA - Sage2_L_80_16 metaG | ecosystem: Environmental > Terrestrial > Soil > Vadose zone | place: USA... | reverse complement strand
GGTTTGAGATCACCTTTACTTTGTCCGTGCCCGGTACTTTGTAGACAACCGGCATCATCACCTTACGCGCCATCTCGCGCACTTCCGGCGGCAGGTTGTTCTGAGCGATGGCGGTCGCGCCAGGGACGAGAAGGAGAGCTGAAAGGAGAATGAAATCCTTCATGGTCTTTATTTCGGACGTTTATAAGGTCCGCGCACTCCAATGCCGGCAGTTCGAGTAATCTGCGCTGAGACCGTCTTCCACTTGGCTTCCTGCCTGACGTAAACATCTATGTAACGACTCATGCCTTTCGATCCATCTCGACGAGTCCAAAGCCCCGTGGCTTGCACCAGCGCTGCATCTCCGTAAACGCGCACATCTACCTGTTCAAGCTTGTAGTCGGCAACCTCAGGGCCGCGGGCGACGTTACTGAGAAACTTTTGCTTGTATACTATCGAACCATCCCATTCGATGCAGACAAAGTCTTCGGCAAGATGTTCCTGATACCAATCAATGTCTGTATTCATAAAGGCGTCAACGTACTCCTGATTAAGCCGCTCTAACTTGGCTTTGTCCGACGTATCCATTTCCATTTCAGTTGTCATCAATTCATGTCCCCGGGTTTTGCTTCTCAGCCCTCATTGCTCCTCACCCTGAAACCGTTGCACTTCGAGCAAGTGTTGGAACGTGTTTGGTCGAAGGTTGCTTCGTGAGATTGCCTTCAATAGGACTTTCCCACAGGTACATCGCTGCGTAGGCTCTCCACGGTCGCCACGCTTCAGCGCGTTCCGCTAGTTCGAGTTGGTTGCCAAGTGACGACGCTCGCAGCAAACCAAGATCGCTCGCCGGAAAAGCATCGGGATCGCCCAACGCTCGCATAGCGATGTATTGCGCGGTCCAATCCCCTATACCCGGAAGCTCGCGAAGGCGCGTCTGAAAATCTTCGACATTCGCAACCGAACTAAAAGCGACTCGCCCTTCAGTCACGGCCTTCGCAAAAGCGCGAATTGTTCCAGCACGTTTCTTCGGCAGACCGATTCGAACAATGTCTGCTACCGCGAGAACCTCTGGAGTTGGAAAAAGATGGTTCAGCGGAGGAGTCGCAATAATCGGAGTGCCAAAAGTCCGAATCAAGCGGCCGGCGAGCGTACTGGCTCCAGCAACTGAGACCTGCTGACCGAGGATCGCTCTCACCGCGAGTTCGAAACCGTCCCAGCAACCCGGCACGCGCAAGCCTGGGATCAACGCGACTCGTTTTGCCAACAGCGTGTCTTTCGCAAGCAGCGACGCGATTTCATTTGGATCGGCAGCGAGATCAAACATGCGACGCACTCGCTCTATGATCAGAAAGAGCCAACGCGGATCGGGAAAGGAGATGCGAACTTGAAGAGCTGAATCGCTTTCATCAATTGAGACCGCCAGACTTCCCGAATCACCATTGAGCGAAATTGTGCGGCGATAACTACCATCCTCGACCGACTCGACGCCGGGAATCGCACGGCGCCCGAGAAAATCCAAGAGCGCATCCCATTGAAACGGTGGTCTAAAGTGCAAACGAAACAGGTATTCATGCTCAAGTTGTTTGGAAGCGAGATGTGCGAAGCGTCTTATCTCGCTTGGCGTCCGATTGTAAGTTTTGCGAAAAGCGGCATTGAAACGACGAACGCTTCCAAATCCTGACGCGATGGCTATCTGGCCCATCGGCAAATGGGTTTCGTCAATGAGCTTCTTAGCGAAATGTAATCGCCGTGTGTTCGCTACGCCGATCGGACTGGCGCCGAGGTGCCGCACGAACAGTCTCCTTAGCTGTCGCGAGCCGATACCTAAACGCGCTGCCAACGCGTTCACTCCAGCTTCCTCCAATGCGCTCTCGCTGATCAGACGCAAGGCCCTCGACACCGTTGTCGATGTTCCCGACCATGCCGGAGTGCCCGGCGACGATTCCGGTCGGCATCGCATGCAAGGACGATATCCGGCTTCCGCAGCGGCGGCGGCGGAAGGAAAATAACGTACGTTTTGTTCTTTGGCAGTGCGGACGGGACAGATCGGTCGACAATAAATCCGGGTGCTCTTCACACCGATAAAGAAACGGCCGTCAAACCGCGCATCGCGCGATAATCGCGCCTGGGAACAAATCCGAGGATCAATATTCATAGAATACTATTTAAGGATACACAACTCCGCTGAAAATTCTGGACGTTTTCGGACCTCAATTTTGATCACACCCTCCCGAATCAGGAGTCTTGGCCGCTATAGGCGTCGTTGAGCGTCTTTACTGTGCAACCGTGGCTTATGCTTTCCAAAGCTTTTAATGTGAGCCATGGAGTTACAATGATTTCGCGGGGCCTGAGCCTTCATATTTGAATGGCAAACCGTTTAAGTATCTCGCCTTGTCCGTGGCTGGTTATACTCAGGGCCCGGCTGTCTAAGTCCTCAACCACCCATTTTCTTTTTCGCGCAACTTCTAAGAGAGCGGCACCCAACGCTCCAGCCAGATGAGGCTGTCGCTCGCTCCAGTCCAAACACTCATATGCAAATCTTCGGCGCGCCGCCCGCGTTTCCTGCACGTCAATTCCCAACGACTCGAATCCTTTCACTCCATCGATAGTGAGGTCGCAGGAATTGCCCTTGCGCGAACTAATTGACAACCATCCCATTGCCTTAAAGCGGCTGTGAAGCATCACACCCAACTTGCCGGCCATGTGATCGTAACAGGTCCGCGCCATCACGAGGCGACTCGGTATATTTGCCACGAACCTTTTACGCGGGCCAGTGGCAACTATGCTCAATGCTTCCAACGCACGAGCAACGTCGGCGTCGCGCAAACTGTAATAGCGATGCTTGCCTTGCGCGAGAACTTCGACCAAGCGTTCCGTCTTGAGTCGATTCAGATGCACACTAGTCGTTGACGGAGTAACGTTAGCCACGACGGCAAGCTCAGTACTGGTTCGCGCACGCCCATCGAGCAAGCAATTGAGGATGCGAATGCGAGCGGGCTTGCCGATCGCTGCGGCGATTCCGGAGATTGCGAGATCAAGGTCATGGTTCTTAAGGTTCATGGTTGGATATTAACTGATTTTCAACGCTCACACTTTGATGGCAAACGAATTGTTAAGGTCGAGACTCTGGTATATTGCTGAACGAAACTGATCGAACAGCTTATATACCGATGCTGAGAGGCTCGCGAAATCATGATGTTCGAGCGATATTCATTTGTTGCGATAACGATCAGTGATTTAGATCGTGTGCGGCAGTTTTGGGTCAACGCGCTTGGCTTTCCGATTACGGAAGAAGAGGCGGGACACTTTTCATTGTTGATGCAGGAGGCCTACGACTCTGTGTCGATCTGGCCGATGATGATATTCACAAAACGGGAGGCTCTGATCCCACCATAGGCTTGAAAGTTCAATCGGTTTCAGAAGTTCTTTCTCAACTTGCCAACCTGGGTATGCTAAGTTGCTGCGGACTGCGGATCATTAGTCGCGTTCTGCGCCTGCGGCGGTTTTGAGCATGATGGTAAGGCGCACAGGAGCCCTATCATTCCTAATGTTCTCATCCATGCGATTGCCTCCCAAAGCCTTCGTGTGACCTTGAGTTGATCTCCGGTTTCCGCACTCCCAATATTCCTTCTCTTCCTTCGTCCTCTTTGGTTCATCTCTATTGGCTGATAACGCCGCAGGCAATGCGGGCGCCGGAATTGCCCGACGGGTCAGTCTTCATATCATCGGCTTTAGCATGAATCACGAGCGCGGTGCCACCGTCGGTGAATAACGTGTTGAGGTTCACGCGTGGATCGGTAAGAGTGACGTGGGCGGTGCCGTTCGCGCGCACCATGAAGTTATTCATGTCGCCCGCATGCGGCCCCATCGGATTCCGCAGTCCATGTTGCTTACCACCAGGATTGAAATGCGGTCCGGCGCTTTCGAACGCCGGCCCTTCGCACTTCGCCATCTGGTGGATGTGAATTGCGTGTTGGCCGGGTGGAAGATTCTTCAGATCCAGCACGATTTGTACGCCGCGGTAAACGGGCGAGATCCTGGCTGTGCCGATGCTTTCGCCCTGGCCGTTTTTCATCTCGACGGTGACCGTCCGCTTGGCGGCGGCGCAAATTATGAAAATTGACGCCAGCACTCCCGCCATCAACAATGCCAATAGTTGTCGTCTCATCTTTCAGCTCCTCCTCAGCCACAAGCAGTTCTATTTCGTTGAAACTATTTCTTTCGCGTCTTGGCCGCCTTCTTCGCTGATCGTGATCGCGAAGCGGGCGAACGTTTCTTTGCAGCTTTGCGCGCGTGCCGCGAAAGTGCTCGCTGCGAAGCCGCGCTGCTCCCTTCACGTTTCAGAGCTCGCGAAGTCGCTCGCGAACGCTTTGCCGATTTCTTCGTACCCTTTTTCTTGCCTTTTTGGACGTCGCGAGCTGCCTGTTTGCGCGTCTTCTTTGATCCTTTTTTGGGCGGCGGCAAATCCACTCCCGCGCGTCGCGCCTTTGATAGACCAATGGCAATTGCCTGCTTAGTCGATCGAGCGCCATGCTTCCCTTCCCGCACATGCTCAATTTCTTCACGGACAAACTCTCCAGCTTGAGTACTCGGGGCTTTTCCTTCCTCTTTGTCCTCTTCCGCTCGTTCGAGCGTCTCCTTTTCCGGCATCGATCTCCTCCTTCGTTGCAATGAATCGCTCAAGCAGTGGCCCGGCCCAGTCGCCTATGGTCAGAACTTCGTGAGTTGACGGTTCATTTTTACCTCCTCGTAAATTTCAATTCAGGGGATCGCGGCGGCGAGGCCGCAATGTTATTCGGGTCGCGTGTGTGTGCCCGCGAGCCCTGTGAAGGGGGCTTCTTTGAGGGAAAGTTCTATACGGAACGCTATTAGGGTATGCCCTAAAAATGAAATTGTAAAGACCCGGATGAGGAAGAGATGTTAAGAAAGTGTCTATTTTGAGAGCATCAGTTTTTTCCCGGAAGGAACGAAATTAAACACTGATATAATCCCTGTTGGCCCTCCCGAAAACGCGTTCCCCTTTTAATTAGAAAGCCGACCGCTGCTACTAACAATTATGAGTGTACCTGAAGGATTCAACGGACTACGTTTTCCGTGCGAGTGTGTCTCATCCAGAGAAGGAGCCTACAGCGATCCGTGGGCCGAGATCACCAAAAACAGATTGCTGCCAAACGGAACCAAAGAGCAGATTCTAAATGTCTTGGCCGAAGGTCCGAATACGATCACTCAGATTGCGGAAGCTCTTTCTCTGTCCGCTCCGAGTGTTCACACTCATGTCACTGACATGCTGCGTAGTGAACTGCTGCGTGAAGCCGTTGATTGGGAAAAAATTCATCCGGCTGAACGCTACTACGAACTAAACTTTCCTGTGTTCCAGGCGGATGAGTGTGAGGAGTTTAGGGCGCTATGCGAAGAGATGAGTAAAGAGTTGGTCAAGCTATTTGAAAAAAAACACCAGAAGATGGAACGCGCATTTCGCAAAACCGGACTTTCAGAACAAGGTTGGAAATTAACTGACCTCACTCCGTGCCTGTTCGCAAATATGTACCGCGGCGCGCGCACTCGTCTCGAAGAACACGGTTTGATGGCCTCCCGTGAGAAACATAAGAACGGTGCGCGCTGGATCTTCTGGGCCGAAGAAAGCTGAAACGAACGGCCGCAAGAAATAGAGACCTTTTCGAACGAGGAGACTTAGGATTCATGGTAGCTACAATTTCGCGCGACGAATTAAAGATGAAGATTGATCGCCGACAATTATTTTATGTGTCTTTTCCCAAGCCATATCCTTACCTCCAAATATAGTATGCATACTTACCATATTTGGAGGATTAGTCGGCTTACCAAACTCCCTAGAGTTAATAAATTCACACCAACTAGCCAGCATGATAAGATATTCGCAGACCTGATCGTCCTTTCGGACGCTTGTGGGTAGAAAGCCGATAACGATTTCGCATAGTCCGCAGCGAAAAATAAGAGTGTCACATGCCCGATAAGAGTATCGCATCCAACCCAACCGTCATCCCTATCGGCCTGATGGCGTTGATTCGGGAGCTAGACCTTCCAGTACGACTGCCCACAGTTCAGTCATGGTGTCGATCGGGTGCCAGAAAGACCAGTGTTACCAGTGCCGTTATAAAGGAATACTATCCACCAGGCTACGAGCCTGAAGGCCTCATTGGAAACATCAAATTCGCATTACGGTATGAGCCTATCGACCTGAGTATTTATCACGCACTCTTCAAGGTGCTTGAGAGCGACGTGTTGGAGGGGTGGATAAGGCAAGAACCGACCAGCGCCTATGCTCGTCGAGCTTGGTTTCTATACGAGTTTCTAACCGGCAAAATTCTCGACGCTCCTGATGTGCCGCCCACTGGCTACGTGAACATATTGGATCCGAAACTGCATGTGACGGGACCAGTTCGAAAGATACGACGACAAAGAGTCAACAACAATCTGCTGGGCGATCAAACCTACTGTCCGGTTATCCGTAAAACAGATGCGCTCAATCGAGCGATGGCGGCAGGACTCGACTTGGAGGCTAAGTCCCTGGTGGAGAGCTGCGAACCAACGATTCTAACTAGGGCCGTACATTATCTATATACCAAGGAGACGAAGTCCTCCTTCGCGATTGAGGGCGAAGTGCCTAGCGCGAAGCGGACTGAGCGCTTCGTGGCTGCACTAACCGGGGCAGCCAACTTTGACACTTCTGATCCGCAAGCTTTCATCCGGCTTCAGAATGCGATCGTCGATCCTCGTTACGCGGCTACTGGATGGCGCACAGTTCAGAGCTTCATCGGTCAGACGATGAGTGATTTCCGAGAACATGTCCACTATGTTTGTCCCAAGCCGGACGACCTCGCCGACCTAATGAACGGATGGATGCGAATGATGGAGAACTTACGCGGCTCCAATATCGATCCGATCTGTGCGGCGGCAGTGGCCTCATTCGGGTTTGTGTTTATACATCCGTTTGAGGATGGCAACGGGCGCATTCATCGCTTTCTTGTGCATCAGCAACTCGCCAGTTCCCGGTTCACGCCCAGCCAATTGCTCTTCCCGGTGTCTGCCGTCATGATGCGTGACCGTCACCGCTATGACGAAGTGCTTGAAGGCTTTTCCCAATCCGTTTCATCCTCTATAGAATACGACTTGCTTCAAGTTGGATCGCTGGTAGTAAACAATGAGACGGCGCACCTCTACCGATTCTGGGACGCAACTGAGTTCGCGGAATACCTGTACGACTGCGTTGCCGAAACTATTCGCACCGATCTCAAACAGGAAATCGGATTCCTGAAAGTTTTCGACGCGGCCATTAGCGCGACTATGGAAGTAGTAGATATGCCGGATCGTCGGGCTTCACTGCTGGTACGGCTAATTCTCCAAAAAAAAGGCCGCCTATCGCAAGCTAAACGCGCAGCGTTTTCCGAGCTCAGCGATCAGGAGGTATCTGCGATCGAAGCGGCTGTGGCCTCTTGCACGCAAGGCTCACTCATCACAAGCGAATTCGCGCTTAGTCAAGAGATCGAGGCTTCATAACTTCATATCAACTCAAGTCAACAATTCCGGAAGCGCGGTTGTCTGGGAGTGGTTGCGTTTCCTGCAGACCTTGGCGAGTCCGACATCTGACAGGCCATATCTTTTCGCGCCTCGCTGGATCGGTTCTGACCAGATATACCGATAGATTTCGTCGCGGTTGTACCTAGACGCAAGCTGCTCAAGTGCCCATTTTCGAGAGCGGTTCGAATTTTTGTCCCGAAAGGCAAAAGCAAAAGGCTCTCCGGTGATGAAATCTGCGCCACGATCGAGAAAGAATCGGATGATTGCAGGTTCGCAGATATGTAGGACCTCGATCAACGTGACCGAGTTGGTGGCCGCACCATGCTCAATAAGGAGTTCAATGAAGTCGAGACGCTTCAGAAAGACTGCATGTCCCAAGCATTCATCCTTGATCTCTTGGCTCCCCTCATTGGCGGCGAGTAGTTCCACAAGACTGTGAAAACCAGTGCCCAATGCAACCCTTAAGGGATTTGTCCTCAGCGAAGGTGGAACACGAATCGACTTTCCCTCAGCAATCCAGTTCTGAACCTCAAACAACCGTCCCTGTTTGCAGAGTCGAAGAAAATTCTTTGCGTCGGTCTCAGATAGAAATTCGGACACTAGGCACGAGTGGCGCAACCGCTAGTATGCTGTCAGAAGACCGGCTGTTGCTTCTGACAATGGAACGCTGAAAGAATACTCGGGATCGATCTGCTCAGAATGAGCTGAGGTATGGTGGCCGATTTGAGACTTAAAATCCCTTGACCGTAAGGTCGTGTGGCTTCGACTCCCACCGTCGGCACCAATTCAAAATCAAATAGTTACGGGCAGCCAGCGATCTTCTGCGAGCTGCCCGTTGGTTTTTTTGTGTGCCTATAGTCTGCCAGCCTTTCGAAACAACGCGTTTTCGATGCGCTTCGCTTTGTCGATGACAAGACCCTACTCGTCGGAAGACAAAAGACCCCGCAGGGAACATCCAGAAGTCCGCCGGTCTCACGATCCTAATTTTTAGACGTTTACTTCGGCCTGATGACGATTACTGAATCAGTGCGGCCACTTCCGTCATCCTCGGTGGCGGAGTTGGTTGGATCGTTCAGACCTATCCCATCTACCAGGAACTTGTAGGTGTATTTGCCGGGTGCTAAATCAACGTGACAGACCCATCCGTCAGCCTTTTTCAAACAGTAGTTCCTCGTCTGGATCCAATCGTTGAATGATCCGTAGATGGCCACGGCCTCCGCGTCGGCGTGCCCTGGCAAAGTAAAAGTCGTATTGCCGGTGAGACTGGGCACCGGCGGCGGCATCCTTTTCACCAGCATCTCTCCCTGCCCGGTGTTTAGAGTGAGGCCAGTGACGTTTCCTTTTTCGTCCCTGACGAATGCAAGGTGCAGATCCGGAATCTCACTGTCACGGAACCCGGAGTTGGATTCGGCGATGACTGGGCGCTGTCTCAGGTATGAAGGCTTGACCCACAAAAAATCATCTTTGACGCTTACATAGAGGACAAAATCATGCGCGAACTTCGGATCCAATTCGTATCTGCCAACGTACTGACGCAACAGAGCGGGAGGCACTTTGACTTGAGATATCGCGATCGCTTTCTTCGGAATCAAGGATCGCGCTGTGAGCGTTCGGTCCCGCTCAGAAATCTTCGGTTCGGGTTTGATACCGATGAGCGCGATCAGGTGACTCGCCAGCGTCCCGCGCCAATTTAAGAGACCATGATTGCCGTTAAACTCGGTGTAGTGGACCGGGTATCCTTTGCTTAACAGCGTGTCTCTTAAATTACGGTTAGCCGCGAGTAGTGTTGGCTCTATCACGGGCGGTCCATTGGGTGACACGGGAACAAGGGAACGCCACCACCAGGTCCCTTCCAACAGTCCGGCTTCGAAGGAGAAGCGCAAGGGCAGACGCGGGCTGGCGGCGAACTGGCGGTTCAGCCATTCGTACTCCCTTTCGCCATCGGGCTTCCACGGGAAAGCACCCGATTGGGAAAGCACATTGCCGAAAACCTCCGGGTGCTTAAGCCCTACAAAAGCCGCCTGCAATCCCCCCAAGCTCGCGCCGCCGATGATCGTTTGCTCCGGCCGGTCGGTCGCGTGGTAGTTAGCGCGCGCCCAGGGAACAATCTCCTGAGCCAAAAAGTCGGCGTATGCTGAACTGCAGGACAATTCGCGCCCGCGATTAGGATTCTCCACCATCACAGCGACGAGCGGCGGTATCACACCCGCTGCGATCAAGTTATCGAGAGTGGTTGCCACGCGCGCCGTGTTCACGTAAAGACCGCCGTCTGTAAGTACCAGCAAACCGTAAGGCTTCTTATCAGCACTGTAGCCGTGCGGAGTGTAAATCCAAATTGGACGTTCGTTGCCGAGGACTTTGCTGGTGAATTTGTCACGTTGCACTCGTCCAGTAGGAACTTTAGGCTGGGCAACGTTCCACACCTGCGAATCGGCCGAAGGCAGTTCGAGAGCGGAATAGGTTCTTACCTCGTACGGATTGAACTCGTTGGCCCGCTCGGCGAACTGGAGCGGATTGAACGGGTCGTTCCTTAGGTCGCCAGCGAAGCGGGTGATGCC
>Ga0137379_10007877_pt1 | contig 10098 bp, 10 predicted proteins | sample SagtaG_18_FD_104812 | JGI IMG/M metagenome (GOLD analysis project Ga0137379, IMG submission 104812) | Vadose zone soil microbial communities from Sagehorn Ranch, Mendocino, California, USA - Sage2_L_80_16 metaG | ecosystem: Environmental > Terrestrial > Soil > Vadose zone | place: USA... | reverse complement strand
GGCCTGCTGGACAAGGACGAATTCGACCTGCGGGTGGGCCAGGCGTTCGCGTCGCGGACCTACGCGGAGCTAGCCGCGGTCACCGCCGGCATCCCCGCCAGGCCGGACCCAGCCCCGCCGCCGGAGCCCGCCCGGGCGCAGGCCCAGCAGCCAGTTCTGCGGCCCGGCCGGGTGATCACGGCGGCAAGCGCGCTTTACGCAGGCGTGTACGCGTTCGTGTTCCTGTTCCCTATGGGGGCCGATAACAAGGCGACATTCCTGCTGTTCTGGACGAGTGCCCTCATCTACCTTGGGGTTTGGATGATAGCCGACCTGCTGGTATGCCACCGCCGGCCACGACCCCGCCGACGCCGGCGAACATCGTACCCGCGCTCCCTGGTACACCGCCAAGGCCCAGCCCTCGACCACTGACATGGCCGGCAAGCTCGGCCGCGTCATCATCGCCGCCAGATTTAAGGCATCTCGCCGTGACCAGCCGACACCAGAAGAAATCAACGTCATCCGCCTGGCCTGGGAAGACCTCGCAGCATAACCGCGAAAGTCGAGAAAGAGCGGCGATGTATTAATATGCGACCCTGGTGGCCTGACCGGCGGGACTGTAACCTGGTCAGCCCTGCAGCCAACGACGCGAAGAGCTCTTGATAACCGCGCACAGTCCCGCCGATATGGTCGGGTACAGAGTTGACTTAAGATGCACCTGCGACCGTGCAGATTAGAGTGTTCTGCTCGTGTCCAGGACGCCCGCTGTCCCGTTGTCGCCATCCCGTTGGCACAACCCCGAGAACGAGGAAAGCGTCGAGCTAGCGGATCAGCCGGGCCAAGCGGCGGATCGCGGGGCTGCCACTCGGCCAGCCCGGCGATCTCGGGACGGTACTGCGCGTGGCTGAGCGTGCTCTATCTCCTCGTCTTCAATGAGGGGTACAGCGGAAACGTCGACCTGGCGGCCGAGGCGATCCGCCTCACCCTACCGCACTCTGCGGCGCGACAGCCGGTCAGCCGACACTCCCTGAACTACTTTGCACTCCGGGACAGCGCCGGGAGTTCGGGGTGCATGGTTTCCTCCTCCGATCTGGGCGGCGACGATTCCGGCGGGCGTGGCGGCGGCGATCGTCGTGCCTGGTCCGGGACTGGCCAGCCGGCGGCGTTGCCGGGCCGGGCCGCTGTCACCGGCACGCGCCCCCGATCCGGTGGGCGGGCGTCTGCCTGGCGCCGGCTAGCCGGCGCGGCCGTGCCGGGGCTCTGGCGGCCGGGCGCCGGGTTGCGGCCGGCCCGCGGGGGGTGGTCGCGGCCGGCGTAGAACACCACCGCCAGCCGCGCGACGAGGAAGATCGTCCCAGCGGGCGGGATGAGGATGGCAGCAAGGGTGGATCCAGTCATGTCAGTAGCTCCGTCCGGCAGCATCACGGCCGGTGGGGCCGTCACCGGCCCGGGCCAGCCCGGTCCAGCGCCACCAACTCCTGGCCGCGGAAGTCACGAACCTGCTGGGTCCGGTCGCCCGCCAGAGCGGCCTGGGCAGTCCACTCCACGACGACCTGCTGGGCGCTCTGGGAGCTGTTCGCCAGTCCATAGCAGACCACGGGCACGGTGACACGTACGTCCTCGGCAAGGGCCGTGGCGAAGCTTCTAGGGTCGGCGACCTTGTTGGGCGAGGGGAGCGGCCCGGCGTAGCCGTAGCACCAGGCAACGGGCCGACCAGACGAGATTATCTGCCCCGTCACCTGCACCGGCCCGACCCCCACGTCTCGTTCTAGGCCGTTGGTGTTCAGGTAGGTGCGGTGGGCAACCTGTAGGCCGAACTCGTACCGGGCCTGGTTGCCGCCCACGGTGACCCTAACCGGGCCGGCTTCGATGCCGATCGTGACCTGGGCCATCGCGGCGCGCTCGACCGCAGCTTGGGCGGCGAACTGCCACTGCACCGCGCGATCGATCCCGAACCCGTACGGCAGTATCACCAGCACGGCGGCGCCCGCCAGCACACCCGCCTGGGCGGGAAACCGCAGCCGCGGCAGGATTCCTTCCCACAGGCCGGGCATCGACCACGCGGTCAGGGCCATCGCGAAGTGGGCCACGATGTCGATGGCGTACCAGGTTGGGGTGAGTTTGTCACCGGCCAGCGAATAGACCGGGAAGACGAAGTTGAAGAGCGACGAGAACCAGACGCCGATGTACAGCAGCGCGTTGAGCAGCGAGTGCCGCCGGAACAGCACGAAGAAGCTGGTGTTCAAGGCGATGCCCTGGATGGTGTACATCGCCATGCCGGCGAGGAGCGCGGGGAGCGTGCCCGGTCGTTCCCCGGTGAGCTGAGCCCCGAAGTTGTACCACACCCCCCAGTAGTTGATGCCGAACAGGTAGAAGGGCAGGATGCGGACGACGCTGAAAGTGACGTACGGCAAGACGGCCCACTTCAGGTACAGGTGAATGTGGTGTACCGGCTCATCCGGGTCGCGCGAGACCGAGCGACGGTAGCTGATCCACAACGGCAGCAGGGCGAATGACCCGAACACCAGGAGCGTCGACACCGGTAGCGTGGTGTACCGCAACAGGAAACCACCGAACAGCGCGAGCATCGGCGTCGTCAACAGCACGAACAGCACGCCCCGCTGGAGAACCCAGGTACGTAGCGCCGCCAAACGGCCGGGAGGGGCCGGGCTGGGCGCCGCGCTGGTCGTGGTGGGCAGCGCGATCGTTGACATGCGCCCTCCTACTGGTCAGGGTTGACGGGAACCGGTGCCATACTGGCGGGCGTACCTGCGGTCAGCCGGGCTGGCTGCTCTCCGGTGAGCGTGCGCTGATCGGTGCTCCGCTCGCCTTGCAGGAGCAGTTGCGCGGTCCAGCTCACGTTGATGACCTGGCCGGGCCCGATACCGGCCGCTGGGCCGGCACAGCGAACCGAAACTCGGGTGTAGTTGACTGACCACAGTGCCGCAAAGAACCTCTCCGGATCCCTTACGGTGCGTACCGACGGCAGCGCATCCACATCACCTGCGCACCAGGCGATCACCTGCTGGCCACGGCTGAGCTGGCCTCGCACCTGCACTCCGGTCGCGTCTATCGCCCGGTAGGCCCCGCCGTAGTTGCGGTACGCGCGCGGCCCGAGCACCAGCACGTAGGCGTACTCCGCCTGACCCCTCTCGACCGACACCGCCGGGCCGCCGCTCAATGAAGCCTGCACCCGGTCAAACGCGGTTGCCTCGATATGCGCTTGCGCACCGAACTGCCACAGATTTGCCGTGGCCAGCACGTACGTGAACGGTGCCGCAAACACCAGCGCCAGCCCGGCTATCACGCCAGCGCGCACCGGTCTAGCCAGCCGGGGCCAGGTGCGCTGCCAGAATCGGGGCATGAACCAAGCGGTAAGACCCATCGCTGTGTGCGCCCAGTAATTGGTGAGATGAAACACCGGTGTGGCGGGCAACCCGACCATGATGAACACGGGGAAGATGAACGAGTACAGCGACGAGATGAAACCCGTGTACAACAGCATCGCGTTGAGGAGAGTGTGCCGCTTGAACAAGACGTAGTACACCATGCCGAGCGACCAACCCTGCAGCAGGTACAGCATAGCCCCCGGCAGCAGCGAACCGATTGTTCCAGGGGGCTGGCCGGTCGCGCCCACCCCGAATCCGTACCATGGCATCCAGAACACGAACCTGGTCAACGACAACGCCGGGATGCGTACCAGGCTGAACATGGCGACCGGGACAAGCGAATACAGCGCGTACCGGTGGAAGTGTTGGGCGGGCTCATCCGGATCGGTCGATCGTGCCCGCCGCCAGGCCACAAACGCCGGCAACGCGATCGAGGCCAGCAAAAGGTACAGGTATCCCATCCGCGGCGGCGTAATCCGGAGCACGCCGAGGAACAGCGAGTCTAGGGGCGCCGTCACCAGGACGAGTAGCACACCTCGCTTGACTACCCAGTCGAATAGCAACTGCCGCCGCGGCTGGGCGGCGACCCCTCGGCTATCGGCGTGTACCGGCGGGCCGTCCTGGACCAGCGTCATTGGAAAGCACCCTGGCTACGCAGGTCATGAGCGGTGGATTCAGCGGCTTCGGTCTCTTTACGCCGAGTCCGCCAGCGCGCGATCGAGGCCATCACTAGCACCACCGTGCCACCGGTGAGGTAAATCACGGAATTGGCCGTGTGCCCCGGCTGGATCAGCCTTGGCGCAACGACGATCGCGAACGCGCCTATCACCAAGCCGACGAACGTCCAGTAATCGTTGGCTTCCATCTCCCATTTCACCTCACCCAACGCCGAGTTGACAGAAAACATCACACACCTCTGGTCCGCTGACGCCGCCGTCACCTGGTAACAGCGACTGGCCGGACGCGAATCCCGCGCCCATCAGCGAACCGAAAAGGCAACAAGGACAACCAGTATGGCAATCCTTCAAAGCCGGGCCCGGTATGGCCTGTGCGCGTTCTCCTTCCTCAAGCCGGAATTGCCCGGCAGTGTTAATAACGAGCCAGGCCCGCAGTTGGATTGTGCGGCGGCGAAATTTCTGCCCCCGGTCACTGCGGCAGCCCAGCCCGTGGCGCGTGTGCGGGACGAGCCTCCTTACCAAGGGCAGTGCCGACCGTCAGCGGAGCAGCTCTCTGCCGGCTACGCGCTAGCGACGTGGCTGACTCGGCGACTTCGCCCTGGCAATGGTGGCCCAGACTGCCCTGGCAAGGAGCGTCCGCAATCTGGCGGAGATCGCCGGCAGCAGATCAATCCGGAAGCCGTCAGCATCCGTACTACCTGATGTGGATGAGTGTGATGGCACCGGATGACTCGCTGCCGGATGGGCTGTCCGACGAGGCGCTGCTCGCCGGAATGGCCGCCGGAACGGTCGCTGCCGGCACGGCGTTCGTCCGACGGCACCAGTCCCGGGTGTTCGGCCTAGCCTGGGTGCTGGTAGGTGACCCCGGCCTAGCCGAGGACGTAGTTCAGGAGACTTTCTTGCGCGCGTGGCTTCATGGTGCCAGCTTCGATGCCCGCAAGGGCAGCGTGCGGTCCTGGTTGTGCACGATCACCCGGAACCTGGCGATCGACACGCTGCGGATGCGCCGGGCGGAGCCGGTGGATCCGGACGCTTTGCTGGCACAGCTCGCACTTGCCGACGGCGACCTGTCTGATCACATCACCAGGCTCGAGGACGCCGAGCGGGTACGCGCCGCCGTCCGGGAGCTGCCCGCGCCGCAGCGGCGGGCAGTCGTGCTGGCGGCCTGGTTTGGCCGGACCGCCGAGGAGATCAGCAGAATGGAGCGGATCCCGCTTGGCACCGCGAAGACCCGCATCCGCGACGGCATGCTCCGGTTGCGGTCGACGCTGGCCGAGGAGACTCGCCGATGAGCGAGATGGACTGCGCGGTGTTCCAGGATGCCGCGGCGGAACTCGCGCTCGGCATACTGACCGGGCCGGACCGGGCGGTTGCCCTGAAGCACATGGAGCGCTGCGCAAGCTGCCAGGCCGAGGTGGGTTCGCTGGCCGCGGCTGCGGACCGGCTGCTGGACCTCGTCCCGCCGCGGGGCGCACCGGACGGGTTCGAAAGCCGGATGGCCGCAGCGTTCCGCCAGTCGGTGCCGGGACAAGCCGGCCGGTGCCACCGGGGGAAGGCAGCATGCCGCAGGCTGGCGGGCTGGTGGCGGCGAGCCGGTCTCGCCGCCGCCGCAGCGGCTGCCGCGGGCGCGCTGGGCTTTGGGCTCCACCAGATCGGCGCACCGCAAGAGCCCGCTTACAGCGGCGCGGAGGTGGCCGCGCTACGCACGCCGGCAGGTGCGCCTGCCGGCGAAGTGGCGGTGACGGGTGCGCCGCAGCCCCTGGTGGTGATGGTGTTGAACCCGGGCGCGGCACCCGGCTGGTACCACTGTTACCTGCGTACGTCCGGCGGGCGGCAGGCGTTTGCCGGAGCGTTCCATGTTGGCCGAGACGGCGGGGTCTGGGTGATCCGGCCGCCCATGCCTCCGCGCGATCTGGCCGGGGCCCGGCTGGTAGGACCGGGCGGCACCGAGATAGCGAGCGCCACGTTCACCTGAGCAGCCAGTCCTGGAGTGCCTGCAGGATGCCGGCCGCTGCTTTCTGGCACCAGCCGCATGAGACGGCAGGCGGCGGGTAGCCGAGATCGATCAGGTACACGACCGAATACGGTGAGACTGGTGTCACCTGGTACTCGCAGCGGAACAAACCGCATGCTCCAAGTTGCCTGGCCAGCGCAGAGGCGACGTGGACCGACGGGTTGTTCTTCGGCGCCTACAGGTACACGCGATTGTGGCGAGCCTGCTCAGCTACCCTGAGCGGCACTGCGTTCGGAACGCGGCTAGCGAGGGCTGTCCGTGGCCGCGCGAAAGGGGCCCTGCCAGTCGGCTGCCGACACGGAAGGTACCGGCGGGCCGACATGCGGCGCGCGAGCAACCGCTCGATCCGCGCGCGCAGCGCGCCGGTGCCGTTTCCGAACTGGACGATCTGCACTCTCGCATCCCCTAAACCAGTTCGGCACGATCAAGCGAATATTCGATCAGGTCGCTCGTGCCCTCGAGCATCTGCAACCCAGTGTCACGATCGCTGGTTGCGGCCAAGACGCGAGATCCGCCGTTAGGTGCGGCTTGCTCGGGGGGACGGTACTGCTCATAACGCGTGCAGATCTGGCTGATCTGCACGCGCCGCAGGGTGATGAATAAGGTGGCGGTGAATATCTCACGACCTTGCCCTGGAGGTCCGATGACCGCATCCCAGCCCGGCGCGGTGAGACCGGTCCCCGAGCGCCTACACACGGTCACCCCGCGGCTGGTGGTGGCCGATGGCGCGGCCGCGATCGCCTTCTACGGCCAGGCGTTCGGCGCCGAGGAGGTAGGTGAGCGGTTCACCGGGCCGGGGGGCGAGCTGATCCACGCCGAGATCCGGATCGGGGACTCGGTGGTGATGATCACCGAGGATGCCGTGGACGGGCCGGTCAGCTCTCCGAGGCGGCTGGGCGGGATGGTCACCTGTGTGATGGCGCTGTATTGGGAGGATGTGGATGCGGCGTGGCAGCGCGCGGTGGCCGCCGGGGCGGAGGTGATCTACCCGTTGGAGAATCAGTTCTACGGCGAGCGCGGCGGTCGGCTGCGTGACCCGTTTGGCCAGCAGTGGATGATGAGCCAGCACATCGAGGACGTGTCGGCCGAGGAGATGGCCCGGCGGGCCGCGGCCTTCTTCAGCCAGTAACGGCCGGAGGCGACCCAACAACGCCTGGGCGATGGCCACCTGCCGTAGCGGCTGCCGCCGATGACGAGCGCGAATACCCGCCGATAGGTATTGCCTGGTCACGTTGGCGGCCGCATTGGGATGGCGCGCCCGAGAGATCGTTAGGTGCCGCCCCTACCAGGGAACCGGCGTCCCGTCCCAGGAGAAGAACTCTCCGGACGGCCCGTCGTCTGGCAGCAGCGCCAGCCGGACCGCGCCCGCCCCGGCCTCGGCCGGGTCACCATCGCTGGCGGCGGCGGCGGCGTTGAGGTCGGTGCGGCGCAGGCCCGGTGCCAGCGCATTGACTTTGATGCCCGCATCGGCCAGAGCGTGGGCGTAATAGATGGTCAGCGCGTTCAGCGCTGCCTTGGACGACCGGTATGCGGCGAAGGTGCCGCGGTGCGGGAACTGCGGCCCGGTCGTCCAGGCCAGCGATCCGGTGCCGCTGGAGATGTTCACGATCCGCGGATGCGCGGACCGCCGTAGCGCCGGCAGGAAGGCATTGGTCACCGCGGCGACGCCGAAGACGTTCGTCTCATAGATGCGACGGAAAGCGCCAACATCGTCTCGGTCTGCTGTCTTGCCGTCACCGGAGATGCCCGCGTTGTTGACCAGGATGTCCAGGGAGTGGACCTTGTGCGCGGCAGCGGCGATGCTCGCGGCGTCGGTGACGTCCAGGACGAGCAGCCGGGCACCGCGGCCGATCTCCTCAGCGGCGCGTTCTCCGCGCGCGGCGTCGCGGGAGCCGACATACACGGCGAGGCCGGCAGCAGCGAGCTGGCGCGCGATCTCCTTGCCGATGCCCTTGTTGGCGCCGGTGACCAGTGCAACTGAGTTCTCCATAGCGCCGAAGGTACCCGCCAGCCCTGCCCGGCGGCAGGCTGCGGCCGGGCAGCCAACCCGTCCGCATGCCGAACTTCGCCGATCACGATCGCACGGCGTAACCCAATCGCCAACACAAGCCCGCGCACATCGCCGCCGATCTGGGCGGTTTTCGACTGATCAATCTTTCCGGTCGTTGCCGCGCATAACAGGTCTGTCTGCAGCGTCGGCGAGCCGGTCCGCGTCGTAGTGGCATTTGACAGGTTTCCGGTGCGAACAGCCGCCACCAGGATTATGGGTGGCCGTGCGACACCTAGTCTGACCAGCCGTTGCTGGCTTGCGTCTGCCAGCTGCCCGGCTTCGTTCCACCCGGCTGTCCGGCGTCCGTTCAGCCGGACGGCCGCTGGTTGCCAGAACCAGCGATCGCCGCCCGATGGTGCTGGTATCAGGCCTGGCCGGGTTCTTGTACGCCTAGGGAGAAGTGGGCCTCGCCCTGCTCGTCGACCTGCGCGTCGAGCACCTTGTCCTCAAGGTAGGCTGCGGCCTGCGGCTCTAGGAACACGCGTGCTCCGGCAGCCTCGATGACCTGGTCGTCCTCCGCCGGGACCAGCGCGGCTGTGAGCTGGAACTCGGCCGGGCTACCGGAATCCGGGGCGGAGGGAGCGATCCGCAGGCCCGTCCCCTCGGGGACCTGCGGGTTTGATGTGACGGACTTGACGGCCTCGGCGGCCGCCTCGGTCAGGACCAGCATGCGTGATCCCCTTCATCTCTTGTCCGGCAGAAGGTTCCGAGGGTACCCGCCGAGGCGGCGGATGCGGTGGCCCGCCGTCGTCCTGGGCGACGGTCGCGCCCTGGATCGCCACGGACACCAGATGGATCCTCCCAAGGAGCTTTCCTGGTTTCTGTAGGCGGCTACCATCACCGGTCACCGCTAAACGCCGATGCCGTAATCGGCCGGAGCGCTGACGGGTGCCTGCGGTAATGAAGGCAGCGGTCGCACATAGCCGCATCTGGCGCTGCGGTGCCGAGTCCTTCCACTACTGCGAGTCATCACGCTCCGTGATCGGTACTCGGCATGGCGACGCGCGCAGTCCCGCCGATATGGGTGGTTTCGGTTGCAAACTGGTGGTCGGCGGCGAAGCCGCAGAACAGGACGATCTGGGCACTTCTGTTCGGGGTGGACACTTCGGCTCTTGATCCGGGAAGTAGCCCTGGGGTGATCGGTATTGCCGTTCCGCCGGCCGGCTCGGCGGACTGTTCCATGAATACGCCCAGACCGCCGCATAAGGTGACACGGTCCGGGGCACTCACATGGAGCGGCGGGCGGCCGCAGGCCGCCCGGGCGCCTGAGCACGGCGGTCAGTTCGTTTTGGGTTGAAGTCAGTGTTACGCCACCGGTGGGATCATGGTGACTTGGAGCACGCCTGGGCCCCATAGTGGGGCCCGGTCCGGGGAGGAGTCCCGGCAGCGAGGTCAGGGCGCCGGGGCGCGCAGCGCCCGGCGGTGGCAGCGCGCCATCATGGTTGCCGGCGTGGTCGGGGTGGCCATCGCTGCGGGCGGGTGCACCGCCTCCGGGCGCCCGGCCGGCCACGCAGCCCGTTCTGCCCGCGGCACCGCGGCAGCTCCCTCGCTGCACCGTGGTAGCGAAGGCCACGGCGTCCAGCTGGTGGTCGAGGCGAGCGGGGACTTGCTGATCCATTCAGCGATCTTTGAGCGGGCGCTGGTCTTGGGTGGTGGCCGCCGCTACGACTTCGTTCCGATGTTCGCGCAGATCAAGCCCTACATCCGCGGCGCGGACCTGGCGCTGTGCCATGTCGAGACGCCGATGACCCCGGCTCCTCCGGCCGGCTACCCGACCTTCAATACTCCGCCCGAGCTTGCCACCGCGATCCGCCAGACCGGGTGGCGTGCCTGCTCGACGGCCGGGACGCACGCCCTCGATCAAGGCCAGCGCGGAGTCGACGACACCATCCGCGCGCTGGACCGGGCCGGGGTGGCCCACACCGGCACCTTCTCCTCCGCGGCCGCGCAAAGAACGCCGCTGATCATGACGGTCAAGGGCGTCCGCGT
>Ga0137379_10007873_pt1 | contig 10101 bp, 10 predicted proteins | sample SagtaG_18_FD_104812 | JGI IMG/M metagenome (GOLD analysis project Ga0137379, IMG submission 104812) | Vadose zone soil microbial communities from Sagehorn Ranch, Mendocino, California, USA - Sage2_L_80_16 metaG | ecosystem: Environmental > Terrestrial > Soil > Vadose zone | place: USA... | reverse complement strand
TGGAGCCGCCGTTGTTCCGGCTGGACTACCTCCCGGTGGTGGAGCCGTAACCACGAGTGGTGAACTCAGCGGGAATGCCTGGCCCTGGCCGTTATACAGTGTAGCTACACCGGTACCATTGTCAGCAACCCACCATGGGCTACTTGAACTGGACGCCAGCCCCCAGGCATTCACAAGGTTGGGATCGGTGAATTGCGCCATACCAGCAACATCCGATACAAGATTGGTCTGCTGGTAAAAGCTACTATGACTGCTACTCGCTGCCTGACTGGGGTAGGCAAACACCATAGTTGGCACTGCCACCAGCAGTAACACCAACGCACTACCAAGAGTGATGAAGAGCCGCATTCGTGAAGGGAACAAACGGGTAAGCATAGATGTACCTCCTCGAAACATACTTATAGACACAACGTTCTATACTGGATAAGAGAGCATTACCATACTACAGGTACATTAATTGCTAAAAGGTACGAAACAGGTTACACACTCACGTTTCCCCGACTGTAAGTGTACATAGAAACCCCATAAGAATATACGGAGGGAGGTTACACAGCCTATTCAGCAGCATAATCCCTCTCTTTTCCCTCTCGACAGGCCTATTGCCACTATGTTACACTTCTAACAGAATAGCAGTATGAGGAGTGCGTAATCGTGGCAAAAGTCTGGGATGATACCTTCAAAAAGCTTATTCATGCCGAGTCGGCCAGCTGACCGAAGAAGATATTCTCGCCACCCAGCTGCCGAGCCTCTACCCATTCTTACCCCTGACAAAAGGAGAGAACAAACGGGAAAAAGTGGAGAGGATGTTTCAGGAGCTAGGAGGAACAGGCAAAACTGAGATAGAGTTGATAGGATTCAGTTTCGCATCATTAGTCTTCAGAAGCAGGAGTTCAGACGATCAGAATTGGCTGATCAGGAGGTTTCGTGAGATGCACGATATTCTACGAGAGACACCCATCTATCAGGAAATTTTGAAAGAAGGACGCGAAGAGGGAATTGAGCAAGGAATTGAGCAAGGTGAGTTAAGAGGCTTAAATCAAGCAGTTGTGGAGGTTGTAGTAAAACGCTTTCCTAAGTTAGTACGTCTAGCGAGAAAGCAAGTAGTCCTTGCTGAAGATACTGCCATCCTGCTGGACTTGATAGGCAAATTGAGCATCGCTCAAAGCGTTGAAGAGGCAAAACAGTACCTTCTTGCCATAGAGGAGGACGAGGAGCAAGAATAATAGCTACTTTTGATGTAAGTGTTGTAATAGCGTACCCTACCGGTACGCCTCTGCTTGCAAATTAAATAACTCGGCGTACCTCCCACCCAAGGCTATCAACTCCTGGTGAGCACCGTTCTCAATCAAGTGTCCATTCTCGATGACCAGGATGCGGTCGGCCAGGCGCACGGTGCTGAAGCGGTGGCTGATGAAAATGGCGGTTTTGCCTTGGGTCAGCACGCGGAACTTGGCAAAGACATCGTACTCGGCTTGAGCATCGAGAGAACTGGTTGGCTCGTCGAGAATGAGGATACGCGCATTGCGCATGAAGGCACGTGCCAAGGCCACCTTTTGCCACTCACCGCCACTGAGTTGCACGCCATCTTGAAACCAGCGTCCCAGCATGGTTTCATATCCTTCAGGCAGTTTTTCAATGGCTATATTAGCTCCACTTTTCAGGGCAGAATTACGCACCAGTTCAAGATCATCGATATCATCCACGCGACCTACACCAATATTTTCGCGTGCGTTCAGATGATAGGTGACGTAATCCTGGAAAATGACGCCGATCTCTTCACGTAGCTCTTGCAGGTCATATTCTTTGATGTTACGTCCTCCGATGCAGATTTCACCCTCGTCGGGATCATACAGACGTGTCAGCAGCTTCACCAGCGTTGTCTTACCGGCACCGTTACGCCCCACCAGGGCAATCGCCTCACCGGAAGAGAGAGTAAAGCTAACGTTCTTTAAGGCTGCCTCGGTTTCTGGGTCTTTGCCAGGATAGGTAAAACTGACGTTGCGGAACTCGATATCCAGACCTTTGCTCTCCGGGGATAAGACCAGGGGTTGTGGCTCCTTCGGCGAAACGATTTTTGGCTGATATTCTAGAAACTCAAAGAGGGTACTGACGAAGAGGTTATTTTCATACATACCGGAGATGCCATCCAGCACCCCCTGGAAACTCTGGCCCACCTGCATCGCTGTCTGTGTATAGAGCGTCAGGCCACCTAGCGTGATACGTCCTGCCACAGCCTGCAAAGCGACGTAGATATAAATGCCTGAGTTTGCAGCGATAGATAGCCCAGACCAGAAGAAGCTGGTCAGATAGCGACGTACCAGTATTCCCCGATTTTCGCGGTAAAACTTTTCGGCCAGATGACGGTATTGTGAAATAAAAAACTGACCGAGCTTGAAGAGCTTGATCTCTTTATTGTAGTCATCAACGGTCATGACTTGCGTAAAGTAGAACATCTGCCGCCGCTCTGGCGATTGACGGCGCATCATTTGATAGCCTCGCCAGCCATAACGTGAGTTCGCTACAAAGGCAGGCAAAGGCACTACGATGGCAACCAGAGCCAACCACCATGCCAGCTGTAGAAGCAGGAAAATCATGGAAAATAGGGTGACGAGAGTTCTGCCCAGATCGAAGAGCTGGGAAATCATGGAGACAGGTTTATAGTTTGCCTCCTCGGAGGCACGCCGCATCTTATCGTAAAATTCAGCGTTCTCAAAGAATTCCAGGTCGAGATTGTTTGACTTTTCCAGGATCAGCAGTTGCACCCGATTGGACACATGCTCCTGCAACAGTTGCTGAACGATATTACTCAGCACAGTGAAAAGGCGATCAAGCAATCCTACCGCCAGTTGTAAGCCCACAAATACCCAGACCATAGAGATGTTATGCGTGGGGGAACGGATAGCAAGAACGACGCTATCGATCAAATAGCGGGTAATGGATACCGTAATGGCAGGAATAAATCCACGTAGCAGGCTTAATATAGCCATAATTAGGGTAAATCCTGCATGCGTTGACCAGACCAGGCGCAACACACGCGGCAAACTAGTAAAGGCTTCCAGAACCTGAGTGATCTTGAAACCTTCCTCTTGCTCTGGTCGCCTTCTACCGTACCTCATTCTAAATGGAATACCAGCTTGCCTCATGTTTAGGTATACGTTTATCTACAAGGAAAGTTTTATTCTTGTGAACGTTGAATTGAGGTCTCACCCTCCACAATAAAGACGATCCGTTCGCAAATGTTGCCGCTATGGTCGGCGACCCGTTCGAGCTTGTGAGCAATCCAGAGCAAGTAGGTGGCACGCTGCAAGATCATGGCATCGTTTTGCAGGGCAGGTATAGCACGTGCCCCGGCCAGCATGGCCATCAAGTCATGGCGCACGAGGTGATAGCGTACATCTACCACATCGTCCTCTTCCCAGATATAGCGGGCCGCCTTCACATCGCGATGTGCAAATGCCTCCATTGTCCCTTGCAGGACATGGCGTGCCTCGCTGCCCAGTTCGAGAATACCATTCAAGCTCGAGACTTCACTTACCTCGCCCCCATCACTGGTCTTGTCCTCCACCTTCACCTGTGAAGCTCCATTTGTCTTTAACGGTACCATACGCAAAATGATTTGTGCAATGCCCGCCGCTCCATCGCCAATACGTTCAAGGTCGCCTGCAATGGAAAGGGTCGAGGTGAGGAAACGTAGATCACGTCCACCTAACGGTTGTTGTAGGGTCAATAAGCGAATCGTATGCTCCTCGACAGCTGCACGCAGGCCATCAATGGTGACATCCGCTTCTATCACTAAGCCACACTTAGCGAGATCACCTGTCTTCAATGCCTCCAAAGCCTTCGCCAGGGCATCATCCACCAGGCTGCCTAGCTGCACAATTTGATTATTCAGTTCTTGTAATTCTTTATCTAAAAGCGTTCTTGACATTCCCAGGGCTCCTTCATCAGGTATTTTTCCAAAAGAGGCCTCTTTGCCTTCTTTATAAGAAACAGTGTAGCATATTTGTGGTGAAAAATATAGAGAAATATTGTAAATACTCGTTCTATTCCTTAAGGAATACCGGAAGACATGACCTCAATCCTCCGATTTGACATGTCTTCCCATGAGTGCTAGAGTAGAGGTTAATGAATACCTCTACGGAGCAGTAAGGAAGAACGAGAAGCATGACAACGAAAAGATTACTAGGTGTTTTTGCTCATCCCGATGATGAAGGCACAATGAGCGGTGCTATCTTGCAGTATAACACACAAGGTATCGAGTCAGGTTTGATCTGTGCGACACGGGGAGAGGTTGGCGAGATCGCCGATCCAAGTCTGGCAACACCCGAAAATTTGGGACAGGTACGTGAGAATGAGATGCGCGAAGCTGCTAATGTCCTTGGCGTCCACCATCTATGGTTCCTGGATTATCGCGACTCCGGGATGGATGGCACTCCTGAAAACGGTGATCCGCGCTCGTTCATTCAGGTGAGTGCGGCGGAAGTTGTCGGCAAACTTGTCGAAATCATTCGTCAGTTTCGTCCGCAGGTGATGATTACATTTGACGAAAGCGGAGCTTATGGACATCCAGATCATATTGCGATCTACCGGCACACGACCAGTGCCTTCTATGCTGCTGCCGATGATGTGCAATATCCCGAATTAGGGCCAGCACATGCCGTCTCCAAACTCTATTATGGCGCGTTCCCACGCAGCATAGTACAGTCCATGGCTGAGTGGATGAGATCGCAGCACTATGAGGGATCTTTCCGCAATCTCGATCCCGACAAACTTGGCATACCCGATGAACTGATCAGCGTCTGGCTCGACGTTGAGTCGTGGCGTGAGACCAAAGATAGCTCATGGTCTAAACACCGTACTCAAGCTGGCTCCGCTCGCTTTAGAGAACAGTTACCAGAGGAGATACAGCGCAAGTGGCGCAAGTACGAGTGTTTCCAACTGGCAGCTTCTCGCGTTGGCCGTGATCTACCAGGAGGAAACGATCTCTTTGCGCATATCAAGTAGCGAGAAGTCCAACAAAAGAGTCTAACACAACCGCCGTTTCTTGTTTTGCGCAAGCCAATGATCCAGATTATTCCAAGCTACGGGCTTGGAAACGAGCGTTGCAGATGTGCGATGCGGCGGCAGTTGACTCAGGATACGCGAGACAAGCGATGGTGGGGGTTCTATACACTGAAGCTGGTTAAACAGTCTATCAATATCGTCTTCGAGCATATCATCTTCTAGGAATGAATTTGTTGGCTGGAACTGCATATCTGCACACCCTCTTTTCCATTTCATGCTATCTGTGTTTTAGCACGAATAAACAAAGAGGGTAGTTTCAAATTCTGAGAGGATGATTAGCAAATTTATAAGAAAATGCTTAGTGAGCCACTAGCTCTGGTGTATTCGTCAGCGCAGCACGCAGGAGAGGTTTGGCTCGCTGGAAGTAGGTTTTGGCGGTCGCCTCTGGCATATTCAGAGCCTGCCCGATCTCAGAGAAGCTGAGTTGGCTAGCGTAGCGTAAGAGAACCACAGAACGGAACTTCACCGGTAAGGTTGAAATGGCGGCTTGTAGACGCTGCTGCAGATCGCTGCGTTCAGCCAATTCTTCAGGTAGAGGGCCACTATCAGGAATAGCCGCTAAGGGCGAAAGTTCTTCATCATCATTGATAGCTTCCAACTCAGAGAAATGGATAGCATGCTTGCGACGTAGCTCATCCAGGCATCGATTGCGTGCCACCTGGAATAACCAGGCTTTCAAAGGCTTATCGGTGCGTAGTGATGGCAGAGAGGTATGTAACTGAATAAATACATTTTGCAGGATATCAGAAGCCTGATCGTAGTCACCCAAAAAGCGATAGATGAAGTTAAACAGAGGGGTACTATAGCGCTGGATAAGACCCTCAAACGCATACGGGTCACCGGCCAGGGTTTGCTGTGCAAGCAATCCATCTGTCATATCCATAGTCGGCATGTGTGGTTTATGTGGTGCATCTTGTATTTGCATTTTTAGTTTCTCCTCATTTCTTTCGTCTGATACTAGATTAGCTGGTTTGCCAGCAAATAACAAGGGATTTTGGGCCTGATAAGCTCTTGTGTAAGCGACTCTAAGCAGAAACTAAAGCATATTAAATCGAAGCATTATTTTTCTCATTTTTTTCTGCTTTACTTAAAAAGTGTAGATGGGTTTTCTAAGGAAAAAGGGGGCATCAAGAGGAAGCCATGGGGCTATGGCCAGTTGTATCACTGTTTTGTCGCTCTATAGAGAACACGAATGAGAGACGAAGTTGGTTGAGGGGATTGCCCGATTTGCTTCAAAAAACTGCTTTTCCAAATTCAGGACATATGCTACAATGCCAACAAATACAACTCAACAGGAGAAAAAGATGGAACCAGACGAAACTATTGAAGCTAAACTTGATGATGGCTCAGTCATCCGTATTCAAGCAACATCATTTGGAGGTCAGCAGCGTATTGCTGACATGGGTCCAATCTCATTTACTGATGTGACCAACACGGTTGAACATATTGCACAACCAGTGCTGGCGATGCTACAAAGGATAAAACCGCGTCGAGGAAGCGTTGAGTTTGGTGTGCAAGTTGGTGTCGAGTCAGGGAAACTTACTGCTTTGCTGGTCAAAGGTACCGGTTCAGCTAATCTCACAATTACCCTGGAATGGGGAGAGCTCAGCCAGTAGCTTTATTTAATGGAGAGGAAGATATATGGCAGCGCAATCACTGTATGATCTTTTACATTTCTGTGTTGTCTTCGTATCTGTTCCTGCCAGGAAGGTGAAGGGAACAGGTTTTTTTGTAGCTCCTGGAAAAGTGCTGACCTGCGCCCATGTTGTAGAGGCAGCCCAGCAACAGAAACTGCCCATCGAGATAACATGGAATGGACAAACTCTTCCCGCCCAAATACAGCAGTTTCGCGACGTGGAAACCACTGATTTGGCCCTATTGGATGTCAATCTGACAGACCATCCCTGTGTACTTCTTTACGGTGGAGCTCAACCGCAGAATCACCTCTATAGCTTTGGCTTCCCGGATATTGAACCACAGGGAGCCTCTACTACCTTCAAGAGTGAAGGCTGGGCTGGTAGCCAACTCGAACGGCTCAAATTTCAACAGGGCCAGGCACGCCCAGGTATGAGTGGCTCACCTCTACTCAACTGGGATACAGGTGGCGTCTGTGGTATCGTTCAACTCAGTTACAGTACCAGCACCGTCGCAGCCGTAGGTGGGAGTGGACTACTCACAAAAAATATCTTACAAGAGTTCCCAGAACTGCAAGAACAACAGAAGCAGTATCATCAACAACACAGAGAATGGATAGATAGCCTTGATGCGCTGCAACGTCCAAGAGTCAAGTTAGATTGGTTAGTGCAGACTCCAGCAGAACCACTTGAGGTCTTTACCTCCTATTCTGAAAAGGATAAAGTACTGCATGATGAATTAATGAAGCATCTTAAACAAATGAAACGTGAGAAGCTCATCACTGGCTACGATCACAATCTTGATGTGGGAACTGAGAAAGAGGACGAAGTCAAGAAACGCCTGGACAGAGCACGTATCATCTTATTACTAGTTAGTCCCGACTTTCTCGACTCCGATTATCACTACGATGTTGAGATGAAAGAGGCGTTAGAACGCCATAATGCGCGCGCAGCCTGCGTCATCCCTATTATGTTGCGTCCTACCTCAGACTGGAACAGAACCGAGTTTGCCAAAATTCAATCATTGCCCAGAGATAACAATAAGACTGTAGCCGATCTCAATCGAGACAGAGCCTTTGCTGATATTGCAGGAGAAATTCGCAAGGTTGTGGACCAACTGAAAAACCCTCAGTCAGCCCACTGATCTCTGGCATCGCCTCAGTTGGCAAAACAGAGGAGAATAAGCATGAAAGACTACCACATTAACATCTTTTACAGCGAAGAAGACGAAGGCTACATTGCCGATATCCCCGACCTCAAGTTTTGTTCTGCCTTCGGTGAGACTCCTGAAGAGGCTCTCAAAGAGCTTCAGATCGCTAAAGCAGCATGGCTTGAAGCTGCGCTTGCTGAAGGCAGGCCAATACCTCCGCCCCTCCGCCCAGATACAAACCGGTGATCTATCAAACAGCCTCATGAAAGGCAGGAGACGACGGTCGCTCTCCTCCTTTCATCATGCCGTGTAACACTGGCACGGAGGCTATAGGCCTAAATGAGAGAGCTACGCTTCTATCCATTTTCAGATCACACCATATCCAGCATGAGTTGTTGGGGATTTTCGACCAGTTCTTTGAAGCGTCCCAGGAACTTGGCGGCCAGGGCTCCATCGATCAGGCGGTGATCGAAGGAGAGGGTAAGGGGCATCATTGGCCGGGCTATGATGGAGCCTTGAGAGACGACTGCTTTCTCTTGCAGGCGTCCAACAGCGAGAATAGCCGCTTCGGGATAGTTGATGATAGGAGTACCGGTGCTGCCACCGAAGCTGCCAATATTGTTGAGGGTGAAGGTGCTGCCGCTCAATTCGGGTAGCGATAGGGTACGGTGGCGTGCGCCTTCTATCAGTTTCTCAAGTTTGGTGGCTATTTCAAGCAGGGTGAGGCGCTCAGCATCGCGCAGGACAGGGACAAGCAGACCGTCGGGAGAGTCGGTAGCAATGCCGATATGGTAAGAGCGTTTGTAGATAATTTCGCGTTTCTCTTCATCGAGGCTAGCGTTGAAGATGGGGAACTCTTTGAGCACGGGCAGCAAGAGTTTGACCAGAAGAGGCATATAGGTGAGGCGAGTGCCGCGCTGCTCAGCAACAGATTTGAGGGCATGACGCAGGGCCATCAAGCCAGTGCCATCGATTTCGGCAAAGGCGGTGGCGTGGGGGATGGTGCGCCAAGAACGTTCCATGTGTTCGGCGATACGTTTACGCAGACCGGTAAGCGGTTGGCGTTGATCTGCGGTAGGCGAAGCAGCTTGTTCCATTTTTTGTGGGGCAGTTGGAGCAACGGATTGTGCTGTGGGCTGCACTGGCTCAGGGGTAGCTTTAGCACGTTCAGCATAGGCACGAACATCTTCAAGAGAGACGCGCCCGTTGGGGTTGGAGGAAGTGACCTGTTCGATATCTATGCCAAGCGCGAAAGCGAGTTTACGCACGGCGGGAGCAGCCAGGACTCGTGGACGTTTGGTGGATGGAGAAGATGTGCTTGGCAAGTTTGAGTCGGGGTGGCTCACTGTTACAGGTGTAGCAGGTGTAGTGGGTGTAACAGCAAAGTTTGAGTCGAGGTGGCTCACTATCGATGGTGTCGACGAGGTAGTAGAAGAGGAGGGTTGTGTCTCGCTGCTTTTAATAGGCGTGTCTCCGTTAGCAGGTGTTGAGCTGTCAAAAATAACGAGAACGTCACCGACTTTTGCCGTCTGCCCGTCTTTGACGCGAATTTCACGCACACGACCAGAAACGGGTGCGGGCAGTTCGACGATAGCTTTGTCGGTTTCGACTCTGGCGATGGGTTGGTCGAGTTTGGCGGTGTCACCTTCGTGAATGAGCCACTGGACGATTTCGGCTTCGTGCATGCCTTCGCCCAGGTCGGCGAGTTTAAATTCGTACATAGGTTGTCTCCAGAGAGCGCGACGCATAACGCTCCCACATTATGGTTCCATCACCTGTCGCAACGCCGCTAGCACTTTGGCTGGTGTAGGTAAATAATAGTCCTCTAGTCCGGGAATAGGGTAGGGGGTGTCGTAGCCGGTGACACGACCAACGGGTTTGAGTAGGGAGTAGAGGCAGTGATCGTTGATGATGGCAGTAACTTCGGCTCCGACACCGCCCGCACGGGGGGCTTCGTGAACAACGATGGCACGACCAGTTTTTTCGACGGAGGCGACAATGGTTTCTTCGTCGAGGGGCCAGATGGTGCGCAGGTCGATGACTTCAATGCTGGTGCCGTTTTCTTGCTGCATGTGTTTAGCTGCTTCGAGAGCAACGGGGACCATGGCTCCGTAGGCAAAGATGCTGACATCGCTGCCTTCCTGGATAATGTTGGCCTTGCCGAGAGGGAGCGAGTAGTATTCCTGCGGTGTCTCCTGACGGAACGAGCGATAGAGTTTAATGTTTTCCAGGAAGAGTACGGGGTCTGGATCG
>Ga0137379_10007872_pt1 | contig 10101 bp, 5 predicted proteins | sample SagtaG_18_FD_104812 | JGI IMG/M metagenome (GOLD analysis project Ga0137379, IMG submission 104812) | Vadose zone soil microbial communities from Sagehorn Ranch, Mendocino, California, USA - Sage2_L_80_16 metaG | ecosystem: Environmental > Terrestrial > Soil > Vadose zone | place: USA... | reverse complement strand
TTTACATCCCAGCGCCGCTGCAGTTTGAGATCGGGCAACGCCAGGCAGGCGATGGCCTCGTCGCGCAATTCGGGCGCGAACCGGATGGCCGCCGCCTTGGCCAGCACCTCCAGACTGTCGAAGCGGCGCCCGGGCAGGCCGCTGAAACGGGCGGCGCGGGCCTGGGCCAGATACGAATGCCAAAGCTCGTCCGTCGCGTCCTGTTTCTTTTGCAGCGCCTCCAGTTCAGCTTTCTTGGCCAGTTTGCTATCGCGCGCGATGCGAAACGCGGCCAGCGTCGAACCCACAGCGACCGCAATAAGCAAGACCGCCACGGTCAAGACTAGACTCGCAATGGCCGGCTTGCGCCCGCACCAGCGCCAGAGCCGCTCAGCCGGGCCGGCTGGCCGCACCAAAATCGGCTCATCGGCCAGCCAGCGCTCGAGGTCTTCGGCCAGGGCCAGAGCTGAGCCATAGCGCGCGTCCGGCTCCTTGCGCATACAGGATAGGCAAATCGTCTCCAGGTCACGGTCCAATTCCGGATTCAACTCGCGTGGCCGCGCCGGTTGCTGCTCGACCACCTGCCGGATGGTTTCGAGCGCCGTCGCACCGCCAAAGGGCGGCCTACCGGTCATCAGCTCGTAGAGGATCGCGCCGAGACTATAGACGTCCGCTGCCGTCGTGAGCTGCCGGGCGTGGCCGGCGGCCTGTTCGGGCGGCATGTAGGCCGGGGTGCCGAGCAAAGAGACCGTTCGGGTGATGTCGTCGCCGCTTTCGACGATTTTGGCCAACCCGAAGTCGGTGATGTGCGGCTGGCCATCTGCGTCCACCAGGATGTTGGTGGGCTTGAGGTCGCGGTGGAGAATGCCGTGTTGATGCGCATAATGGACCGCGCGCGCGACTGTGGCGACCAATTTTGCCGCTGACCGTGAAATTTCTCCGCTCTGTCCTTCTTCCATCTTCCATCTTCCCTCTCCTATCTTCTGCGCCAGGGACCCCCCTTCAACCAACTTCATGCTGTAGTAATGCCTCCCCTCGTGCCGGCCAATTTCGTAGATGGGCACGATGTTGGGGTGGTCGAGCTTTGCCGCCGCCTCGGCCTCGGTTTGAAAGCGCTCCACTTGCGTGCCGCTGGCCAGTTGCCCTGCCAGAATCATTTTGAGCGCCACGGGCCGGTTCAGGCTCACCTGGCGCGCCCGGAACACGATCCCCATGCCGCCTCGCGCGATCTCCCCTTGCAATTCGTAGTCTCCAAAGTAATGAACTGAACTGGGCGCGTCTGACGGCGCATCAACCACGTTCGCCAGCGCCGGCTCAGCGTCGTCCCCGGCGCCTGCTAACGCCAGTGCGAGCAGGCAGGCCGGGCAGTTGCCCTCCGGCGCGTCGTCGGGCAAAGCAAGGCCGCACCGTCTGCATCTCAACTCGGAGGGCATGAATTAGATCAAGATGGTTTCCACCGTACCATTTACAGACACAAAAAGCGATGTTTGTTACACAAGAGTTTTGTCATGGTAGCCGTCGAGAGTTGATTGCGCAGACCCTTCAAAACGGAACCGCTAATCTGCGCTAATGAGCGCTAATAACAAAAACTATGAAAACAGAAGCATTTCCCGTCCGAAATTCATTAGCGAAGATTAGCGAATATTAGCGGTTCAACCTCCGCTCAACTGCTGAAAGCGGCGAACAGGCAACGCACCTCCTCATCCACTTCAGCCTCGGTAGCGACAGTCTGAGCAATCTCCTCGCGTAACAGGATTCCATAGCGCTGACGCAGGCGATGCAACGCTACTCTGATCGCCCCTTCACTCATGCCCAGGCCTGCCCCCAGCTCCCGGTAACCCTCTTCTTTAGCGTCGCCGGAAAGGAGGTTTTTGACCTGCTCAAACATCTCGGTTTTGCCGTTCGCCCGACATTCTTCACCCAGCCGTTTCATGGCCTGGTCGAGCAAGGTCATGGCCCAGCGCCGTTCGTAGAGCTTCTGTGCGCTCAATTTGTCCGCCGGCTCCAGGGCGTAGCGGCTTTCTGCACCCGCCTCATCCAGGGAAAGGATAGTTTGGCCGCCACCCCGTTTCTGGCGGCTGGCCCGCACCCATTCTTTGACCAGAAAATGTTCAAGCGACGCCACCAGGAAAGACCGAAACCTGCCCTTGCGCTGCTCAACGGTGTTGAGGAAGTTGCCCCGCAGCAGCCGGGCGAAGAATTCCTGCGTCAGGTCCTGGGCGTCGGTCGGACCATAGCCCTTGCGGCGAACGTAGGCGTAGAGGGGATACCAATAGGTGCGGCAGAGCTGCTCCAGGGCTTGGGCCGCTTGGGAGGATTCGGGGCGCCGGGCTTGCAACACGACGCTCCAATGGGTCGTCGCAAACCGCGCCTGGCCGGCCGACAGGGCATCTGATCCAAACTCTTGCACCAATTCACCCGCTGTGTTTGGGCTGGCGAATAGTGCCAGTTGCCGCACTTTTTGGCAAGGGCGTTAGCCACACCCAAATCCTCGCCTAAGAAAAGGATTCAAACCGCGGAATACACGAAATACGCGGAAAATTGCAACACTTCCGCGTATTTCGCGTATTCCGCGATCCTCTCGCCTTTCTATTTTGGCGACGTGTTTGAATCCTCAACATTTTGCGCCGTCTTGTCGGGGGCGGCCGCCCTTAGGCGAGGATTCGGGCCACAGCAATTCTCATTTGAGAGAAGGTCGGGCTGGCCCGCTGGTTCAAGTCCACTTTTGCCAGGAACGCCTGTAACGGTTCCGCGGATAAAGGGTAGTAGATAATGCCATGCCAGCGGCGAAGATTCAGAAAAACAGAGGATTCTCTGCAATAGTACCGCCGATTTCCCTCAGTAAAGGAGTGGAAGCCAATGGACTATCCGCGAGTGCGGATGCCGTTTCAGGCGGGTCTATCGGCATGTATGTGTAATAATCAAAACCATGAAAGGAACCATGAGATCAATCGATAACTCCCAATCCATTAATCGGACGCAGGTGGTGCTGTTGGTTCTTCAAAGCACTTATACCAGAGTCATGCATATTCTCAAAAACAAATCACAAGAGGCACTGAAATTATTCGTTCATTCGCAACCGAAAAACCGGGACAAGGCCACGTGCATAGGCGTGCTGGTAAGAGCCGCTGTGCTGTTACTGTTTAGTGCTCAATTGTGGCTCTCCGCTCGAGCAGGAACCTTTTCTACTGACTTCAATTCTGGCCAGCCGGCTGGGTGCTCCCTTTTCGGGAGTGCCTTCGTCGATAGCGCTGGGGGTTTCGGAGATAGCGGCGCCTTGAAGCTGACGCAGGCCTACGTTTACGGAACACAGGGCTCTTTCGTAATCAATGATCTGGACGGAGGCGCGCCTGTCGTGGGCTTTACGGCCACTTTCAAGATGCTGGTCGGCGGCGCCGAACCGCACGCTGACGGAATCAGTTTTAATTTCGCAAACGACCTGCGCGACGACAGTTTCGGTGAAGAAGGCGCCGGGACTGGACTGACCATCTCTTTCGATAGTTTTGATAATGGCGGCGGCGAAGCTCCAGCGATCGACGCCAAATTTGGCGGGGTAACAGTGGCTTCCAGAAAAAATATCGGGGGTGTGGATGTCAGTCAAATTTTTCGGACGTACGACTTTGTGGCTGTGTCGGTCTGTGTCAATCTTGATGGCACCTTGGATCTCACCGTCAACGGAACGATCATTTACAAGAAGTTGCCTCTTGGGTTCGTCGCCACTTCCGGCAGGTTCGGGTTCGGAGCTCGAACGGGAGGATTCACCGATAACCACCGGGTCGATGACCTGTCTATCACGACGAGCAGGCCGACCCACCCGTACGTGACCTCTGCAGCGCCTCGTGCCTATTCCGCGCGGCCCAATTCAGTCGTCGCTATCACAGTGCAGGATGCCAGCACGTCGCTTAACGCCTCTTCAGTCAAACTCAGCTTCAACGGGGCACTGGTCAACCCGGTTGTAGCCAAAGTGGGCAGCACGACGACCATTCAATATGATCCACCAGGCCTGATCCCGCCGGGAACTAATTCGGTGAGCCTGACTTATGCGGACAGTGGCACTCCAGCATTTACGAACACCTTTGTCTTCACATTTGTGGTTTCACATTATCAGGGACCCAACGGCAACTTTTATGAGATTGTGCCCGCCCGCAACATCTCCTGGCAGGATGCCAAGGTGGCGGCCGAGCAGAGGACCTTTCTCTGCAGCAATCATGGCCATTTAGCCACGATTACCAGCGCCGAAGAGGACGTTTTCGTGGAAATGATCAGGCAGGAGTATATCCAGAGCGGCTTTCCCAATGGAGAAGTCTGGGCGGGCGGCTTTCAATTGCCGAACCAGCTCACACCGAGAGATGGGTGGTTTTGGATTAACAATGAAGGCCCCATCTCAGGGTATAATGGTGGGAGCACCTACTCCAATTGGAATCCTGACACCGGCGAACCCAGCGATTGTTGCAACACGGTCGGCTTTGAAGATAACGAAGAGAATTATTTGGGCATTGGCTTGTTCGGATTTGGCCTTGGCTGGAATGACGAAGATGTAAGTCATAGCAATATCGTTGGCTATGTAGTCGAGTATGAGCGTTTGAGCGTTCCGGTTGATATCAGGCCTGGCGGCTATCCGAACCCGGTTTATCTCGACGCTTCGGGAAAACTTCCTGTCGCGATTCTTTCCTCGGCCACTTTTGACGCCAGCACGATCGATCCGTCCACCGTCAAGTTCGGCCGAACCGGCATAGAAGCCAGCCAGGTGAGTTATTCGTTGTCTGACGTTAATGGCGACAAACGTAAAGACCTGGTCTGCCAATTCAACATCGCGGATTGCGGTTTCCTGTGCGGAGACACTTCGGGCGTGCTCACCGCGAACACCTTCAGCGGTTGTCCATACAAGGGTTCCGATACCGTCCAAATACTAAATTGCCCTCCCTACGCACTGTCGATCCAGTCCATGCAGGATGTACATCACCTCACAGACTTGTACTTAAAGGTTTCATCCATTTTAAAGGGCCATACCGCGCCGACCGTTGCCCAGAACCTTGCTCTCAAGTCCTTTGACATTTTTGGGAAGCTCCGATGGACCAAAACCTTGCAAAATACGCCACTCGCGTCCAATCCCGACAAAACCACAACGGCCGACCTCCAATATTCCGATATGGAGCATGGGCAGAATGTTAAGGCACAAATGTCGGTCAAGGATAGCGTCTCGGGCGCAACTGAGGTTTTGACAACCCAAGGCCGAGTATTGTCCCGGCCCGACCTGGCGGTGGACAGCCTTAGTGTTCCTTCGCAGGTGAACACGCACCTGATTGTGAACATCTTTGCATCGGTCAAAGAGCTCAAGGGTGACCTGGGCGCAACGGCGAATGTTTACCTCAAGGATGGGAACAATGTCATCGACGTTGTCACTAATTTTTCCATAACACCTCTCGCTTCGGTCGGCGTCACGTTTGCCACCGTCTTCCAAACCGCGGGCGCGCATCAATTAAAGATAGTCGTCGGCGATGTCACCCCGGGCGATTACGACCTCTCGAACAATGAACAAAGTTTCAGCATCGAAGTCGTTCAACCTCCCCTGGTGCCGGTGTTTTATTGCGCCTCTTACGCACATTATGACTACGATTATCAGAATGTGGTTGAAAATCCGTTCTGGATCAGCACGTACCATGACCAATATACTAATGAATATACTTCTGAGACCTTGTACGTTCCAGCCTCATTCAACTCTCCATTGGCGAACGTCAGGCTAAAGATATCGGCAGATGGTACGCAGCGAGACAATTTTGAGGTTTTCAACGTTCCGTTAAATATTGACTATAGCGACGGGTGTTCCACCAATGCTTCCGGCTACCAGAACCTTGCTGACGGAACCGATTTTTATATCCAGACCTACCAGGATTGCTACGGCAATCAAAACTCATACGCCTCGTTTAGCAAGGCGTATTACAACGAGATTTTTTTCTCGTCATACTACGACAAGTACTGGCAGACCGGCTCCACGAATTCGTTCGCTTCTGGTTTTGGAACCGCGCTGAACGCGACGACCTCAGTTGCGACCAGATTCATAGTGCAGGGCGATGCTGGAGCCTTTGGCGGGAATGGGACCCTCGGGTCGCTCTACACCTATCCATTCGATGACGAATTCGACTACTACGAGTTTGATTACACCGACGGGCTTTTTGACGAGCATGTAACTGGGTTCAATCGGGGCAAGAGCGTGTACGGAAGCAACTGCGACCTCACGAGCCCATGATGGGTTGAAAGCAGCTCCGGCGCCGCTGCTGTCCGCGGTGTGCGCCGGGGCTTCGTTGCCGCCTTAATTGGCTTCGATGCGAGGAATTCGAGTTTCATGAACGCGCACTGCCTCGTTTGGGAGAACGTGGGGCTGGCTTACTGAGTCCGTGAATAAGCACCAAGCTCCAAACACCAATCCCCAGCCGCCGCCACGCTGGCGCGCTCTGGCGCGCCGCGGGAGAAGCTGCAAACTCCAAGCCTCAACGAGGGCAGGAAGGAGCCGCATTCTGCTCTCGTGCCCAGTCGCCCACGGGCCCATCGGAATCGGGGACCGGTCGGTCAAGCAGTCGCGGAGGAAAGAGCGAGCCGGTGAAATTTTTTTTTGGGACACGTCGGCCGTAATAAACGCGGCTGTCTCCCCCAGCGTTGAGGGCAGGCTCGAAGCCAAAGCCGACGATCATGTGTCAGGACTGCACGTGCTCTACGAGTTTAAAAGTGCTTACGGGACAAGCTCGAATCGAGTGGCCCTAAAACAGGCGTCGGCTTAGCTCCTCGCCGGACTCCCGATTGTAAGCAGGCAATTGCCCGTGCTGCAGCTTGGCCGCCATGTCCACGCGGCTCCAGTAAGGCCGAATGGCATCCACCGAGCCGAAGTGCGGGCAAGCGAACTCTCCCTCGCAGATTTCTTGAAATAATTTGCCGCTTTGCCGGCCAAATCTCGCCTTGTCTCTGGGTGGGCAAATCACCCCACCCGCCAACTAAGAACGAAATGCCACCGCGACAAGGCACAACATTATGAACTCACACTGCAAGCCAACTTTTTGTCAGGAACCCTGTAACAGTTCCACAAATAAAGGGTAGTAGATGATACCATGCCAGCCGCGAAGACTCAGACAAACAGAGAGTTTTTTGTAATAGTTCCGCCGATCTTCCTCTGTAGAGGAGTAGAAGCCAATGGACTCTCCGCGAGTGCGGATGCCGTTTCAGCCGAGTCCGTTGGCAAGCATGGCAAAAATCAAAATCAAAAATGGCCGCACAGGCCAACAACAAGAAAGGTATCGCTCGGATTCGCCGACCGACTGGCGACGGTTCCGCCCCTTGAGAAGTTATTTTGCGCCTTTGTCGTTGAAATCTCGCATTGATTAACGGTGAGTCAGTCGGCTTACCCACGAAAAACGAAAGGTCAACCACGGAAAACAGACACAAGTTTGCGCCGAAAGTAATTATGAAAAGCCGCGTTACCAACATTATTGCCCAGAATCCACCCACCAATCGCGACGAACCCAGAAGTTTTACCGGTTAATCAAGTAAGCAAAGGAATCAACCGTGAAAACGCACATTAAACCTAAAAACCAGGCTGGACGACCACAGATGCCACGGATGGCGTGGATGAAGACGGGCTCCTCCACGGAACTCCCCGAACCGATCCGTACAGAGCCCGAGGAACGGAATGCGTTCATTATCCGTGTCATCCGTGAAATCCGTGGTTTCAGCTTCGGAACTCGGCTTAAAAACCTATTCCTTCTGCCCGCGCTGATCGCAGGTCTGGGCTTGATACCGGCTGACCGGGTGACGGCGGAGCCCTTCACGGTCCTGCATAGCTTTACGGCAACTGACCCCAATACCGGCGCCAACAGCGACGGAGCTGATCCGGATGCTGGATTGTTCTTATCGGGCAACACCCTGTATGGGACGGCACTGACTGGGGGCCCTTCGGGTTTTGGCACGGTGTTCGCCGTCAACACCGATGGCACGGGTTTTACGAACCTGCACAGTTTCGCTGGCGGCAGTGACGGAGCTGGTCCGCGTGCCGGATTGATCCTGTCGGGCGACACCCTGTATGGGACGGCGCGTGGTAACGGGAGTTCGCCGATTGACGGCAATGGCACGGTGTACAAGGTCACCACCAATGGCACGGGTTTTACCAACCTACATAGTTTCACGTCTGGCGCCGGTGCTTATCCGAACGTTACCAACAGCGACGGCGCCAGTCCATCGGCCGGATTGATTTTGTTAGGTAACACCCTGTATGGGACGGCACGGTCTGGCGGCAGTTCGGGTAATGGCACGGTGTTCGCCATCAACACCGATGGCAAGGGTTTTACCAACCTGCATAGTTTCGATGGCGTCAGCGACGGAGCTATTCCCTTTGCAGGATTGATTACCAATTTATCGGGTAACACCCTGTATGGGACGGCGAGCGCTGGCGGCGACTCGGGCAATGGCACGGTGTTCGCCCTCAACACCGATGGCACGGGTTTTACCAACCTGCATAGTTTCACTGCCAGCGACGGAGCCAATCCGTATGCCGGTTTGATTTTGTCGGGCAACACCTTGTATGGGACGGCGGCACAGGCCGGCAGTTCGGGCAATGGCACGGTGTTCGCCATCAACACCGACGGCACGGGTTTTAGGACGCCGCATAGTTTCACGGCAGAATCTGGTCCTCTTTCTACCAACAGCGACGGAGCTTATCCGTTTGCGGGATTGATTTCATCGGGCAACACTCTGTATGGGCCGGCGGAGCAAGGCGGCGGTTCGGCCGCTGGCACGGTGTTCGCCGTCAACACCTATGGCGCAGGTTTTGCGACGCTTTATAGTTTTGCGACAGTTGACCCCGTTGCCGGCACCAACGGCGACGGAGCTTATCCGAATGGCGCTTTGGTGTTATCGGGCAATAACCTGTATGGGACGGCGTATGGCGGCGGCAATTCCGGCTCTGGCACGGTGTTCAGTCTCTCGTTGCCACGGCCACGACTGACAATCACTTTTTCCGGCGCCTACCCGGTTGTGTCGTGGCCGACCAACTACACCGACCAATTCTTGCAATACACCACGGACGCCCTGAGTCCATCGGCGGTCTGGTACGACCTTCCTTACCTTCCGATCATCGTCAACGGACAGATCGCGGTGACTATTCCCGCGTACCTTTTTCTCAGGGAGCACGCCGCTTTCCGCTTACACCATGACTAAGGAGGTCTGGAAGTTCCCATAACAGTAAAAATTTTTTGAAAGATTTGCCAGGGATGTCCGTATCGCTCTCAGACAGACAAACCTTAGCTAAAGAAAGAAACGATATGGCAACCTTAGACTCAACATTTTTAGGCCCGGAGCTTGCCGGGAAGGCGGGTTCTGGGCTTAGGAAACAAACAAAACCATAAACCAAATCAGGCGCAACGCGCCTGAGTAGTAAGGAAAAACAAATGAAAAACCTATCAACAAATCGGCACGGCATCGGCGCCGCGCAACACTTCAAACCCATGACCCCAATCAGTATCTGTTGCAGAAGGAGAAGTCCAATGAACCGACACAACCGCCGTATGATTCTCTCGGTGGCAGCGGTGGTCCTGGCCGGACTGGCCCTGTCCGGACCGGTCCTCGCCGGGCCGCCTCAGAACGCGCATTACGCCTTTACCACCATCGACTTTCCCGGTGCGGCCGGCACCGAGATACTCGGGTTCAGCACCCGAACAATGGTGGGCGATTTCGTCGATGCCGAAGGAAACAACCACGGCTGGCTACTCTCGGCACAGAGCGGGAATTTCCTGCAATACGATGTGCCTGGCGCCTGGTTTACGAGCTTGTCGGCGATCAACCACCGCGGCCAATTCGGGGGCGTTTACCGCGACGATCCAGCGCACCCGGCGCGACGGCATGGGTTCATCATAGTCAACGACGTTCTCAGGACCATTGACTATCCCGGCTCCACCCGCACCTCCATCGTCCAAATGAACGACCGGGGGCAGGCCGTGGGAATCGGCCGCATCCCCTCGGAAGGAGCCACCACGCCGTACGGATTTCTCTGGCAGGATGGCGTCTTCACTCACGTCAGCTTTCCCGGCGCGTTCGGAACCGGGCTGGACGGGATCAACACGCAGGGAGACGTGTGCGGCT
>Ga0137379_10007866_pt1 | contig 10105 bp, 9 predicted proteins | sample SagtaG_18_FD_104812 | JGI IMG/M metagenome (GOLD analysis project Ga0137379, IMG submission 104812) | Vadose zone soil microbial communities from Sagehorn Ranch, Mendocino, California, USA - Sage2_L_80_16 metaG | ecosystem: Environmental > Terrestrial > Soil > Vadose zone | place: USA... | reverse complement strand
TGTACAACACCGGCTTTGGTCTCGTGATCGCCATTCCCGCGATGATTTTCTTTCGCCATTTCCGTGGCAAGGTCGAAGCCTTGGTGGTCGAAATGGAGCAGCAGGCGTCGCGGCTGGTCGACATGGTCCACGGCGAGCGCTTCGACTTCCAGCCGCCACCCAGCACGCACGCATGAAGTTCGCCCGCATCCCCAAGGAAGATCCGGACATCAACTTGATTCCGATGATCGACGTGCTGCTGGTGATCATCATCTTTCTGATGCTCACCACGACCTACTCGAAGTTCGCGGAGCTGCAAATTAATCTTCCGAGCGCCGCAGCGGAAAAACAGTTCGAGCGCGCCAACGAGATCAATGTCGTGATCAGCGCAACCGGCCAGTACTTGCTGCAGCGCAAGCCGATTCAGTTCCGCGACGTGGCGAGTCTGGCGCAACAGCTGCGCAGCGCCGGCGCCGGCTTGAAGGATCCGATCGTCGTCATCAACGCCGACAACAATGCGACGCATCAGTCGGTGATCCGCGTCATGGACGCGGCGCGCCAGGCTGGCTACGGCCAAGTCGCGTTCGCGGTGGAGCAGGCCACCAAATAACGCGACTCATGGTCCGCGCGGGCCATGCCGTCCGGAGCATCGGCCGCCTATGAGCTTTGCCGCACGCCACTGGTATCGGCTGAGTCCAATCTCCATCCTGCTGTTTCCGGTCAGCCTTGTCTTTCGCCTCTCGGTGGCGCTGCGCCGGCTGCTCTACCGCCTCGGCATATTGCGCTCGGTGCGCGTGCCCGTGCCGGTGATCGTTGTCGGCAATCTCACGGTGGGCGGCACGGGAAAAACGCCGCTGGTCCTGTGGCTTGCCGACTCCCTGCGCCGCAGAGGACGGCGCCCAGGTATCCTCAGCCGCGGGTACCGCGGCCGTAACGCGGGGCCGCGTGCAGTGGGTGCGGGAGAGGAGGCAGCGCTGGTCGGCGATGAGCCGTTGCTGCTCGCGGAACGCTCGGGGTGCCCCGTGTGGATCGGCGCCGATCGCGCGGCGTCCGCACGCGCGCTGCTCGCCGCGCACGCCGATTGTGATGTCATTCTTTGCGACGACGGTTTGCAGCACTACCGTCTGCAGCGCGACTTCGAGATCGCGGTGGAGGACGGGCGTGGCCTCGGCAACCGCCTGCTGTTGCCGGCAGGGCCCCTGCGCGAGCCGGCGAGCCGGCGCGTGGATGCGACTGTGGCCAACGACGCCCAACCAAGGCCCGACGCGTTCCGCATGAGCCTCAAGCCGGCGGGATTTCGCCGCGTGGACGATCCCGGCAAGCCGGTGGTTCCCTCAGAGCTGTCGGGACGAAGACTGCACGCGGTGGCCGGAATCGGCAACCCGGAGCGGTTTTTCGCCGAGCTTGCGCGCATGAGACTGACCTTTACGCCGCACGCGTTTCCCGACCACCATCCGTTCCGGCCCGCAGATCTCGAATTCGCCGAATGCGACTTCGTGCTGATGACGGAGAAGGATGCGGTAAAATGCCGGCAATTCGGACGGCGCGATCTGATCGCTTTGCGCGTCGAGGCCGAACCCGATCCCGCCCTGGCCGACCTTATCCTGAGACGCATAGATGGACGCGCGCCTGCTTGATATCCTCGTGTGCCCGATCTGCAAGGGGCCGCTCTTCTACCGCAAAGCCCAGGTCGAACTGATCTGCAAGGCCGACCGGTTGGGCTTCCCCATCCGGGACGACATTCCGATCATGCTCGAAGGCGAGGCGAGAAAGCTCCCCCCGGAGGAGGAAGTGAATGAGTGAATGCGTGACTGAGTGAACGAGTGGGGAGCGCCCGCTTTTTACTTCTTCACCCCTTTACTCCTTCGCTCTTTCGCGTGTCCTTCATCGTCGTCATTCCGGCACGATTTGCCTCGAGTCGTCTCCCTGGGAAAGCGCTTGCCAGCCTGGGCGGCACGCCTATGGTGGTGCGCGTTGCGGAGCGGGCGCGGGAGAGCGGAGCGCGACAGGTCTACGTCGCGACCGATCACAGCGAGATCGCCCGAGCCGTAGAGCGGCACGGGTTTTTGCCGGTGATGACGCGAGCCGATCATCCCACTGGCACCGACCGCGTCGCAGAAGTCCTGGAACGCCTCGATCTGGCACCGGAGGCGGTGGTGGTCAACGTCCAGGGCGACGAGCCGATGGTCGAGCCCGGGCTGATCCGCGCAGTCGCCACATTGCTCGCCGATGCGTCCGACGTCGCGGTCGCGACCGCCTGCCATCCGATCCGTGACGCGGGCGAGTTGTTCAATCCCAATGTGGTCAAAGTGGTTCTTGATCGTGCGGGGCTTGCGCGCTACTTCAGCCGCGCGCCCATCCCTTGGGCGAGAGACGCGTTCGCGGCCTCCACGGCCGCGCTGCCGGCAGGTCTGCCGTTCTTCCGGCACATCGGCATCTACGCATACCGCGCCGAATTCCTGCGCGTCTATCCGCGGCTCGAGCGTTCGCCTCTGGAGGAGCACGAAGCGCTCGAGCAGCTGCGTTTTCTGTGGCACGGTTACGGCGTCGCCGTCGCCGTGCGGGAGGACGCACCGTTGCCGGGTGTGGACACGCCGGAGGATTTGCAACGAATGCAGGCGCTGTTTGACCGGGCCGGACATAAACGGTAAGGTCGGCTTCGGAGCGCCAGGGAGGCGCTCCGGCCATTTGTAAGGGCAATAATGAGGCTTATCCTTTTCTGCCCACCCGGCGCGGGTATCTCTTACGGTCGCACTGCCGGTTTTGCTGGAAGCTAGGGGACGTTTTTCGTGAGACTGATTCTCTTGGGCCCGCCGGGCGCCGGTAAGGGCACGCAAGCGAATTTCATCAAGGAACGCTTTCGCATCCCGCAGATCTCCACCGGCGACATGCTGCGCGCTGCGGTAAAAGCGGGCACGCCCCTCGGCGTCGCGGCAAAGAAAGTGATGGACGTGGGCCAGCTTGTATCCGATGACATCATCATAGGTTTGGTGAAGGAGCGTCTCAAGGAGTTCGATTGCAGGAATGGCTACCTGTTGGACGGCTTCCCGCGCACCATTCCCCAGGCCGAGGCGATGCGCAACTTGGGCGTCGATCTCGACTTCGTGCTCGAGATCGCCGTCGGTGACGACGAAATCATCCAGCGCATGAGCGGGCGGCGCGTGCATCCGGGATCCGGGCGCATCTACCACATCAAGTTCAACCCGCCGAAGGTCGCGGGTAAGGACGACGTCACGGGCGAACCGCTCATTCAGCGCGACGACGACAAGGAGACAACGGTCAGAAAGCGGCTGGAGGTCTATCAGCAGCAGACCCGGCCGCTCGTGGACTATTATTCAAAATGGGCGGCGCAGGGCGACGCGCGTGCGCCCAAGTACCGCAAAATCTCCGGCGTCGGCTCGGTCGAGGAGATCCGCGCACGCGTCTTCGCGGCGCTGATTTAGTTTTCCCCCAATGCCATGAAACCGAAGAATGCTTTCTATGCACAGTCGGGCGGCGTGACCGCCGTTATCAACGCGAGCGCCGCGGGCGTGATCGAGACCGCCCGCAAACAGAGGCGCCACATCGGCAGGGTCTTCGCCGGCCGCGACGGTATCATCGGCGCGCTCACCGAGGACCTTATTGACACCAGCAAGGAGCCGGTCTCGGCGATCGCGAGGCTGAAGACCACGCCCGGCGGCGCGTTCGGCTCGTGCCGCTACAAGCTGAAGGGTATCGAGGAGAACCACGCGCAATTCGAGCGCATGATCGAGGTGTTCCGCGCGCACGACATCGGCTACTTCTTCTACAACGGCGGCAACGACTCCGCCGACACCGCCTGGAAGGTATCGCAGGTTGGAGAAAAACTCGGCTACCCGCTTGTCTGCGTGGGGATTCCCAAGACCGTCGACAACGATCTCGCGATCACCGACAACTGCCCGGGCTTCGGCTCGGTGGCGAAATACGTCGCGACCTCGATCCGCGAGGCCGGGTTCGACGTCGCCTCGATGGCGAAAACCTCGACCCGCATTTTTGTCATGGAAGTAATGGGGCGCCACGCAGGCTGGATCACCGCAGCCTGCGGGCTGGCGGCCGATGAAGAGGGCGATGCCCCGCAGATTCTTCTCTTTCCGGAGATACAGTTCGACGAGGAAAAATTCCTGGCGCGGGTGAGGCAGGTGGTTGAGCGCGACGGCTGGTGCGCTGTCGCCGTTTCCGAGGGCCTGCGCAACGAAGACGGCAAGCTCATGTCGGAAAGCGGCCTGAAGGACGCGTTCGGCCACTCGCAATTGGGCGGCGCGGGCCAGATCGTCGCCAAACTCATCAAGGACCGCCTCGGGTACAAGTACCATTGGGCGCTCGCCGACTACCTGCAGCGCGCGGCGCGGCACATCGCGTCGAAAGTGGACGTCGAGCAGTCCTATAAGCTCGGCGTCGCGGCGGTCAAGCTCGCCATAGCGGGCAGGAACGCGGTGATGCCGGTGATCGAGCGCCTGTCGAACAAGCCTTATCGCTGGCGCATCGGCGTCGCCAAACTCGCGGACGTGGCAAACAGGGAAAAGATGATGCCGCGCGATTTCATCACCGCAGATGGCTTCCATATCACACCGAAATGCCGGATCTATCTGTCACCCCTGATCCAGGGTGAAGCGCCGCCACCGTACAAGAACGGGCTGCCCGATTACGTGAAGCTGAGAAACGAGCCCGTTCCCAAGAAGCTCCCGGCTTTCAAGGTCTAGCCCGGACTTCGTGCTGCTATAATTCGCGCCTTTCACAAATTTCAGGCCCGGGACAAGGGCCGTCATTAGAGGAGAATTCCATGAGCGGAGGTCTCTGGCTCGCCATCGTCTGCGGCGCGGCGGCGCTTGCCTATGGCGGCTGGCAAATATCGTGGATCCTGCAGCAGCCCACGGGCAACGAGCGCATGCGCGAGATCGCGCAGGCCATTCAGACCGGCGCGATGGCCTATCTCAACCGGCAATACACGACGATCGGCATCGTCGGCGTCGTTCTTTTTCTCGTTATTGGCCTCTCCCTCGGCTGGGCGACTGCCTGGGGGTTCGCCACCGGCGCCATTCTCTCGGGTGCGACGGGTTACATCGGGATGAACATCTCGGTGCGTTCGAACGTCCGTACCGCCGAGGCCGCCCGCATCGGGCTCAACGAAGCCCTCGCCATCGCTTTCCGCGGTGGCGCGATCACCGGGCTCCTCGTGGTGGGTCTGGGCTTGCTCGGGGGCGCCGGGTTCTACGCCGTCATGGCAAGTTCTGCCGCGCCGGGCGCCGCCTTGAGCGACGTCATCAAGCCGCTCGTGGGTCTCGGATTCGGAGGATCGCTCATCTCGATCTTCGCGCGTCTGGGCGGCGGCATCTTCACCAAAGGCGCCGACGTCGGCGCGGACCTCGTCGGAAAGGTTGAAGCCGGCATCCCCGAAGACGATCCAAGGAACCCCGCGGTGATCGCCGACAACGTCGGCGACAACGTCGGCGACTGCGCCGGCATGGCCGCCGATCTTTTCGAAACCTTCGCCGTGACCCTGATTGCCACGATGCTGCTTGGCGCGCTGATAGTCAAGACGACGAGCGACGCCGCGCTCATCTATCCGCTCGTAATCGGCGGCGTGTCGATCCTCGCTTCGATCGTCGGCTGCATGTTCGTGAAGGCGCAGCCCGGCAAGAAGATCATGAGCGCGCTCTACCGCGGCCTCATTGTCGCAGGCGTGCTCGCTGCGATCGCGTTCATCCCGGTGACCTATTGGATCATGGGCAGCGTGGTGAAGGAAGTGCCGTTCGAGGTTCTCGGCGGCAAGCAGATGATCAGCGTGTGGCACCTTTGGGGCGCGGCGCTGGTCGGCCTGGTGCTGACCGCGCTAATGGTGGTCATCACCGAATACTACACCGCGACTGAATACTCTCCGGTGCGGCATATCGCACAGGCTTCGACCACGGGCCACGCCACCAATATCATCGCGGGCCTGGGCGTGTCGATGAAAGCGACCACCTGGCCGGTGATCGCGGTATGCTTGGCCATCCTGCTCGCGTACAAATTGGCGGGGCTGTACGGCATCGCCATTGCCGCAACATCGATGTTGTCGATGACCGGAATCATCGTCGCGCTCGACGCCTACGGCCCCATCACCGACAACGCCGGGGGCATCGCCCAGATGGCGGACCTGCCCGATTCGGTGCGCGCGATCACCGATCCGCTCGACGCAGTGGGCAACACGACCAAGGCAGTGACGAAGGGCTATGCCATCGGCTCGGCGGGCCTCGCCGCGCTGGTGCTGTTTGCCGACTACACGCACGCCCTCGATCATGCGGGCAAATCGTTGTCTTTCGATTTGTCGAACCACATGGTGATCGTCGGCCTGTTCATCGGAGGCCTCGTTCCTTACCTCTTCGGCGCGATGGCGATGGAGGCGGTGGGGCGCGCCGCCGGGTCGGTAGTCATCGAGGTGCGGCGCCAGTTCAAGGAGATCCCCGGCATCATGGAAGGCAAGGCTAAGCCCGAATACGGCACTGCTGTGGACATGCTCACCCGCGCCGCGATCAAGGAAATGATCGTGCCCTCGCTCTTGCCGGTGCTCGTGCCGATCCTCGTGGGCCTCGCGCTCGGACCGCAGGCCTTGGGCGGCGTGCTCATGGGCTCGATCGTCACTGGGCTTTTCGTCGCGATTTCGATGACCACGGGCGGCGGCGCTTGGGACAACGCCAAGAAATTTATCGAGGACGGCCACCACGGCGGCAAGGGCTCGGACGCTCACAAGGCCGCCGTGACCGGCGACACCGTGGGTGATCCCTACAAGGACACGGCCGGCCCGGCGGTCAATCCGCTCATCAAGATCATCAACATCGTTGCGTTGCTGATCGTGCCGCTGATGGTGTGACGGCGGCGCGTTGTGCCCTTATTCAGCAATCCAATTCGACTTCGATTTTTTCACGCACCAAGGTATCGATGCCCGGGGCGAGGCAATCGAGGCATTGCATGCCGGACATCGACCGCAGCCAGGTGAGCTGGCGCTTGGCCAGCTGGCGCGTGGCAAAGATGCCCCGTTCGCGCAACTCGCTGCGCGCAATCTTTCCTTCGAGATACCGCCACGCCTGGCGGTAACCGACGCAGCGCATCGACGGCAGGCCGGGCGTGAGCGCGTAGCGCTTTTGCAGCGAGCGCAGTTCCTCCAACAGCCCGGCTTTCAGCATCGCGTCGAAGCGCGCCTCGATGCGCCGGTGCAGCGCGCCGCGGTCAGAAGGCACGAGCGCGATCGGGATCAGGCGGAACGAGAGCTTGGATCCGTTGCGCTGCGCGAGCAGCTTCGACATCGGCTTGCCGGTGATGCGAAAGATCTCCAATGCCCGCTGGATACGTTGCGCGTCGCTGGGCTTGAGGCGCGCCGCGGTGTCTGGATCGACTTCTGCGAGTTCGGCGTGCAGCGCGGGCCAGCCGCGCGCTGTGGCCTCGGCGTCGATGCGAGCGCGCATTTTGGTATCGGACTCAGGCAGCTTGGACAGACCCTCGCGCAACGCCTTGAAATACAGCATGGTGCCGCCGACCAGCAAGGGAATGCGCTTGCGCGCCGCGGCGTCTCGCATGAGGCGCAGGGCATCATCGTGGAATCGTGCAGCCGAATACGCCTCGGTCGGATCGATGATATCGATGAGGTGATGCGGCACCGCGCGGCGCTCCGAAATCGAAGGCTTCGCCGTGCCGATGTCCATGCCCCGGTAGATCTGAGCGGAATCGACGCTTATGACGTCGAATGGAAACTCCCGCGCGAGCGCGAGCGCAAGCCGGGTCTTGCCGCTTGCGGTCGGACCCATGAGCAGGACCGCCGGGGGTAGGGTCATGCGGGCCATCGGATTACCGGCCACGCATGAAAAGCTTGTCAAGGTCCGATAGGCTCATCTGATACCACGTCGGCCGCCCGTGGTTGCATTGGCCGGAGCGCTCGGTTTCCTCCATTTCGCGCAGCAGGGCGTTCATTTCCGGAATCGTGAGGGCGCGGTTGGCGCGCACGGCTCCGTGACAAGCCATGGTGCCGAGCAGCTCGTCCCTGCGCTCGGTCAGGACGCGGCTCGCACCGTACTCGCGGACGTCCCTCAGCACGGCGCGCGCGAGCTCGGCCGGGTCGGCGTCGGCGAGCATGGCGGGGACCGCGCGCACGGCGAGCGCGAAAGGAGAAATCGGCGCGACATCAAAGCCGAGCAGGTTGAGCGTCGCGCCGTGTTCCTCCGCCGTGGCGACATCGAGCCGGTCAGCATGGAAGGTCACCGGGATGAGCAGCTTTTGCGTATTCATTGAATGCGAGTCGAGCGCCGACTTCAGATTCTCGTAAAGAATACGCTCGTGCGCGGCGTGCATGTCGACCAGAATCAGGCCGTCCCGGTTCTGCGCGAGAATGTAGATGCCGTGCAGTTGCGCGAGCGCGAAGCCGAGCGGCGGGGCGTCGGTCGCCTCCATGCCCGTCTTCGATTGCGTGACTGCGGATCCCGCACCCGAACGTGCATCGGTGAACGTCGCTGTGTAGCTCGCGACAGGCTGCGCGAGTCCAAGAACCGTTTGGCTGGGGCGCGGTCGGGCCACATGCCCCGCGGCAACGATCGGCGCGGCGACGGCCGGGGGCGTCTGCGCCGCGCTGCCGGACAGGCTCTTTGTGACGGCATGGAGCACGAACTGGTGCACTGCCCGTGGATCGCGGAACCGGACTTCGATTTTGGCGGGATGCACGTTGACGTCGACGCCGCGCGGATCGATCTCCAGGAACAGCACGTAACCTGGATGCCGCTCGCCGTGCAGCACGTCGTGATAGGCTTCGCGCAGCGCGTGCGAGAGCAGCTTGTCGCGCACGAAGCGCCGGTTCACGAAGACGAACTGCGCGTCGCGCGAGGCGCGGGTATAGGCGGGCGAGCCGGCGAAGCCGCTCAGACGCACGGCGCCGCCGTCGGCCTCGATCCCTCGCATCGAGCCGGCAAACTCCGCGCCGAGCGCCGCCTCGACCCGCTGCGCAGCATCGGATGGCGCATGGCGCGCGACGACCCTGTCGTTATGCCTGAGCGTGACAGCGATATCGGGCCGCGACAAGGCGGTGCGCTTGAACACATCCTCGCAATGGCCAAATTCGGTCGCCGCGCTCTTCAGGAATTTTCGCCGCGCCGGCGTGTTGTAATAGAGGTCGCTGACCTCGACCGTAGCGCCAACCGGGTGCGCCGCCGGCTGCACGGCGCCAATCTCGCCGGCCTCGGCGCCGATCGCAAAAGCGCGGGCCGCTCCCGCCGCTCGGCTGGTCAGGGAAACGCGGGCCACCGAGGCGATGCTCGCCAAGGCCTCGCCGCGAAAGCCGAGCGAGCGCACCTGCTCGAGGTCCTCGAGCGACGCAATCTTGCTGGTCGCGTGCCGTGAAAGCGCCAGTGCGAGATCATCCTGTTCCATGCCGCGGCCGTTGTCGATCACGCGGATCTGCTTGATGCCGCCGTCGGTGAGCGCAACGCCGACGTCGGTCGCGCCCGCGTCCAAGCTGTTCTCCAGGAGCTCTTTCAGCACCGAGGCGGGACGCTCGACGACTTCGCCTGCCGCGATCTGGCTGATCAGCGCTTCGGGCAGGAGGCGAATGTTGGGCATGGTTCTCTTGATCGCGCGGGTCGAGCGGTGCGCGGCATCCGGCCCGGACTCGCGCGCGGATTCAATTATAAGTGACGCGGTAAAATGCCGCGGTGGAACTTCTGCCATCCGGCTGGGACCTGCTGGTCCACCTCGACCGCCACCTCGCCGTGTTGCTCGAGCAGTACGGCGCGTGGGTCTATCCGCTGCTGTTTACCATCATCTTCTGTGAAACAGGGCTGGTGGTGACGCCGTTTCTTCCCGGCGATTCGCTGCTGTTCATTGCGGGAGCACTCGGCGCGACCGGCGACATCGACGTGCATCTTATCGCGCTGCTGCTGGTCGCCGCGGCAGCGCTAGGCAATACCGTCAACTACTCGATCGGGTATTTTCTCGGGCCGAAAGTGTTTCACTGGGAGCAGTCGCGATTTTTCAATCGCAAAGCGCTGGACCGCGCCCACGCTTTCTACGAGAAGCACGGCGGCAAGACCATCGTCATCACCCGCTTCATCCCCATCCTGCGGACGTTTGGCCCGTTCGTGGCCGGCATCGC
>Ga0137379_10007861_pt1 | contig 10109 bp, 10 predicted proteins | sample SagtaG_18_FD_104812 | JGI IMG/M metagenome (GOLD analysis project Ga0137379, IMG submission 104812) | Vadose zone soil microbial communities from Sagehorn Ranch, Mendocino, California, USA - Sage2_L_80_16 metaG | ecosystem: Environmental > Terrestrial > Soil > Vadose zone | place: USA... | reverse complement strand
GTATGTTCCGCACATGCTGTGCAGAGCTTAGAAAATCGCCAGCGGATTGACCGGTGATCCCGTGCCGCCCTCAACGGGTAGCGGCGCGAATGTGATCACGAATTCATAGCGTTTCAATCGTCTCGCGGTGGCGACGGCCTGCTCCAGGTCGAGGCACTCGACAATGTTGATGCCCATCCAGTTGAGCACAGCGACATGGATGGGATTGGGCATTCCTTCCCAGCCTGGTCTCGGATTCCAGTCGATGTTGAAATCGTGCCCAATGAAGGCTGGCAGGCGCTCGTGCATCCAGGGAATCGTGTCCGCGTAGTAACCGGAGACCTGGCCGGTCCAGGGCCCCATCTTCTCGCGTCTCTTCCACCGTCCAATGTAGAGCAGCGGCACATCCCCGGGTCCGGCCTTCACGCCCGACTTCTTTTCCCAGGCTTCCAGGTCGGCGCGCGTGACCGGCACACCTGGCTCGACCCACTCGGCGCCTTTCAATTGAGCAATGTCGTATAGGACAGCGCGAGTAACGATGCCGTCCTTCCAATTCATGACGCTGCCCTTTTTGCATCCGGCCTCGGGGGTGATGTTGTCCTTTACTGGAATGCCGTTGTACATCTGGCCGTCGACGAAGAAGTGACACCAGGTATCAATGTGCGCCACCGTCTGGCCGTGGTAGCTGACCTGATAGTTATCGGTCGTTCCTCCATTGGTGATCGCGTTGGTCGTTCTCTTGAACACGCCATTCGCATTGACATCGGCGGCAGCTTGCTGAGGCTCAGGATGGGCCAGCGACACGACAATCCCTTCCTTCACCAATTTCATCGCGCTCATGACCTTCTGCGTGGTGATCAAGTTCGACGTGCCCCTGTTGTCCTCCGTGCCCCACTTGCCCCAGGTCTTGAACTCCGTGCGCCATCGCTCATAGTTGGCGCGCAATGCCGCGGTGTCCGCGGGAGCAGGCGGAACCGGAGCCTGAGGGGCTGCACCTGCTTGCCCTTGTCCGCGAAGTTGGAACCCGCAGACGACCCCGAACAAGAGCAGCCCCATAGAAAGACCTGCGAATTTCAATCGACGTCCCATACTGGCCTCCATTCAGAACGGCAAATTGACTGAAGATTGCGTCGGTAGCCGGACAGATTTCGGAACTATTACAGTCTGGGCCTCCTCGTGTCAACTCGGAGATGTTGGCTGCGGACGCCCTGAGCAGGGAGACTTCTCATGATCGGCACAAGGCTTGTCGACAACTTGCCGTAAGCGGGTGAATGATTGAGATGATGTTTGAGCACGGATTTATCCGCGTCGGGACCAGCGTCTGGAGCGCGGCACCGAACGTGACGTCGCCGGCGCATACAACGCCGTATTTCAGTCCGTAAGACCGAGCGGAAAGCGAACGTCTCTGGTTGTCGATCCGTCCGGGAAGATAGTAAAAACAAGAGGCCCTTTCTCGAACGAGACCTTAAGTTTGTTGATTCCAGGTGACACTCGAAACTGCTCAGCCACGGTACGCTGTGCGCGCTATCTCGATCCGATCAAGGTAATTCAGGAGCATGGGACGTTTCAGCGTGGTGCAGCCCTTCTCTAGTTGGTCTCCAGGACCAGAAACGACAAACTCCCTTCGCGTTCAACCTGTAAAACGAGAGGTTCTCCTTGCTTCAGGCGATTCAGCTCGGAGCGGAGCGTGTCGATGCTGGTGATGCGGCGGCCATTCACGGCGTGGATGACATCGCCTGCTCGCGGCTGTTCGCCGAAATATGGAGGCGAGCCGGCCTGTGCGGCCACAAGGACGCCATCAGGGAAGCGGAGGCCGGACAGGACTTGACGGACTCTGTCGTCGATGGTCAGGCCGAGAATTGCAAGCTTGGGAACCAGGTTATCTTCGGGGTTGACCATATCGGCAAAGCGTTCCGGATCGTCCTGGCTTTCGGAGACCGCGACTGTAGCCGCGAACTCCTTCTGGTCCCGGCGGACCTGCAGTTGCACGGTATCTCCGATGACGTATTGGTAGAGTTCCAACGCGAGATCGCGTACGTTTCGGAGCGGCCTGCCCCCAACTCCCAACACAACGTCGCCGACCTGTATGCCGCCCCTGTCCGCTGGGCCCTCCGGTAGCACGTCTTCCACGAGCACGCCTTTTTCCGCGTCAAGGTTAAATGCTGAGGCCAGCGCCGGCGTGATCGTTCGAGCAAAAATGCCGATTTGGCCGCGATGCACGTGCCCATCCTTCTTGAGTGACGCGTAGACGTACCGGATCACGTTGCTTGGAATTGCGAAGCCTATTCCTTCGCTGCCGCCGGACTGCGACAAGATAAACGTGTTCATCCCAACCATACGCCCCGCCGCGTCCACTAGCGGCCCTCCGCTGTTTCCGGGGTTGATGGGAGCATCCGTCTGGATGAAGATCCTCGGATCGTCTTCGCTCAACTGGCGCGCAGCCGCGCTCACGATCCCCATGCTGACCGAATTGTCCATGCCGAGCGGGCTGCCAAAGGCCAGCACAAGCTCGCCTTGTTTGAGGTCCGTGGAATTGCCGAAAGTCAGGGCCTGGAGACCCGTGGCCTCGATTTTCAAAAGCGCAAGGTCGAGCAGGCGATCCTTCCCAATGAGCTTTCCATCGAACATAGAACTTTGTTTGGGTGCGCCATTTGCTCTGACGCGGATGGTGCGCGCGCCTTCAACCACATGCGCGTTGGTCATGATGTATCCGTCCTCCGATACGATCACGCCGGAGCCTGTACTGCGCTCTCTGGAAAGAACGCTCGCTCCGGTGTGCTGTGCGTCGGACTCCAAGCCGTATCCTGTTGCCGTAATCTGTACCACGGACGGAGAGATCCGGCTGGAAAGATCCTGCAACGAGCTGCTGAACTGCCCGAGCGAGGCAGCGTTGCCGCTCCGGCTCTGAGCCCACGCCGGCGAGGCGAGAAACAGCAAGAACATAGCCACGGAAACTGATGCATTTGTTCTCATGAGGCATCTCACTCTTATAATGGGAATCCGAGCTATATCAGTATGCACGATCACGATACATCCTTCCACATCCCGGCGCCAACGTCAGACCTCCTGATTGCATAGATGATGATTTCGTCTCTCTCGATTTCGTAGAGAATCTCGTAAGGAAATCTTCTACCAACGCGCGCCTCATCTGCCGGTGTGCGGTCGGAATGAGCTGGAATTCCCCTCCTTTGCCAAGGAGGGGAGTTTTCGCTTCGTATAGGTTCATCCTGAATTCGAGGATCACATTCCTCACTCGTACCGCAGCGCAACAATCGGATCTACGAGAGTGGCGCGCCGCGCGGGGATCAGAGAGGCTGCAAGAGCACAGGCGATCAGGATCACGGAAACGGCGAAAAACGTGAACGGGTCGGTGGCGGTCACGCCGAACAGAAGACTTGACATCAGGCGCGTCAACGCAAAGGCTCCGGTCAGCCCAACCAAGAGTCCCACCATGATCAGAAGCATGCCTTGATTGAGGATCATCCGCAGCACATTGAGTTGGACCGCCCCAATCGCCATCCGGATGCCGATTTCACGGGTGCGCTGCGCCACGGCGTAAGACATCACACCGTACAGACCGACAGTCGCCAGAACAAGCGCTATTGAGGCGAAGATGCCGAGTAGCAAAGTCGACAGCCGCCGTTGTGCCAGAGAATTGGCCACGACGGCGGCGACTCTCCCACCATGCGATCACTTCCCATAAAGTACGCCCGCCTGGTGGAATTGCGAATAACCGGTTCAGAAAGTCCTTCACTGCCTTCGTCTGCCTTGGCGTTGTCTGTCGAACGCCAAGCATCACCGGGCCGCGCAGCCAACCACAAGGGTACCAAGAGTTCACATGCGCGGCTCCGGTGTATGCGTTAGTTCGGCAGCCTGCTCGGCCGAAGCGTATGCTTCACGCCGACCAGGCCACGTTCTGGAATACCACACGGTACCCATCCGGGTCCTCGAATGTGCAACCTGACCGATCCCAGTACGGGTTATACGACGCCACAGGAGCGTAGCCCGCCCCAACCATTCGGTCGACCGCCGCCTGCCACTCCTCTCGGGCTGGAAGGTAGAACACCAGCAGATTCTCCTTCGTCGGCGCACCGCCTGCAACGTGATCGCGCTGTCGTGTGAACTCGAGATGGTAGGACGCCCCCGGCGTCCCAAGCATCACGCCGTCAAACCCTTCGTGATCCTGGAAGGATCCGACCTCGACCAGGCCCACACCATCTCGATAGAACCGTACAACGTCGCCGAGACGGTCTGTCGGGCGGGCGACTCGCAGTATTGTTGCTGACTTCATTTCAAACATAGCGACACTCCTCTCGCCACGTGGCTGCCGAACATTGTAATCAGCGAACGGGCCTTTCGATTTTATGGGGCGAAAAGCGGTCGCATATGTGGGCGAATCCATTGGAGACCCGGTTCACTGTAAGTTGAACGCGACGGCGATTTTACAATGAATGGAAGGGTCCGAAGTGAAAATGGATCGAGGAGACGGACACGAGCTATGGCGCAGCCATTTTTTCAGATACGATTGGCGGAAGATTTGGGGTTGAGACGCATCGCAGACGGGATCACTGCGAAAGGAAAAGCACATGAAAACGCGAATCTCATCGATGGGTTTTATGCCCGCGATTGCGTGGCTGCTGCTGGTCCTGCCCGCCGCGAATGCCGAAAATCTTCTGATTCAGGGTGTAACTGTATAATCCGCCGCCTCGCTTGCGTGCAATCATCACCGATAATCGCGAATGAGGGAACCGTCAGGCTTCTAAAGAATAAAAGGATTGCTGTCTGGGATTGCACATCTTTGTTGGCGGTTGCGTATCGGCGAATGCGGATTTCAGATTGAGGAGGGAAAGGCAATGCGGAAACGAATACATTTACCGGCGATCTTGCTCTTGCTTGTCGCGTTCTCAGCGGCCGGAAGAATGGCGCAGGCTCAACAGACTCTGACGCCTTTGAAAGTGGAGCTGGTCACCAGGGCCGTCAGCAAGACACCAGTGCTGATTGCCTATGATAAGGGTATCTACAAGAAATACGGCCTGGACGTGAAGCTATGGCTGCCTCCGGGGGAATTTCCGGGCGCCATCGAGATGGGCGGCAAGCCGATGGACAGCCCCGACATCAGCGTCGATGGCGGCGTGCCGATGGTCAGCGCCATCCTTGCCAACCGGGGTCCCAGGCGGCTGCAGATCGCAACCACGGATTGTGAGATTCGCTTCAGCATCGTCGGACAGAAGGGCATGAAGAACCTGGAAGAGCTCAAAGGCAAGCGGCTGGGGATCTCCAACGACGGAGCGATGACGGGCTTCATTTACCGCGCGCTGGGCAAACGGATGGGCTGGACGCCGGGAAAAGACTTCATTGTCGTGGAGCGCGCGCAGCGGCTCGACGACCTGAAGGCGGGCAAGGCCGACGCGTTTGTCGCCGACGACCGCTACATGGCGATGGCTAAAACGGAAGGCTACCCGGTTCTGGCGGACACTTCCACCTGGAAGCAGCCCATCGCCGGTAACGGCGTAAGAGTGGAATGGAACTGGATCAAGGATCCCAAGAACCGCGACATCGCGATGCGATTCCTTAAGGCGACCTTCGAGGGCATGGCAATCTATTACAACAATCGGGAAGACACCCTGCGGGTGCTGGCGAAATATCACGGCATGAGCGGCCGCAAGGTGGCGAACTCCGTCTACGAAGAAGGGCTGAAGATGTCCCGCGAGATGTTTCCGTGCGTGCAGGGCTTCAAGGATATGTTCACCATCGGTTACCCGGCTGAGATCCAAAAGTATAAGCCGTCGGACTTCTACGATGAGAGCTTCGTCACAGAGCTGAAAAAGAGCGGCTTCATCGACAACGTATACAAGACCGTGAGGTAATGCCGCGAGCTAACTTGCATTTCTCACGGGTTTCGGGTGATCTTTCGGATCAAGTATGTAGTCGCGGGCTTCAGCCCGCGTTCCGGCTTCGCCAAGGAACACAGTGTCTCGAAGCCGGACGCGGGCTGAAGCCCGCGACTACATGCGTGGCCCGCCGTTGGTTCAATAAAAAAGTTGAAAGGGCGAACCTGCGAAGCTGCAACTGGAAATCAAAATTGATTTGAAGGGAGGGGTGGCATAGAATCCCGCTCCGGGAGATTGAAAACGAATGTCCCGGCGCAACGAGAGAGAACCGGAGAAAGGTTAACAAGACAATGAGAGTCACGATGTCCACGAGACCCAACATACACAGATATGCTTTGGCGATGGTCCTGATGGTTACTTCGGCGGGTGTCTACTCTCACTTGTCGTCGAGAAACTCCCTGGCCGCAGAGGACTCCCTACTGGGCGGCAGGGTTGCTTCTTCCAGTGGACAGCCTTTGGCGGGCGTTCCGGTCCGGGCTCATCGTGAGAACAGCAATTTCGCGGTGAGTGTGTACACCAACAGCCATGGGGATTATTTATTCCCGGGGTGGTCCGATTTGTCTGCCGGTTCCTATGCGATCGGCATCGACCTTCCGGATTTCGAGCTGGTCCGGCGGGAAGCCGTCACGCTTTCAGCCGGGAAAACGGTGCGACTCGACTTCACCTTGCCGTCCCGGCAGCCGTCACTCGCAGACGCGACGGCGTCGGAAATCGTGGCTGCTCTGCCCGGCAGCAATGACCAAAAGCATTTACTGATCCAGTGTGACAACTGCCATTCGTTGCAGTTTGCGTTACGGACGCCGCGTACGAAGGAAGGATGGACTCAGATCATCCGGCGGATGGCGGGGGAAAGAGCCGTCTCGCGGGAAACTCCCGGAACCCGGGCGTTTGGCCAGAAAAAGTACGTTGAACCACTGGCCGAATACCTGGCTTCGGTTCGCGGGCCGGGCTCCTCGGATCAAATCCCGTTCCAGTTGCGTCCCCGGCCAACAAGTGAGGCTGCCACTCGCCTTGTCGTGACGGAGTACGACATCCCGAGAAGCGGGAACCGGGAACTGAATATAGTTCGCGGCGACCGGCGGTTTGCCTGGCCTCACGACATCGTGCTTGACCCGAAGAGCTCGTATGCCTATTACACGGACCATTTCAGCTACAGGCTGGGCCGGCTCGACCGGAGAACCGGTGAAATCAAGGAATTCCCTTATACCGTTCTCCCGGGTATGGGAAGGGAAGGTATGGGGATAGTGGCCGAGGGACAACAGCGTGCCGGCAATCCCGGGGGCGGAGCACATGACATCGCGTTCGATCCCGACGGCAATGTTGTATTTGGTATGGGCGGAGGCACCGTTCGATTCAATCCCAGAACGGAAGAATTCACACCCTGGGCTTCGGGCAGCAACATGTTTGGGATGGATCCGGCCGGCAAAGTTTGGTACCTCGACAACGGATTACACAAGCTCGACCTGAAGAGTGGCGAGGTGAAGAACTACACGGTTCCTCCCGGGACTGATGATGACACCTATGACATGGAGACGGATGCGCAGGGCCGCTCGATCATGAACCTTTTCCGCTTGGGCAAGATTGGCCTGTTTGATCCCAAGACGGAAGAGTTTGCGGCCTATCCCACGCCGACGCCCGGCTCAGGCCCGCGGCGCGGAGAGATGGACGCGCAGGGTCGCTTATGGACAGCCCTCTACTGGGCGGGCCGGATTGGCCGGTTCGACCCCAATAAACGCGAGGTCACCGAATATGCGCTTATCCCTGGCAACAAGCCCTATACCCCACCGTTTCCGTCGCCCTACACCGTTGCCGTCGACGATAAGAACCAGATCGTTTGGACGACGGACTTCAATAGCAGTCGCATCTACCGTCTGGATATGAAAACCGCGGAATCCACGGAATTCTTCATGCCAGATCCGTATGAAGTCCGCGATCTGACGGTAGACAAAACTGCCGGCCGTCCAACTCTCTGGATTCCCGCTTACCGTCCACCTTCTCGGATGGTTAAAGTGCAGCTTTGGTGATGGCTCTCTTCTTATTCTACGATTTCAACGTAGCCGATCCGGTCTGAGCCGTTCGCGCACCACCAGACGCGGTTCGGATTGCTGGGATCTACCACGATCCTTTTCAAGCCTGTAGCCGGACTCGGCAGCGGAAACTCCGTAAACTATTGGTTCGCGGATCAAACCGGCCCAGCCTGTCCAATTCAGCTTCGCCAACCCAAATCCAGTTGTGTTTCCCGTCCACATCTACAGTATTGATGCCGGAGAGTTTCGTTGGAGGGGCGTATTCGGTGACCTGGCCCGTGCGGGCGTCGACCTTGATCAGTTTGTCGGACTGCTGTGCGCTTGCCCAGACCTTTCCAACGGCGTCAGTCTGTATATGTCGAAGGTCGGCCTTGGGGGTGAGTACTTTGTAGTGGGTCCGCTTGCCGGTGGCCGGATCCAGTTTTACGTCTGTTTTTAGTGCAATCGAAAACTTGAACTGCAAGCCGCGTGGTCATAGAATGCGCCTATGCAACTACTCATCTTTTTGCTTGTTCTACCGGTTTCGCTGTTCGCTCAGCAAGCGGGCGAGCGCGGAGCAACTCCTCGACCCGCTCCGAAGAACCTCAAACTGCTCGCGCCGAACACCGATATTCCCTTCGTCATGCAGAGCTTCAAAGAGGCGCTGGGAGTGGAGTGCGCGTATTGTCATGTGCAAGGGGATTTCGCGGCTGACGCGAATCCCAAGAAGGAAATTGCACGCAAGATGATCGCCATGGTGCGGTTGATCGATACCAGCTTCCCAAGCAGCGCTGGAGTTTTTCCCGACGGCTATCACGAAGTGGATTGCAGCACGTGCCATCGGGGAAGCGCAAAGCCGGAAACAAAGGCGCCCAGGAAATTCTACAACCGGGGTAACTCGTTGGGCGCACCACCGCCAGCTCAGACACCCGGGGTCAGTTTAAAGTTGCTGCCTCCGGACACGCACGTACACGGTGCGGACTCGCTGATGGGCGAGTTCCGCGACGCGCTCAACGTGGACTGCAACTACTGTCACGGCGGGGGACGGCCTCAGGAAGTAGACATCAACCCGCGGAAGGATATCGCGCGCAAGATGATCATGCTGGTGCGGCAGATCAATTCGAATTTTCCCGGCACGGGCGTCTTTCCCGTGGGGGATCAGGCGGTAACCTGCTGGACATGCCACCGCGGCGACACGCACCCGGTGAGCCTGGGCAACAAACGATACGACCCGCCCGCGCCAAAGCAGTAGGCGGCGAAAGCGTTCCTGGTCGTTCCCGGCTAAACTGCAGGGTCGAATTGAAGGCACCGCTGAGCCTGAGAAGGGTGTTTCGGGCCACCGTCCGGATCATTTCGGCACGTCGCTTTGCGATCTTCTGACTGCCGGCCGGTTCCCCTGCCTCATAATAAACACTGGCTGCCGGCGTGCCTTTGGATGAAACGCGAGAAAGTTACATCGGCACTCGGGCGTCCCCGCGCTTTCGACGCAGAGAAAGCGTTGGACAGCGCGATGCAGGTTTTTTGGCGGAAGGGTTACCTTGGCACGTCGCTTTCCGATCTCACAGATGCGATGGGCATCAATCGTCCGAGTCTTTACGCCGCTTTTGGCACCAAGAAGTCCCTCTTCCGCAAAGCGCTCGACCGCTATTCCAAGGGTCCGTCCGTTTATTTTTATGAGGCGCTCCGAGAGCCGACCGCGCGCGCCGTAGTCGAACGGGTGTTCCGCGGGATCGTTGATCTGTTAACCGATCCGCATACGCCGACAACTTGTATGTGGGTGCATGGCGCACTTTCTTGCGGGGACGATCCGTTGCGAAAGGAATTCGCGGCGCAGCGTGCCGCTGGATTCGAGCAGTTGCGCGCACGCTTCCGACGTGCAGTTGCCGAAGGCGACCTGCCCATCAACGCGGATGTGGACACGCTGGCGAGCTTCGTGCAGACGATCGTCTTTGGGTTGACGGTTCAGGCGTCCACCGGTGCCACCCGCAAGAATCTGTTGTGCGTGGTTGCAGCCGCTCTTCAAGCTTGGCCGAAATGAAAATCTTTCCGGCAATTCATGTCCAACGAATCGCCTTCTCAGAAGTCAATCGAACCCATACGGCCGGAGCGGTAGTGCGGACGGATCATCTTGTCCGCCTTCGGAAGGTTGACCCAGAGCTGCACGCCGTGAAGCGTTCCTCCGGTCTGTTGAAATTCCTTCGAAGGCTCTTCTGAGTGGATAACGCCGCGGCCC
>Ga0137379_10007853_pt1 | contig 10115 bp, 10 predicted proteins | sample SagtaG_18_FD_104812 | JGI IMG/M metagenome (GOLD analysis project Ga0137379, IMG submission 104812) | Vadose zone soil microbial communities from Sagehorn Ranch, Mendocino, California, USA - Sage2_L_80_16 metaG | ecosystem: Environmental > Terrestrial > Soil > Vadose zone | place: USA... | reverse complement strand
CCCCCGCCGGCGGGGGGGGGGGGGGGGGGGGGGGGGGGGGGGGGGGGGGGGGGGGGGGGGGGCCCGCCCCCCCCCCCCCGTGCGCGGGGGGTTCCGGGGGGCCGCCCCCCCGGGCCAGCACTGCCATCAGTCCTCCAGCCTGCGCCCGGTGAGCCGCAGGAACACGTCCTCGAGCGTGCCGCGGCGGACCAGCGAGGTGAGCGGCTCCAGGCCGCTGGAGCGGACGGCCGCCAGGGCGGCGTCCCCGTCGGTGACGTAGAGGAGGATACGGTCGGCGAGTACCTCGGCCCGTTCGGCAGGAAAATCTTTGAGCTTGTCGGCGGCCAGCTCGTGTACCTCCGGGTCGAACCGCAGCTCCAGGACCTCCGGCGTGCAGTAGCGCGTGATCAGGTCACGGGGCGAGCCCTCGGCGGCGAACGTGCCGTGGTCCATGACCACCAGCCGGTCGCACAGCTGTTCCGCCTCGTCCATGTAGTGCGTGGTCAGGATCAGCGTGACGCCGCGCTGCTTGAGCCGGAACAACCGGTCCCACACCACGTGCCTGGCCTGCGGGTCCAGGCCGGTGGTGGGCTCGTCCAGGATCAGGATCTCCGGTTCGTTGATCAGCGAGCGGGCGATCGTCAGGCGGCGCTTCAGCCCGCCGGACAGCGGGTCGACCTTGTCCCTGGCCCGGTCCGAGAGCTGCACGAAATCCAGCAGGGCGTCCGTCCGCTCCCTGATGAGCCGGCGGGGGAGCCCGAAGTACCGGCCGTAGACCAGCAGGTTCTCCCGCACGGTCAGCTCGACGTCGAGGGTGTCTTCCTGCGGCACCACGCCGAGCCTGGCCCTGATCGCCGAGCCGTCCCGGACCGGGTCGCGGCCGAGGATGACAAGCTCCCCGCTGGTCGGCGGCGAGACGCAGCCGATCATCCGCATGGTGGAGGACTTGCCCGCGCCATTCGGCCCGAGGAAGCCGAACGCCTCACCCCGGTACAGGTCGAAATCGATCCCGTCCACCGCCGTGAAGTCTCCGAACCGCTTGGTCAGGCCACATGCGCGGACGAGTACTTCTTGTTCAGACACCTAATTCACGTTACCTGCGGGGTGTGACATTCTTCGAACGGATTACCGTCTGGTACATGGGCGCACGCGGGGACACGGTAGGGTCGGGTCTATACGGGATGGATCAAGTCAAGGGATGAAGCCACGGTGAAGCTCATTCGCGACCTCTACGAGCGATTCCAGGTGCTGATCCATGAGGTCGCCAAGTTCGGGATCGTCGGCAGCCTCGCGTTCGTGCTCACCATCGTCCTGGTCAATGCCTTCCATTCCGGTGCCGGGCTAGGTGCGATCACCGCCGCCACGCTGGCCAACATCCTGGCCACGGTGTTCGCCTTCGCCGGCAACAAGTTCTGGGCGTTCCGGCACCGCAAGGGCAGCCACTGGGGCCGCGAGACCCTCCTGTTCTTCTTCTTCAACGGCATCGGGATCCTCATCACCGACGGGGTCGTCGCGGCCGTGCACTACGGGCTCGGGTATACCGACAACTTCTCCTACAACGTGGCCAACATCTTCGGTATCGGCCTGGCCACGCTGTTCCGGCTGTACTGCTACCGGCGCTGGGTGTTCCTGATGACGGCCGACGACGCGCCGCTGCCCGAGCAGCTGGAGCCGGAGACCTCCGGCAGGTTATTTCACGGGCAGCCGCGCACGGCGGACAGGTCCAGGGGCGCGTTGAGCGCCGCGAGTTCCTGGTCGTGGGTCAGGTAACCCACCGCGGCCATCCGGCCGATGACGTGCACGAGGCGTGTCCTGGCCTGCTTCGGGTAGACCAGCGGGTCGTCGTAGGTGGGGGCGTTCACCACGCCGGCCAGCATGGCCGCCTGCACCAGGGTCAGCCGGTCGGGGGGCCGGCCGAAGTACCCGCAGCTGGCGGCCTGCAGGCCGTAGTAGCCGTGGCCGTAGTAGGCGATTTCCGCGTACAGCCGCAGGATCTCCGCCCTGCTGTACGCCTGGTTGAGCTTGACCGCCATCACGACCTGCTCGATGTCCTGGGCGAAGCCGCTGTGCCCGCCCGTGTACAGGTTCTTCGCCAGCTGCTGGTCGATGGTGCTGCCGCCCTGGTCCTTGTGGCCGGTGATCCAGGAGACCACCACCCGGGCCATCGCCAGCGGATCCACTCCGGGATCGCTGTCGAACCTGTGGTCTTCGGTCGCGACCAGGGCCTGGGCGAAGTACGGCGGGACCCTTGGTCCGGGGTAGGCGATGTGGTGCTCCCGCGCCTGGGCCTGGGCCAGCGCGGTGGCCTGGCCGACCGAGGGCGTCAGCACGAAGAGCAGGCCGGTCCCGGCCGCGAAGACGAGCAGGATGGCGAGGAGGATCTTCGCGATGCGCAGGGCGATCCTGGACCGCTTCCCGAGCGGCATCGGCCGGGTCGGTCCCGTGGATCCCGTCGATCCCTCGTGACGGAAGCCGCCGCCGAAGGACGCCGAGCTCCGAGTCCCGAGTGCTCCCAAGTGCCCAGCCCTTCGGTGTGAGTGCGGTCGCTACTATAACGACCGAGGCACTCGCGCCATGCCCGGCACATCGTAGCTTTCCGCTGCGGCGGGAATCACGCATCCGCGGGCCGTGGCGTGGCGGGACCGGCTCGCGGTCCCGTGGGGGGCACGGTGTGCGGTAAGCTGACGCGTGCCGTCGAAGTCGGGCGGTGAGCGTCGCCGGAAGCACGATGGCGGCGCGGCGGGACGTGGCCCAGCTTGGTTAAGGCGCTGGTCTGGGGGACCAGAGAGCAGGAGTTCAAATCTCCTCGTCCCGACAATAATTCAAACACCGGGTTGAATGTCGTTACCCGGCGCTACGATGCCGGTATGGCTCGACCTTCGAAGTCAGAACGCACATGGTCCGACGCCCAGTTGAAGGATGCCGTTGCGGCGTCCGCGAATTGACGCGATGTGATGCGCGCGCTCGGCCTGAACGCCAGCTCTGCCGGGGCGATCCGGATTGTGCGGCGCCACGTCCTGCGCCTCGGATTTGACACTTCCCACTTTCGGGGGAAGCGGACCTGGTCCGACGCGGAACTGCGACGCGCGGTCATCGACGCCCGATCCTGGGACGAACTGCTTGCGACGCTCGGCTTGGCACCGAGTAGCGGGGATGGGCGGATACGAGTCAAGGGTCACGCGATGCGACTAGGCCTCGGCCTCGCGCACTTGGAAACCCCGCCGCGAGTTTCCCAGGAGTTGCCGAAGTAAAACCGGACCTTCGGCATCTGCGCGATGCGGCCGCGTCCATCGCCGCGTCCTGGTTCTCGCTATGCGGGTTCAACGTGGCGGTTCCTTTGGAGCCTGCGGTCTATGACCTGCTGGTATCGATGCCGGAGGGAATCAAGCGAGTACAGGTCAAGACCACGACGTGCTTCAGCAAGGACGGCTGGACGGTGGTAGTCGGGCTACGGCCCTATTCGGTCGGCAACCGGGAGCGGCGGGTTCCCTACGATCCGGAATTGATCGACTGGTTTTTCATCATGGACGGCGACCTCACGATATATGTCATCCCGAGCCGGGTTATCGCCGGACGAGTCGCCATTCTGCTGCACACCTACACCAAGTACATGGTGGGAAATGCGGCCGGGCTTATGGCGCCGCGACCGGATGCCGCCTGACGGGTCGTGGTCTCGACGGCCGCGCGGCCCGCGACGGTTGTGTTGGCCTTCGGCAGGTGCCACGCCGGGGAACCGTGGGCACTCCAGCTCACCAGGACTCCCCCGGCCGGCAGGACACGTATCGGGTATGCGCAGACCTCGGCGATCCGGCCAGGGGTATTACTGGCCATACAGGTGCCGGTCAGCCGGCTGGTACTCAGGTAGACGATGAACGCGGAGAAATCCGAGAGGTCGGCCCGCGGGGTGAGAGAGTGCCAGGTCGCCGGATAGCGGAACGACAGGCCCATGGCGCTGAAACTCGCGGTGGGCTCGGCTCGCACCGTGACCGCAGCCGCCGGATGCGCGCTGGTGGTGCTGGTGGTGCTGGCGCAGCCGACGATCAGCGCGACCGGCACGGCCATCGCGGCGAGGGTCATCGTGAGCCGTCTGGGCCCCATCATGACGATCAGACGCATCCCCGGCCCGCCGCGGTTCCGGGTGGTCGACCGCAGCCGAAGCCGCCGCCCCCGGGGCACGGCGCGGCGGGCGGCTGGTGTTGACTGTGGGTATGCCTGTTGAAGGAGAATACGAGCCGAGCGCCCAGGCCTGGGTGCGTGACCAAGTCGAGCTCTACGAGGGTTCGGGCGGAACCGAGGGCACGACGCTGCGGGACACCGGGCTGCCCGTGGTGATCGTGACCAACCTCGGCGCCAGCAGCGGCAAGGTGCGCAAGACGCCGGTGATGCGGGTGGAGCACGACGGCCGGTACGCCATGGTGGCGTCCAAGGGCGGCGCGCCGGCGCACCCGGTGTGGTACTACAACGTCCGGGCGCACCCGCTGGTGGAACTCCAGGACGGCCCGGACAAGCGGGACATGGTCGCCCGCGAGGTCAGCGGGGAGGAGCGGGCGGCATGGTGGAAGCGGGCGGTCGCCGCGTACCCGCCCTACGCGGAGTACCAGGAACGGACCACCCGGGCGATCCCGGTGTTCGTGCTGGAGCCGGTAGCCTCCTAGCGCTCAGCGGACCGCCCCGCACGCCGACGGGCCCGCGGGGCGGTATCTGCTGTGGTCAGCCGTTGATCGTGCCGACGCCGGGCAGAATGGGCCCGACGCTCAGGTAGATGGGGCCGGCGTGCGAGCAGGCCTCCAGGTCGAAGGCGGCGTGCGTCGCGCTGAACTGGTTCGGCGGGTAGACGCGCAGCTCGAACGTGCTGAACACCGGGTGACACCCTGGCGCCGTGGTCACGGTGGCGTCACTGTACTGCAGTATCGTGTGGGCGGTCGCGCCCGGAGCGAGCACGACGGTGTGCGCGGCAACCCTGGTGCCCCAGCCCGCGGGGCTGCCGAGCCGGTGCCCGTTACGGTCGATGGCTGAGACCCCGGGGAAGCCGCGCATCGCGCACGCATGCCGACTCAGGTTGGTGAACTGGAGCGGGTAGTAGACGCTCCCCGCGGCGCCGTTTCCCTGGTCGATCGCGACCCAGACGCCGAGGTTGCCCGCCGAGCATGCAGGGACGGCGGCCGAGGAGGCGCGTACCGTATCGGAGGCGAGTACGGCGCCTGAGGAGTTGGCCGCGATGGCGGTGGTGGCGATCAGCCCGGCGACGGAGGCGGCGGCGATGACCGCGGCGATCCGGCGGGCGGCAGTGGAGAGGTATTTCATTTCCGGCCGTTCTTGTTGTGGCCTGGGGGCCGCTGTTTGCGGCGTCCTTCTGTCCGTTAAGACTGAGATGACCGGTCTGCGGTTGGAACCTGGTCAGGACGGCTCCTGGGGCACACTGGTGCGATGACAGGACGCGCGGAACTCACCCGCCGGGCCCAGGCTCACGGGGTGGCGGTCTCGTACCAGAACTGGCGCGGCCGTCTCGTCGAGGTGCCGGACGAGACCCTGGCCGCGGTCCTCGACTCGCTCGGTGACTTCGAGCCGCCGGCCGCGCCATCCGCTCGGCAGGCCGCGGGCGCCGCGAGCGCGGTTAAGGCGCCGTTCCCTGGCCGGCGGTCATGGGGCTTCACCGCGCAGCTGTACTCGGTGCGCTCGCGCGCCTCCTGGGGCCACGGCGACCTGCGCGATCTGGCCGACCTCGCCGCCTGGAGCGGCGGCGACCTGGGGGCGGACTTCGTCCTGGTCAACCCGCTGCACGCGGCCGAGCCGCGGCCGCCGGTCAGCGCGTCCCCCTACCTGCCGATGAGCCGGCGCCAGATCAGCCCGCTCTACCTGCGCGTCGAGGACATTCCCGAATACCACGGGCTGAGCGCCGGCGACCGGGCCCGGATCGAGGCCCTGGCCGCCCCGCTGCGCGCGGCGAGCGCCACCACGGCGCTGATCGACCGGGACGCGGTCTGGGCCGCCAAGCGCGCCGCACTGGAACTGATCGCCACGGTGCCGCTGACCGCGAGCCGCCGCGCCGAACTCGACGCGTTCCTCGCCCGTGACGGCCGGGTGCTCGACGACTGGGCGGCGTGGTGCGCCATCGCCGAGGTGCACGGACCGGACTGGCGGTCGTGGCCCGCGGCGCTGGCCGATCCTGGCTCGGCGGAGGTCACCGAGCTCAGGCGGGCGCTGGCCGGGCGGATCGGGTTCCACGCCTGGCTGCAGTGGCTGGCGGCGGAGCAGTTCGCGGCGGCCCAGCGGGCGGCCAGGCGGGCCGGCATGACCATCGGTGTCATCACCGACCTCGCGGTCGGCACGCATCCCGGCGGCGCGGACGCCTGGGCCCGGCAGGACGTCATCGTCCCCGGTATCAGCGTGGGCGCGCCGCCCGACGAGTTCAACCAGCTGGGCCAGAACTGGACGCTGCCGCCGTGGCATCCGGGGGCGCTCGCCGCGCAGGCGGGCCGGCCACTGGCCGAACTGATCGCGGCCTGCGTGCGCGACGCCGGCGGCCTGCGCGTGGACCATGTCATGGGCCTGGCCCGGCTGTGGTGGATACCGGCCGGGATGCCGCCGGACCTGGGCACCTACGTGCGATACGACCACGAGTTGATCGGCGGCGTGGTGGCCGCCGAGGCGGCCCGCGCACACGCGCTGGCGATCGGCGAGGACCTCGGCACGGTGGAGCCCTGGCTGCGGAAGTTCCTGGCCGAGCGCCGGCTGCTCGGCACGTCGATGCTGTGGTTCGAGCGCCGGGCGGATGGCACCCCGCGGCGGCCGGGCGGATGGCGCCGCGGCTGCCTGGCCACGGTCGGCACCCACGACATGCCCCCGGCGGCGGCATTCCTCACCGGCGAGCAGGTCACCATCCGGGCCAAGCTCGGCCTGCTGACCCGGCCGGAGGCCGAGGAACGGGCCGCGGCCCACGCGGAGATGGACGGGTGGCTGGCGATGCTGGCGCGCGAGGACCTGCTTCCCACGCAGGCTAGGACCCGTAATCCCTCGCCCGGGGAGTTCACGGTCGCGCTCTACGCCTACCTGACGCGGACACCCGCCGTGCTGGTCGGCGTCTCGCTGGCCGAGGCCGCGGGCGAGCGGCGACCGCAGAACATGCCGGGCACCGTGGACGAGTACCCCAACTGGCGGATCCCGCTGACCGGCGCCGACGGGCAGCCGGTCCTGCTCGACGACCTGCCCGCGCACGCCGGGGTGCGCGCGGTGACGCAAGCCGTGTCCTGCGGCCTGAACAGGTAAGGGCACAGCAACCGCGACCGGGGTGCCCCGCCTGGCGGGCGGGGCACCCCGGGTCGTCAACTAATTTTCAGCTATCTGCAGGCTCCGCTGAACTCCGGGTTGGGCAGTACGGCGCTGGTGAGCGTGCCGCCGAAGCGGGCCACGTCGGGCGTGCCGTACTCGGCGTCCTTGCCGAAGGTCTCGAACGTGTTCGGGACCACGTTGCCGAAGCTCCACAGGCACGAGGTCGACTGGGAGCCGAACACCGTGGGCGCCTTGAGCATCGACCAGAACGGGTAGAACTTCGAGCCGGCCGGCGGGGCGGTGCAGCCCGCGCCCGTCGCGACGTTGCACAGGATCTCCGAGGCGGCGACGTTGGTCTCGTACTGGATCTGCGGGTACGGCCGCCCGCTGGCCATGAACGGGCCGGCGTACTGGAACGCCGTCGGATGGTTCGCGGTGCCATCCGGCCAGGAGTTCGGCACGTAGTCCAGGCCGTCGAAGTCCAGGTCACCGTTCTGGAACTTGTTGTCGAGGCACTGATTCGCCCTCGAGGACTCGGTCACCGGAGAGCCGTTGAGGAAGGCCGTCCTTGTGCCCTGCGCGAAGCAGTTGCCGTCGGAGTACTCGCAGTTCGTGCCGTCGGTGAAGTTGTTGTTCGGGCAGGCCACCGGCCCGCTGGGTCCTTGTGTCGTGGGGTTCTGGCAGACGCCGGTGTTCGGGTTGCACGGACCCTCACCCACCGCGGTCGAGCCGTCCGACCCGCCCACGCAGGTGGCGAAGACGTTCGGGTCGCTATAGCTCTGGCCGCCGGGGAAGGACTGGCTGAACGGGTCGCTGTTCTTCAGCGAGCTGCAGACCTCGGAGTGGCCGATCTCCTGCTGCATGAGCACGCCGCCCTCGAGCGCGGCCCACGGCACCTGGTTCTGCTGCTGGGCCGTGCTGTACTCCGCGTGGAAGGTGAACGGGGTACCCGAGCAGTCGGCGATGTTGGTGTTCATGAAGCCGTTCGCCGCGCTGGCGACCATGAACCCGGTCTGATGGGTGGTCAAATCTTTAACGACGGTGGTGAACCCCGACGGCGGGTCCGAGATGGAGACCTCGAGCGTGTCACCCGGGTTCATCTTGAGCGTCAGGCCGTTCCCCAGGAAGGTGCTCGCGTTGGTCAGCTGCGGGCTCGGCGGCCCGGCGGGCGAGCCGTTGAGCTGCAGGTACGCGAAGTTGACCGGCTCGATGCAGTTGTTGTTGCAGGTGGCGAAGCCGAAGGTGCACTCGAGGCTGTCGATGTTGAGCGCCGCGCACCACTTGGTCGCGCTACAGCTCTGGGAGTCGATGAACGGGGTGAAGCCCGGCGCGTAGAACTGCAACTCCATGAACGCCGAGCCGGCGTCGTTCGGGTTGCTGATCACGCCGGAGTTGCTGTCGCTGTCCGGGGTGCACGAGTTCTGCGGGTAGGACTTCGGGTCGCACAGCGGGAGCCCGAACCAGGGCGCCACGGACAACTGCGCGTAGTCGGTGACGCTGGCGGTGGGGGTCGGGAGCCTGACCGGGTCCACCGGGAGCTTCTGCAGGTAGGTCATCGTGTTGCCCGAGCCAGGGGTGCTGGAGATGAACTTGACGCTGGGCTCGTCGTGGCCGATGTAATGACCGTTGTCCTCGAAGCGGGCGGACTTCCCGTTCTCGACGCTGCGCGGGTCCGCGCAGTTCATGCCGGCGACCTTGCGGACGGTGCCGTATTTCGGGCTCCAGCCGTTGCAGTCGAGTTCGTTCACCGAGTTGGGGGCGACGCTCGTCACCGCCGTCGTCTTGGTCGCGACGGTGGCCGCTCCGGCGCTGCCGGTCATGGTGATCTGGAAGATGACCGCGGCACCCATCGCGGGCACCAGCAGCAGCCGCCATCTGCGGCTTGCGCCCGGTGGTGACCCCCTGCCGAGCCTTGCCGATGATCGCCGTGATGACCAGGGTGTGCGCATGTGCGATCCTTCTCGCTCACGCGTGCCCGCGAGTACCAGGCCGTCCCCTGGCCCGCCGGTCACGCCGCCTGACTGCCTCGCCGTACGAGACGCTTTGCGACGGAATCTAACAATCACGGCATAATGGCGTCAGACATCTGCAGAACCGTTATCAATTCCTTAACCGAGAAATCATGACTTACCACGCTGTGTACGATCCGTCCGGGTAACAGCCGCTATGGCCCGGCGGACCGGTGGCGACGGCGGCGGATCCAGGTGCCGACGCCGATGGACCGGCCCGGACCGCTCCGGCAATCTCGCCGGGACGCCCGTGCCTGGACCGTCGCGAACGCCGTGCCTGGCGGCCTGCGCCGGCCGGCGCGAGAACGCCGCCGGATCAGGCGGTCACCGTCCATTCCCCCCAGCCATTTGCCGACGGTGACCGGTCCGCGGCACGAGCATATCGAATTTTCACGCCAGAACTCCAGGACAATGAATTACGCTCTCATCACGCCGGCAATGGCGAATCATATAATAGGGGCACGAATCAGGGCCGCCTTCCGATGCCGCCCGGACGCCGTCGGTCCCATCCACATCAGCGGCCCTGGCGTCCTGCCGGAAGACGGGTTCACCGGCTACAAGACGGTGTTCGGTTCCCCGACTCCCGGCGTGGCCCGGTGGGGTGACTACTCCGCCGCCGTCTTCGCGGACGGCGCCGTCTGGATGGGGAACGAGTTCATCCCGGGCACCCCGCGCACGGTGAACGCGAACTGGGGTACGTTCCTGTCGCGGCTCCCGGCCTAGGCCGTACGCTAGAAAACACGCGATAAACGGCGCCGGGGCGCCCCGCCAGCTGGCGGGGCGCCCCGGCCCTTGTCAGCGCCTACGTGAGCAGGCAGCGGGCGGAGAACTGCGGGTTGGGCAGTACCGCGCTGATGG
>Ga0137379_10007852_pt1 | contig 10115 bp, 10 predicted proteins | sample SagtaG_18_FD_104812 | JGI IMG/M metagenome (GOLD analysis project Ga0137379, IMG submission 104812) | Vadose zone soil microbial communities from Sagehorn Ranch, Mendocino, California, USA - Sage2_L_80_16 metaG | ecosystem: Environmental > Terrestrial > Soil > Vadose zone | place: USA... | reverse complement strand
GCTGCGGACATCGTCGTGGTGTACGGCACTCGGTGCACCAACGCGGTGCGCCGAATCGCGGAATCATCCGCCTGCGTGAACTTGCCGAGGGGCGTGTTGATGAGCAGCTGCACGTCCCCCGAGACGATCAGGTCGATCCCGTTCGGCCTGCCCTCGTGCACCTTCAACCCCCGCTCGGCGGGGACGCCCCGCGCGCGCAGGTACTTCGCGGTGCCTTCGGTGGCAACGATCCGGAACCCCATCTCGTGGAACCGCCGTACGATCGGCGCCACCGTCGGCTTGTCGGAATCATTCACCGTCACGCAGATCGTCCCCGACAGCGGCAAGCCGCCGTCGGCGGCGATCTGCGCCTTCGCGAACGCCATCCCGAAGCTGTCGGCGAAGCCCATCACTTCGCCGGTAGAGCGCATCTCCGGTCCCAGCAGTGTGTCCACCCCCGGCAGCTTGGTAAAGGGGAACACCGCTTCTTTCACGGCCACGCCTGGGACGGGAAGCTCATCGGGCAGGCCGAGTTCGTCCAGGGTCCGGCCTACCATGACCGCCGCCGCCAGCTTCGCCAGCGGCACGCCCGTCGCCTTGCTCACGAAGGGCACGGTGCGCGAGGCCCGGGGGTTCACCTCGAGCACGTAGACGACGCCGCCCAGGATCGCGTACTGGACGTTGAGCAGGCCCACGACTCCCAGCGCCTCGGCGAACGCCATCGTGTGGCGGCGCATCTCCTCGACCTGCCGGTCCCCGATGAGATAGGGGGGCAGCACGCACGCCGAATCGCCGGAGTGCACCCCCGCGTTCTCGATGTGCTGCATCACGCCGCCCACCACGCAACGCCGGCCGTCGGCGATCGCATCGACGTCCCCCTCGAAGGCGTCCTCCAGGAAGCGGTCGATCAGCACCGGGTGCTCCGGCGCCACGCGCGCCGCCCGCTCGAAGAAGTCGCGCAGCGACCCCTGATCGTACACGATCTCCATCGCCCGGCCGCCCAGCACGTAGGACGGCCGGATCAGCACCGGGTAGCCGATGCGCTCGGCCACCTTCACCGCTTCGTCCACCGAGCGGGCGGTCCCGTTCGCGGGCTGGGTCACCCCCAGGCGCCGCACCAGGCCTTCGAACCGCTCCCGGTCCTCGGCGATGTCGATCGCGTCCGGCGAGGTCCCCAGGATCGGCACGCCCTCCGCTTCGAGCGGCTTTGTGAGGCGCAGCGGTGTCTGCCCGCCGAGCTGCACGACGACCCCTGTGGGCCGCTCCCAGCGCACGATCTCGAGCACGTCCTCCAGGGTCAAGGGCTCGAAGTACAGCTTGTCCGAGATGTCGAAGTCCGTCGACACCGTCTCGGGGTTCGAGTTGATCATAATCGTCTTGTAGCCCAGCTCGCGGAACGCGAGGGCGCCGTGCACGCAAGCGTAGTCGAACTCCACGCCCTGCCCGATGCGGTTCGGGCCGCTCCCCAAGATCACGATCCCCTGCTCGCCGCAGGGCTCGGACTCGTTCTCGTCGTCGTACGACGAATAGAGGTAGGGCGTGGACGACGGGAACTCGCCGGCGCAGGTGTCTACGGTCTTGTACGCGGGGTGCACGCCGAGGCGCCAGCGCAGCGCCCGCACCTCGGCTTCGGGCACGTCGCGCAGTCCGGCCAGCTGGTGGTCGCTGAAGCCCATGCGCTTCATGCGCCGCAGCTCGGCCGCGTCCACGGTCCCCAACCCCGCGAACCGGTGCTCCGCGGCTATCAGCTCCTCGAGCTGATACAGGAACCAGGGGTCGATCCCCGTGGCCTCGGCCACGGCGTCGACGGCGAGACCCGCGGCGAGGGCGCGCTTGATCTGGAAGATCCGCTCCGGGGTCGGCGTATGCAGCGCCACGCGCAGATCGTCCACGGAATCGCCGGTGAGCCGATCGTCGACGAGCGTGGCCCCCACGACCCAGCCCGGGCGACCGGTCTCCAGGGCGCGGAGGCCCTTCTGAAACGCCTCTTTGAACGTCCGTCCGATCGCCATCGCCTCGCCCACGGACTTCATCTGCGTGGTGAGACGGAAGTCCGCCGTCGGAAACTTCTCGAATGCAAAGCGCGGCACCTTGACCACCACGTAATCGAGCACGGGCTCGAACGAGGCGGGGGTCGTCTTGGTGATGTCGTTGGGCAGCTCGTCGAGCGTGTACCCGACCGCGAGCTTGGTCCCGATGCGCGCGATCGGGAAGCCCGTCGCCTTGGAGGCGAGCGCCGAGCTGCGGGAGACGCGCGGGTTCATCTCGATCACCAGCATCTCGCCGTCGGCGGGATTCACCGCGAACTGGATGTTGCAGCCGCCGGCCTCGACGCCGATCTCGCGAATGATCGCGATCGCGGCGTCGCGCATGCGCTGGTATTCGCGATCGGTGAGGGTCATCGCTGGGGCCACGGTGATCGAGTCGCCGGTGTGGACGCCCATCGGGTCGAAGTTTTCGATGGAGCACACGATCACGACGTTGTCCCGGTGGTCGCGCATCACCTCGAGCTCGAATTCCTTCCACCCGAGCACGCTGCGCTCGATGAGCGTGGTGTGCACCGGCGACAAGGCGAGCGCCCGCTCGACCCCCTCCTCGAGCTCCGCGCGGTTGAAGGCCACGCCACCCCCGGTGCCGCCCAACGTGAACGAGGGCCGGATCACCGCCGGATAGCCGACCTCGGCCATCGCCTGCAGCGCATCGGGTGTCGAGCGCACCGTGCGACCCACCGGGATGGCGAGGCCGATCCGCTGCATCGCGGCCGCGAATTCGGCGCGGTCTTCCGCCATTTGAATCGCCCGCGCGTTCGCGCCGATCAGCTCGACGCCGAATTGCTCGAGGGTGCCGTCGCGGGCGAGCGCCATCGCCACGTTAAGCGCCGTCTGGCCGCCCATGGTCGGGAGGAGGGCGTCGGGGCGCTCCCGCTCGATCACGCGGCGTACCCACTCGGGGGTGACGGGCTCCAGGTAGGTGCGGTCCGCCAGCTCGGGGTCGGTCATGATCGTCGCCGGATTGGAATTGACGAGCACGACCGCATAGCCCTCTTCCTTCAGGGCCTTCACCGCCTGGGTGCCGGAGTAGTCGAATTCCGCCCCCTGCCCGATCACGATGGGACCGGAGCCGAGCAGCAGGATGCGGTGCAGGTCAGTCCGCTTGGGCATCGATCACGTCCCGCAGGGCGTCGTCCAGGGCGCGGCGGGGCGCCCACCCGGTCGCGGCGCGCAGCTTGGCGGCGTCTCCCACATGATAGGCTCTCGCGTCGGTGCGGACTTCGGCGGTGTCCTGCTCCCGCACTGGATGGATCCCGATCAACGTCTCCAGCTTGGCCTGCAGGGCCTCCAGGGTGATCGCCTGCCCCGACGCGATGTTGTAAACCTCTCCCGGCACCCCCGCGCGCAACAGCAGCAGGTAGGCGTCCACGACGTCGTCGACGTGCAGGAAATCCCGCACCGCACCGAGATCGCCCACGGTGATGGCGGGCGCGCCACGACGCTTGGCGTCGAGCAGCACACGAGCCCGCTTGGTCACCCAGAACTTGGTCGTTTGCCCGGCGCCGCAGTGCGGGAATGGGCGGGCGACGACCACGCGCAGGCCCGCTCCGCGCCAGGCGGTCATGCCGGCGAGCTCCGCGCCCAGCTTGGTGGCGGCGTAGGGCGTCACCGGCCCCACAGGGTCGGTTTCGCGGTGCTGGTGATTCACCAGGGGCATGTACACCTCTGCGCTCGAGCTGATCAAGAGCAGCGGGTCGCAGCGACCCACGCGCTTCGCGTCCGCGAGCCCGGAGGCGAGCTCCGCCGTGCCCACGGCGTTGACCAGCCAGGCCCGCGCGGGGTCGTGATTCGCTTCCTTCGCCGACGCCATGCCCGCCAGGTGCACCACCGCGTCGCATCCTTCGCACAGGAACGCGGCCACCGACTCACGGCTGGTCACGTCGAGTGGCACCCAGCGAGCCCCCGCCGCCCCGACCGGCGTCTCTGGAGCGGGCCCGGGTCCGCTGCCGGCGTGCACGTCGTACCCTTCGTCCACGAGGCGCTGCACCACGCGCCGCCCGACGAAGCCGTTGGCCCCGGTGACGAGCACCCTCACGACACGCGCTCCAGGTCCGCGTCGACCATCATACGCACGAGAGCGGCGAAGTCCACGCGCGGCGTCCACCCGAGCTCCCGTCGCGCCTTCCCCGCGTCGGCCTGCAGCACGTCCACTTCCGCCGGTCGCACCAACGTCGGATCCACCTTGACGTGCTTGCGCCAGTCAAGCCCTACGTGCTGGAACGCGATCTCGCACAACTCGCGGACGGTGTGCGTCACGCCGGTGCCGACGACGTAATCGGCCGGCTTCGGCCGCTGCAGCATCCGCCACATCGCGTCGACGTAATCGCCCGCGAAGCCCCAGTCGCGGCTCGCCTCGAGGTTGCCGAGTCGCAGCTCGCCGGCCCGGCGCTTCACGATCCGCGCGACGCCGTGGGTCACCTTGCGGGTGACGAACTCGAGCCCGCGCCGCGGCGACTCGTGGTTGAAGAGAATGCCGCTCACCGCGTACAGGCCGTAAGACTCGCGATAGTTCACGGTGATCCAGTGCCCGTACACCTTGGCCACGCCGTACGGGGAGCGGGGATAGAAAGGCGTCGTCTCGCGCTGCGGCGCCTCGACCGCCTTGCCGAACATCTCCGAGGAGCTCGCTTGATAGAAGCGCGCGCCGGGGCAGGCCAGACGCACCGCCTCGAGCAGCCGCGTGACACCGAGGGCGGTGAATTCCCCGGTGAGGACCGGCTGGCTCCAGGAAGTCGGCACGAAGCTCTGCGCCGCGAGGTTGTAGACCTCGTCGGGCTGCCCGTCCCGCACCACCGTGGTAAGCGAGTGTTGATCCAGCAGGTCGGCGGGCACGACGTGCAGCCGGTCGAGCAGATGGCCGATGCGCTCGTAGGAGTCGTGCGACGTGCGCCGCACGACGCCGATGACCTCGTAGCCCTTGTCCAAGAGCAGCTCGGCGAGGTAGGACCCGTCCTGCCCGGTGACGCCCGTGATGAGCGCCGTGCGGCGGGGTTGCTCGCGGCTGGGCCCCCCTTTAGGTTTGGCGCTGCGTGCGCGCGTCCTGGCGCGCGACCGTTTCGCACTCATTCTCGGTTGGATCGGTCCTCATGGCTCGAGTGTGCGACATTTGTGGCAAAGGCCCCATTACCGGGCACAACGTCAGCCACGCGAACAACAAGACCAACCGGCGCTGGTATCCCAACCTGCAGCGAGTGCGCGCCCAGGTGGACGGGGTGACGCGGAGGCTGCGCGTGTGCACGCAATGCCTCAAGTCCAACCGCGTCGCCAAGGCCTCGTAAATGAAGAAGGGGGACCCGCCAGGGTCCCCCCTCCGGTGGCGCACCCCGCCGCTCCCTCACTCCGCCAGCAGCTCGATCCGGGCCAGCTCGGCGCCGTCTCCGGCCCGGTGCCCGAGTTTGATGATCCGCGTGTACCCCCCCGGCCGCGCCGCGAAGCGCGGCCCCACGTCCTTGAACAACCGTTGCGCGACGTCGCGGTCCTTGAGCCGCGCCTCCGCGAGGCGGCGCGCGTGCAGGTCGCCCCGGCGCGCCAGCGTGATCAGCCGCTCGGCGTAGGGTCGCAGCTCCTTCGCCTTCGCCTCGGTCGTCACGATGCGATCGTGCTTGAAGAGGCTGGTGGCGAGGTTCGCGAGCAGCGCCTTGCGGTGACTCGCGGTTCGCGACAGCTGCCGGCTCTTGGCGCGGTGGCGCACTAGGGCTCCTCGTCGCCTTCGGTCGGCTGCGCCTGGGGGGCCGTGCCGGGATCCACGACCCGGACCTCGCCCTCCACGTCCTCGAGCCGCATCCCGAAGTTGAGCCCCTCGCGCCGCAGCAGCTCCGCGATCTCGCCCAACGCCTTCTCCCCCACGTTCTTCACCTTCAGCAAGTCTTCCTCGCGGTACTGCACCAGGTCGGCCAGCGTGCGGATGTTGGAGTTCTTGAGCGAGTTCACCGACCGCACGGAGAGCCCCACGTCGTCGATGCTGCGGCCGAGCACGTCCTTGAGGTGGCTGGCGGCCGTCCCGCCGTTGCCGGCCGGCTGCGCCGCGACCATGGGGACCTTGCCGAAGTCCACGAAGAAGCGGAAGTGCTCCTGGGCCAACGCGGCCGCGTAGGCGACCGCGTCCTCCGGCGAAATCGTGCCGTTGGTTTCGACGGTGAGGGTCAGCCGGTCGTAGTCGGTACGCTGTCCGACGCGGGTCTCCGCCACGGTGAAGTTCGCGCGCCGCACCGGATTGTAGATCGAGTCGACGCGGACGACGTCCACCGGCATGGTGCGGTCGAGCGGGTGCTGCTCGGCCTCCACGTACCCGCGGCCCTTGTTCACGTACAGCTCGCCCGCGACGTCGCGGTCGTCTTGCAGCGTGAACAGCAGGAGGTCGGGATTGACGATAGTCACCGCCCCGTGCGCCTCGATGTCCCGAGCGTGCACCGGCCCCGCCGCATCGCGCTTGATGTGGAGCACCGCCTCGTCGGCGTCGGGCGCCAGCACCAGCGTGAGCTGCTTGAGGCGCTGGATGATCTGGTGGACGTCCTCGACGACGCCGGCGATGGTCTGGTGCTCATGGACCACACCGTCCAGGCGGAACGCCCAGACGGCCGCCCCGCGCAGCGAGGACAAGAGCATCCGGCGCAGCGAATTGCCCAGCGTATAGCCGTAGCCCCGCTCCAGGGGTTGGAGCCGAAACTCGGCCGCATTCGGGTTGTCCTCCCGCTTGGTCATTTCGACCAGGTGGGGATGGACCAGCCCCGTCAAATCCAGAGTCGTCATCACTTGGAATAGAGCTCGACGATTAGCTGTTCTTGCGCCGCGATCGGAATCGCGGCGCGGCTCGGCCGCTCGGTCACGCGACCGAGCGCCTTCTCCGTATCCACTTGAATCCACGACACCGGCTGGGTCCGCCCGAACTGCTCGAGGGCGGCCCGCACCAGCGTCAACTCGCGGCTCGCGTCCGCCACCTTGATCTCCTCGCCGGTGCGGACCCGATACGACGGAATATCCACGGTGCGCCCGTTCACCGAGATGTGGCGATGGCGCACGAGCTGGCGCGCCTGCTTGCGGGACACCGCGAAACCCATGCGGTACACCAGATTGTCGAGCCGGCTCTCGAGCGCCACGAGCAACGCTTCCCCGGTGACGCCGGGCTCCTTGAGCACGCGATCGAAGATGTTGCGGAACTGGCGCTCCGACAGCCCGTAGATGCGCTTCACCTTCTGCTTTTCACGCAACTGCTTCGCGTACTCGGACGCCTTGCGCCGCCGCCCAGTGGACTGGCCGTGCTGGCCGGGCGCGTAGGCCCGCCGCTCGACCGCGCACTTCTCCGTCAGGCAGCGCGTGCCTTTGAGGAACAGCTTCGTCCCCTCGCGACGGCACAGCCTGCAAACCGGACCCGTGTAGCGCGCCATCGCTTACACCCGTCGTTTCTTGGGCGGCCGGCACCCGTTGTGCGGGATCGGCGTGACGTCGCGGATCGACCGGATCTGCAGGCCGGCCGTCGCCAGGGCTTGAATGGCCGACTCGCGGCCCGAGCCCGGCCCCTGCACGCGCACGTGCACGCGGCGGACCCCGAGGTTCAACGCTTCGCGTGCCGCCTGCTCGGCGGCCACGGTGGCGGCGAAGGGCGTCGATTTCTTCGAGCCCTGAAAGCCGGCCTTGCCCGCGGACCCCCAGGTGATGGCGTTCCCCTGCAGGTCGGTGATCGTGATCAGCGTGTTGTTGAATGTGGCCGTGATGTGGGCGATGCCCTCCGCCTCCACGACCTTCTTGGCGCGCTTGGCGCCCGCCGGCTTCGCTTGGGCCATTTACTTTTTGAGCAAGGGCTTCTTCTTCCCCGCAATCGCGCGGCGCGGCCCCTTCTTCGTGCGCGCGTTGGTGTGGGTGCGCTGGCCGCGGACCGGCAGGTTCTTGCGATGGCGCGACCCCCGGTACGTGCCGATGTCCATCAATCGCTTGATGTTCATCGCAACTTCGGTGCGCAGCGCGCCCTCGACCTTGTAATCCCGCTCGATCACCTGCCGCAACCGCGCGACCTCGGCGTCGCGCAGATCGCGCACGCGCGCGTCCACATTGACCCCCGTCTCCGCGAGAATCTTGCGCGCGTTGCTCGGGCCGATGCCGAAGATGTACGGAAGAGCGTACAGGATTTTTTTCTCGCGCGGCAGGTCCACGCCCGCAATGCGTGCCATCCCCTACCCCTGCCGCTGCCGGTGCTTGGGGTTCCGCTTGCAAATCACGCGGAGCACGCCCCGGCGCTTGATGACCTTGCAGTGCTCACAAATCGGCTTGACGCTGGAGCGAACCTTCAATGAACGATCCCCGAAAAGGAGCGATTCCAACCTAGTCGGCAAGTATAGACGGGCTCGTAAGTGCACGCAAGGGGCGCGATTACGGGGCGGCCCGCAGCTCGGTCAGCTCCCAATGATCGCCCACCGCCCGAAACCGGCAGAAGAGCGTTTCCCGCCGCACGTCCTTCGTGCCCCGCACTGCATACTCCCGCTCCAACTCGACGAAGCCGGTCCCCGGTGCCACCTCACGCGCGCTGCGCACCGCCACCGCCCGCTCGGTCGCCGTCCCCAGGTAGCGCCGCAGCAGCTCCACCGCCTGTGCGCGCCCCAGCGGGGCCGATGCGTTGGCGCCGGGAATCTGCAGCACCACGGCGGCGCTTTGCCCGACGAGCGCTTGCGGATCGTGCGCGAGCCAAGCCGCTTGCGCGCTGCGCGCCGCGGCGGCGAGCCCCCCTTCCCCCCCTTGCCCCTGGGCCGGGAGCGCTGGCATGAGGAGGAAGCACGCGACCAGCCGGGCCGTCACACCACCTCGAGCAGCCGCCGAAACGCGGCCGCGGGATCCGGCGCCGCGGTGATCGACCGCCCCACAACCAGATGGGTCGCGCCGCGCCGCACCGCTTCCTCGGGCGTCACCGTGCGCACCTGATCCCCGGCCGGCTCGCCCGCGAGCCTGATGCCGGGCACGACGAGCCAGGGATCGGGCCCGAGTGCTTCCCGCAGGATCCCGAGCTCCGCCCCCGCGGCGACGACCCCCCGCAGGCCCGCCGCCCACGCCATCCGCGCCAGGCGTTCGGCCTCGAACCCGACGTCGGGCACCCCGCGACCCAACACCTGCTCCAGGTCGCCGGCGTCGTGCGAGGTGTGGACCGTGACGCCCACGAGCGGCAGGTCAGCGGCGGCGGCCGCCGCGGCTTCGAGCATCCTGCGCCCGCCCAGGCAGTGGACGGTGGCGAGCGACACGCCGAGCTCACGCGCCGCGGTCACCGCGCCGCCGACCGTGCTGGGAATGTCGTGCCACTTGAGATCGAGAAACACGCGCACCCCGCGGGCCACGAACTCGCGCACCAGCGCCGGGCCCTCGCGCACGAACAGTACGGGACCGAGCTTCGCCCAGCCGAGCCCGGGCAGGCGATCGGCAAGGCCGAGCGCCTCGCGGGCGCTCGCCACGTCGAACGCCACCACGAGCTCAGCCACGCGACAGCTCACGCGCGATCCGCTCCGGCACGCGCGGATCCGCGAGGGCGGCCGTGCCCACGGCCACCAACACCGCCCCCGCCGCGAGGTACTCGCGGGCATCGCGCGCCGTGCGGATGCCACCGACCCCGATCACCGGCAGGCCGACACGCTGGCTGATGCGGCGGGTCGCCAGCACCCCCACGGGCAGCAGCGCGGGACCGCTCACGCCGCCGTCCCCGTTGCCCAGCCGGTGGTCGAGCATCCCGGGGATCGTGTTGACCACGCTCACGGCGTCCGCTCCCTCGTCTCGCGCGACTTGCGCCATCGCCGCCACGTCCGGGAGGACGGGCGACAGCTTCACGACCAGCGGCCGCGAGGTCGCCGCGCGGCAGCGGCGCACCAGATCCGCCAGACTGCGCGGCTCGGCGCCGAACTCCAGGCCCCCCCCCTCGGTGCTCGTGTTGGGGCAGGAGGCGTTGATCTCGAAGGCAGTGACGGCGGGTGCTCCGTCCAGTCCCTCGATGACCGTGACGTAGTCCTCGACCCGGGTGCCCGCGACGTTGACGATGAGGCGCGTACGGGTCAAACGGCTTGCGGCCCAGGGCAGGTGGTCGCGGGCCACGGTGGCGAGGCCGGGGTTCGCGAG
>Ga0137379_10007851_pt1 | contig 10116 bp, 10 predicted proteins | sample SagtaG_18_FD_104812 | JGI IMG/M metagenome (GOLD analysis project Ga0137379, IMG submission 104812) | Vadose zone soil microbial communities from Sagehorn Ranch, Mendocino, California, USA - Sage2_L_80_16 metaG | ecosystem: Environmental > Terrestrial > Soil > Vadose zone | place: USA... | reverse complement strand
GGTTCAGGCGGTTGGACGGCACCGTCTCGTAGTAGTTCGTGTAGTCGTCGTGCGTCGAGCCGTTCAACGACCCGCCCGCCCGCTCGATCAGCTGGAAGTGCTCGGCCTTCTTCACGTGGGCCGAGCCCTGGAACATCAGGTGCTCGAACAGGTGAGCGAACCCGCCGCGTCCCGGCCGCTCGTTGCGCGACCCGACGCGGTACCACAGGTCCACGGTCACGATGGGCGTCGAATGGTCCTCGGAATACACGACCCGCAGGCCGTTCGGCAGCGCGAAGCTCTCGTAGCTGATTCGTCCCGCCTGGGCGGCGAGGTGGGCCGGGGCGAGGGCGACGAGCCCCGCGGCCAGGAGGAGGGAGGGACGCACGTGAAGGCTACGCATGGCGCGGTCGCTCCGTTTAGGGCTGGCTGGGCACGACCCGCCCGATGCGGGCGAGCTGGAAGCTGAACGCCCGGTCCGCGGTTTCGCCTTTCACTACCCGCCGGGGCGCGGCGCGGGTCACGTACACCACGAAGTCTTCGTTCTTGATCGGCAGCACCTCGAATCGCCCCGCCGGCACCTGCACCGCGATCGGCTGCCCGGCGACCAGGCTCACGGTGACGACGGTGTCCTCGAACTCCCTGTAGACCGGGACGGTGAGGGAATCGCCCGGCGCGAGGTTCGTCACCGCCGCTGCGTACAGCACGTAGCTCGACCACACGGCGCCCGCAGGCAGGGGCTTCGACACGGGGATGATCTGCACGTCGCCGTTCCGCCTCCCGACCCTGCGCCGTCCCTCGACGTCCCCGCGTTTCACGTCGAGGTCGTGCTCCACCATCACCGTGTCGCTCCCGGGCGCGAACAGATCGATGTGATGGAACGAGGCGACGGGCGCGCCCGTGAGGCGGTTCAGCACTACGCGGAGCCGCTCCTCCTCGGCGGGGCGAAACTCCGAGCGGGCCGTGAACACGATGTCCTGGCCCATCTCCACCGAGCGGATCTCGTATTGCCACACGGCGAAGCCGCGGGGCTCGCCGCGCAGCAGGAACACGAACGAATCCCGCGTCGCCGGGATGGCGGCGACGTCGAACTGGAGCTGCTGCGCCGGTGAGGACTGGGCGGCCGCGCCCGCGGCGCCCGCGGCCGCCGCGACGCTACCGAGTAGGGAACAGAGCCAACGCATTGGTCTCGAGGATGGCCTTTCGCTGCGAGGCGTCGAGCGGGAGCGCGAGAAACTGGTCGATGTTCCGCTTCATGTCCTTCACCCCGGGACTCGGCCAGTCGGTGCCCCACAGCACCCGGTCGGCGATCTCCGGGAGGCGCGGAAAGTACTCCAACAACCTGGCGGGGGGAATCCCGGAGACGTCGAGCCTCACCTGCAGGTGCCGTCGCAGAATGAAGAATGCCTCCGCCATGAACAGCGGGCGCCCCCCATGCGCCATCACGAGCTGCAGGTCCGGGAAGTCGATGGCGACGTCGTCCAGTTCCATCGGATTGCCGTATTTGGATCGCGCGCCGGGAAATACGCTGGTCCCGGTGTGCACCATCACCGGCAGCCCGCGCTGCTCCGCGCGCCGGTAGATCGCGCCCAGCGCGTCGAGGCCGTCGGTGTAGGCGTTGGCGGGGAACCCCTGGTGCGGAGGATGGATCTTGCACAGCCGCAGGCCCAGGTCGATCAGCCGGTCAACGTCCCCCGCCGGGTCGCTGGTATGACGGGGATGCACGCCGCCGTAGGGCAGCAGCCGCTCGGGGTTCGCCCGCGCATAGCGCGCCGCGAAGTCGTTCGTCGTTACGGTGAAGCCCATCACATCGGGCGCCGGATAATTCACGAGCCCGACCCGCCACACCCCCGCCCGGTCCATGATCTCGAGCAGGGCCCGGGGGTCGTCCATGACGGCGGTGAGGAGCTCCCACTGCTGCTCCTTGTCACGTCGCATCGCCGCGGCCACCTGCGGCTTCAGGTCGCGCCAGGGTTGGATGTGAATGTGGACGTCGGTGATGCGGGTCAGTCGCTCCAGGAGTAGAACCCCTTTCCCGCCTTCTTTCCCAGCTCGCCCTTCGAGACCTTGTCGCGCAGGATCCGCGGCGGCTCGAATTGCGGCTCCGCGAGCGTACGGTGCAGGTACTCCGCGATCGCGAGCCGCACGTCGAGCCCCACGAGGTCCGTCAGCTTGAGGGGTCCCATCGGGTGGTTGTAGCCCAGCTCCATCGCCTTGTCGATGTCCTCCGCCGTGGCCACTCCCCGCTCCAGCATGCGCATCGCCTCGAGGCCGAGCGCGACGCCGAGGCGGCTCGAGGCGAAGCCGGGGGAGTCCTTGACGAGGATCGGCTCCTTGCCGAGCTGGCGGGCGAACGCGACGGCCCGACCGATGACCCCGGGGTCCGAGCGCTCGTGCGTCACGACCTCGACGAGCCTCATGGCATGCACGGGGTTGAAGAAATGCAGCCCCAGCACCCGCGCCGGATCGCGCACCGCCTGCGCAATCACCGCGATCGAGAGCGACGACGTGTTCGTCGCGAGCAGCGCGTCGTGGGGAGCGGCGTCCTGCAGGTCCGCGAACAGGCGGCGTTTCATGGCGAGGTCCTCGACCACGGCCTCGATCACGACCTCGGCGCCCGTGACAGCGGCGCCGAGCCGGGCGTCGGCCCGCAGGCGTTGCACCACCGCCGCGCCGTCGGCCTCCGTCAGCTTGCCGCGCTTCACCCCACCCGCCACGAGCTCCCGGATCCGCTCCATGGCGCGCGCCAGCGCGTCGGCGCGGCTGTCCGTGAGCGCCACGCGACAGCCCCCGAGCGCCGCGGCGTACGCGATGCCGTGGCCCATCGTGCCGGCGCCGACCACGGCGACGCGGGCGACCCTCACGCCGCCGCCTCGATCGCGCGGCGGCCCACGTCGGGGACGTTGGTGCAGATCCCGTCCACGGCGAGCCCGATGAGGTGCCGCATGTCCTCGGGCTGGTCCACGGTCCATGCGACGATGCGGTGCCCGGCGGCGTGCATCGCCTCGACGAGCGCCCGGTCGACCATGGTCCGCTCCTGCCACAGGGTGGTGGCGCCCGCGTCCTCCAGCGCCGCGAGCGGCCGCACCGGATACGCGGAGCTGAGCACGCCACGGGGCAGGGAGGGCCGCGCCTGGCCCAGGCGCCGCACGATGCGGTGGTCGAAGCTGTGCACCGCGTAGCCGGCCGGGTTCGGCCCCCGGTCCAGGACCTCGAGCAGCCGCCCGTCGAACTGGGGGGCCAGGGACTTCACCTCCACGAAGACCTGGAGCGTGCGCCCCGCGGCGTCGAGCGCCTGAGCCAGGGTCGGAATCGGCTCGCCGTTCGCAAGGCGGAATCCCTGGAGCTGTCGGGCGCTGAGGTGGGGGATGTGGTGCGTCCCGCCGATCGTCTCGTCGTGGTGGACGACCGGAGTGCCGTCGGCGGTGGCGTGCACGTCCAGCTCGACGCCGTCGGCGCCCAGGCGGGCCGCGGCGCGGAACGCGGCGAGCGAATTCTCGACTTCGTAGCCCGACGCGCCGCGGTGGGCGATGACGAGCGCGCGGCTCACTGCTTGAGGAGGCTGTCCGCCTTCTTCGCCTCGATCCAGTCCGGCTCCCGCTCGATGTCCTTCACGACCTCGTAGTCCCCGGCCTGGGGGAGCACGGTCTTGAGGTACGCCGCGTAGCGCTCCTTCGAGTCGATGGGCTCGCCGTCCACCGTGTACATCTGATGCGCGTACACTCCGATCTTGCGGTTGAACTTGAGCTCGGGGACCTTGAGCCACCGCTCGCGCTCCGGAATGAACATGTTGAGACGCTCGACGAGCTTGACGACCTCCTGGCGATACAGCTCGCGCGCGTACTCGTTCAGCTTCGCCTTGTCCGGCTCCTGCGCGTTCTCCCGCTCGTCGTAGCGCCCCTTCAGTCCCCACACGTAGGCCCAGTGCGCCGAGGAGGAATTATCGTTCCCGAACAGGTCGAACGCGGTCGGGACCCACTTGTAGAAGAACCTCTGGATCGTCTCGGCCGGCATCTTGCCGGCCTTCACGATGCGCAGCAACCCGTTGTTCCCGGTGCCCAAATGGAAGGATTCCTCCTTGAGCATCGGCCCCATGGAGCGTGACAGGGGATCGAACGCGGACACCGACAGCATCTTCAGCTGGAACTTCCCATCGCGGTCGATGAACTGCGTGTAGGTGAAGAAGTCGAGCCAGGTGGCGACGATCTCGTTGAAGGAGCCGAGCAGCCGCTCGCCGTCGTCGGCCCGGCGCTCGAGCAGCTTCGCGGCCTCGCGCTTCCCCTCGTCGCCGAAATGCGCGCACAGGAGGTAGGACATCTGCCACCCGTGCCGCATCTCCTCCGTCATCACCCGCATGAGGGCGAGCAGGTCGTAGTCCGTGGGCGCATGACCCAGCAGGTTCCGCTGCTGCTCCACGGAGGCGAACTCGGTGTCGCCCTGGTAGACGATCAGGTTGAGCAGCGCGTCGCGGATGCGCTGATCCGGGATGTGCATCACGCTGGGCCACTTGCGCTGACCGCGGTAGTGACCGAACTCGATGTGCGGCACCTCCGGATCCCCGAACTTGGCATCGAACTGGAAGTTGCGGAGCTCACCCTGAGGCAAGCCGATCGAGTCCTGCCAGTAGCGGAAGTAGTCGATCCAGTCGTCGAAGTTGCTCAGCTTGCGGACCATCAGTGGCTCCTCTGGGCACGGGATGCCCCGATGCGCCGCTGCGCCTCGGGGGTCGCGAACAGCTCCATCTGCTGCGCCAGCTCGAGCTCGAGCATCGAGGCGAGCGTGCTCTGCTCGCTGACATACAGCGCTTCCTTGGCGCGCCGCACGGCGAGCGGGGGCTGGCTCGCCCACAACCGCGCCAGCGCCCGCGCCTCGGCCTGCAGCCGCTCGTGCGGCACCACGCGGTCGAACAGCCCCAGCGCCAGCGCCTCGGCGGCGGGCACCATGCGGGCGCTCCACACGAGCTCCAGCGCCGTGGACGGACCCACGAGCCGGGGGAGGAAGAAGCTCCCGCCCCAGTCGGGCACGAGCCCGAGCTTGTGGAAGACCTGTCCGATGGACGCCTGATCCGAGGCGATGCGGTAGTCGCACGCGAGCGCCAGGTTCGCCCCGCCACCCGCCGCGGGTCCGTTCACCGCGGCGAGCACCGGCTGCGGCGCCGCGCGGATCAGGACCGGCACCTCTCGGCCGGCGCCGACGAGCTCCGCCGCCCCGTCGGCGAGCGTTCCGAGGTCCGCGCCCGCGCAGAACCCCCGGCCCGCGCCGGTGAGGAGGATCACGCGCACCTGGTCGCTCCCGGACAACATCCGCAGCGCGTCGATCAGGTCGCGGCACATCTCGCGGTCGAACGCGTTCAGCTTCTCGGGACGGCTCAGGGTCAGCGTGCCGATCCCCTCCGAGATGTCGACCAGCACCCGGTCGTACGCGGCCATCACACCCGCTCCACCACCATGGCGATCCCCTGGCCCACGCCGATGCACATCGTGCATAAGCCGTAACGGGACTTCGTACGGTGCAAGGCGTGCACGAGGGTCGTCAGAATCCGCGCGCCCGTGGCGCCGAGCGGATGACCCAGCGCGATCGCCCCGCCGTAGACGTTCACCTTCGCGGGGTCGAGCCTGAGCTCGCGAATGCAGGCGATCGCCTGCGCGGCGAATGCCTCGTTCAGCTCGACGAGGTCGATTTGATCGATCGTCAGTCCGGCCCGCTTGAGGACCTTTTGCGTCGCAGGAATCGGCCCCAGGCCCATGCAGCTCGGATCCACGCCAGCAACGGCGGTCGCTACGATGCGCGCCACAGGTTTCCGTCCGACCGTCCCACTGTCCGACGGTCCGACCACGAGTAGCGCCGCCGCCCCGTCGTTGATGCCGCTGGAGCTCGCGGCCGTCACCGTGCCGCCCTGCTGGAACGCGGGCTTGAGCTTCGCGACCGACTCGAGCGTCGTTCCGGGCCGCGGATACTCGTCCTTCGCGAAGCTCGAGCCGTCCGCGAGGGGCACGGGAACGAGCTCGTCGGTGAACACGCAGTCCGAGAGCGCTCGCTCGGCGCGCCGCTGGCTCTCTACCGCGAACGCGTCCTGCTCGGCCCTGCCGATCTTGTAACGCTCCGCCACGACCTCGGCCGTCTCGCCGAGCGAGATCGTCCACTCCGTTCTGAGGCGCGGGTTCGCGAACCGCCAGCCGACCGTCGTGTCCGCCACCTCGGGCGGCCTGCGGCTCCAGGATTCGCCCGGCTTGAGCATCACGTAGGGAGCGCGGCTCATGTTCTCGACGCCCCCGGCGATGAACACCTCCCCCTCGCCAGCCTTGATCGCCTGGGCCGCGCTCGCCGCCGCTTGTAGCCCGGAGCCGCACAGCCGGTTCACGGTCTGCCCCGGCACCTCTACGGGGAGGCCGGCGAGGAGCAGCGCCATCCGGGCGACGTTGCGGTTGTCCTCACCCGCCTGGTTGGTGCAGCCGAGGATCACGTCGTCGATCGCGCGGGGATCGATTCCCGTGCGCTCGACCACCGCCTTGATCGGGACGGCGGCGAGATCGTCGGCGCGCACCCGCGCCAGCGCCCCGCCGTGCTTCCCGACGGGCGTTCGCAACGCTGCACAGATGTATGCCTCGCGATCGACCATAGCGCCCTCTACGGCCCTCTACCGCCCTCTACCGCCCTCACAGCCCAACCCAGACCGTCTTGATCTCCGTGTAGCTCTCGAGCGCTGCTTTCCCGAGGTCCCGCCCGAACCCCGAGAACTTGTAGCCGCCGAACGGCGCCGCGGCGTCGTAGAAGTTGTAGCTGTTCACCCACACGGTCCCGGCCTTGATGGCGCGCGCGACGCGGTGCGCCTTCTGGACATCCCTGGTCCACACCCCGGCGGCGAGGCCGTACAGGGTGCGGTTCGCGAGCCCGATCCCCTCCGCCTCGTCGTCGAAGGACAGCACCGCCAGCACGGGCCCGAAGATCTCCTCCTCCACGATCGTCATCCCGGGCCGCGCTCCGTCGAACACGGTCGCCTCGACGAAGTACCCCTTGCCGTTCACCTGGGCCGCGTTGCCCCCCGCCACGAGCGCCGCCCCTTCCTTCTTTCCGGCCGCGATGTAGGAGAGGACCTTCTGCTGCTGGCGCTGCGAGACGAGCGCGCCGAGACGCGTGTTCTTGTCGAAGGGGTCGCCGGGAGTGAGCTTCTTGGCCCGCTCCGCGAGCTGCTCCACCACCTGGTCGTGGACGGCTTTCTCGACCAGGAGCCGCGACCCGGCCGCGCACACCTCGCCCTTCCCATAGAAGATCCCGGTCTGGGCGCCGCGCACGGCGGCCGCGACGTCCGCGTCGGCGAAGATGATGTTCGGGCTCTTGCCGCCGAGCTCGAGCGTCACGCGCTTCACGGTCCCCGCCGCCTCGCGCATGATCCACTGGCCCACTTCGGTCGAGCCGGTGAAGGCGATCTTGTCCACCTGCGGATGTCGCACCAACGCCGCCCCTGCCGCCGTGCCCATGCCGGGCACGACGTTGAGCGCGCCCGGCGGCAGGCCCGCCTCGACGACGAGGTCGCCGAGCAGCAGGGCCGTGAGTGGGGTCTCGTGCGCCGGCTTCAAGACCACCGTGCACCCGGCGGCCAGCGCCGGCGCGACCTTCCAGGAGGCGAGGTTGAGCGGGAAGTTCCACGGCACGATCGCCCCCACCACGCCGACCGGCTCGCGCAGGGTGTAGGCGAAGAACGGCCCGTCCACCGGCAGCGTGTCGCCCGTCAGCTTGTCCGCCCACCCGGCGTAATAGCGGTAGGTCTGCACCGCCATGGCAATGTCGATCTTCGACTCGAACAGCGGCTTCCCGTTGTTGCGGGTCTCGAGCTCGGCGAAATCCTTGGCGCGCTGCTCCAGCAGGTCGGCCAGCCGGAACAGCAGGGCGCCGCGCTTGCGCGGAGACAGCCCCTGCCAGTCCTTGGAGTCGAAGCACGTGCGCGCGGCCTGCACCGCTCGGTCGATGTCCGCCGCGTCCCCCTCGGCCACCTCGGCGAGGCACTCCTCCGTCGCCGGATTGATCACGCCGTAGCGCTTGCCGCTCGCGGCCGGGTGCCACGCGTTCCCGATGAAGAGGTCCGTCTTCACCGGCTCACCGGCCCTGGAACTCCGCGACCCGCTTCTCGACGTACGCCGCGATGCCTTCCTTCGCGTCGTCGCTCTGGAACAGCTGCTGCTGCAGCTCGCGCTCGAGCGTCAGCCCGCTCTCGAACGGCACCTCGGCCCCGGACTGCACGGCGCGCTTGATCAGGCCCACCGCCTTGGAAGCCTTGTTGGGCGGACAGAACTGCTTCGCGTAAAGGACCACCTGCTCCCAGAACCCCTCGGCGGGGAAGACTTCGTGCACGAGGCCGATCTCCTTCGCCCGGTCGAACGAGAACGTCTCGCCCTTGACCATCATCTCGATCGCGCGGGGCTTGCCCACGATGCGGGCCAGTCGCTGCGTGCCGCCCGTACCGGGTAGCACCCCCAGGTTCACCTCGGGAAGGCCGATCTTGTTCTGACTCTCCTTGGCGAGCCGCAAATCGCACGCCATGCCGATCTCGAGCCCACCCCCCACGGTGTGGCCGTTCAGCGCCGCGATCGTGAGCTTGGGCGTCTGCTCGAGGCGGTTGAGCGTCTCGTTCGCATGCAGGCAGAAAAAGTACTTATAGCGGGGGGTGATGCTGTTCAGGTACGCGATGTTCGCCCCCGCCGAGAAGAACTTGTCGCCGTGCCCGCGCAGCACGATGACGTGGACGGTGTCGTCGAAGCGCGCCTGCAGGATCGCATCATCCAGCTGGCGCATCATCTCGTGGGTGTAGGTGTTCGCGGGCGGATCGTCCAGCTCGACGATCCCGAGACCGTCTTCGACGCGATAGCGAACCAGCGTCTTCTGCTCGACCTTGGGCTGCGTCAGCGTCGCCATATCCCGTCAGCCTCCGTGTACCGTGGAACGCGCCTCGGCGAAGCCGCCGAGGAAGATGCGCGCGATGAGGGCCGCGAGCCGGTCGGGGTCGATCTCGCCCGCGGGGTCGTACCAGTTGTAGATCCAATTCATCATCCCGAACAGCGCGTACGCGGCCGCGCTGCGCTCCACCGCGCTCTCGTCGGGCGCCGCGTCCTTGAGCAGCCCCTCGAGCAGGTCCACGTAGCGCCGCTTGATGGCGTTGACCCGGCGCAGCCGCTCGCCCGTGAGGGAATTGGCCTCGTGCGACAACACCTTCATTTCGGGCATGTGGGCGGCGAAGAAGGTGACGTGGTGGCGGATGAAGGCCTGGAGTCGCTCGAGTGGGTCGCCGCCGCCCGGCACCGCGGCGATCGCCCGGCGGGCGCCGTCCAGCACGCGAGTGAAGCACCGCTCCTCGATGAGGGAGAGCAGCTCCTCTTTGCCCTTGACGTAGTAGTACATCCCGGCGAGCGACATGCCGCTCGCCGCCGCCAGGTCCCGCATGGTGGTGGAGTGATAGCCCCGCTCGGCGAAGACCTTCGCCGCCCGGGCGAGGAGATGGTCGAGCCGCTCGTCGTAGGGACGCATGTGGATTCGAACGATCGTTCGAATCTCGAAGCTAGGGGCAGGCACGGGGAAATACAAGGGCGGACGGAGCCGGACCGGGACGGGCAGGGACGGACCGTGCGCCAGTCGCGCCGGCTTCGGTCCGACGCTGTCCGACGCCGTCCGCCTTAATATTGACGCCGCCCAAACGTCCACCGTACCGACGCATGCCCCACGCCCAGTCCCTCGCCGCAGCCGACGCGGCGCTGATCGCCGCCTGGCAGGGCGGGGACGAGCAGGCGGCGGCCGAGCTGGTGCGGCGGCACGCGCGGGCGCTGGCCCGCTTCCTCGGGGCCGCGGGTGCCCCCGACGCAGACCTCGACGACCTGGTGCAGGAGACGTTCATTCGGGCGTTCCGTGCGGTCGGAAGGTTCCGAGGCCAGTGCCAGTTCCGCACCTGGCTGCTGACGATCGGGGGCAACGTGCTGAAGGACGCGGCGCGGCGGTTCGGACAGGTGCGGGTCGTGCCGCTCGACGACGAGCTGCGCTCACGCGACGGCGACCCGCACGAGACGGCGGTGGCCGGTGAGACGGAGGGGCGGTTGCGGGAAGGGCTGGAGCGGCTGCCGCACATGCAGCGGGAGGTGTTCCTGCTCCGCG
>Ga0137379_10007850_pt1 | contig 10116 bp, 12 predicted proteins | sample SagtaG_18_FD_104812 | JGI IMG/M metagenome (GOLD analysis project Ga0137379, IMG submission 104812) | Vadose zone soil microbial communities from Sagehorn Ranch, Mendocino, California, USA - Sage2_L_80_16 metaG | ecosystem: Environmental > Terrestrial > Soil > Vadose zone | place: USA... | reverse complement strand
GTCATGTCCACCCGTCCCGATGTTCAGCGCCCGTCCCGCGGCGGTCGGAGGACGCCAGCCCCGCCCGGCCCGCTGGCTGTACCTGGTGATCGCCCATAGGGGAAAGCGTGCCAATCGGAAGTACCTCATGGGCCACCCTCTCTCAGTCCCATCTGTATGCCGTTCGGAGACGGTCTGCCAGAGCGGCGGCTCTCCGGGCGACAGATCTCTACGCCTCTCAGGTACGCGTCGGCACAGGATCTCGGGGTGAACGCGGCGCGGGCGGCCGGAGTGACCACGCGCCCGAGCACCTTGCTCACGCTTCCGATCAGCTCGGAGGCGGACGCTGTCGTCATCACACTCACCGCCTCGGGCGAGAGGCGACGCAGATCGTCGGCATTCCCAACCCCTGGGCCCAGCACGAGGGGCCGACCGGCGGCGAGCGCCTCCGACGCGACGAGCGGCGCCGGGTCCTTGCGGCTCGGCGCCACGACGACACCAGCAGACGCGAACGCGTCCACGAGGCGGCGACCTTCCGAGTATCCCAGGTAGTGAACCCTCTCGGAGCGCCGAGCTGCGTCCGCGACCGCAGACCGCAACTGCCCATCGCCCACGATCACGACGCTCTCAAGGTGCTGCAGCAGTCCGGGCAGAGCCTCGAGCAACACGTCGACTCCCTTGCGCTGTGAAAGCTCTCCCACGAACAGCGCGCTCCTGGCGGTCGGTGCTGGCAGCGCATGAAGCGCAGAGAGACCGATCGCGTTATGGACCACGGTCGTCGGCAAGCCGGGCCGCAGCAGCTTCACGAAAGCCGCCGCGGCGTCACCGCTCACCAGTGCCGCGCCGCAGCCGTCCAGGAACCGTTGGCGAGCCAGCGAGCTGAGCGGATCCCGGAACGACCCGGTCGCGACCCCGCTCTCCACCCAGGCCACGGCCGGCACAGCGCGGCGGTGGCACCAGCGCAAGGACGACCACGAAGCCGACAGATCCCAGCCACCGAGGACAACCACCTCCGGGGAGAGCTGATCGAGCATCCGGCGGACCCCAAAGGAAACATCAAAGACACGCCCGCCATGGGCTATTCCCGCGGTGCGCAGCTGCTCCACTTGGAACGACACGTCCTGCCAAGGGACAGACCAGCGGCGCCGCTTGCGGTGGGTGTCCCGAGTGAGCACGACGGTCAGCTGTCCATCGAGGCTCTGCTCCAGTTCGTTGAACAGCGGTACCCGGTAGGGAGCGAGGATGTTGTGAACGATCACAAGCATTTCATCGCCCCTTTCCGAGGCACTCTGTCACGCGGACGGCCCCGAGAAGACAAAAGCCTGGGCCCAGCTTGTTTCGCCCGGCCGATCACGGCCCTAACGGCCAGGGGCAGCGCGGCAAACTGCACCGCCTGGAACCTCTGCTTGGCAGGGAGCGAGCTTGTGGTGGCGGCCCGCAAGATGCGCGCGAGCGCCTCGCCATTGCGTGCCCACGAGTAAGTGGCCTTTAGCTCCTCGACCTGGTGGTTCGGCACGCATCCCTGACACGCGGCCGCTGTCATCGCTCGGCCTAGCCCGGCCACATCGCCGGGTGTGACCAGCCGCGCCCAGCGCCCGTAGAGCTCCCGGTGCGGGGGGATGTCGGACAGCACCACGGGGACTGCCATGGCCAGCGCCTCCCCTGGCGGCAACGGGAACGCCTCTGCTCGGCTCGCGCTCACCAACACCGCGGCACGTCGATAGAGGTCCAGCAATTCGGCCCCCGTCAGGAAACCCGTGAACCGGGCGCGCTCAGCACAGCCCAGCGCGGACGCCAGGTCCTCCAGGCGTCGGCGTAAGCCGGGCTCCAACTCCATCCCAGCGATGACCAGCTCATAAGAATCGCGCAGACCCGGTTCTTCAGCGAAGGCGACGAGGACCTCGTCGATACGCTTGTACGCGTAGAGATTCGAGACCACCACAATGGCGTCGCGGCGGATGCCCCTCGTGGGCTGGGGGGCTTGCTCAGTCTGTCCGAGACCCGACAGGACGATCGAGTAGGAGCGCCGAAGAGCGGAGTGGCGGGAGAACTCGGCTGCAGTCGAAGCCGAGATATGGACGAGCTCTGAGGCCCGAAATGCCGAGAGCCAGGCGACGGGCCGCTGAACCGCCAGGCGCAGCGATCGGGGAGCGTCAGCACTGAACAAATGGGATTTCTGCACGCACACCACGGTGGGAATCTCCCGTGACCGGAACGGCGCTGTCGAGCCAGGGCAGTACAGCACCTCGGCGCCCCAGCGCCGAGCCTCGACGGCGAGCTGAGCGTGGATAAAGTGCAGCCGTGCAACGAGAGTGCTGCCATCGACCACACGTACCCCGCTGGCGGGCGATCTGAGAACATTTCGCAGGTCTGCGGCGACGGCTGAGCGCGCGAACACCAGCAGCGAGATACCTTGCCGCTCCAGCTCCGGCAGCTGGTTGCGGAGGTAGCTTAATCCTCCCCCCCGTGCGGTGGCGACGGCATCCACAGCCACCCGCAGCGGATGACTCTCCCTGGGTCGCTCTGCCTCAGCTCGAGGAGCCATGCGAGCCGTCCTCATTTCAGCCTCGCCCCGCGCCTCGGAAGATCCGGGGGTACCGCGCCCTGGTCTCCACCGGCTGATCGTCCAGATGCGGCGATCAACAGGTGCAGCGAGGCGTTGCTGGCGAGCCATAGTGATCCGAAACCGTTCTCGGTCCCTAGCAGCGAGGAGCCAACCAGGCTCGCGCCGATAGTGGCAGCGATTAGGGCGGGCCGCAGGCCTACGCTGGCAGGCATCCCCGCTGGGCATCGCTCCCAGTCCGCCCGAACGGGGCTATCGGGACCGTTAGGTGGCTCATGCGGGAGCCATGCAGGGGCGAGACGGCAGGAGTTCATGGAAGGCGACCCGAGGTTGTCGCCCGCTCTCTGAAGGCTTTTACCCGTTGCCTGAAGTCCAGAAGATCGGCCTCCTCGATCCGCCCGTCAGGGGCGTGGTCCCGCAGAGCCTCGAGGGCGCAGAAACGAAGAAGGCTTGGCGGCAGCTTGGTGCCACGGATCCAAGCGCAGGTGACCGGCTGGATGGTGCGAGCATAGAGAACGAACGCCATCCTCCATACCGGAAATGCCCAGCGCGGCAGGTAACGTTGCTGAAACATCAGCTTGTTCCGATAGCCGTTATAAACGAACTCTGGTGCGCTGTTGTTGTGGCTGCCATCTCCTCCGTGCATACAGCCGATAGATGGCTCATAGCGCAAATGGTATCCTGCCTTTCGGATGCGCAGGGAGTAGTCCCATTCCTCTTGACCAAAGAAGTACTCATTGGCGAGCAGTCCAACGCGTTCAATTACATCGCGTCTCGTGACGGCAAATGCCAGCGAGATGAAAGTGACATCCCTGGCAGAGTCGCATTGACCGTGGTCTTGTCTCCCCGCGCCGAAGATATTCACACCACCTCGCCACCGGCGGAGCCGTCCTCCCCCGTACCACAATCGGCCGTCTGGGCGGAGGATCTTCCCGGTGAGCAGGCCGATCGAGCGGTCGTTCCGCACCATGTCGACGGCCCTGAGCAGGTCATCATCAGATAGTCGAGCATCGTTGTTCAAGAATACGACTGTGTCATACTCGTCGTGCGTCAGTACCCAACGCAGCCCGGCGTTTGTCCCGCGAGCGAACCCTTCGTTGTCGGGCAAACGCACGACTGGCACATCAGGATAGGCGCGTGCAATCACATCCGGTGAGCCGTCGCTTGAGCCATTGTCGATTGCCACCGCTTGCAGCTCGCCGACGTCGGCCTGCAAACAGGCGAGGCAGCCGAGGGTCGCTGCGGCGTTATTCCAGTTAAGAACGAGCACAGCCGTCTTTCGCCGCGCAGAGCTCTCATGCCGGTCCAGGTCGCTACTGGACTGCCCTTGCGTCCTTTCGCTCATCGGCCTGTCAGCAATGAGCCGGTCACGGCCAGCGATGGTTGCTGCGTCTTGGGGCTGTGTCTTTCTCAACTCTCGCCTCCTCTGTTTGTGGGCGCGCTGCGGAAGCCAGCGTTGCGCGCACCGAGGACAGCAGCCATTTGGTAGGCAGGGCCTCGTTTGCCCGGATCGTCCGCAGAAATGCTGCCGCCTCTACCCGGTGGCCTTGTCCTGCCGCCCCTTCCGCAATATGCGGTCTTCCTTCACGAAAGGCTGGAAATCGTCCATGACCCCCCTAAGGTGGGATCCCGCCATGACCTCGATCCACTCCTTGCCAGCCACTGGCGCGACCTTGCGCGACCTGGCGGACCAGGTCGGCGGCGACCGGGACGCGCGTATACGACCCCGAACCTTTTTAGGTTGCGTGTCGCAAGCCTACATGGTTCACATGATGAATGTGCGTCGATTAAGCGGCCGCCTTCTAAGTTGCGTGACATTCTCGTCCGTATATGTAGCGATCTTAGCCGCAAGGTCCTGTTCGGCGATTGCTTTTGTAAAGAGATTTTGAAGAAGCAAGCGGCATGTATCGTATTATATGACCTATCATTTTCTGAGAATCAATGACCAAGCGGGTTTCCGACGCGCAAAAGTCTCCTGGCGGTGAAGTAATGCGGCGCGATCTTCTTGGCAATAACGTCTGCCGGAATAATACGCAGTGCGGAATCTGCATGACAGGGGACGCTTCGGGCAATCCCTCGAATGGAAAGATCCACCACAGCACAGCGATATCAAATGGGACTAACGTATTCGCTGGCGGGCAGGCATCATCGTAGATGGATCCAGCATTGAGGTCGACTCGAATTCCTGTACCGATACTGCTGACACCGGGTACAGTCAGAAGTACGGCATCCAGATGTGGGCGGTAAGCAGTTGCACGATAACGAATAATAATTCTCTCAGTAATATCATGTGGGATTACGACTTCAACTCCGCTACTAGCATGGTCCTGGACATCAAAAGCCCTGGTGCCAGGACCCAATACCGGGGACTAACCCGGGATCTCAGCTGGGCGGGTAACCGGATCTGGGGCTCCTCTCAACGTGATCCCTGCGGCGGTCGGGGTCATCTACCAGCGCACTGACGGTGCTAGCGGGACGACGCTGTACGTAAAGGAAACCGCGTCAGGACCTGCGGATAGTACCGGGTGGACGGCCTTCACGTCGTCAACTGCGTCTACTCCTATCGGCTCTCCGCCGCGTACGCGAATGTTACCAGTAATGCTGTCCAGGCACTAACGGCCGGAGCCTGGAACCCCTTATTTTCCGGTGCCCCGACAATTACTATTCCCAGCGACGGTACATATACCGGATCCAATTGACCGGCTCTGCTTCATCGCTGTCTACGGCAGCGAATGCTTATAGCGCTTGGAACGTCAACCGCAGTAATACTGTGATACTCACAGCAATTACGGGACTGAGACGCCAATGCCGCTCAATTTAACGGCCTAGAAGATTACCGGAATAGGGCAGACCATTCGTGTCTATGGCCAGTGCGCAAACGCGTACACCCTCACCCTTCTCGTGGGAACCTCCAGCATTGAGCTGGCCGCCTACCGTGTTGCCTGACCGATCTCCTACAGGAGATGACGCGCAGCAAGCCTTACGATCCCTGATGGATACGAGCCCGGCTTGAGTGCCTGAGTCCCTGATGCCGGGAGCAGAGCGGCGCAGGCACCGCTTCCGCGCTGGCACACACCAGCAGCCCGACCACCAGCCAGATCAACGTGGCGCAGCGGTTTGCCGTCAGTGACGGCAGGCCTGCTGCCGCCGCTAGGGCGAGCATCAGCACCCCTCCGGCCAGGTGCCACTCCGCTCGCGGCAACGCCCGGCGCAGCCGGGCCCATCGGGCTGCCAGCATGGTGATCATCGCGGCGGCGAACGCTAGGCCCAGGATGCCGCTGACGGCCAGGATTTCAAGCCACAGCGAGTCATAGGCGACGCCCAGCCCTCGCGCGCCGAACCCGGCCGCCGGGGACACCATCAGCACGTCAGCAGCGGGGCCGCTGAGCGTCCCCCCTGCTCCGTACCGGCGAGCGGAGTACTGCGAAGTGAGCGATGTCCCGGGGTGTGCCAGCGACGTGAACGCCACGCCGCCTAGGTGCCAGCCGGGGAGCATGCCCAGGGATCCGGCGCACCAGAACAGTGCCGCCACCGCCGCCGCTGTGGCCAGGACGCGGATCCTGCCCCGGCCGCGCAGCACCGTCATAACCGCCACGGGCAACGCGGCAAGCAGGAACACTTTCGACAGCGTGATCACGCCGCCTGTGACGAGCAGGACCGCGCACACCGTAACCGCAGCCGGTTTCCAGCTCCTGCGGGCCAGCCAGATCACCAGCAGCAGCGCCACCCCGTACGCCACCCCCGCTTCGGCAGGCTGGCTGAAGATCCCGGTGTAGCGGCCGTTCTCAGCGGCGTTCCCCGCCACCGACCCCACGGCCTGCGCCGGGGCGTCCCAGAAGTGCGGCAGGAACCCCACCGCCGTGACGCTCCCGGCTGAAAGCTGGATCACCTCAAGCACAGTGTTGACACACATCCCGGCCACCACGACCGGCGCAGCGGCACGCAGGACAACCGCCGGCTCAGCGCTCAGCGTCCAATACCACGTCAGCACCAGCAGGGCCATGGGCAGCGCCAGCGCGGCCATCGCGTGGGAGGCTGGCTGGGAGCCGAGGTATGCGGGGTCAAACGGCCGGGACAGCGTGGCGATCAGCATCACCGCAAACACGCCGGTCCACGCCAGCAGGAACGGGGTCGGGCCGCACCGGGCGGCCATCATGCGCGGCCCGCAGGTCACCATCACCCAAAGGAACAGGCTGAAAACCACGACCTGCTCAGTGCGGGCAGAGCCGGCGACGTAGGGGCCGAACACTGACAGGGCCACGATCCGGGCCTGCCAGATCGCTGCGCGGGACGCTGCCGGGTGCACGGGGAGAGGCTGCCGCGCTGCCGCTAGTAACGACATGGTAGCGGACAGTAGCACCCGGCTGTCCGCGCCACGCCGAGGATCACCATTCCGGCCCGGAGGCTGAGAACTTTACGGGCCAGCCGCAACGTGGCCAGGGGCGAGAACTTCAAGCATCGAGGGGACGGCGCTTTGTGGTTCCCTTACGGTCCCGGCGGCATCCCGGTCTATTTGGCCGTATCCGTCATACCGGTTGATGAGTTCCAGGGCTCGATTATGGGCTACCTGATCTCCGTCGGTGGCCCGCTTGCCATCGCGGCGATCGTCTTCGGCTGGGTGATCCTCAAGGGCCTCCTGGTCACCGCCACACAACCCGACAAGGACGTTGAGCGTCCCACGGCCCTGATCCTCGCCGAGAACGCACGTCTCATCGCCCGCGCCGAAGAGGCCGAAGCGCAGCGTGACGAGATGCTGAAGACGGCAGTCGAGCAGCAGGTCCCTGTGATGCTGCAGTTCTCGAACACGACGTCGGCACTGCTCCCGCTCCTGCAGGACATGATCAGGCGGCAGGAGCTTGAGGAGGGGAACGGGCACCGAAGAATCAGCAGGCGCACGGACAACTGAAGATCGGCGGCGGCAATCATGAGCATCTTTCGCGCAGGTCCCCATATCCGGTGATCACCACGATGAGATCGCCGAGGAAACCCGCGTAATGGCTGCCCAGGTCCAGGCAAGGGCTGCCCGCGAAGCCCCCACCCCCGAGGAGCTTGCCACGCTGCTGTCAGCCCGCTCGGAGCGGAGCGTGATGTCCCCCGCTGGGATCAGGCGTCTCGGGACCGTGGTCATCGACCAGGCCCAGCAGGCGTCCTACCTGCTTGGAAAGCTGGCGGCTTTGTTTGACTCGGATGACGGCGGTGAGGACGGTGCCTAGGGACAAGGACGCCGAGGTGCGCGAAGTCACGGCCCAGCTCAGCGGCCTGCTGGCCGAACTGCGGGAGACTGTGAACCAGCTCACCGCCACTCTGACGCCCCCAGCCGCCGCGCCTGTGGCCGGCGATGACGCATGGGAGGCGGTGTCCTCGCGAGCGGCCCTGAGACCGCCATCGAGGCCGCCAACAGGCTCTCAGGCGCGCTCGAAACCGTCGCGCAGCGGCTGGAAGAGGTCAACAAGGGCAGCGAGGAGCGGACGAGGCCCTGGCGAGGTACGGCCGCAAGAACCGCTTCCTGGCGTGGCTGGCGAAGGTCGGCAGGGCGTTCGACATCATCGCCAGCACCGCCATCATCGCTGTCATCATCGCGCTGCACGCCATGTCCGCCGCACAGGCTGCCAACGCCCGGGCTGCCGCGGCGCAGGCGAAAGCGGCAGTGGCCGAGACCCGGCTTGAGGCCGAGCACGCCAGCCAGATCGCAAGCTGCGAGAGCGGGAACAGCGTCCGCAAGGGTGGGGTCAAACTCCGGAATCGCCTCTACAGGGCCTCGACACAGAACCCGGAGAGCGCGAGGCAGCGGCAGGACAACGCGAAACTGATCGCGTACATCCGCCACCTGTTCGCTGATGTTCCCCCGGTTCTCCGGAGTCGGGTTGCTGGATGATCCACCTGGCATCGCGGAGAACCTATGGCTCCCGGCGGGTGCACGCCGAACTCACCCTTGCCCTGGGCATCACCGTCGGGCACGGCGCGATGAAGATGCTGATGTGGCGGGCCGGGATCAAGGGCCTGCCCGGCCGCCGCCGCCCCCGGCCCAAATACCAGACCCCCACTGCCTCGGACCTGCGGCATCCACGAATACGGTTGTAGCCCCGTTGCCATACCTCATCTCATCGGTGTCTGGAACGGTGAACAGGGGGAGCGGCGGCGGTCCGTTCAGCCACGGCAGCCACTCCCGTCCGCAGCCTGGATGGTGGCGCGCATGGTGGCTAGCATGGCGTCAGTGGGGAGCGAGGAGCCGCTGGTGACGGCCTTGCGGAAGGCAGCGGCGCAGGCGCGGTGGCCCTTGTCCTGATGGCCCTTCCAGAGGAGCTTGCCGTCCCGTCTCAGGGAGCGGAAGTCGTCGATGACCAGCCGCTGGGAACCGGCCGTGACCTCTATCCACTCCTTGCCTGCCCGCGGCTGGGCGTTGCCGTAGCAGATCGTGGCCAGCGACCCGTCGGCGAAGCGCAAGGCTACGACCCCTTCATTGCCGCGCACGGCGGAGCTGCCCAGCGGCCCGTCGCTGCCCAGGACCGAACCGGTCTCCACGATGTCGGCCCTGACCAGCGCCTGCGCGGTGTCGACGAAGTGGCACACCTCGCCGAGCAGCCGGCCACCTTGCCGACGGTCGGTGTACCAGTGGCCTTCGGGTACCGGTCCGGCGGAGACCCGGTACACGAGGAACTTCGGCGATGTCACCTCGGCGAGGGCGTTCCGCGCGGCCAGCACGGGAATGGACCAGCGGCGGTTGAACCCGACCATGAGCTGTCGCCCGGACGCATGCCAGGCGGCCTCGACCTCCCCGAGCTCGTCCATGGTCAGCGCGAGCGGCTTCTCGCACCACACATGCCGCCCTTGCTTCAGGGCCAGGGTCACAAGCTCTGCATGGGTGTTGTGCGGGGTGGCGATCACCACGGCCTCGACGTCCGGGTCGTCGATGACGGAGAAGGCCCCGGAGACCGCCTTCTCGAAGCGATGCTTCTCAGCGGCCCGCCGGGCCGTGATTCCGCTGGCCGAGGCCACCGCCACGAAACGCTTGAAGCCCGCGCGGCGGAACGCTGGCAGCAGCGTGCCGGTCGAGAAGGCCCCGGCGCCGATCCAGCCGATCCCCGGCGGCGAGCCGGAGGACGATGCGGGCTGCCGGATCACGACCGGAACGTCGGCGGCGGGCGTCTCCCGGTAGGCGAGCTGGATCGCCAGGTACGGGTCGGTCCGCTTCTCGATCAGCTCATAGGCCGAGGCGGCGTCGCCAATGCCGAAGCGGTGGGTAACGAGATCGGCAACCTTGAGCCGCCCCGAGGCCAGCAGGTCGAGCACTGCCTCAAAGTTCCTGCCCTCAGTCCAGCGGACCTGACCCGCCGGGTAGTCCACCCCCCATGCCTCATACGACGGGTCGTAGCGGCCGGGGCCGTAGGAGCGGGCGAACCGCAGTGAGAGTTCCTTCTCGTAGAACGGGGTGCGGTCAAGCTGGAGGCCGACGTCTCCGACGATCACCACGGCGGCGCGGTCGCGGCACAGGGCAGGAGCCCGGGTCACCGGCCCGGACGATGAGGTGGCCGCGCACACGAGGACCGCGTCCGCGCCGCGCCCGCGTGACCAGG
>Ga0137379_10007844_pt1 | contig 10121 bp, 14 predicted proteins | sample SagtaG_18_FD_104812 | JGI IMG/M metagenome (GOLD analysis project Ga0137379, IMG submission 104812) | Vadose zone soil microbial communities from Sagehorn Ranch, Mendocino, California, USA - Sage2_L_80_16 metaG | ecosystem: Environmental > Terrestrial > Soil > Vadose zone | place: USA... | reverse complement strand
CGGATCAATGATTCGGATGCCTATCGGGAGCGGGGCTTCACGCCCTCATCGGACTGCCCGCGATCGTCGGAACGGTGCCCGCAATGCGTCGGAATCGCTGCCCGCGATCCCTCGGATTACGCATCCTTTCCCAGGATGCCGACCATAGAGTTCGCTCGTGCCATAAGGACTTCCATCGGCAGCCGTCTTCGAGACATGTATAGCGAACTAGTCCAAGAGCGACTTCCCCCGAAAATTGCCGATCTCTTGAGTCGTCTGGACCGTAACCGCAAGGGAGGATGATACTTTCAGGGAAACGCAGCTATTTCTGTGCCTCTTTTGCCACAGTCTTTGAAGAACGGGGCGAACCAGCAGCACCAACGGCTCATTTCCCACAAGCATGCCAGATTTATCGACCTAGGCCCTTTGATCGATCCAGTTACGGGGTTTGAACCGGAGTACCACAGTAGCTCCATCTTCCCTGTGAATGGCTAGACTCCCCCCGATCTGTTTTGCCAATGCACGAACCAGGCCGAGCCCAGAAGCACGCCGTCCGGTTTCTTGGGGTTGAAATCCGGGACCATCATCCTGCACAACGAGCACGAGGGTATCGTCTTCTCCGGAGAGCCGGACCAGTACATGAACGCAGTCACGCCCATTTCTTCCATACTTGAATGAGTTTGTTAGTAGCTCATTCAGTAGCAACGCAACGGGCACCGCCGAGTCGTTGGGCAACTTCATGCCCCGCGTCTCGGTTGTGATCTTAAGCCCATTTCCGTATGTTTCCTGAACAGTGGTGCACACTCTCCCAATTAGTTCATGCCCATCGACCGTTTCAAAATCGTCTGCGTTATAGAGGGCCTGATGGGCGGCTGCCATCGCATCCACCCGTTCACTCGCGCTTGCGAGCACTTGTCTTGCTTCCTCGCTGGTGGCCTCGCGTTGAGAGGCGCGGATGAGACCCCCGAGAGCCTGCATGTTGTTCTTCACGCGATGGTGCAACTCATCGAGCAGTGTCTTTTGCCGGGTCTCGGCTCGCTTTCGTTCGGTAATGTCGCGAGTGATGGCCAGTTGGGCGATGGTGCCGTCCGGCATTTCGATGGGAGCGGCATGTGTTTCCATATAACGCCGGGTCCCGCGCAGTCCCAGAAATCTAAACTCCCAACTCAACTTCGCTCCAGCGCAGACGCGCTCGTGGTTCGCTTGCCAGACCTCCCTGTCCTCTGGCGCGATGAAAGCCAGGATCGGTTTTCCCTCGACTTCGATGATACTCTCGGCCTCGATCATTTTCAGGCCAGCGGGATTCATGTGGATGAGCGAGCCATCACGAGCCATGACTTTTATGCATTCAGGGGTAGTCTCGACGATACCTTGCAGCAACTCGTCGTCTGCATCAGGGTTCGTCCCCGCCGCGCCGTGCTGCCAAAACCGCAACGCACGCCACGGCTTTCGAAGAGTTCGGACCAAGCTCTCGGCCATCGGTTCTTTCCCTTCCGTTCATTATAGCAGTGCAGCACAAGTGCCCGACAAAGCCAACCCTGGTAACCAGCCTTGATTGGGTGTGAAGCACCACGTCCTCTCGCACGGCGCTGGCTTGCTCGGGGACGGAGTCAGACGCCTTAATTGAGCCGGTAGATTGTGCGGAACTTCGCTAACAGTTCAGCATCGCCGTAATCCAAACTTACGACTTTGCCGAACTGGGAACGGTAACCGGCTTCATGCTCCACGATCTCGCCCCAGATTTTGACCTTACCAAATAGCAGCGGTCCTCTGCCAAGTGGGCTGTACCCGTATTCTTCGCTGGAGCGGATCAGGTTTCGATATGAGTAGACTCCATGCGTCCGTACATCGCCAGAAGCCGGTACATCCGGATGCCACACATAGTCCCTGATAAAGACGCTGTGCAAGCGGTCATCACCGGCTCGCACGATCACTCGCCATGCCCGATAGGCGATGATTTCTCCGACGCGAATGCCCTCGTGCTTCAGCCCCTTCACAAGCTGGTTCTGATCTCGATGCGGCGTGATGAAAACTTAAGTTTGGCATTGTCCAGGCTCTGCTGCCGCACCGTCTCGGGTATTGGCTGCGTCACGGGCGGCGTTCCTACAGGTGACTTGCTGGGCGGCGGCGGCGGCTGGATGCCCGGCACCTATGACGCCGAAACCAACACCGTCTGGTGGGGCACCGCGAATCCTTCGCCGCTCTACGATTGGTCCGGGAGCGACTGGCAGAAGAGCGGCCCGCGTCCGGGCACCAACCTCTACACCACCTCGGTCATCGCGCTCGATCCCGACACCGGCAAGCTCAAGTTCTACCACCAGGAGCTGCCGCACGACGCAGATTCGGAAACTCGGTTCAGTCGCGCTCGTTTGCTCATTCGCGTTCGGCCCGGCCGCGCTGGCCCAGGTCGCGAGCCTGGAGAAGGGCGGCTACGTCGGGCAGATGTCGGAGGAGCAGATCCGGCAAAAGCTCGCGGGCGAGGGATTCTCCGAGGTGAGCGAGCTCAAGAAGATCCCGGTGACCCGATATCACTGGACCGGCAAGGCCGTGCGCGGCGGCAAGACCATGGACATCACGATCGACGAGCGCGGCCTGGTCACGGCGAAATAGGGTTCGTGCTGCGCAGCTTCCCTTCGGCAGGTCAGCCCGCGGCGACGTAGCCGTAGCGTAGATTCCAGGGTTCCTCGCCGCTAGCGCGTACTCGGCCTTCAGCTTGGCCAGTCGATCATCGGAAAAGGCCGGCATCGGTATAGTGTCTGCCGCCTTAAGGTTAATGCGAAGAGCCGGGCGGCGTTGGCGCCGAGAATCATCTGCTTGGTCGCACTGTTAGCGTCGCCGAGAGGGGAGGCCTTGCTTGGATGGGGCTCGGCGGTCATGGTCGAGGCTTGACTGCGCAGAACCGGCCCTGCACGCTTGCTTTGTTTTTTTGGAGGGGACTGATATGTCGCGCTCGATAGTGTCCATCCTGTTTGGCATCGCTGTCGCGTTCGCTGGCTGCAGTGGCCCGCAAGGGCCTCAAGGTGCGCAGGGTCCCAAAGGCGAGAAAGGCGATCCGGGCCAGCCGGGGGTGGGCCTGCCGGGAATCGCGGGCCCGAAGGGCGAGAAAGGCGATCCCGCGCTACATTTCGCGTGGTGACTGGCAATCCTACCGTGTCCTGTGCTGACAACGAGATTTTGGCCTCGCTGGTATGCGCGGTCGGTGCTCCTGACGGGGCGAAATGCACTTCCGACGCGGTTGGCTTGTGCGTACGCAAGTGACGGACTCCCCGGCCTTACTGTGTTGCTGTATCCGCTCCACGACCTCGATTGCGACCGCGGCCCGCGCCCGATCGCACCAGAGAAAAACAGGCCGGCGGTAGCATGCTGCGGCCAACGGACCGAGCGCGTGCAGTAGGATTACCCTGCCATTCTGGCGGGTTGAGCCCCCATGCTAAAGCTGGAATGGCAGCCCCGGCTGTTTGCACCATCTTCCAGCCGGGGCGACTCGCGTTCCTTGAGGCCCCCGTCCGGGGCCTCTTTTCTACAGCGAACTCCCGCAGTGCCCTTCAAGGACGGCCCGGTCGCCCGGCGGGCTCATCGCCTACCGTTTTGGGTAACCAGCCTGGAAGGGGCCAAGCAGCACCCGCCGGTCGCGACCTTGGCGCCCCCCGGACTGGACCGCTGCACATGTCGCTGATCCGCGCCGCAGCCGAGGATCGGGAAGTCGAGCGCATTTTCGTCAATGCCGCAATCAAGCGGGCGCTATGCCGGGACGCCGGCGTAAACCGTGCGTGGCTGCACAAGGTGCGCCGTGGTGGCATCACGACTATCACTTCCACGTCCGCATTCGCTGTCCAATCGACAATCCCGCCAACCCCCTGCATCAGCGGGCGACGGCTGGGCAAAAGAGCTCGATTGGTGGTTCACTGATGCAGTGCTGCAGCCCAAGCCGGAACCGCCCAATCCGCCAAAGCCGCCGCTCAAGATGGCCGACCTGCAGCCGGCCTCCCGGCAGGTCCTTATGGCGCCATAACGGCCCGGGGGACCCGCGGGATCAAGAAAAACCGGTCGTTCGGCGGCGCTTTGCGAGAAGCCGATTTTCCATCTCGCCCATTAGGATTTCAAATTTTCGGATGCCGACCCGTTACGCCCAGGTTGCGGCTGGCGGCTACACGTAGAAGCATCCCATATGACAGTCGGCCGTGGTCGGACGAGGCTGCCGCAATTTTGTCAAACGACTCAGTCTGGTCTGAATGCTCTGAAGGGAAAGCCATCGCGATGCGAACGATTGCCTTCGCCACCCAAAAAGGCGGCTCCGGCAAGTCGACGCTTGCCATTGGCCTAGGGGTCGCTGCCGTCCAGGACGGCGAGCGCGTAGCTATGCTCGACACAGATCCTCAAGGTACCATCGCAAATTGGGACCTGCGCCGAGCCAACCCAGAACCAAGCATTATCCGCATCGCGTACGCATTTCAGGTGGAGAGGTCGTTGCGAAGCCTTGCTGCCGAGGGATATACGCTTTCAATCATCGACACCCCTGCCGGGGCCGATCGTGCTCTCACAACGACTGCCATTCGCGCTGCTGATCTCTGTCTTGTGCCCACCAGGCCGAGTGTCGCGGACGTCGAGGCAACCCATCCGACCCTAAAAGTGATCCGCGAGTTCGCGAAGCCACTTGCTTTTGTTCTGAACCAGACGGCAGCCCGTTACGAACCTACCGACGCCGCGGCGCCTTTGCACAGGGTGGGCGCGCTCGCACTTCCTTTCATTGTGCTGCGAAACGACCATCAAAACGCGCTCGGAGCTGGTCTCGGTGTCTCCGAGTTCGCGCCCAACGGCAAAGCGGCCGGAGAGATCCGCGAACTCTGGACGTGGGTGAAACGCAAGCTGGATATCCTGCCGGCAGATAACGAACAGGCATTGGTTGCCTGACTGCCTCTTAGGAGCAGTTCGAGCGTGTTATGGTACCAGTACGCTTTTGTCCCGGCAGGAGGTGATCATGGGTTTGCGATTCGTATGCCCAAGCACTAAGCATAAGATCGATACCGCTCTCGAAGTTGATGACGAGAAGTTACTGCTGGTTCGGAAAGACGACCTGCGGACCCCGTGTTGTGGCGGGTCACACGAGTGGGTATTTGTTGTCCAACTATGCGCCCCAAGGAGCAGCGATCCGGCGGGGGGCAAACATCATGTTGCCTAGCATTCGGCTCGTGATCGCGGCGGTCTTTGCAACCGTCGTGCTCATGATGGGTAGCTTCTGGCTCGTTTCGACTTTCCAGATCGCAAAAACGTCGACCGGCGTTCCGCCGCGTGGAGCACTCGCGCTCGACCCGGCGCTGGCGGATGGTTCGGAACGCAAGCAGATCTTTGATTCGCCGAGCACGAATATGCGTGTGACCGCCGCAGCACGCTTCGATCACGAAGAGACCGTCGTAGAAATGCCGGCGAACAATGTTGGCGCGACAGGCGTGATAAAATTGGCATCACCAAGCCGTTCCGACGACACTGACCAAACCTCGAGCATCGCTTCTCGACCAGAGCGCACGCCGACCGCCGCGCCGGTTGTTGCGCTCACCGAGGACCTTGCTACCGTCATTGACAGTCCGAAGACCAAGGCTGATGCCGCGATCGCCCCGACCGCATCAGCAGACGGACGACCAGTCGGCGGGGCTATCGCCGCGGAAGCTCTGACCAACCGTGGCGACGAGGCCGCAACGAGCACTGGACCCGATGCGACCCTCTCAGCGACCCCTTCAACCACAGCGCCCGATGCGATAGCGGCGGCGGGCCCACCGATTGCACGCGATACAGCTGGAAAGTCGAGCCCATTGCGCATCGTCCCTCGGGTAACCGCCGCGGACCCGTCGACCATCGCGGCCGCGACAACCCTGGCGCCAAGCCCGTCGCGCACCGCAGCGGAGGAGACCTCCGTGCCAAGCCTGCCAAGCGCGGCGACCGAGAAACGCGTTGCGCTGAACGCGTCGAGCGCAACAGCGGTTGAAGAGACGGCCATCCCAGCCCTTACCCGCGAGAGTCCGAAGGCAACGGCTCCAAAGAAACGTACCCCAAATGCTGCGAAGCCGCACGCGCAGGCCAAGAAGGCCACGGCGGCGCACCAGGCGACCACAAGCAAGGCCGGGACCAAGACCGCCGCGCACCTACACAAGCGCAAAGTCCGCCACGCGACGCCATCCACGGCTCAGCCGCAGAATCCTGTGAACCGGTTCGGAAACTTCTTCGGCTCGCAGCAGGTCGGGGTCTGGCGCCCGACTGAGATCGGTGCCGCCCGCTAGGTGCTTCTCCGCACGGTCAGATCAAAAGACCTTTTCGCACGCGCGGGGCGAGCCCATGGAAGCGTCCTCAGCGGCAACGATTGCGGCTCGGATCGATCGTTTGCCGCCGTTCCGGCATGTACGCAAGCTCATCACGCGCTGAGCCGTCTCAGGTATCCAGGATATCGTGAGTGTCGAGCGGATTGTCGCGTGAGGCGAGCCATTGAGCCCGGGCAGCCGCACGGCGCCGGCCGCGCTCGTCGAGCGGCAGTCTCAAGCTGTCGAGTAGGGTTCTGACCTCCTGTCGTGCGATCAAGCACAACGGATCAGGCTCAGTGCAGGGCATGATGACTTCGAGATCGTCCAGCGCGGTGAGCCCGCGCGGAAAGAGTTCGCGATAGATCGCCCGTTCGGCGAACCCCTCCATAACCCGAAAGCCCAGTCTCAGCCCCAGTTCGTTGAGGCCTTCGCAGATGATCGGCTTGACGCACGCCCCGAGCAGCGAAAGGCGGTTGCGAACTACCACCCAATCGGTCAGAGCGCCGTCGACCGATCGGCGCAGGCGCCGCGCCTTGCGCACCATCTCCGCATAGTGACTGACTTCGGTCACCGCGAAGGTCACCGGATCGACCATCGCGAGCACGTCGAGGTCGAGGAAACTGTCGTTGAGCGGGCTTACCAGCGTGTCGGCGATCGAATGGGCAAGCCGCATCAGGTAACTGTCCTGCGGCGGAGTATCGATCACCAGGAAGTGGCAGTGCTGCACTGCAGTAATCACCTTGTCGAAATCGGCGAACTCGGCGGCCTCGTTTTCGTGAACCTTGGCGCCTTCGGCGCGAGCAACGCTGCAATGGACCGCCAGCCCGAGATCGGTATGGGTCCGCTTGGCCCAGGCACGGCGGTTCTCAGCGTAGTGAGTGAGGCTCTTTTGCCGGCTGTCGAGATCGATCGTGGCCACGCGCTGGCCGGCTTTCATTAGCGCGATCGCGATATGCATCGCGACCGTGGTTTTCCCCGAGCCTCCCTTTTCGTTTCCCACCACGATCACGTGTGGCGAGGTAGGTAATTCGATGGGCGCCTGCAACATGGCGCGCCTCTTCGATGGGCGTCACTGCGTCTGTTTTGTCTTGAGGATCAGCGTGGGAGGCAGCGTCCCATCGCCAGTCGAGCTCACAACGCGATTTGTAGGGTAGCTGTTCCTTCAGGCTGCAACCAAAATTCAGGGGCTCAGGAAGCCGATTTTTTGCGGGCGCATTGGGACCCACGCCAAACCGTTATGCCCCAATACTGCACCGCGGAGGGTCGGCCGCGGTATGTCGATGCTCCCCATTCGACTCGGAAGCTCTCCCGGAGCCGTTTCGCGACTCTCTCGCTGGCAAACCACAGAAATACGGGGGCTGCATTGCGAGAGGCAAAGCGGGATTAGAAACTCAAGGCCTCTCGCCCCGACCTGGCTTCAGTATTCCCGCCATCGCATTAGGACTGGGATTTTTTGCGCTCGGGTCCGCAGAAAGTACCTGAAGCCAATATTACAGCGCCTTTCGTTGCGACCGGCCCAGACCGAAGGGTACCACGTGGTTCCCCCGGCTCGTTCCGGAGTCATTTCACTCCAAAATCAGCCTGCGCTTTTCCTCGAACTCAGCCTTGTCGATCTCGCCCTTCGCGAAACGCTCCCTCAAGATCTCCATGGCGCGTGAAGCGGTCTCGCGTTCCTCAGGCTCTTCGCCTCTACGCACTCTCCGATGGCCGCAGCACATTAGCATGGGCAAATCCTCCTTTCTGTGGCGGTTCAATCATCGAGCCCGAACGGCTGGATGAACTGTCAAGTTATGACCCGCGTGCAATACGGGCGGCCCGATTCAGCAGGTCACGTGAAAAAGTCCGATCTTCTTCGCATGCGAGCCGTTGAACGCACGGATCGCCTCAGGGGTGGGCTGCAACAGTACCTTGCAGCCCTTCTTCGCGAAATACGCCTCAGCTTCCGGCGATAGATGCACATTGCCCATCTGGCCCGAGCCGAGAATGAGCTGCTCGCATCCCTTCTCGAAAACGAACTCCGCTTCGTCCTTCGAGAGGACATGCGAGGTGCCATAGTACTTCTTCGACAGTTTCTTCTTCCGCTTCAGCACTTCGCCGGAAAGGCGAATGATCACGTCGTGCTCATAGGTCTTTCCGTCAATCGTGATGGTGCCGAATGTCGTGCCTTCGATTTCCATGGCCTGACCCTCGTTCCTAGTCTCTGCACGAAGCTGCTGCCGACGAGCCCCGCTCAGATGCCATCGGTGCCGCCGGATGCGCTTGCTTCGTGTTGATCGCCAGACCAAGCTATCAGGCTTAACCCGGATCGATCCCTACTCGGCCGGAACCCCCGGCCGAAAATAGGTTTTTCGGCGGCAGAGCAGTCCGAGGAACCGCCTCAATGATAACCCAGGGCCGCCTTGGTCCCAATCGCGATTGGACGCTTTTGTAGCCCGGGCAAAAAAATAACCACGACTCAGGTGACCGGGCCAGGTGCTATCAGCATACCTGCCCTCATGGGCGGAGCCCGAAACTCACCTGGATTGCCTGCCTAGCAAGCCCCGGCTCAACAGACGGGCTTTGACTTAAGAGAATTCTCGGGTCGGTCACCCTCTGTGAAAGCGCCCGCGCGTCGCGGGGACGCTCATCAGCGGCGACTACAACGCGACGCTGCGCCGAAATCCGCTTGCCGCAGTCCTCGGTCGAACATGCCAAGCCCGCGGAAGGGGTTTGAATTCCTGCCGCGTCATCCGCGTCGTCGCTCGTGATCCGATCGTCGCATTCGCTTTCCGAAGGCGACGGGAAACCCCAGCCGATCAAAGGCTAGTGGGTCGGCTGCGACGCATGGCGCAGAGCATCACGCGACGTGAGCGTGGAGACCTTGGAGAACAGTTCCTGGGGTCCTCTCAGCGCCAGGTCCGATAGCGACACGATGCCGACCATCCGTTTGTCCCGGTTGAGTACCGGGATATGGTGGATCTGCTTCTGCTGCATCCGTTCGACGACGTCAGCGACAGTCTCGTCGTCGAAGCACCAGGTGATCCCTTGCGTCATTACGTCGCGGGCTTTGCCGGTCTGCGGGTCCAGCCCCTGGGCGACCGCCCGGCAAACGATATCCCGATCGGTGATCATGCCAATCAGGCGATCGTTCTCGCCAACGGGCAAGCATCCGATGTTGCTGTCGCGCATGCGCAGAGCAGCTTCGGTCAACGACAAGTCGGGGGCGATCCACTCCGCGTGTGCGGTCATAGCCTCTCGGGTCAGCATCACTACCTCCTGCGTTAAGCGACTCCGGATGCGTGGCACGTCATCACCGTCAAAGCGGCATGCCCGCCTCCGGCGCTGATTTTGAGTGTGACGGAAACTTTAAGTGTGGCGGAAACACCAAAGGGGTCCTTTCGTTCCATCGTAGGCGAAAAAGATCGTTGAGCACCGGACAGCGCGATCGAGGTAGCGCGGTGCCGAGGTTCCCAAACTCGGACGACATTGCTCCCTAATGCCGTTGTTGCCAACTGCGAGCACAATTCGATTGAACAGCTCTTCAGCAAACTCAAAGCGCTGCTGCGCAAGGCGGCTGAACGAACTATTCCGCGTCTTTGGCGAAAAATCCGCTCACTCCTGCGTACCGTCAGCGCGGAGGAATGCCTAAACTTCCTTCGCCATGCCGGCTATGCCTCAACATGATCGGAATCTGCTCTAATTTCGTGAGTATCCTCGCAATTGCTAAGGCCGAGCTTAGCACAGCTCTCGCGACTTGTCCTAGTGGACCGAGTCAAACGTTGCCGTTTGACAGCGACGATGATGCGATTGGGTTTTGTGGTCCAGACGAAGAGCTTGTGGGGGTCTCATTGTGTTCGTCGAGATAGCGCGGTT
>Ga0137379_10007842_pt1 | contig 10121 bp, 9 predicted proteins | sample SagtaG_18_FD_104812 | JGI IMG/M metagenome (GOLD analysis project Ga0137379, IMG submission 104812) | Vadose zone soil microbial communities from Sagehorn Ranch, Mendocino, California, USA - Sage2_L_80_16 metaG | ecosystem: Environmental > Terrestrial > Soil > Vadose zone | place: USA... | reverse complement strand
TGTTGTAGTAAATTCGTAACATCGAATGAGAAAACTTGTCCTGCACTGTGGCTGTTCTAAAAGAATTCTGCAGCGTTGCAAAAATCACACAGGTTGTGCCGATGGTCTGGGTGGTACGCGGGATCGGCGCCTCCTTGTGCAGCGATAGGTTGCGGTGGGTCTCGGACGGTGGCGACGCCGTCAGCGTACTGCTTGACCACGGCGAGCGGGGGCAAGTCGCCGCAGTCATTTGGTCCGTGCGGGGCTGTCGCAGGACGTGCCGTCCGACAAACTGAGCTCAGAAGAGGTACGATCGTCGTCTTGCGCGTTGACGGCGTCGATAGGAAATAATCGCGCGAAGGCCATATCCGAGAATGAACCCAATTACGAGCCCGATTGCGAGAGCGATTGTGAAGTCCGGCATCATATAACGTAACGTCCGATGGTGAGGGTTGGTTTCCGGCGCCGGCACGCCGCCGGGCGGCCCGAAGACCGACGATCCACAGAAAGAAAGCCCCGGCGTGCCAGGGATTCAAGGATTTGTCCATGAAACATCTAGGGAGGTGGCCCTAGATGCTGCGTAGGGCCGGGCGCGGCAAAAAAAGGGGCCTGGATCGGCATAGGGGGCTTAACCCCAGAACCCAAATGCGCATCACTTGGCAGCGCTTGAATAGATGCGGCTGCATTCCTCGGATTGCGAAGGTGGGAGATCCCCTCGATATTGCCCGTGTGCGCGCTGGCGTCCATGCTAGCCGACGTGGACAGGCTAGTTTGCCCTCGTCGGGGGAGCTAGCTTTTGCCGATTGAGAGGACCGCAATGACTTGCACGCACTTTGCCGAAGGGCAAGTCCTCTTCAGAGAGGGAGACCCGGCAGACAGTGTTTTTCGCCTCCTCAGCGGTGCCGTCGACATACTCCGGGAACTCGATGGCGACCCCATCCTTCTCGGCACGGTTGACGCAGGACAGTTTATAGGGGAGATGGGCGTTGTGGAAAACCGCCCCGCAGTGCGACGGCTTGAGCCGCCAGCGAGGTCGAGGTAGAAATCCTCACGCCGACCGAGTTCCTCGATCAGATCGCACGCTCGCCGCGGGCCGCTCGCGAGTTGATTCAGCGCCTCAGTCAGCGGCTGCGCGAGGCCGACGATCGCATCGTCAACAATGAAAGGCGAAGCAGCCGAGCTGTAGCGTCAGTCAATAATGCGTATCTCGCTGCCAAGAATCCGTGGTTGCAGCGTCAGCTCGCCCGCCTTGCCGGGGCCTACGTTGTCGCGCTGACCACCTCTCCGGACAAGGCGGATCGGATCCGCATGCTCGGCGCACACGAGGTGATCGTGCACGGGCGCGGCGAGGATTTCTCCGGGGCGGTGAGGAAGGCGACCGGCGGTCAAGGCGTCGATGTCGCTGTCGACAATGTCGGCAGCCAGCTGTTCGAGCCGATCCGCCGCAGCTTGGGGATTGGTGGCCGTTGGATCATGATCGGTCAGTTGACCGGCCAGTTCGTGCCGTTCAATCCGGCGCAGTTGTTCCTCAAGAACGTGTCGATGCTGAGCGCGACCAGCACGACCCGGAAGCAGCTGGAAGACTCCCTTGCGCTGGTCGCGCGCGGCGCAATCAAGCCGATAATTTCAATGGCGCTACCACTCGAGCAGGCGGCCAGGGCACATACATTGGTCGAGGCCGGCAAGAGCGTCGGGCGCATTGTATTGCGCCCGAACGGGTGACTAAGTGAACATCGACGCGGCCATCGTCGGCATCGGCTGCAGTACGTTCGGGCGCGGCCTCCCTGACAGTCAGCTTCGCCTTGCCGCGGTGGCGTTCAAGGAGGCTCTTGCCGACGCCGGACTCCAACGGAGCGACGTAGATGGCCTGTCAATCCATCTAGGCTGGCCGCTCGGGGTCGACTACGACCGCATCGCCGAGGGTTTCGGGCTCGATATCCGCTACGTCAACCAATCATGGCTGCACGGGCGTTTCGTCACCAACGCGCTTCAGCACGCGGCGCTTGCGGTTTCTGCCGGCCTCGCCGACGTGGTCGCGTGCGTGACCGCCGTGAGCTTCACGCGCGAGCGCGGCTTTCTCGGCGGCCCCGGCGATATCGAGGGAAACCGCGAAGAGGGGGGCACACATGGCGAGGCCCCGCCCTATGGCCTCACCGCGCCGGCGGGCGGCGCTGCAATCGCCATGCAGCGCTACATGCATCTCTACGGCGCGACGAGCGACCAGCTTGCCGCGGTGCCGATTGCGATGCGCAACCATGCACTGACAAATCCGCGTGCGATCATGAAAGAGCCGCTTACCCTTGCGGCCCATCAGTCAGCACGGATGGTGGTCGATCCACTGCGACTGTTCGATTGCTGCCTGATCAGCGACGGCGCGGCCGTGGTTCTCATCACACGAGGCGACCGAGCGCGAGAGTTGCGCCAGAAACCTGTCCGCGTAATCGGCATGCAAGGAACCCGTTCCGGCCGCGACGAGTTCGTCTTCGCCCCGCGCAGTCTCGGCATCAATCAACAGTCCGCCCGCCGCTCGGCCGATCGTCAGATCGACTTCGAAGTGTTCGCGCAAGCCGGCGTGGCGCGCGAGAACGTGCAGGGCTTCTACACCTATGATGCCTTCTCGCCGCTCGTCATATTCGCGCTCGAGCGGTTCGGCTATTGCGGAGCCGGCGAGGCTGCGGCGTGGGTCCAGGGCGGACGCATAGAGCTAGGCGGCGCGCTGCCCATCAATACTTCGGGCGGCCTCCTGTCGGAAGCCCATGTCGCAGGATGGAACTCGATTTGCGAAATGGTCAGGCAATTGCGCGGTGCCGCCGGGGCGAGCCAGATTGCCAATGCCGCGGTGTTGCAGTGGGGCACCGCATGGGGCGATTCGTTCATCCTGGCGGCGTAAGGAGACTGCACCCGTGACCGCCTATGAAAAGCCGCGCCCACGTATCGGACCGGACAACGAGCCGTTCTGGCACGGCTGTCGCGCGCATCGCCTGATGCTGCCGACCTGCCGCGCGTGCGGCAAACCGCATCTGCCCCCGGGGCCGGTCTGCCCGTTCTGCTTCTCCAACGACATCAGTTGGCAAGCAGCTTCTGGCCGCGGGCGCATCTGTACCTGGACGATGGTTCACAAGGCATGGTTCCCGGCGTTCAAGGATGAAACGCCGTACAACGTCGTGCAGGTCGAGCTGGACGAGGGGCCACGGCTCACGTCGCGCATCATTGGCTGCGGCGATCAAAAGATCCAGATTGGCCAACGTGTCGAAGTCGTGTTCGACGATATCGATGAGGAACTGACCTTGCACGGCTTTCGCATCGTGGAGCCTTGAGACTTCAGCCGGAATAAAGCGGTTCCGGCAAACCCTTTACCCCGACGTCCAGAGCCAGTAGTCCGCCGGCATGGACTTCGGCGGCGAGCTTGTCGGGCGCAAGGCGGAACCGCGCCGTCGTCACGTAAAGCGTCGCAAGGTCGGAGCCGCCGAAGGTGCAAGCGGTGGGTCGGCTAACCGGCAATTGCACCGTGCGGTCGATTCTTCCGTCCGGCGAATAGCGCAGCAGGCAGCCACCGTCGAACACCGCGTTCCAGACAAAACCTTCGGCATCGACCGAGGAGCCGTCGGGCACGCCGGGCCGCTCATCCATGGTCGCAAGCACGCGACGCGGACCGATCTTACCCGTGGCTAGATCGAAGTCGTAGACGAAGATGGTTCTCACATGGCTGTCGGCAAAATACAGCTGGGTGTCGTCCGGGCTCCAGCACACGCCGTTGGCGACCCAGATGTTATGGTCGACGGCGTCCAGATGTCCGCGCTCAAGCCGATAGAGAAGGCCGCTCGCGCGCTCCATCGTCTTGCTCATGGAGCCGACCCAAAACCTTCCGCGCCGGTCGCAGCGGCCGTCATTGAGGATGTTGACGGCGCCGCCGGCCTCTGGATCAACGATGCGATCGAGCACTCCGCTTGCCGGGTCGTAGTGGGCCAGTCCGCCCCGCCCGGCAATCAACAATCCTCTACCCACGCGCGGCGCAAACGAGCCGAGCTTTTCTGGCGGCGTCCAGCTTTCGAGCGCTGCGCTCACGGGGTCCAGACGATGAATGGCAGGTTTGAGTGCGTCGATCCAATAGAGCACCCGCTCGGTCGGATGCCAGCGCGGAACCTCGCCGAGGATGTCCTCGGTGTGCGCGACACATGCAATTTCGACCACGATGACCTCTCCCCCATGCATCTCATGCGCCGCGTGTGAAGAACTCCGCCAAGCGGTTCTTCTGGAGCTTGCCAGTGACCGTCAGCGGCAGTTCGGCTTCGCTGACGAACTTCATCATACGAGGAATCTTGTAGGCCGCTAGCTGTCGGCGGCAAAACGCCAGAAGGTCGGCCTCTTCGACGCTCCGCCCCGGCTGGCACACGATGAGCGCAGCGACCACCTCGTCGCGTTGCGGGTCGGGAACGCCGGTAACGCATGCAAGCTTGACGGCCGGATGCGCCATTAGCATCTCTTCCACCTCGACCGGAGCAACATTGATCCCGCCGGTCTTGATCATTTCCTTGATGCGCCCGCGAAAATACAGTCGGCCCTCGGCATCGAGGAAGCCAAGATCGCCGGTAATGAAATAGCCGTCCGTATCAAAGGCGGCGCGATTCTTGTCTGCATCCTTGTAATAACCGACGGTCACGTAGCCCTTGACGCGAATTTCGCCAACTTCGCCTTGCGGCAGTGTTCTGCCGGTCTCAGGATCCACGATGCGCAGGTCGACACCGGGAAGCGGGCTCCCGACGCTGGCAAGCCGAATGTCCAACGGCTCGGCCGCATCGGTAACGGTGCAGTTCCCATAGGTTTCGGTTAGGCCGTAGATGTTGCAGATCTCGCGGGCGCCAAGATCGACGATGCGCTTGATCTGTTCGGGCGTGCCGACCGTGCCACCTGAACGCAGGCTCGATAGATCGTGTTCTTGTCGGTCGGGGTGCTCGCTGAGCGCCTGCGCCATGTTGGGAGTCCCGTAGAACAGCGTGCAGCGCTCTGCGCCGATGATCCGCAACGCCTCGCCGGCATCGAAGCTTTCCTGCAGCACCACGCAGCCGCCGTGGGTCAGCAGATTGAACAATGCATTCTCGCAGCCGAGCCCCCAGAACAGTGATACGGCCAGCCAGAGCCGGTCGTGCTCGGTGACATGCATGCGCTCGCCGATTTGCCACATGTTTTCGATCAGCGCGTAATGCTGAAGCTGCACTCCCTTCGGCGTTGAGGTCGAGCCTGATGTGTAAAGAAGATAGGCGACGTCCTTCGGGTCGATGGCCCGCGCCGCGCGCTCGATCTCGGCGTCCGGCACTGTGTGGCCGCGCGCGTAGACATCGTTGAATGAAATCGAGCCAAGGTACGCGCGCGCCCCCGCATGGATAATGAGCTCAAGCCGCGGCGTCGAATGCGCTAGCGGCTCGAGGTCGTCGAGCATCGCGAAATAGTCGTATCTGAGAAAATGGTCGCTTGCGATCAGCGTGGTCGCGTCGGAATGTGCAAGCACGTAGCCGAGCTCGCGGGTGGTCACCCAGGTATTGACCGCGACCATGATGCCGCCGAGAGAACAAATCGCGAGGTCAGCGATGACCCATTCCGGTTTGTTGCCCATCAGAATCGCGACCATCTCGCCCTTTCGCACGCCCAGCGCGTACAGCCCTTTTGCGAAGGCGCGCACCTCTTCGCGCAGCGCTGCATAAGTGTAGCGCTGCCCGCACCCCACCAGCGCCTCTCGGGCTGGGAAGCGTGCCGCCAGCTCATCGAGCAGGCTGGGAATGGTACGGCTCGTCGGCATTGCGGGCATGCGGCGTAGGTCCCGCGCTGACTCAGGCGATAGACGGTGCCCGGCACCGGTACAAATTATGCGACGCGCGCGGATGCAGCATCAAGGCGCTGGCCTAAGACGACGTCGGCCGCACCGATGCCGCGGTTCGACCATTAGGTGGAGCGGAGGCAGGGTGCTGGCCCGGCCAGCACCCGGAGGCAGAGCGCAGCTTCGCATGACGTATTCCAGCCGCTCGACATAGGAGGCGAGAAGGGGTCCGACCGGATCGCTTGTGACCTCGTTCGAACCTTTCAGCTTGGCGGACGCGGCTTCCGCCCCACACCCTTGCTCTGCCGTGTATTTTCAACACGGTGTTGTCCTTCCTACAAACTGCCCCACAACGGACGGCACGAAGTTCGAGACCCCCAGCGGCACACTCATTCTGGGCGAGCCCGCCCGCTACAGAACTTAATCCATTTGAGGATGAAGTCACTTCGGCCGTTTGGCGTCGACAAGCGCCTGAAGCTTCTCCATCTCGGCCTTCACCACGGGATTTTGCGCAACGATATTGGTACCGAGAGAAACGAAGGTCTGCATCATCGAGGCCTGCTCCTGCGTCGGCAGCTTGAGAATTTCGCCTTTGTTGGCAAGCCATAGCTCGTTTGTCTTCTGGACGTTATTGACGCCCCACGGGAATGCCTGCTGTTCGGCGGCTCGGCCGGCAGCACGAATCGCCTCCTGCACGTCCTTGGGCTGTTTCTGGAACCATGCTTCATTGATCACATTGACGGTGATGATCTGCGCGAAGTTAAGGTCGGTCACGAATCTCGCCACGTCGTAATATTTAAACGCGGTGAGGATCGGCATGCCGGCAAGCATCCCGTCGAGCCCGCCCGACTGAAGCTGCGGAATGACTTCCGTGAGAGCGAGGGGAACCGGGATTGCGCCGATCGCCTTCATCGGCTCGACCTGCAAGGGCGACGCAAATGTGCGCACCTTCATGCCTTTTAACGCCTCAAGCGTAGGCGCGGGCCGCTTGGTCAGCACCACGGTCGGGCTGTTATAGATGGCGCCGATCATGCGAAGGCCGCGATTGAGAAACATCGTCTCCATGTGATCGCGATAGGCGGGATCATGGATGACCGCGTGAACGTGCTCCGGCGAGGCGAACAGGCCGGGCACGTCGAAAATCTGGAAGCGCGGATCGGTCGGCGTCAGGAAGGCCGTAGGGGTGATGAAGGACTCGATTGTGCCGAGCAGCACGCCGTCCACCATGCGCGGAATGGCGCCGAGCTGGCTCGCCGGATAGATCTCGGTCTTGACCTTGTCGCCGACGCGTTTCTGCAGGTCGGCGGCGAACAGCTTTTGCCACTCATGCTGCACGTCGTTGATGGTGGCATTGGCAAGCTTCATGACGGTCTGGGCCGCAACCGGCCGCGCTGACGCTAGAACCGTGACGGCAAGTGCTGCCAACGTGGCTCGCAGCAATCGGTTGATGGGCATGGGCGTCTCCTAAAGCTTCAGAGCGCGGTGGTGAGATACAGCGAAAGTCCAGGCCAGTAGGTAATGATCAAGAGCGCGGCGATCTGCACGACAGCGAATGGAAGCACACCGCGATAGATGGTGTCGAGCGGTACGCCCAGCACTGATTGTGCGACAAAGATGTTCAGCCCGAACGGCGGCGTGAACATGCCGATCGCGATATTCACCGTCATGACGATCCCGAAGTGGATCGGATCGATGCCAAGGGCCTTGACCAGCGGCATGAACAGTGGCGTGAGCACGATGATCGCCGAGGTCGGATCGAGAAAGCACCCCACGATCAGGAGGATGACATTCACTGCCATGAGGAAGCCCCAGGGCGGCAGGTTGAGGCCCGTCAGCCCGCCGGTAATGGCTTGCGGCACCCCGTTGATGGTCAGGATCCAGGCGAACAGCGCGGCAGTCGCGACGATGATCAGGATTTGCGCGGTGATGATGGCCGCCTGCGTGGCGGCATCGAGCACGTCTTTCCAGCTCATCTCGCGGTAAACATAGCGCCCCACCAGGATCGCGTAGAGGCAGGCGAAGCCTCCCGCCTCGGTCGGAGAAAACCAGCCGAGATAAATCCCGGCGAGCACGAAGACCGGCATCAGCAGGGCGGGCCCCGCGTCCCACGTGGCTGCCCGAAGCCGCGCAAAATCGAATTCTCCGCGGGTCGGAACCCGCATCCGCAGAGCCATGATCACGACGTAGGCCGACATCATGAAGGCGATCAGCAATCCCGGCAGCACGCCGGCCGCGAACAGCTTTGCGATCGATTGCTCCGCCGCCATGCCGAACAGGATCATGGCAATGCTCGGCGGGATCACGATATCGATTGAGCCCGACGAGCTGAGCAGCCCTGAGGCAAACCGCACGCCGTAGCCGTCGCGGATCAGGCCCGGATAGAGCGTTTTCCCGACCACCGCCACGGTGGCGGTGCTCGCGCCCGAAATCGCACCAATCAGCGTGCAGGCGCCGACGGTCGCAACCCCGAGGCTGCCCGGTATGCGACCGATTAGCGCCAGAACCCAGACGATCAGGCGTTGCGCGATGCCGGAACTGCTCATCAACTCGCCGGCAAAAATGAAGAACGGAACGGCAAGCAACGCGTAGTTCTCCATGCCTCCGAACATGATCTGGTGGAGCGCGACCGGGGGCACCGACAGAAACAACACGAATGTCGCTACCGCCCCGATCAGAAAGATTCCGAAAATGGGTGTGCCGAGCAGCAGCAGCGCCATCGGCAGAACTGCCAGCGTCCAAATCATGGCAGCTTAGTCTTCGTGGCGTGGTGCGAGGTGACGAGCTCTGTGCCGCCGCCAACGACGAGCACGGCCGCCACTAGCGCCGTCCCCGCAAATCCCACGACCAGCGCCGAATGCGCGAACACCATGGGAAAGCCGATCGCCATGCTGGTCTGCCCGATGGTCGCCACGCGCCGCGCGAACTCCAGGGACTGAACGGCCGCATAGGCTGCGCCGATCGCGATAATGAGGTGATGAAACATGGTGAGCGCGATGCGCGGGCGTGGCGCCAGCCGGTTCGCAAAAAAATCAAGCGCAATGTGTCGGCGGTCGATCGTCACCAGGATCATGCCGATCATCACCATCCAGATCATGGCGAAGACCAGAAGCTCATCGGCCCCGATGAGCAACACGCCGAACAGATAGCGGCAAACCGCATTCGCAACGTTGAGCAGCACCATGCCGATGAGAATCGTGCCGAGCAGCGCGCGCGTCGCAAAGGCTGCAATCCGCGCGATCCGAAGCGCGAGCGCAGGCGGCGCGGGAACGTGCAAATCGTTAGGCATGGTAGTGCGCGTGCCGAGACTCGATGTGGTTCAAGTTTGAAACCTCAAGATGGCCCTGTTCAAGCCCGATCTTGTATTGCACACGCGAATTCCAGCGTTGCCAGACCGTGTGCGGGTTGCAAGGATGGCGACTGCAGGAAAGTCCGCGCGGCGAGGTGTGTGAGACTCCAGGCTTCCGACATGGCAAAGATCCCAAAGGCCTACGATTACGTCATTGTTGGAGCGGGTTCTGCTGGATGCACGCTGACCAACCGGCTGACCGAGGACCACGACGTCCGCGTTCTCGTCCTGGAGGCGGGCGGCTGGGACAGGCACCCGTTTCTCAAGCTTCCGCTTGGCTGGGGCAAGGTGCTGCTCCAGCGCATCTACGACTGGGGCTATGACAGTGAGCCGCAGGACACCATGGCGGGTCGCCGCATCGAAGTGGCGCGCGGCAAGGTCGTGGGTGGCTCGTCATCGATCAACGCCATGGCCTATGTGCGCGGTAATCGGGCCGATTACGATCGTTGGGCGTCGCGATCGCTGCCCGATTGGTCCTATGCAAACGTGCTTCCCTATTTCCGCAAGCAGGAAAGCTGGGAGGGCGGTGGCGACAACCATTACCGCGGCGGAAGTGGTCCTCTCGCCACGCGCAAGTCGCGCTATCAAGACCCGCTCGTCGATGCCTATTTAGACGCTGCGCAGGCGGCTGGTTACGCTTTCAACGATGATTACAACGGCGCCCAACAGGATGGCTTCGCGCGCATGCAGATGACCATACGCAATGGCCGGCGCGAAAGCGCGGCCACTGCCTATCTGCATCCGGTTCTGAGCCGTGACAATCTTAGCGTAACGGTCAACGCGCATGTCACCCGCGTCGTGCTCGCGGGATCGCGCGCCGTCGGCATCGAATACCTCAAGGATGGTGAGAAACATTTGGTTGAGGCGAGCCGCGAGGTGATCCTGTGCGGCGGCTCGATCAATTCCCCGCAGCTGCTGATGCTGTCCGGCATCGGTGACGCAGACGCACTGCGCGCACGCGGCATTCCGGCAAGAGTGGATCTT
>Ga0137379_10007836_pt1 | contig 10123 bp, 8 predicted proteins | sample SagtaG_18_FD_104812 | JGI IMG/M metagenome (GOLD analysis project Ga0137379, IMG submission 104812) | Vadose zone soil microbial communities from Sagehorn Ranch, Mendocino, California, USA - Sage2_L_80_16 metaG | ecosystem: Environmental > Terrestrial > Soil > Vadose zone | place: USA... | reverse complement strand
TGCAGGCCGCCAGCCCCGGCCATCTCGCGAAGGCCCGCCCGGATCACGCGATCGCGGTCATCGATCGCACGCTCACCCCGACCGCGGCCATGCTCACCAGCGGCGTTCCCGCGCCGGACATCGACTCGCTGGTGGCCGCGATCACCGAACGGGTCGGTGCGGCCCGGGCCCACTTCCTCGCACCGCAGCGTGTCGCCGACGTCGTGTTCTCTGATCACCTGATGGCCAACGTCGCCCTGCTGGGCGCGGCGTTCCAGCTCGGCGGCTTCCCGATGTCTGCCGCCGACTTCGAGGCAGCCATGGCCGGACCGGGTAACAGCGCGGCCGCCAACCAGCAGGCTTTCGCCTGGGGGCGCTGGGCCGTGCACGACCCGGCCGCCGTCGAGGCCGCCCTCGCCAGCGTCGGCGACGGGCACGGCTCGGAGTCCAGCCCGTTCGATCCGTCGGCGGCGGCACTGCGGGCGGCGGCCGGCCTGGTCGCCGAGCGTGGCGCGCCGGCCGAGCTCACCGGCCTGCTCGTCCGGCGCGCGGCCCAGGTGATCGACTACCAGTCGGAGGGACTGGCCCGGCGGTTCCTCGAGCTCCCCGGACGAGTTGCTGCCGTCGACGCGGCCGAGCGCCGCTGGGCGCTGACCCGGGCGGTGACCGAGTCCTGGTTCAAGCTGCTCACGTACAAGGACGAGTACGAGGTCGCGCGCCTGCACCTGAAGGTGAACACCGATCAGGTGGCCGGCGAGCTGGGCATCGAGGGGCCGTACACGGTGACCTATCACCTCCATCCGCCGATCCTGCGCCGGCTCGGCATGGCGAAGAAGCTGCCGATGGGCAAGCCCTACGAGCTCGCCTTCCATGTCCTGCGCGGGATGCGGCGGCTGCGCGGCACCCCGCTCGACGTCTTCGGCTACGACCGGGACCGCCGCACCGAGCGAGCGGTCATCAGCGAGTACGAGCAGATCGTCGCCGGCCTGCTGCGCGGGCCGGCCGGCTCGTACGAACTCCTGACCGCGATCGCCGAGTCCGCCGGCTCGATCAGGGGGTACGGACCGATCAAGGAAGCGGCGGTCGGGAAGTGGCGGCGCCGGGTCGCTGAGTTGCGTGACCAAGCCACGGCCGGCACCGAAGTCTCCGCCTGACCATTCCGTTCTAGCGGGCCTGCTCCCGGCGGGCGGCCTGGAGGGCGGCCTCGAAGCCATGGTGCAAGTGCTGCGGCGCGGGCTCGTTGCGTCCGAAGACGACCTTGCCCAGCACACCGGTCCGGACGCCGGGCTCGGTCAGGCCGGCGACCCAGAAGTCCTCCCCGTCGACGACGGTCTCGCAGATCCACGGCGCCATCTCGGCGTACTTGGCGAGTTCGGCTTCGCTCAGATCCGGCCGCACATAGGTCGTGTGCAGTACCTTCGAGCCGGCGGCCCCGGCCGGGAAGATCTGCCAGAGCTCGACGTGCCGCGCGTCGAGGGTTAGGCTGACGTTCGGGAATAGCGCGTACTGGGGGCTGATGTGCGGGCTGACATCGCCCCACTCGTCTTCGGGCCGGTCCCGCAACTCGTCGATCGAGCGAATCGCCGAGCAGTTGCGCAGGTGTTCGCCGAACGGATCGAAGGTGAGCGTCGATCCGTACGCGTAGCTGGCCAGGGTCTTACGGTGCAGGTAGTTGAAGTGGTAGTTCTCGCGGAAGGTGTCGAGTGTGACCTTCCAGTTGGCGTTCACGTCGTGCACGTGCGTCTGCCCGAAGACCGGCCAGCCGGCGAAGTTGAGGACCGCAAGCTCGCCGGCCAGCCCGGGGCCGAGGTAGGCGTCGACGTCGACCGCTGCGCCGGGCCGCAGCCGGCCGATGATCAGGCCATATCCCTCGGCCGCCGGGAGCTCGATCAGCCCCATCTCGTCGCGGCACATTCCCTCGAAGCCCTCGGGGACCGGGGTGCGCACGAGGTGGCCGCCGAGGTCGTACACCCAGGCGTGGAACGGGCAGGTGAACTTCTTGGCCTGGCCGGCTCCCTCGACTAGCTGCACGCCGCGGTGGCGGCAGGCGTTGGCGAAGGCGTGCGCGCGACCGCCCGCGTCTCGCGTGAGCAGGATCGGCATGTCGCACACGTTGATGGCCAGGTAGCTGCCCGGCTCGGGCAGCGAGCCGGACAAGCACAGCACGAGCGGACGATCCAGGAACAGAACCCGCAGCTCCTCGGCCTGCCGCTGCTCAGAGTACACATCCGTGGGAAGCTCAAACACCTCCTCGGCCAGATCCGTGGTCCGGTTCGCGATGTGTTCCAGAAGGCGGCGCGCGAGGCTGTGCTCTAGTGATTCCCTGTCCACGATCTGCTCCCGAGGTGATGAGCGAAGTGCCCGTTCGCGGTGAGTTCAGATTAGTCAGTAGGCGCTCACTCTGCAATACGGTGGCTCGCCGTCGAGCCGGCCAGGTGCCGTCACGGCGGCACGACCGGCTCCTCCCGGACGGCGAGGAACCAGTTGACGCTCACCAGGTCGTCTTCGGACGGCCCGGCCAGTTCCCGCTCGAAGTACGCGATCCGGGCCAGCAGGTCGTCGATCTCCTCGAAGTAGACCTCGTTGATCGCGTCGAAGGCCCAGTCCCGGCCGGGCTCGACCAGCGGGTGGTTCTGCACGTAGGCCAATCCGCGGAACGCCTCGGGAATCGGCGCGGCGCCGAGCTGGCCGGCGCGGCTTCGCCACAGGTCGAGGAACTGGGGCAGGGTGAGGCCCGCCGCCCGGTTGGCGATCGCCAGCTGCTTGAGCTTCGGGCCGCCGTCGTGCCACCGGCGTTCGAGCCACTCGGCCCCGCGAACCACCTTCTCGTCGCTCACGACGACCGGGCTGGCGTCGAGCTCAATCGCATCGCCCAGTTGCCGCACCGACGCCACGCCGCCGGGCGTGCGCAGCCAGGCCTCGAATCGGCGCAGGTGCGCGGCGTCGGCGAACCACTCAAGCGCGACGCCGTCGTACCTCTGGTTGGCCACGACCTCCCCGAGCGCCGTCGAGACGGTAAGCCGGGTCGGTCGAGCCGATGGCGGCGCGGTCGCCGCCACCGCCGCCGCGTCGCGCCAGAGGCCGGCGAACTTCTCGGGCCCGAGGCTGCGCCTGCGGGCGGCCAGCCGGATCCGCTTGATCAAAACCGGCCGCCTCTCGCTCGCGCGGCCCGCTGCCGAGCAGGCGTGGCGCTGCGCTCGTCCGGGCGCCCGCGCGCGCCGGCGGCGGGTGCGGAGCTGTCATCCACTGGCTGGGTCACCCTGGGACCTCCTTCATGACGGCGCGACCCGGCAGGCCGGGCGTAGACTGATTCTCCCGACCAGACCCACGACGCGCAGCCGGGAGCCCAGGTGTGAGTACCACGGCCCGCAATACCGGCTCGGGACGCGGGCGAGCGACGAGCGATGCGGCCCCGGCCGAACGGGCTCGTCGTGAGGAAATCCTCGCCACGGCGGCCGCGGTGTTCGCGTTGTCCGGCTACGTGGGGACCTCGCTCAAGGACGTCGCCGACGCATGCGGGATTCAGGCTGGCAGTCTCTACCATCATTTCGATTCCAAAGAGGCGATCGTTATCGAGCTGGTGACGCGCTACCAGGTCGAATTGCGGCGCATCGGTGATCGCGCGCTGAAATCCGCGGCCGATGGCCGGGCGGGCGCGCCGCAGGAGCAGGTCGTCGCCTTGTGCACGTCCATCGCCGAATGCGCGCTTGCGCACCGCGCAGCGTTGCAGCTGACCTCCTACGAGCCGCCTGCCAGCGCAAGTGCCGCGCTCGTCGAACTGGTGCGCTCCCGGCCGGGCCCGGTCAAAGCCGCCATGACCGCGATCCTGCGATCCGCTCGGGCCCAGGGCGCGATCACGGACGAAGTCGACGTCGAACTGCTCGCCGAGCAGCTGTGCGAGGTCATGCGGCACGTGGGTCTCGGCGTCATGTACCGCAACGCGAATGCCGCCGAGGTGGCGGTTCTCCTGTGCCAGCTCGTATTCGACGGCGGCCCCGTCCAGCCGCCGCGCGACGGCCGGCTGGATCGCTCGCCCGCGCGGCGGGCCGCGAACGCGGCGATACGGGCGTGGGCCGACCGCGACAGGCTCGATCCGGACAACCGCACGAGCCTGCTGCTATCCGTCGCGCGCGCGGAGTTCGCCCGGCGGGGCTTCGAGGCGACCACGATCCGCGATATCGCGGCGGCGGCCGGCATGGGCAGCGCGAGCGTCTACCGTTTCATCGAGTCCAAGGACGCCCTGCTCGACTCGATCATGCGGTCCTACCACGCGAAGCTGTCCGACGGTTACCGGGCGGTGATCGCCACGGATTCGCCGGCGGTCGAGAAGCTGGACGCCCTCACCTGGCTCAATATCAACATCTTGGTGAGCTCCCCGGAAGAGTTCGCGATCCAGCGCGCCTGGATGCGGGCGATTCCGCCGGCTACCAGCAAGTTGAGCGCGCTCCAGCGGGAACGAGCCCGGCAGATCCACGAGATCGTGGCCGAGGGCGTGCGCCGGGGCGAATTGCGCGCGGGGTGCTCGGATTCCGGCCGGCCCTCGCTCGACGTGCTGGCCATGTGCTACCGAGATCTCGTCTGGCCATCGGCCATCGTCGTGCTGGCCGGGGCGCAGCAGGCTCTCGCGCACTGCCGCGCCACGCTGATGCGCGGCGCCGCCGCGCATCCCGTCACCCCCCGCCCGGCGCTGGCGGCGCGCGGTGACGACCTGCGGCCGGTCAGCCTGTAGTACCGGACCACGGCCAGGAAACCGACGGTTGTTGCCGGCGTCCGCCGGTGTTACGTTGCGATAGAACAAATGTTAGGTCCGGGTGCGCGAGCACCGCGGCGCCGGTGAAACGAGCTCGCAGGAGAGTCGGCATGTCGATGGTGCACAGCGATGGCACGACGACGCCCGTGATCGATGCCAGCGTCCACATCTTCTTCCGCTCGAACGCCGACCTGCGCAGCTTCATGCGCGAGCCGTTCCGAAGCCGCGGTATCCCCGATGCCGAGATGGACTGGTGGGGCAGGCCCGGCGGGGAGTACGCGCCGGAGGCGGTCGGGACCGGCGAGGACTACCCCGCCTCGGATCCGGACGTCACCGGCGCCGCGCTGTTCGGCCGGCGCGGAGCCGACGTCGCGGTCCTGCACCCCATGACGCGCGGCGTCCTGCCCGACCGCCATCTGACCAGTGCCGTGCTCGCGGCCCACAACGAGATGATGGTCTCCCGCTGGCTGGACTCGGGACAGTTCGCCGACCGCTATCGCGGCACCATCCGGGTGAATCCCGAGGACATCAGCGGCGCGCTCCGGGAGCTGAACCGGTGGAAGGATCACCCGCGCGTCGTGCAGATCGGCGTGCCCATGCAGACCCGGGAGCTGTACGGCAAGCCCCAGTTCTGGCCGTTGTGGGACGCCGCCGCGGAGGCCGGGCTGCCGGTCGCGGTCCATCTGGAGACCGGGACCGGAATCGGCTTGCCGCCGACCCCGTCCGGCCAGCCGCGAACGTATGAGCAGTACCTCGGCTTCTCCGCCCTGAACTACCTGTACCACCTGATGAACATGATCGCGGAGGGCGTGTTCGAGCGGACCCAGGACCTCAAGGTCGTCTGGGCCGACGGCGCGGCGGATCTGCTGACCCCGTTCATCTGGCGGATGGACACGTTCGGCCGTCCGCACCTGGAACAGACGCCGTGGGCGCCCCGGATGCCGAGCGACTACCTGCCCGGGCACGTGTACTTCGTCCAGGGCAGCCTGGACGGTCCGGGTGACGTGGACTTCGCCGGTGAGTGGCTGCGGTTCACCGGCAAGGAAAACATGCTCATGTTCGGTTCGAGCTACCCCAGCTGGCAGCTCAACGACGCCACCGCGATCGCCGCCTCGTTCGGCGTGGAGCAGCGCGACCGGGTGCTCTGGCGCAACGCGGCCGAGCTGTACGGCATCGAGATCCCGGCCGCCGCGGCTTCGCGGTAGCCGCCACCAGGAGACGGAGGCAGACAATGACATCGCTGCAGACGCGGGAGCGCGTCGAGGGCACGGTCCGCACGCCGGTCCGGGTGGTCGATTCCGACATCCACCCGGTGCCCAGGGCCGGGGAGCTGGCCCAGTACATTCCAGAGCCCTTCCGCAGCAAGTACTACCTGTCGCACAAGAAGGGCGACACGATCATCTACGACGCGCCCGACTACGCCTACGCGAAGGCGATGCGGGTCGACACCTTCCCTGACGACGGCAACTTCGCCGGCAGCGACCCCAACCTCGCGTTGCGCCAGGCGGTGGTCGAGGGCGGGTCGGACATCGGCATCCTCGAACCCGGGTTCGCCACGCACTTCCTGCCCGAGATGAGCCAGGCTCTGTGCACCGGCATGAATCACTGGCTGTCCAACCACTGGCTCGACAGCAAGAACAACTGGCACGAGCGCTGGCGCGGATCGATCTGCGTGGCGATCGAGGACGCGCCCGGCGCCGTCCGGCAGATCGACGAGTGGGCCGATCACCCGTACATGTCGCAGGTTCTCATCCGGGCCGAACCTCGCCCGGCCTGGGGCTGGCCGCAGTACGACCCGGTGTGGGCGGCGGCGGCCCGGCACGACATCCCGGTGGCTTGTCACCTCAGCCGCGGCCGGGACGACATGATGCCGATGCCGCCGGTCGGGTTCCCGAGCTACAACCACGACTTCATGGTCACGTACTCACTGCTCGCGGCGAACCAGATCATGAGCCTGATCTTCGACGGGGTCTTCGAGCGGTTTCCGACTCTGCGGATCATCCTCGTCGAGCATGCGTTCAGCTGGATCCTGCCGCTGATGTGGCGGATGGACGCGATCTACGCGGCGCGCAAGTCCTCGATGGACATAAAGCGCAAGCCGTCGGAGTACGTGAAGGAGCACATCAAGTTCACGACGCAGCCCCTGGACTATCCCGATGACAAGACGGAACTGACCCGCGCCCTGGAACTCATGGAGGGGGACAAGATCCTGCTCTTCTCCTCCGACTACCCGCACTGGACCTACGACGACCCGCGCTGGCTGCTCAAGCACCTGCCCGAGCACATGCGCGAGGCGATCATGTTCAGGAACGGCCTCGAGACCTACCGGCTGCCCGACACCGTGCTGGCTCTCGACGGAAAGACTCTGGTCTTCTGAGGTGCGCAGGCCCGCGGAAGGTCCCCGCCTGGCCCAGGGGCGCGAGCACGTCGTCGCGACCACCGACGAGATCCCGCACGGTGGCGTCAAGATCGTACCCATCGGCCGGCACGGCGTCGGGGTCTACAACGTCCACGGGACCTACTACGCCATCGCGAACTACTGCCCTCATGAAGGCGGGCCGTTGTGCTCGGGCCGGCCCCGCGGGCGCAGCGTCACGGACGCGGACGCCCCCGGCGACGCCGTCATGGTGCGGGACCTGGAGTTCATCTACTGCCCGTGGCACCAATGGGGTTTCGAGCTCGCCACCGGCACCACGACCGTGAAGCCGGAGTGGAGCATCCGCACCTACCCCGTGCGCGTAGTCGGCCACGAGGTACTGGTCACCGCATAGCACCGGCCGGGATGAGCGGCCGGCCTGCCGGCGACGACGATCCCCCGAGTACATCGACGTCCGAGGGCGAGGAGGAACAGGTGGCGGCGATCGAGATCAACGGCGGCAACGTCGTGTACGACGTGCTGGGCGACCCGGGAGCACCGGTGATCGTGCTGACGCCGGGCGGCCGGTTCAGCAAGGAGATTCCCGGCCTGCGGCCGCTGGCCGACGCGCTCGTCGACGGCGGGATGCGGGTGCTGCTGTGGGACCGGCCGAACTGCGGGGAGTCCGACGTGCAGTTCTACGGGCAGACCGAGTCGCACATGCGCGCTGAGACACTGCGCGGGCTCCTCACCGGTCTTGACCTCGCGCCGTGCATCATCGCCGGGGGTTCCGGGGGTGCCCGTGACTCGATGCTGACCGTCATGCTCTATCCGGAACTGGCGACCAAGCTGGTGGTCTGGAACATCGTCGGCGGCGTGTACGGAACGTACAACCTGGGCGCCCACTACGCGCTGCCCAGCCTGCACGCCGTGCGCTGGGCCGGCATGAAGGGCGTGCTGGAGCTTCCGGAGTGGACGGCGCTCATCGATGCGAACCCGAAGAACCGCGAGCGGCTGCTCGACCTCGGCGCGGAGGAATTCGAGCGCGTGATGCATCGCTGGCTCAACGCCTTCGTCGTCAAACCCGGTCAGACCATTCCGGGCGTTGACGACTGGATGTTCGAGAACATCAAGGTCCCGACCCTGATCATCCGAGGCGGGGCGAAGGACCTCGATCACCCCAAGCGCACCTCGCTCGAGGTCAGCTGCCTCATCGAGGGGTCCAAGCTGATCGACCCGCCGTGGCCGGAGGACGCGTGGGAGCAGGCCGGCCGGGATCGCGCGGCCGGCCGGGCCGATCGGTACAACATGTTCGATACCTGGGTGCTCGCCGCGCCGGCCATCCTCGACTTCTCCAGGCCGTGACGACGCCCGTGCGCTCACGTCGCGACGATGCGCACCTCGCAGTTGAGCGATGCCTCCAGGGCGGTCTGGATCCGGCTCTCGGGCACGCGCCGCAGATCGGCTTCGGCCAGGCGCACCGTGACCACGTCCCACCCGTCCGCACCGCTCGCGCGGGACAGGTCGCCGGCTACCCCGAACGCGAGCAGGACGCCCAGCGCATCCTCGTCGGTCCCGCGGCTGAGGTAGGTGGTCGTGCCCTCGGCCGGCTCGGTGCCGAAGGCGCGCCGGCACAGGTCGCGGGCCGACCGCGTCATGGCGGCCGGGTCCTGGCCTGCCGCCAGGAATTGCAGCTCGCGACGATTCGGCGGCAGCGATCCGAGGTCCGGGTGGACCAGTCGCATCCCGAACTCGCCGGCGCCGGCCAGCACTTCTGCCACGCCGGTCTCGACTTCGGCCTCGCCGAGGGTGCCACCTGGATCGACGTTGATTCGGATGACCGCCGTTCGCATGGCCGAAGCCTAATGCGCACGTCCGGCCGCGCTCAACGTTGCCGTGCACACCGCAACCGCCGATAGGACAGGGTTCTCGTGACGATGGAAACCACTAGTGACCTCGTGGTGCCGTGCTCCGTGGCCGTGTGGCCCGGCCTGGCCGGCCGGATACTTCGCGCGGATCCGGCCGTCGAGCCGCTCGGCTCGTACGTCGCGGACGCCGGCGGCTACCCGGACAGCTCAAGCGGTGAGCTATACGCCGAGGGCTTGCTCGACCTGATCGAGCAGTCCGGTCTGCGCGGCCGTGGCGGCGCGGCCTTTCCCCTTGCGACGAAGGCACGGGCGGTGCGGCGCGCAGCCAAGTGGGGCCGCACGCCGGTCGTCGTCGCGAACGGGGAGGAGGGCGAGCCTGCCTCCATCAAGGACCGTTGGCTGCTTCGCCATCGGCCGCATCTCGTGCTCGACGGCCTGCGCCTGGCCGCGGCGGCCGTCGGAGCCGACCGGGCCTTCGTCTACCTGTCCGACCCGCTCGCCGCCCGGTCGGTGGCCAGCGCTCGCCAGGAGGCCGGGCGGGCTGGCCGGCTCGCGCTTCCCGTGGAGATCACCGTCGTCGAGCCGGCCTACGTGGCCGGCGAGGAGACCGCCGCGGTGCGGGCCATCAACGGTGGCCCGGCGAAGCCGGCCGACAAGCCGCCGCGCCCGTTCGAAGCCGGCGTCTCGGATCGCCCGACGCTGGTGAGCAATGTCGAGACCCTGGCCAACCTGCCGTTCCTCTACCGGCACGGGGCCGACGTCTACCGGGAGGCGGGTACGGCCGCGTCCCCAGGGACCTTCCTGGCGACGGTGAGCGGCGGCGGCCGGCCGCCGGCGCTCTACGAGCTTCCCCACGGGATCGCCTTCCGCGAACTCCTGGCCCTGCACGGCGTGGCCTCCCGCGCCGTCCAGGGCGCGTTGATGGGAGGCTACTTCTCCGGGCTGCTCAACCGGCAGGCGCTCGGCATGACCCTGGATCACGAGTCGGTCCGCGGCCTGGGCAGCGGACTGGGCTGCGGCGCCCTGTGCATCCTGGGGGAGGACGACTGCCCGGTCGCGGTCGCGGCGTCGGTGATGGCGTACTTCGCCCGGGAGAACGCCGGCCAGTGCGGCTCGTGCTTCAACGGCACCGCCGCGATGAGCGCGGTGCTCGACGCGCTGCGTGACGGC
>Ga0137379_10007835_pt1 | contig 10124 bp, 5 predicted proteins | sample SagtaG_18_FD_104812 | JGI IMG/M metagenome (GOLD analysis project Ga0137379, IMG submission 104812) | Vadose zone soil microbial communities from Sagehorn Ranch, Mendocino, California, USA - Sage2_L_80_16 metaG | ecosystem: Environmental > Terrestrial > Soil > Vadose zone | place: USA... | reverse complement strand
GGGGCCTGGGCGGGTGGCGGAACGCCATTGTCCAGATAAAAGGATGGGTCAGCTTGGTTGGTGGTGGGATCCTTCAGCGTGCCGAAGGATTGATTTAGGTTGTACGCATCCAGTGATATTCCTCCACCCCAACCCGGGTAGAACGCCTGTGTGAAGAATACGCCGTAACCTGCTCGAACTACCGTCTTCTGGTCGTAGGAGTAGGCCACGCTTAATCTTGGCGCAAAACCCCTGCGCCATGGCTTCTCTGGGTACTCTGCGCCATAACAAGCAGGCTGGCAAGACGAGCCATTCCCCGCGAAGGCCAACCGGCCCGGTATTCCGTCAGGATTCATCCCTGTGGGGTCGAAGAACGAAAGGTGGTTGTACTTCTCCCGCGATGGCGAAAAGTAATCCCACCGTACGCCAAAGTTCGCGGTGAATTTTGGAGTCACCTTCCACGAGTCATTTACGTGAAGCGCCCAGGATTTCTGGCGCGGGAACCAGGCGCTGACCGTTCGACGGTCAACACTGGATAACGTGGGGTCGGTCGGATCACCCGTCACGGCCCCCAGTAGAAAATCCGCAATCGGAGCACCGCTATTAGGGCCTGGTATTGCCGTGGCTAAACCGGTGAAGCGATAGCTTCCTGCCTCATTCGTGTGCTGGTGAATATTGCCCTGGATATTTCTCCAATCAAAACCAAACGTAATCGTATGGTGTCCGATGATTTTGTTCGCGGTGTCGTTCAGGTCCCAGGTCGGGCGGGTGGTGACGTTCCCATCTGGCGGGCCGGTGCTGTTCGAAATCTGGTTGAAGGTGTTAAACGTAAATTGGGGCAGTGAGTTGTTGCTTGCTGCTCCCGCCACGGCCGGTAGGGTTCCCGCCTTAGCGGCAGCCAGGACCTCCGGCTCGGAACCGTAACCCTCATTGCGGTTCAGATATCCGAGAGTCATGTGATTGGTGAGCGTTGAAGAAAAAGTGTGCTCCCAGTTGAACCGCGCGATCGGCGAATTCTGGGGCCGGGTCGGGGACTCGGTCGAGATGATTGCGGGAAGTGCAGTCGCCGTGTTGTAGCCTGTGAACTGGCGCCACCAGAAGAAATAGAAGTGATCCTTGTCTCCGTAGTTGTGGTCAATACGCGTCATGAAAACGTTGCTGTTCGAGACCAGGGAATCGGGTACGGGTTTGGAAAGCGTGTAATTGTTGAACGACTGAGTATTCGTGGGCTGCGGCATTGCGCCAAGATAAGCTTGAGCAATTGGGCTGATGCATAACGAAGGAATCATATTCCCGGGGAATTGCTGCCCCGGTCCTACCCCGGCCGCGGTTTGACACGCGGCGCTGGCATTGCCCGGCATGTAAATGGGGATTACATTGCCACTGCTGTCCTTCCAGTCTGTGAAATTCCCGCCTCGCTCCAGGATCGAAGGAATCGAGAGAGTGGGCACGTTCGAGCCGCCGGCCTGGTGAAATGCCTCCCAGTCAAAATAGAAGAATGAATGATGTTTGGAGGTCCCGTGATAAAGGAACGGAAACTTGATCGGGCCGCCGAAGTTAGCGCCAAAGTCATGCTCATTGTCGAGCGGGCGGCGATCACAGCCTGGACTGCTGCAGCTGGAATTCCAGGGAGCCGCATTGAATACCCTGTTGCGGGCGTACTCAAATGCTGCTCCGTGATATTGGTTCCCGCCAGACTTGCTGACCATGGTGATCTGCCCCGAAGAAGATGACCCATACTCGGGAGCGTAGTCCGACGTGAGAACCTTTACTTCCTGCACCATGTCGGGCGACATCTGGAAATCGCCCTGGATGGAGACCATGCCGCTCTGGCTCATGAAGCCTTCCTGCATGGTTGCACCATCGAGAAGGGCTTCGTCGCCGGACTGCAACCCCCCGTTGATGCGGGCGTTGAAAGCCTCATTGCTGCTGCCGGTGGACACGCCGGGGAGAAGTACTGCGAAGCTCGCTGACGAGCGGGGCTTGCCCGACACGATCAACGGCAGATCCTTGACGGTTTCAGGATCAATGCCTCCCTGGACCGTTCCGTTTTCGTAGTTGATGAGGGTATTCTCGCCTTCTACTGTGACGGTCTCAGTGGTCGTGCCTACCTTTAATGTCGCATCCGCACGACCCGATTGGTTGATTGTCAGGACTATGCCCTTCTGAACGTAGTTTTGGAAGCCGGCTTTGACGACTTTCAGGTCATAGGTTCCGGGAGTCACGTTGCGAAAGGTATATTCGCCCCGCTCATTGGAAGTGGCTTTTGCCTCGAAGCTGGTCGCTTGATTGACCAGTGTCAGTTCGGCGTCGGCCACGGCGGCGCCAGAAGGGTCCATTACAGTACCGCCCAAGGTCGCGTTTCCAATTTGTGCCCGTGCGGAAAGAGCCAGTGCCAACGACCCCAGACAGAATGCTATTAGTAAGCCAAAACGAAAAATCACCGAACTAGAGAGTTTGTGGAACATAGTCGTCACCTCGCAGCAGTTGGACTCCCTCGCAAGGTCCCCAAGAACTGAATTCCAGGAAGGTTCCCACTCTTGGAACGCCTAAGCGCGTACGTAAGCGCTTACGTCCCTAATGGTTTTGGATTATTCGCCGCCGCCGTTTCTCCTGTCAAGCGTAAAATCAAAAAATCCGCTTTTCTCAATCTGCGTTTCTCATGGCGCGTAGTTCCCAACGGCCTGAACAGAGGACTTGCTAAACTCAGTTTCCCTCCAAAACCATATCGTACCCTTCGTGAGACCATGAGCCATTAGCGGTATCCTTCCCAGGCAGTCGCGAACGACCAGCGGCCTCCTCCTTCAGAAAACTTTTAGATTGCTACCATCTGCGATTCGGGTCTCCGTTTCAAACTTGAATTTCTAAAGACTCAGTTCAGGGATACTGCATGAGCTGCGATTTTGCAGTGGAGAGTCAGGTCGTCACCGAGCTACGAATTTGAAAACAGCGGAAGGCTTCAGAACCATCACTAGAACGGAAAACGGAGAGCTTACTTCAAGAGCGGGGCTGCATGCGTAGACTGCCGTACCACGAGTCGAGTGGAAATCTTGATTTCGCGGCCTTGAACGGAATTTGTTTGTAATACAGCCTCAACGGCCGCGGTCCCGATTTCAGTTCGCGGGATCATGATGGTAGTTAACTGGGGATCAGTCAGCTCGGCGAGCGAGATATCGTCGCACCCTATCACGGAAACATCCTTCGGAACTTTCAGACCTGCACGACCTAGCTCACGCAGGGCTCCCACAGCCATCAAATCATTGGCGGCAAGGATCGCAGTTGGTCGGCTCTTCAACGTCAGCATTTCTCGAACGAGGTGCTCCCCGCTCTCCAGCCTGAAATTCCCTTCGAGAATTAACGGTTCCGTGTGCAGTGACGCTCGATGACTCTTCATCGTTTCGAGGAAGGCCTGCCTCCTGAATTGTGCCGATTTGAAGCGCACCGGGCCACTGATGAAAGCGATCTGACGGTGTCCAAGCTCAAGAAGGTGTTCAACCGCTTCATGAACGCCCTTTTCATAATTGACTCGGATGTTGCTGGTATGCGGACCTACCTTTCCGATGTCGAGAAAGACCACAGCGATTTCGCGAGAGGACAGACGCTCGATCACGGAAAGATCCATCTCCGTGGTCAATATCATGACGCCACGAACTCTCAATTCCAGTAATCGCTGCACGTAACGAGAGTCGCGCTCCGGCTCGTAATTGGTATTCAGAACAATAACGTCGTAGCCCAACTCCAGAGCTCTTTCCTGAATGGATTTCACAAGGTCTGGGAAGAATGGGTTGGTAATGTCCGAAATGATCAGTCCCAGCGTCCGGCTCTGGCCGGACGCCAGATTGCGCGCATGGATGTTGGGCGTGTAACCGACGCGTTCAATGGCGTAAAGAACCTTCCGTTTGGTGTCATCACTAACAAATCGAGTCTTGTTTATGACGTGAGAAACTGTGGCAGTAGAAACTCTCGCCAGCTTCGCGACTTCTTTTATTCGAACAGTGGTCATTCTCGACGCTATCCCTCGTATCGATCGAAGGGCCCGAAATCATTCTGTACAGTATAGCGTTGAATGCGTTTTGCTCAGCGCGAAGAGGAGAACCAAAACATTGTGGGACGATTCTACTGCAACTTTCTCCGCCATAGTCCCTCAAAACTCAGCCAGCAGCTCGTTTTCCGTGTATGCTTGGACCAAATTGCAGGGAGAGGGGCTTTATGGCGACGCTGAGCCAAACGAAGCCGGCCACGGAAACGACTCCGACCCTGCGAGAGTCGGTGCTCGTAGAACCCGCGACAGCGCGCAACGTCTCAGTGGATGCGTATCGCGGGTTGGTCATGTTGTTGCTGATGGCCGAGGTGTTGCAACTTTCGCGTGTGGCTGCGGCGTACCCGACGAGCGTGTTCTGGAGAGTCCTGGCCTTCAATCAAACGCATACGGAGTGGTTCGGCTGCTCTCTGCACGATACGATTCAGCCGGGGTTCTCCTTCCTGGTTGGTGTGGCGCTGCCGTATTCCATTGCCAGCCGCATGGCGAAGAGCGCGCGCTTCATGGAATTATTCACGCACGCGCTTTGGCGTTCCTTGGTGCTGGTTGCTCTGGGTGTATTCCTCCGGTCGATGGACCATTCCATGACCTATTTCACGTTTGAGGACACGCTCTCGCAAATCGGGTTCGGATATCCATTATTGTTCCTGCTCGGATTCTTTTCCTCAAAAGTGGAATCGCTCAAGTGGGTATGGGGGGCGCTCGCCTTGATTCTCTTCGGATACTGGCTGGCGTGGGCCCTGTATCCCGCGGCGCCCGCGAATTCCGATTGGCAAAACGTAGGCGTCCCCGCGACGTGGAACGCGCAACACAACTTCACGGGATTCGCTGCGCACTGGAACAAGAACTACAATTTCGGAAACCGCTTCGACCAGTGGTTCCTGAACCTGTTCCCGCGCGAAAATCGCTTCGTGTACAACTCGGGTGGATACCTCACACTGAGTTTCATTCCTACGCTGGGCACAATGATCCTGGGCTTGATCGCCGGGCGCTGGTTGCGGGAATCCCGGCCCAAGATCCCGATGAAGAAGCTGCTGATTGCCAGCGTTTCGGGGATTGTGCTTGGATTGGCGCTGCATTACTCGCACATTTGCCCTGTGGTGAAACGCATTTGGACGCCGTCCTGGACCATCTTCAGCGGAGGAATTTGCTTCTTGTTCTTGGCTGCATTTAGTTGGATGATCGACGTGAAGGGTTTCAAAAAATGGGCCTTTCCGCTGGTGGTCATCGGCATGAACTCGATTGCTGCGTACTGCATCGCGCATTTCATGGAAGGATTTCTGGATAGCACCTTCCGGATCCACTTGGGTGCGAACTTCTTTCAATTTGCCGGCGCCGGGCTGCAACCTTTTTTTGAGGGCGCGGCGATTCTGGTGTGCTATTGGCTCGTGCTGCTTTGGATGTATCGGCGGAAACTGTTCCTGAAGATCTAGGGCCTCTTGAATTAACTTGGGAACAAGTTGGGAACAAGCATTGACGAATATCGTGCAAAACCGTGATATATGACATAGGAAAATGCTAGACGGACCAACTACTTAGCGTTTCTGCTCTTACCTTGGGCGCAGGAGGTCCCGAGTTCAAATCTCGGCGCCCCGACCACTTACTTCTTTGTTTTCAATGCACTGTTCTTGATGCTGCAGCGTCAGAAACTGAACTTGGGTCCAACTTGGGTCCAAGTACAAGCCTCTCGACGCTCTCTACTGCGCAACGTTGTTCTTCCGGTACCGCGTGCAAATAAATCTCGCGCGTGATTTCCGGCGAGGAATGCCCCAGGAGCGATTGCATCGTCCCTATTGGCGTGCCCACGGAATCGAGCATCGTCGCGTGGCTATGTCTCAGAAGATGCCACGTGACGCCTGGAAGCCCTAACCTCTTCGCTGGGGGCTTCAGGTGCTTACGCAAGAGATTCCATCGATCTAGCTAATCCGTCGCGTGAGGCAAATACCAGGGCCCTTGCATCAACAGCCGCAGGATGAATGGCGGCGAGAATCTCTGCCGTCTCCGTCCCAATCGGGATGGTTCGTGCACTGCGCTTCGTTTTGGGTCTATCAAAATGCCCGTCATACACCGTCTCGGCGACACGAAGCAGACGAGCTTTCAAATCAATGCTTCCCCATCGAAGCGCAAGCAGTTCTCCAACCCGCAGACCCGTCAGCACCAACAACAACGTGATTGATCGAGCTGGCTCATTCAAGTTCGCAGCTATGCCTAGTACGTGGGCCGGAGTAAGTACCGCTCGCTCCGTTCCATGTTGCCTCTGTGGAAGTTTCGTTCTCTGAGCTACGTTCTCGGTGATGTAGCGCCATTCCCCGGCCGTTCCGAGAATCTTGCTCAGCCCACACTTGAAATGGTGAACGGTTTCCCACGAAAGCCCGCTGTTAAGCTTGCGGCACAGGAACTTCTGCAGTTCTTCGCGCGTAAGCTCCCTAAGCTGCGTGTTGCCGAAAGCCGGAATGAGATGCACGTCAAGCATGTACCGGTAGTGCTTTTGGGTTGCGCATTTGAATGTCGGCAAGATCACAGGCATCCAGTCCTTTTTGACAAATTCTCCAAATGTCCGGATAGACTGTGGTCGAGCCTCACCGCTGTTGATGGAACTCAGCCTCTGAGACATTACCTGCATGGCCTTTCGGCGCGTTGGGAGTTCTGCGACGCTGCCGATCACTTCCGACCGTCGCAACCTCCCGAGCGTGCCGTCTTGTTGAATTACGTCCTCCCACCAGCGCGCTACCCAGACTTTCCTCCGAGTGCCCCGCTGGAAAAGTGATCCTTGCTGGAACCCTCTTCGAGCCATCGTTCCTCCATAGATGGCCCGTCCAGATTGTTCTGCGTCGCTTTTCAGTGTATCCCGCGTGTCAAGCGACATGAGAGTCTCGTCTGTGGCACTTGACTCAAGCAAGGATTTCCTCCTGGCGAAAGCGCCAGTACTTCCCTACTCGATAGCCCGGAAGCTGCTCTGTAGACCGTTTGCGCAGGCGTCCATAGACCCAGGACACGGGCACCTGCAACAACTCGGCAACTTCGTGAACGGTGAGAAAAAGACGTTCGTCTCTCTTCTCTCCCTCAGTGGCCACGTGTCGTGAGGCGGCATGCAATGCGTTTTGGTGTAGCTCGGGGCTTTCTTCTTCAACGCAGATTGCTTTCGAATGGGACTCCACTGAAAGGCGCGAGGCATGCTGTCGTGGAGACTTTCCGGCCCAGGGAGAACCGGTTTGAGCGAATGCAGGAGCAGCAAGAATCAAATACGCTGCGAGGACAGCGAGATGCCGACTTACATATTTGAGTCGCGATGCCTTGAGCCGAAATGCCTTCATCGTTGGTCTTCTCCTTATGTGAACTTCACTTAAAAGAATTAGAGGGAGTTCTCACAGGTGCCCGCGGCTGGCGGGAGCAATCAGAGACACGAAGCGAGGGCCACTGTCCGGTTGATTGCGCCTTGATCTGCCTCAATGCACACCTGAAGCGGGCGCTCCAATGAGAGGGTTTCTCCCTTCGCATCCAGCTCGGAACCATCGAGCGGCACGCAACTAAGCAGGGTGGCTGACCGCTCCACCAAGCCTACGGGGGAAATCCAGTGAGAACTCCCTGAACCATGTGATCGATTCCCACCGGAGTCTGAAACATTCTTCACGCCGGAGCCCTGTGTCTACAAGAACGGCGGCCACTGAACCCACTTCGACGAGCATGGCTGTAGCTTCATGCCCCACCGAAACCCGTTTCCAGGCGAGAAAATCCACCCGGGACCGTACCGCATGGGGAAGGGCGTGGAGGAGCCAACAACTACAGGGTCGGTCATCCGGATCTATCGTGGTCTCGGCCTCCTGGGGCCGGCGCCGGGGCAGAGGCGCGAATTCAGTTCATGGAGGGACGGTTCGTTGGACCGAAATCGCTGCCTTTCGGCGGGACAGCAAGAAGGCCGGCCAAACTATGCCACTGAGTGGACCAATTTCACATGGTAAGGCAGAATCAGCGCGTTTAGTACGTTGCGTGCCCCGCAACCAGCCATCTTAAGAACTAGCAAGGGCCCGGGCAGTTTGGTCAGCCCTGCCCCTGTGATCTTACCTCCGGGCGCTGCTCTCCTTCAGCGGCCGGAAAGATGTCATAGACATAATCGTGCGCGGCCAGAGCGATCTTGTCCAGGGTACCTGCTTCGACGCGCTTGGCGACTTCCTGATGAGAGAGGTCGAAGATCGCGTCCAGAATCTGCGCGCGCTCCTGCTGATTCGCCTGCCCCACGACGAAGAGCACGCGGGCGCTGTGCTGGACGTACCAGGGCGAAAGCAACTGGCGCTTCAAGATCTCCATGATGACGGGTGCTTTGGTGCGGTCAAAGCGGCCTGGATCGCCTCTGCGGTCCAGCTCGGCGAAGAACTCCGCTGTCCATTCGTTGTGGAAGTTCCACAACTTCTCGAACAGCTCCCTGGTGAAGCGGGTCCCGGCCTTGACCTCTAAGGCATTCACAGCCGGTACGACTCCATCCTCGGTGAGCGTCGGCCTCTTGAGGTAGCCGTTCTTGGTGATGGCGGCCTGGTGATGGACGAGGCTCCACAGCCACGACACATCGATCCGGTAGGTGGCTAGGTCATTCATGAAACGCAGTGAAAGTTCGTAGTCGTCAATCGCCGCTGCGAAGTTGCCGTTGAGGATCTGGAAGCCGTAGTTCGCCGCCATGTAAAGCGCATGTTGGATGTGCTCGACGGTGATTTCACCCTTCGGCACGCAGTAGATGGCATCCCAAAGTTCCTGCGTGAAGAGTTTCTCCGGAGTGTCAAACATTTCCCTGGTGATGACCCGGGGCGTGATCTTGCCCTGCGGATCTAATAAGCCACGGGATTGCAGCAGGAGCCGCTCCGTGTCAACGAGTCCGCTGGCGACCGTTGGCACCGGCTTGCCTTTTACATCCACAGTTTCTCGCGGCGCATCCAGGATCGCCTGGAGCTGCGTCACAGGGGCCCGCAGGGGCGCATTGCCGGCGGCGACGTAGGCCGGTTCCGGGCTGGCGACCCAGCTTTGCCGGTAGGCATCGTAAAGCCGCCCCTTCGCTCGGCCTGCAAGGATGTCTTCCAGGGTAGGCTGTTGAGCCGCAGGAAGCGGCTCTTCGGCCACAAGCATCAAGCCCAACAGGCGCTCTCGCAGCTTGTCAATCACCATCGCGCGCAGGGCCAACTGGTTATACCTCGAGCGGCCATAGACGTCGGCCGGTTGATAGATCATCACCGCCGCCATCCCGCCAATGGGGGCACCCTGGCTGAGTTCACCATTCTTCATGCCCGCCATGAGCATCATCAGCGCGTTGTACCGCTGATATGCAATCATGTTCGGCGAGGCCATGCCGATGGATTGCGGATCCGGAAAGACGCCCTGCGCGTCGTCCTTCCACATCTCGATGAGGCTGGCCAAGTAGTCCCAGCGGCCGACGTTCGTGCCGAGGAGCCGGCGCCGCAAGACCCAAGCGATGGCAGGCATGAACCGCCCCGCATTTCCCTCCTCATAAAGAACTTTGATCTTGATGGTGCCGGCCGGGACTCCGATCACGCCTTCCAGCCGTACCAGGAGCTTCTCCACGATGCGAGCTTCCTGAGGAGTCTGGATCTTCGGAATGTAGTAGTACACACCCGTGCCCGCGCGCGTGAGGGACCCGTAGTTGTTGAGGGCCCAGAGGAGAGTGACGGGAATCACGCCGGGCACCGGTCGGCCATCGACGCGGATGTGGTCATAGCGCACGTGGATGCCGGGAGGACGCGCAAATCGGGTGGGCCACTGCCCGGGAGGCTTGTTGATCTTGTACGCGCGTTTTTTGCCTTTCTTCACTACCTCGTAGGGGCAATCCGACCAGCGACCTTCGAAAATTTCCTTGGCGTTCTGCATAGCCGCAAAAATCCCCACCGGCTGATTTGTGGGCGTGCCATCGGGCTGGAAGTGGGGCGGGGAGGCGTCTTCAAAGTCCGGCATATTCATGGGGGCAGGGCTATTCAACGCGTTGATGGCCATGTCCAGCGGATGCCACGGCCCGGTGAGCTCCAAGCCGGGATTCGTCAACGGGTGGGCGTCCTCCGGGATGGGCACCTCGCCGTTGAGCCGCCAGCGCCATTCGCTGTCCCGACCG
>Ga0137379_10007828_pt1 | contig 10128 bp, 7 predicted proteins | sample SagtaG_18_FD_104812 | JGI IMG/M metagenome (GOLD analysis project Ga0137379, IMG submission 104812) | Vadose zone soil microbial communities from Sagehorn Ranch, Mendocino, California, USA - Sage2_L_80_16 metaG | ecosystem: Environmental > Terrestrial > Soil > Vadose zone | place: USA... | reverse complement strand
GCGGAATAGGGCCGCGTCTTCGACCCCAGCGTAGACCGTGTCGGGATCGGTCAGCGATGGCTCGATATGCCAGACGCGCTTGAACTCCCATGGATGCTGGGTGCCGTCGTACCACTGATGCGTGGTGAGTGGCTTGCCGGTTTGGGGGGAATCGTCGTATTTGAACTTGTTGGGGGCGGCAGTGGGCGGGCCGGGCGCGGGTGGTGCTCCGGCGGGGACTCCGGGCTGATGCCAGGTTTTGCCGCCGTCGTCGGAGCGCTGCAGGACCTGTCCGAACCAGCCGCTGGTTTGCGATGCGTAGATGCGATCGGGGTTCACGGGAGAGCCTTTGATGTGGTACATCTCCCAGCCTGCGAAGTGAGGACCGCTGACATCCCACTTCTTCCGCTTGCCGTCTGAGGTAAGAATGAACGCACCCTTGCGCGTTCCAACTAAGACCCGCACTTTGCTCATTGTTTTTTGTCCTCCCCCGCTCCAGCCACGAGTGCCGGATTAATGCGGGCCGTCTGGAGATTTTTCCGCATTGACACCGCAAAACACAAGCGAAAACTTCGAGAAAATTTTGGAACGGATTGCGGTACACATGAGTCGGATTGCTGAACTCAATTCTGCCAGTTGACGGCGGCTTCACCCACTCCACTCGAAGGGACGGTGGTGCTGTGGTTGGCGCCGGTTTCCCACACGACCGATCCATTTGCGTGCAGGATTAAGAACTTAAACTCAATCGCGGCGCCGGCAGGCAGGGATACGGTGAGGAGCGCATTTTGGGCTGACGGGATCACGGCGGGGCCCGAGGCCCCATTCCACGCAGTGGACCAGTTGCCCAGCTCGGCTACGCTGCCGGTGAGCATCACGACATCCGTGGCTGCGAGCGCAGGAACACCGCTGACTGAGAAGTTGACGGGGATCAGGACTCCGCTGCTCACCACGAAGGAAGCTCCATTGGAGACTGCCGTTCCCTGGTTGACGGTGACTTGCGCGGCGCCGGCGTTAAGGGACGGAACGATGGCGGTGACCTGGCCATCGCTCCAGTGGTTCACGGTGGCAAGCAACGTTGTCGAGCCTTGGACAAAGTTGACGGTGCCGGCGGCCGAGCCAAAGCCCGCGCCGCTGACGGTCACCGGCACTCCGGAGTTTGCCACGCGCGGCGTCACGCTTCCGATTGCCGGACTCACGGGCTGGGCTGATACCCAGATCGAAACGCTGCGATGCGGAAGAGTGAAATTCGAAGCTGGATTGTTAGTTCCTGCAGTGCCGGTGACAGTAAGTGAGACTCCGCCCATTGTGCCGGCAAGATAGTCGGAGTAAGTGGCTGGCGGAAGATAGGTGTCGAGGCCGCTAATCGGCTGGTCAAGTGACTTGCTCTTATTGATCGCGATCAGCACTACATTCGGGCCAAGCTTTCGCTCGTAGACATATACGTCGTCATTGATCCAGCGCTGCTGCAACGAGCCATATGCGACCGCCGGGTTTGCCGCACGCAGTGCCGCGAGATATTGCACCAGAAGCGTCGCGTCATTGGATGCAAAGCTGGACATGGCGTTGCGGTCGTAAGGGTCGTTGCCGCCGCTTGTGTCGTTGTGAAGATATTGCTCGTCGCCGTAATAGAGCACGGGCACGCCCCGGCAAGTGAGCACGAAGCTGATCGCCTGCTTGACTGCCATCGTGTCCGCACCCAGAGACTGGATTCGCGCATTGTCGTGATTGTCGAAGAAGGTGACCAGATCGTTGGGCTGCGCAACGGGCTGCGCATTTGAGTTCGATGGGCCGGCGGATTCAAGCGTCAGTTCGTTATCGATTTCAGTGAAGCTTTTGTCTTTTGCGAATACGTCGACGATGGGAGAGTAGAGCGGATAATCCAATAGATTCATTCCGCTGCGATTTGAGAATTTCACCGAGTCTGCGTATAAAGCATCGCCGGAGCCTTCGAGCCATTCGCCAACAAGAAACGGGCGATCCGTGGAGGTGGGTAGCCCAGCCGCGCCGGTCCAGTTTGCAACGGTGTTCTCAAGGCTGTATTGCCATCCCCAGTTCACATGCTTGATGGCATCGAAGCGGAAGCCATCCGCGCCATGAGAAAGTAACTGAGTTATTGCTCCCTTGAGATAAGTGTCGACCCATGAATTGGTCTGGTCGAGATCGGCCAGTCCGAACAGGGTGTGGTACTGCAATTGATAGCGGTCGTCGAAGTTAGTCATGTTCGGCGTGTGATGGAAGTAAGAGACCGTGCCTGTATCGCTGCTGAAGTCGGTCACTTTGACTCCGTTGTTATAAAGAGCGCCGTTCTCTCCGACGCCGATGTTGTTGGTATGGTTGGCGACGAAATCGACGATTACCTTGATGTTATTGGAGTGAGCCGCTGCAATGAGGTTGTCGAAGGCCGACCAGGAAATTGAGGCGTCGCCAAAATGTTCGTCGATGCGCATCATGTCGCGAGGCCAGTAACCGTGATAGGGCGCATTGCCTCCGCTATCTCCCGCGTTGACGTTATCGATGGGCGGCGAAATCCAAATTGCTGCGACTCCCAGAGACTTGAGGTAGCCGAGTTTCTGCGTGATTCCGGCTAGATCGCCACCCCAGTAGAAACGCCAGTTCGATGGATCAGTAAACCCATTGGGATCGAAGAGCCCTGCACTTTGCGAGGGGTTATCGTTGGACGCGTCACCATTGAAAAAACGGTCAGTCACGATCTGATAAATGAATCCCTGATGAATGTCGCTGATTGCCGAAATGGTTGGTGCCGGGGGAAAGTTTATTGTGTAAGCGGCCTGGGAAACGCTGCTAATCGTATCGCCTGGGGCGGCTGCGAGAGCTTTGAGGGTTGTAGTGGTTGCGATTGCGAGAGGAGCTTTGTACAGGGATGAGGAGAGTGTCGGTGTGGCGCCATTCGTGGTGTAGTAGATTGCCGCGCCAGGAGTGGCGTCTGCAATGGCGACACTTTGGAGCGTTGTGTATGCGCCGGGGGTGACTGAAAACGTGGGCGCGCCTGTCTGGGGAGTTGTGACCGGCGGAACGGTGCCGGCGGCCCCTCCGCCCTGGCAACCTGTGAGCAGAATGAGCGCTGTGAACAAAAGAACAGGGATTTTGAATCGTACGGACCTTACGAACAGCGACATTGCGGATCTCCTCAAACGGAAACAGTCATGAAGCAAATCGAACAGGTTTTCTTTGCAATCCATCGTATGCCTGCGGGGTGCCTCTTGGCAGGCTTTTGCGATCGTGGGGCTTGCGTCTGCGTGGTTACATGGCGTGGGTCGTGGTCGCGCTGTGGCCCGGGAATGCTCTAGACTCAAGTCTGGATATCTACGAATGATTACGCTTTTTACCGGTTACGACGAAGAGCCAAAAGACAAGAAAAGAGCCGAGGAAGAATTGGGCGAGGCCGAGGCTGCGCCGAAGTCAGGGTTCTTTTCGCGGATGCGGCAGGCGGTCACGCGTACGCGCGAGACGCTATCGTCGCGGATTGAGGACATTGTCTCGCTCACGCGCACCGTGGATGAGGGCGCGCTTGAAGACCTCGAGACGGCGCTGATCACAAGCGACATTGGTGTGCAGACCACGACCGAAATTCTTGGTGCGCTGCGGGAACGCGCGCGCCGCCAGGCGATCGAGGGGGGCGCGGAATTGCGCGATCTGCTGAAGGCGCAGTTGCGGGGAATTCTGGATGCTCCGCAGAAGGCTGTGACTGAGCCTTCGACTCCGCCGAAGGTGACGTTTCTCGTCGGCGTGAACGGAACAGGAAAAACGACGACAAGCGGGAAGCTTGCCGCTTGGTACCGCGCACAGGAGAAGTCGGTGCTGTTGTGCGCGGCCGACACGTTTCGCGCCGCGGCCATCGAGCAGCTTGAGGTTTGGGCCTCGCGGAGCGGCGTGGAGATGATCAAGACCCAGCAGGGCGGCGATCCGGCGGCGGTGCTCTACGATGCTGCGAACGCGGCCAAGGCACGCAACATCGACGAGCTCATTGTGGATACTGCGGGACGGCTGCACACGAAGATCGGCTTGATGGACGAACTGGACAAGATGCGGCGGACGGCGGCGAAGCTGGTTCCCGGAGCGCCCCACGAAGTGCTGTTGGTGATGGACGCGACGACGGGACAGAACGGACTGCAGCAAGCGCGGCAGTTCACGCAGGCCGCGGGTGCGACGGGGATTGTGCTGACGAAGCTGGATGGAACCGCAAAGGGCGGGATCGCTGTGGCGATTGCGCGGGAATTGAACTTGCCGGTGCGGTTTGTTGGCGTGGGAGAGCAGATGAGCGACCTGCTGGAGTTTTCGGCTGCGGATTTTGTGGATGCGCTGCTGGGGTGATGAAAGCAGAACGGTGTTCGTGCTTTCCCACCCTAGCCGCAAAGTGCGCGGCTAGAATGGGGCACCCGCGGTGTTGGTGGGGTTGGCAGATTTAGCGGAGTCAGCTTTAGTCGAAGCTCTTGGGGCTTTAGTCGATGAGTTTTTCTGAACAAGATGCGTACTGGATGCAGCGAGCGCTGGAGTTGGCGCGGCGCGGCATTGCGGTTACTTCGCCGAACCCGGCAGTAGGCTGCGTCATTCTGGATCGGGAGGGACAGGTGGCCGGGGAAGGCTGGCACGAATACGACCTTCTGGAGCATGCTGAAGTTGTCGCACTGAAGATTGCAGCGCAGCATGCCGGGGAGCGATTGTGCGGCGGAACGGCTTATGTGACGCTTGAGCCATGCAATCACACGGGGCGTACCGGGCCTTGCACTGAAGCGCTGATTGCCGCCGGGTTGAGCCGAGTTGTGGCGGCGACGATCGATCCCAATCTGACCGTCGCGGGGCACGGGCTGGAGCGCTTGCGTGCTGCGGGTCTGCAGACGAGTGTTGGGGTTTGCGAGAAGGAAGCCCGGCGGCTCAATGAAGGCTTTGCGCATTGGAGCCAGCACAAACGACCGCTGGTGCTGATGAAAGTGGCGATGACGCTCGATGGTTGCATTGCTCCACCGGCTGGGGTGCACTCGGCGCGCGAACCTTACTGGATTACCGGTGAGGCGGCGCGGGCGGCGGTGCAGCCGTTGCGATGGCAGGCGGATGCCGCTCTGACTGGAATCGATACGGTACTGGCTGACGATCCGATGCTTACGGATCGCAGCGGAAAGCGGCGGCGGCGCGCGCTGCAGCGCGTGGTGCTGGACTCGGCTCTCCGCATGCCGCTGGATTCGAAGATGGTGAAGAGCGCGCAAAATGACGTAGTGATATTCACCGTTTCGAAAGACCAGGCGCGCATCCACGAGTTGCGCAGCCGGGGTGTTCGCGTAGAGGTGCTGCCGGCGGAGGCAGGACGGGTTCCGCTGGGCAGGGTGCTGGACTTGCTGGGCTCGGAAGGGATTCTGACGGTGCTGACGGAGACGGGGACGCGGCTGAACACGGCTCTGCTGGCCGGTGGGCTGGTGGATCGCGTTCACCTCTTTATTTCGCCGCAGATCATGGGGTCGGATGCTGTGCCGGCGTTTCGCGGGATGGCGAATTCCATTCGCATGGCCGAGGTTGAGGTCGAGCGATATGGCAATGATCTGGGGCTGTGCTCGCTGCTGAGAGATCCGTGGCCAAAGATGCAGTGATCAGGGGGCAGGGATCAGGGTCAACCACCCCGTGGACGAACTCTGACCTTGCATCGGCTATTGCGCGGCGCAATGTATACGGTTACATTGCTTGCGGGAGAAACTATCCATGAACGTCGCGACTCTATTGCGCTCACGCTTGCTCTTCACTGTTTCAGCTTCGGCGATTTTTGCCTTAACCATCGTCACGCAGGCTATGGCTGTGGAGCCGCCGCGGCTGGTGCAGAAGGACGGGCATTACACGCTGATGGTCGAGGGGCAGCCCTATCTAATTCTTGGCGGCCAGATTCACAACTCAAGCGCGTGGCCGAGCGAACTGCCACAGGTGTGGCAATCCATGGCTGGTCTGCACGCAAACACAGTGGCTGCGCCGGTTTACTGGGAACAGCTTGAGGCAGTGGAGGGCCGATTCGATTTCGGCAACGTGGACCAGATTGTCGAGGGTGCGCGGGCACACAATCTGCATGTGATCCTGTTGTGGTTCGGCACGTGGAAAAACGGCAATATGCATTATGTGCCGAAGTGGGTGAAGAGCGACGGTAGGCGTTTTCCGCGCGTGATCCGAGCGGATGGCGAGCCGATCGATGTGCTTTCGCCGCACGGGCGGGCGACGCTCACGGCAGATAAGACCGCCTTCGCGGCCCTGATGCGGCACTTGAAGCAGATCGATAACGAACAGCACACCGTGTTGATGATGCAAGTGGAAAACGAGTCGGGCAATGTAGGCAGCGTGCGCGACTATTCGGCGGATTCAAACAAGGAATTTGCCGGTACGGTTCCGGCGGACCTGCTGGCCGCGACACACAAGTCGGCGGGCACCTGGAGTCAGGTGTTTGGCTCGGAGGCGGACGAGATTTTCCAGGCATACCACCAGGCCAAGTACGTCAACGAGATTGCCGCGGCTGGCAAGGCGGAGTTCGCGATTCCCTGCTACATCAACGTGTGGATCAACTATCCCGCGGCGCAATTGCCGCAGCGCCAGCTCGATTCGCCGGGCATCGGGTATCCAAGTGGCGGCGCCGTGCAAAAGCTCGTGGGTTTGTGGCGCACGCTTGCGCCTGCGATCGACATGATCGGGCCGGATATTTATACCGACGACTCTCCGTTTTATCGCGAGGTGATGGCTACGTATCATCGGCCAGACAATGCGCTGTGGATTCCGGAGACTGGTCGCGGCGACAGCTTCGGCAAGTTCTTCTTCTATGCGCTGGGCGATGGGGCCATCGGGTTTTCACCGTTTGGCGTGGACCAGAGCGGATGGAACATTCTGGGCGATCAACCGTGGAAGGCGCACGCGGATAACTTTGCGCTGGTGGGACCGATGAGCCGCGAGATTGCGCAGTTGCAGTTTGCAGGCAAGCTCAAGACCGCGGTCGAGGAGCCAGGACAAGCCACCACCGAGCTGGATTTTGGTGGATGGCAGGCGACAGTGTCGTTTGGATTTCCGCAGAACGACGGGCGGCGCGCGCCGGGCACGAAGGATGCGCATGGAGCCGCGCTGGTGGCACAGCTGGGGCCGGACGAGTTCCTGGTGACGGGCGTGGACGCTAGCGTGACTTTCCACCTGCCGGGAAAGCAGGCGTGGATGCACAGTGAGATTGTCACGGCTGAGCAGGGCGCGTATGAAAACGGCGCATGGAAGCCGGTGCGGCTCTGGAACGGCGATGAGACGGATCGCGGACTGTGCTTCTATCAGAAGCCCGAGGTTGTTCACGTGACGCTGGGGCGGTTCTGATTAGCGACCGGCTGGCGGTTCGGTGGACTGAGGCCAATCGACGGAGTAGACGGCGAAGATGCGATAGGGGCCTGGCAGATCGCCTAAACTAGAGCTATGTTTACGGGGATTATTGAGCGGACGGGGACGCTGGTCAGCCTGGAGGATACGGGTGGAGTGCGACGGCTTACGGTTGAGGCTCCGGGGCTGGCGGGACGCCTGCGCGAGGGAGATTCGCTGGGGGTTTCGGGTGTGTGCCTGACGGCGCTGGATGTGGACCCGACTTATTTTCACGCGGATTTGGCACAGGAGACTCTGGATCGCACGTCGCTGGGATCGCTGAAGGCAGGAGCGAAGGTGAATCTGGAGCTGCCGACGGCAGCGGGGAGTCCGCTGGGCGGACACATCGTGCAGGGGCATGTGGACAGCTGCGGCGTGATGACGGCGCTGGAGCCGGTGATTCCGTTGACGAGTCCTGGCTTTGACGACCAGACGACGGATTGGACTCTCCGAGTTCGCGTGCCGGAAAACGTGCGGCAGTGGATGGTGCACAAAGGGTCGGTGGCGATCGAAGGCATCAGCCTGACGATCGCGGCGGTCGCGGGCGATACGATCTCGATTGCGATTTTGCCTTTGACCTATTGGCGGACGAATCTCCATACGCTCAAGGTTGGCGCGCCGGTGAACGTGGAGGCGGATGTGCTGGTGAAGCTGGCTTATCAGCAGATGCAGAATCACGCCAGCGACAAAAACCCGTCGCTGGGAACCCCGGCCGCAAAGAAACCGGAGTTGGAGTTGACCGAGGCGTGGCTGGTGGCGAACGGGTTTTGATGCAGCGAATCAGGAGCGCTTGTCTTCGTCTGAGTATTGTTGTATATTTGACCAGTCGATTGACTGGTTGTCTCTATGCGAAGCTATCAAGCATCAGAAGCCAAAACTCACTTTCTTCGGATTCTCGATGATGTTGAGCGCGGCGAAAGTGTGATCATCACGCGTCATGGCAAGCCTGTCGCTCGCGTCAGTCCTCCAATCCAATTGGACCAGGAACGCATGAAGCGGGCGGTGGAAAGCATCCTCGCAATCCGAAAACGGACAAAACCGGTCTCATTTGCGGAGATTCTGTCCGCGCGCGATGAAGGCCGCATGTGAATCCCGCGCCGATTGAAATGCGGTTCGTGCTGGATGCATCGATCGTGATTACCTGGGCTATGCGCGATGAAGCGCAGCCCCAAGCCGACCTGGCATTCACATGCATTCAAGCCGGGTCGGCAATCGTGCCGGGGATCTGGTGGTATGAGGTGCGCAACATACTGATTGTGAACGAGCGTCGAGGTCGGATCGATGCAGCCGATTCGGTTCAATTCCTGCGCGACCTGAATGCGTTCAGGATCGACATCCAGTTTCCTCAAGATGAAACCGAGTTGATTGACCTGGCGCGCAAACATAAGTTGTCAATCTACGACGCCGCCTACCTGGCACTCGCGATGCGCGAGGGGCTGCCGCTTGCTACTCTGGACAAAAATCTTGATTCCGCGGCTCGGATCGAAGGAGTGGCGTTGCTGGTTTAGGCTTGGGATCGCTCAAGCGATTCATCAGGAAGTTGGGCGATCGCTGGCGCAATAGATTACGGCTTCACGGGCAGCTTGGGCGGGTCGGTCAGGTACTCGTCGCCGGTGCGGATGAGGAGCAGCTTGCGACGGTCGTCGAGCAACTTCAACTGCTTCGTCACTTCGATAAATTCCTGCTTCTGGCCGGCTGTGAGTTGTGCGCCGCCCTGTGTGAGCTTGTTCAATTCATCAAGTCTCGCCTGCAGCCGCGGCATTTCGCGGTCAATGAGAACCGGGTGGATGTTGGGCGCTTTGGCTTTGCCGCGGGCCAGTTCATTGCGGTTGTTTTCGCCCCATACGGGCAGAATGCCGACGTGGCCTAACTCGATCCGTATTCCCGCTGGGCCGTAGTCGCGACGAACCGCCGAGAAGAGGCCAATCATCGAATCGCGGGGGTCACCGTCCTTGTCGGGCATGAGGCCGTCTATGTAGTTGCGCGACTGGTTGGACAGGAAATTGCCCAGCGAATAGAAGATGACCGTGTCGCGGCCGTCGGCAGTGCGAAAAGTCTCAACTTGCTGGAGCACGTGAGGATGATGGCCGACGATCACCGTGGCCCCGGCTTCGAGCATCTTGTGCGCGGTTTCAACGTCTTCGGGGCGCGGTGCGGGAGCGTATTCAATGCCCCAATGGATGGAAACCACCAGCATGTCGCATTGGGTGCGGGCTTTTTGGATGGCGTCGAGCACAGCGGCTTCGTCTGCTCCGGAGGCGCCGCCCGATTCGCCCGGATAGGGAAAGAAGTTGACGTGCGGCTGGTCGTCCTTGTCGGGATTGTGGTTGCCATTGAGCCAGCGCGTGATGCCGAGCCAGCCCACCTTGATGCCGTTGGCCTCGACAATGACTGGCTGCCATGTCTCCTGGGCCGTGTCGCCCGATCCGGCAAAGAGCAGGCCAATTTCTTTCAGGTGTTCGCGGGTCTCAGCGAATCCGGGCCAGCCCTGGTCCATGACATGGTTGTTTGCAAATGAAACGATCTTGATGCCGTTCGCCTTGAGCGCCTCGGGCAGGGCGACCGGCGCGTCGAACATAAAGGGCTTGGAACCATGGGAGTGGGCCGGAGCAACAGGGGTTTCAAGGTTGACGAAGCCGAAATCGGCACCACGAAAGACGTCGCTTACATCGCTCAGCAGGGTGCCCCAGCCTTGAGTTCCCTCGCCGGCGGCTGCGGCTGCGGCTCGGACGGGCTCGTGGGGGATGACGTCACCGGCTACGGCGAAGCTAACCT
>Ga0137379_10007824_pt1 | contig 10131 bp, 7 predicted proteins | sample SagtaG_18_FD_104812 | JGI IMG/M metagenome (GOLD analysis project Ga0137379, IMG submission 104812) | Vadose zone soil microbial communities from Sagehorn Ranch, Mendocino, California, USA - Sage2_L_80_16 metaG | ecosystem: Environmental > Terrestrial > Soil > Vadose zone | place: USA... | reverse complement strand
GTGCCGCGAGATGACCGATTTGTCCCGCTGGAACAGCTCGGCCATCTGGTTCAGCGACAGCCAGACAGTCTCGTGTTGGACGCGCACTTCAAGCCGCGTGCGGCCATCCTCCGTTTGGTAGAGGAGGAATTCGCCGGCCGGTGCGGGAGAGGATGGAATGAGGTCAGCCATGGGATTGAACCACGGATTACGCGGATTTCACGGATGGATTTCTTCTTTCATTCGCCCCGTCGGTGCGGCGGTTGCGCACGTTGCGGTCACAGCAGCTTGTCGGACTTGCCATAGGTCGGCGGTGCTTCACCCAAGGCACCCGAGTCCGGGGCGGGTTTGGCCGGGCGAATGGCGAGGGCACGTTCACGCAGCGCGTCGAGCATGCGGAGTTTTTCGGCCACCGGGCGCGCGGCGAGGTTGCGGCGCAGGGCGCGCTTGCTTTCGAGAATCTTTTCCAGGTCAAAACTCATGGCGCGCCGGTGAGGAATTGTTTCTCAAACCGCTTCCAAGCGTCGGCCAATCCATGCCGGGCGACGATGGCCTGGAATCGCGCGACCTGCAGGGCGCCGGCTTCGATGAACCGGAGGAGGCGAGCCTTGTCCTTCGCGCGGCCAGTCTGCAACGCGATGACAGCGAGGTGTTCGGTGGTGAAGACCCGAGCGGGCGTGCCTTCGACGTCCTTTATGACGGCATCCCCCAAGGCCTCCTCGACCAGCGGGCCAGTGGTTGGAAGGAATTGCACGGGCCAGCCGGCGATGACGATGTATTCACCCGACATCGCACCGCCGCGGGCCGTGAGGTAATCAAAGATGGGCTGCAGGTTGACGATGGCGTTACCGATTTCCGATTTGAAATTCACAAAGACATGCACGTCAAGACTGGCGATGGGTTCGAGATAAAAAGTCGCGCCCACCGCGCCGCCGATGGCGTAGTGTTCAATGACGCCGTCGGACTGCATTCGGTTAATCGTGCCGATGACTTCCCGGATATTCACGCGGAGAATATATCAGGCGGCCAGCGCCGAGTTAAGTTCCTGCAGGATGTGCGGCCACCTTGCACGGAGATCGGAGCCTCGGCTTCGGTTGGAAGCAGGTTTCAAAAATCAGTGCCCCGGCCAATTCAAATGCTGGCGCATGAAATCAACGGTTCCAACGCCGTTGATGGTGTGGGGGCCGTTGAAAAATTCGATGGCCGTCCGGTCGGCTATTCCAAGCGAGTCGTACAAACGCCGCACTTTGGCGTATTCGTAGGCGACCCATTCGTCGGGCGCGACCCCATCGTTGTGCCCGCGTTCGACCATGAACGGACGCGGGGCAATTAAAGCCGCCATTTCGGCGTAGCTCAACGTCTGGCCCAAATTGAACTCGACCATCTCATACTCGCCAGTGAACAGGTAGCTATAAGGCGAATCGACCGTGACGTTTTTCCTAACCCAATCGTTGAAGTCCGCTGAACAGATCGAAACACAATAGCGGTCGAGCAGGGACGGCACGCGCATGGCGGTCTTGCCGCCATAGGAGAGGCCGTAGAAGCCGATTCGCTGCGGATCGACCAACGGCAGCTCAGTAAGCCAGTCCAAAATGCGCTCGTGTTGAGCGAGGATGACGGAGAACAGCGATTTCTTCAATGGATTGGCTTTGCGCTGGAGCACACGGAAAGCGTCGCCACCACGATACGGATTGTGCGGCGCAAAACTTATGATGCCGGATTCGGCCAGGCGCGCCGGCAAAGCTTTGTAGTACTTATAGCCGCTGCTGTTCGGATCCTCGTTTAGGGTGTCCAGTGGAACGCCTTCAAGTCCATGTTGGAACACGACCACGGGCCGGCGCTCGCCGGGTTTGAGGTCTTTGGGCGCCAGCAAAATCCCCCACGCGAATACATCCGGCCAGACATCCAGCACAACGTCGTAAGCGATCCATTTTGGCTTATCCAAAATTTTGCGCGTACGGGGATTGGCAGGAAGACTGGCTTTGGGGAAACGACCGATGACTTCGTCCCAGAAATAATCCTTGAATTGTTTGGTGGCGGTTTCCCAACCATTCGTCGAGCCTGGCTTGAGTTTGCGCCAAAAAAATTCATCGCGCGTACCCTCAGAAAGTCGCAGGAGACGTTGGGTATGGTTGACCAGTTGCTGGACCTGTCGTTTCTGGCGCGCGGTTGGATCCAAATGCTGCCTTTCATCCAAGGGTAGCTTGGCTGAGGCTGCCCTAAGGCTTTCTCGAACGCCAAGTGACTGCAGGAACGCCGATAGTCCGCGCTCGGAACCGCGGGCGACTGGTCCACCATCTTTATCGTAAATGCATTCAACGCGGATTGGAAAGGACTGCGGAAAGAAAGCTTTGGCGCGATTGATCTCTCTCTGGACCACCTCCAAGGGCGGTGTGGTCAGCTTTCCGGGGGCCGCTCCACTTCGGCCTTCGCGCGGGTTGGGCGGCCCAATGACTTGCGGTGCCTGGCTGTATTCGATAATCAAGCCGCGCGGCGCGATCAGGCTGGCGATCTCAGAGTCGCCGAACTGCTCCAGGAGCCCGAACACATTTCTATACACCGGTTCTTCCCAGACCCGTTGTCGCGAACCAAAGTACCCGCTCACCAGCGCTGCCGCTATACGTGTATCGAGGGCGGCGCTGTAAAAGGCTATCAACCCTCCTTCACCGTAACCGGCGACACCGATTGGCAAGCCGCCAGGGCCCTGGACGGCTTCCGGCCCCGCCTCTTTGATAAACCAATCAACCGCAGCCAGTACCTTTTGCACCTCATAACCAATGATGTGCCGGCCCATTTCGTAGGCCTGCCGGTAAATCCATTCACGGTGCGGCTGGTTGGTGAACCGGCGCAGTGAGACATTGCCTGACCAGGTATCCTGGCGATCAATCAAGACGGGCACAATGACCTGGCAGCCATTTTCCGCCAGGCGCCTCGCGGTTTGCGACTCAAAGGGGATCCCCGGCGCCAGGCCGGCGAGCATTTCGGGAGTCTCATCCGCATCAGGAATGACCACGACTCGCGCTATGGCCTCCTTCTTGGGCTGAAGCAAAAGACCTTCGCCATCTACATCGTCGAAAACCGGCCAGCGCACCGCATAAACGCGATAACCCTGAGTTTCAGCGACGCTCGCCGCAGTGGCGCTGCTGCTGATGTATTCCAGCGCCTTGAAATCTACCCGCGGGTCCACAGCTCCAATGTATCTCTGCAATTGTTGGCGATTCGATTCTATGGACTTTTCGTAAGCTCCGCGCGATGAAAAATCTCGTGGCCAAAATTTCGCGCGCTCTCCAATGGACCGCTCGATTTCCCGCATCAGGAAACGGTCAATGCCTTGAACCATGCTGGCCGAGAGGTCTCCCTGCGCGGTCAAGGGCTGCGTTCCGGCAAGCGGCTCGACCTGCTGGGCTAACGAAGCCCATCCCAATGTGAGGAACAGGCTTGCGAGAAACCAAAGGTGCATCAGACGAAACTGGTTCGGGCGCAGCTTGGCACAACGAACACTCGAGTCAAGGCAACAGCCGGCTCGTGGGCGCGATTGGGCGCATCTCACCTTTGTCGAGCCTGCCCGAGGAGTAGCGCAGATTTCTAATCTATCAGCATCCCCGGGAATTGCATCATTTGGCGAGGTTTTTCAGGCGTTGGCGGTTGCGCGAAGCGTTTGGAGTGCGTGGAGCTTGCTCCCGCTTTCGAGTCTCCAACCACCAACGAAAGCGCCAGCAAGCTGGACGCACCAAACGCTTCGCGAGGTTCGGTGGCGGCTGTGCCGGCTGTGCCGCGCTGCGCTGTATCGCCGATTTCCGATCCGCAGGCTTGGAAATGTCCCGAACGCGGGGAAGTCGGGAAGTCCCGCAGGCTGGGAGCTCTGCGATACAGCAGATTGGAAATCGATTGGAAATCTGCGCTACATTGACCATTTCGACAAGGCTGAGATGCGCGCATTGTCATCGGCCAGCAGCCAATTTGCTTGAGTCGTGAGATCCGGCATGGCAGGCTGGCTCCGGGATTTGTGGACACCCAGGGCCAGTTCAGTTTCAGAGCCGGTGAAGGTCAGGATGGCTACGCGCAATGGCTCGTCGGCAGGCAGGTTGCAGCCGATGAATTGGCGCGGCGGATGAACTTGCCCCTGGGTCATCAGGTGGAGGTTTGGCTGTATGGTGGCATCCGGCTACGGGGCAAGCTCCGGTTGCAGGAAGAGTTGCTGTTCGTGGAGGAGGAGCGCGCCCGCCATCTGGTACTGGTGGTGGACGGTGTCGCGTTCACCTACCGCGAAATGGAATCATGCGTTAGGCTGGATTGAAGCGTCATTCCCCCATTCCCGCCCTTGAGCACTTGAACGCAATGCATTAGAGTGCGCCATCGATCTGAGCAGTACCAGTCCAACCAATTGTCGCGTCGGGCGCTGGCGTGGTGTGCCGATGTTCGGCCTGACGCTGGTCTTCGCAGCTCAGGTTCTCACGGCGTCCAGCGCGGAGTTGAGGGAGGCACAACAACAGTTCCTGTCGGGAAACTACACCGCTTGCGTGGCCCTCGCCCAGCAGGCCCTGGCACACGCATCAGAGGACGAAGACTGGCAAATACTCCTGAGCCAGGCGCTCTTGACGGTCGGGCGTTATTCCGAGGCTCAGCAAGCGATGACCAACACCCTGCCTCAGCAATCGCGCAGCATTCGATTGCGCTGGCAGGCGCGCCAGGTCTTCCAGAGCAACGGCCAAACCGACGCCGCTGATGAGATGCTCCAGGAAATCATGCAGATGGGGTCTACACGGCCCTGGGCCTATCGGGATGCGTCCAGCGCCGTGGTGCTCGGTGAGGCCGCTCTGTTGACCGGCGTTGATCCGAAGAAGGTCCTCGATAAGCTTTTCGACCCCGCCAAGAAAGCTGAGCCGGCGCTCCGCGACATTTACCTGGCCAGTGGCGAATTGGCGCTCGAAAAGCATGATTTCGCCCTGGCGGCCAGGAAATTCCAGGAGGGCCTCAAGCAACTACCCGACGATCCGGACCTTCACTACGGCCTGGCTCGGGCCTATGCCCCGAGCGACCAGGCCCTCATGCTTGCCTCCGTCGAGGCGGCACTGGAGCGGAACAGCAACCATATCGGCAGCCTGCTCTTGTTGGTCGATCACAGCACCGATGCGGAAGACTACGCCGAGGCCGAAACGCTCTTGGACCGAATCAACCGAATCAACCCCTGGCAGCCCGAGGCCTGGGCCTATCGCGCGGTCCTTGCGCATTTGCTAAACCAACCGCAGGCGGAACAAACGGCCCGGGAGACAGCCTTGAAGTTTTGGCCGGCCAATCCGCGCGTGGACAATTTGATTGGCCGCAAACTGTCACAGAACTATCGCTTCGCCGAAGGCGCGGCCCACCAGCGCCGAGCCTTGCAATTTGACCCAAATTACGTTCCCGCCAAAGCCCAACTCGCGCAAGACCTGCTCAGGCTGGGCGAGGAAGCCGAAGGCTGGACACTCGCTCAAGACGTGCAAAAGCAGGATGCCTACGATGTCGAAGCCTATAACCTGGTCACCCTGCGCGAAACCATGGGCAAGTTCGCTACGCTGACCAACGCCAATTTTGTCGTGCGCATGGACAGTCATGAAGCGGCCGTGTACGGGCCGCGCGTGCTGGATTTGTTAGAGCGCGCCAGGAGCAACCTCTGCGCGAAATTCGAGTTTGACATCCAGCGCCCCACCATCGTTGAAGTGTTCTCCGAACAAAAAGACTTCGCCGTGCGCACCTTCGGGATGCCTGGCAATCCGGGCTACCTGGGCGTTTGCTTCGGTAGCGTCGTCACCGCCAACAGCCCCGCTGCCCACCCTGGCCATGCCGTGAATTGGGAGGCCGTTCTGTGGCACGAGTTCTGTCACGTGGTTACGCTCCAGATGACCCGCAATAAGATGCCGCGCTGGCTTAGCGAAGGCATCTCCGTCTATGAGGAAAGCCAGGCCAACCCCTCCTGGGGCCAGCGCATGAATCCGCGTTATCGCGAGATGGTCCTCGGCGATCAGTTGACCCCGGTCTCCAAGCTCAGCGGCGCCTTCCTTTCGCCGCTGTCGGACCTTCACCTGCAATTCGCCTATTACGAATCCTCCCTGGTGGTGGAATTCCTGGTTGAACGTTTTGGCTTGGACAACTTGAAGGCCATCCTGCGCGACCTGGGCCAAGGCTTGGAGATCAACCAGTCCATCGAAAGGCGCACCGCGCCAATGCAAGAGCTTGAACAACAATTCGCCGCCTTCGCGCGTGACCGAGCCGAGAAACTCGCTCCCGGTCTCGACTGGGAAAAACCGGCGCTCGAAAAGCATGAGACCGCTGCTCCCAGGTCGCCACGCCGGCGTGGAGCGACGCCACGGCCCACGCCGGAGGATGAAGAGGTTTACAGCGCCTGGGCCAAGAGCAGGCCAACCAATTTCTGGGTCATGACCAGTCAGGCTCAACAATTAGTTGAGGACAGGCGATGGTCCCAGGCCAAACCCGTGCTCCAATCCTTAGTCGAACTGTTTCCCGACTTTACCGGCCCCGACAGCGCCTACCGGTTGCTGGCCGCGGCCCACCGCGCGCTTGGTGAGACCAATGCCGAACGACAGGTATTAGCCCGGTTCGCTGAGAAGGATGATGAAGCTGCTGACGCTTACCTGCGTCTGATGGAATTGGGCGCGGCGGTCCGGGATTGGCCGGCGGTCGCGCAAAATGCCCAACGGTATCTAGCTGTGAATCCGTTGCTCGCGCCGCCATATCGCTACTTGGCCCAGGCCAGCGAGAGTAACGGCGAGACCCAAACAGCGATTGCGGCTTGCCGCGCTTTGCTTGAACTTGACCCCGCAGATCCGGCGGAATTGCATTTTCGGCTGGCGCAATTGCTCCACCGCGCCGGCGATCCGGACGCCCGTCGCCACCTGCTCCAGGCCTTGGAAGAGGCGCCTGGCTATCGTGACGCGCTTCGACTACTATTGAAAATCAATGGCGAGTCGTTGACGAAAAACAGCCTCGATGAGACCAGCGCCGACATTAAGCCATGAAAAAATCCAGCTTTGTTTTCTTGATTCTTCTGTTCCTGGTGGGCATCTGTTTGGCCCAGTGGCGAGAGGGCGGACGCCGATGGCGGGGAGTTGGCGGCGGCGATACCGGCATCATCCCCACTGAGGGCGGTGTCCCAGTGGACGTGGACACGGTGCGCACCGCCCGCGAGATCGCTTCGCACAGCACCGACACCGCCAACTGGACCAATACACCTGGCTTCGAGAAGGATGTGGTCACCTTTGTCAGAATCATTTATCGGCGCGGCCAATACAGGTCAGGCAGTCCTTGGGGCTGGATCACCGATTTCCCCGACAGCGACTTGAACCTTTCTTTTCGCCTGCAGCAAGTGACCTCGCTCAAAGTGGATCCGAACGGACGAGTGCTGCGCCTGACCGACCCGGCGCTCTTCGATTATCCCTGGATCTACATGGTGGAACCCGGCGGGCTGGAGTTAAAGGAGGCGGAGGTGCCAATCCTGCGAAAATATCTGCTCAATGGCGGAGTGCTCTGGGCTGACGATTTCTGGGGACAGGTCCAATGGGACAACTTCGAGCACGAAATCAAACGCGCCCTGCCTCAGTGCGAGTTTGAAGAACTGCCGATGACCAATCAGATCTTCCACTGCGTTTTCGATCTCAAAGTCCCAATGAACAAACTGCAGACGCCCAATATCGGCCAGGGCATTCGAAGCCAATACGACGGCATCACGTGGGAATACTACGACGGCGAGGAGTGCAAAGATATGCACGTGCGGGCCATTTTTGACGACAAACGTCGCATTATGGTTATCGCAACGCACAACTGTGACAATGGCGACGGCTGGGAACGCGAAGGCGAAAGCGACTATTTCTTCCATGAGTTTTCCGAGAAACGCGCCTACCCGCTGGGCATCAACGTAATCTTTTATCTAATGACTCACTAAGAAATGTACCCGCCCACAGAAGTTCAACCCGAAGAAACCCTCTCCCACTCCGGTCGGGCGGAGCGCGAAACTGTCGAGCGTCTCACTGCTGGCCGCGCCCAAATCGAAAGCGAACTGGCCAAGGTCATCGTGGGTCAAAAGGAGGTCATCGAGCAAATCCTGATCGCCCTCTTCGCCGGGGGCCATTGCCTGATCACCGGCGCGCCGGGCTTGGCCAAGACGCTCCTGGTCAAATCCATCGCGCAGATTTTCCACCTCAAGTTTCAGCGCATCCAATTCACTCCTGACCTCATGCCCGCTGACATCACCGGCACCGAAATTCTGCATGACACCGGCGACGGGCGGCAGATGGTGTTCGTTCGCGGCCCGGTTTTCGCCAATATGATCCTCGCTGATGAGATCAACCGCACGCCGCCCAAGACCCAGGCCGCCCTGCTGGAAGCCATGCAGGAACATCAGGTCACCGCCGCCGGTGTCCGCCATGCGCTTGAAGAACCGTTCTTTGTGCTCGCGACGCAAAACCCCATCGAGATGGAAGGCACTTACCCGCTGCCCGAAGCCCAGCTTGACCGGTTCATGTTCAACGTGGTCATGGACTACTTGTCCGAGAATGAGGAGGTCGCTGTGGTCACGCAGACCACCTCCGAATTGCCCGCTTTAATCGAGCCTCTCTTCAGCGGCGAAGACGTGCTCCGCTTCCACGGTGTCGTGCGCCAGGTGCCTATCGCCGAGGAACTCGTTCGTTACGCCGTCAGGCTGGCTGCGGCTTCGCGGCCGCATCAGAGCCGCGCGCCCGATTTCATCAATGACTGGGCCAGTTGGGGAGCAGGCACGCGCGCGGGTCAATTCCTGGTGCTCGGCGCCAAAGTCCGCGCGCTCTTCAAGGGCCGCGCTCATGTGACTGTGGATGACCTCCAGACTTTGGCTTATCCCACGCTGCGCCACCGCATCCTGCTTAATTACCGCGCCGAAGCCGAAGGCGTGACCGTGGAAAATGTGGTCCGCCGGCTGCTTGATACCATCAAGCCTCCCATCAAATGAAGCCGCGCCGGAGCGCGGACATTCCTGTCCGCAGCAACGGCTGCCTGATACCATCAAGTCTCCTGTCAAGTGAAACCGCGCGGTCGAATCAATGGAGTCAGGGCGGGTATCAAGAGATGGAGTAATGGCTTGATGGAATACTGGCAGCGCTGGAGGCACGCGGACCTCAGCACTCCTTCACTCCGGCACTCCACCTCGGACCCCGAGCCGTCCCGGTTCGCAGCAGCCACCCACCACTCCAACAATCCACCGCTCACGCCATCCATCCCTCTCGGCAGTCCAACCCTCCATTCCCTGGTGCATCCGCGGACCTTGATGAGCATCCGCAATCTCGAATTGCGCGCCCGAGTGGTGGTCGAAGGCTTCTGGAACGGCCTTCATCGCAGCCCTTATCACGGCTTTTCGGTCGAATTCACCGAGTACCGCCAATACACCGCCGGCGACGATCCGCGTTATCTGGACTGGCGTCTCTTCGCCCGCAGCGACCGTTACTTCATCAAAAAGTTCGAGGACGAAACTAACCTCCGCTGCTACCTGCTGATCGACAACAGCCGGTCAATGACCTATGGCTCGACCGCCTGCACCAAGGCCGACTATGCTGCCACTCTGGCGGCGACCCTGGCGTATTTCCTCTACCTGCAAGGCGATGCGGTCGGCTTGGTCACTTTCGACGAGCAGCTCCGCCAGTACCTGCCCCCACGCCATCGCACCGGACATTTGCGCCACTTGATGCACGCGCTTGAGCAACCAGCCGCGGGCCGGAGCACTAATCTGGCCGCCCCGCTTAAGCGTGCCGCGGACATCGTCCGCAAGCGCAGCCTCATCGTTCTGATCTCCGACTTCCTCGCGCCCCTGGAACGCTTGGAGGGCGACCTGACCGCGCTGGCTGCCTGCGGCCATGAGTTGATCGTCTTTCAAGTGCTCGACCCGGCGGAGTTGACCTTCGACGTTGGCGACGCCGCGATGTTTCAAGACCTGGAATCGGGCCGCGTCCTGTTCATTGACCCAAACGCCGCCCGCAAGGAATACCTGCGCAGACTTGAGACCCACTGCGCGACCTTGCGCGACACTTGCCAGCGGCTGGGCATCGCTTGTCATCGCCTGGCCACCGACCGTCCGCTGGAGTTGGCCCTCTTCGATTTCCTTCGTCAACGGATGCAGCGCCGGCGCAG
>Ga0137379_10007823_pt1 | contig 10132 bp, 4 predicted proteins | sample SagtaG_18_FD_104812 | JGI IMG/M metagenome (GOLD analysis project Ga0137379, IMG submission 104812) | Vadose zone soil microbial communities from Sagehorn Ranch, Mendocino, California, USA - Sage2_L_80_16 metaG | ecosystem: Environmental > Terrestrial > Soil > Vadose zone | place: USA... | reverse complement strand
GGGATCGCGCAGCGGACCGATGAACGCCACGGCAAGTGCCAAGTGCGCAAAGGCCAGCCAGTCCGTTCCGTAGGCGAGAAATGGATAACTGCGATTTGTTACGGCGATACCACCATGTACTCGGCGCAGCCAGGAATGCAACCCCGGCTCGCCGTTAGACGGAGCAGCAGGGGCAACACCAAATATGCGGTTGAGCAGCGCCGTCTCACGCTCCAGCGGAAATGCCGTTAAGCCGCTCAACACCAGCCCGGCGATAAAGACAACCAACCAGAGACGGATTCGGCGTAAAAGCGTAGCTTTGTCAATCGGGCTCATCGCATTAGACAACTTCGAGCCTACAACAAAGGCTGGAGATGCATCTCTAACGGCCCCGCTTCTGTATTGATTGATGCGTCCACAAAAAGGTTTTAGTAAAGGAGTTGAGCGTATAATTTTGTGATACTCGGCGGCGGAGATACTTGGCTTTGAACTGTAGCTTCCGGCGTCGCGTAGATTTGAATAAAAGGTAGCAACCAAGTGAATTTCAAAAATCGAAGCGGGCGCGCAAATGGCAGCTCCAGTGCGAGCGGCGGACTGAACACATTCTCAATTCTGGCTTTCTTGTTGCTGCTTTCTTGCGCAGCGGCCGCAGCGCAAACGGTGGCGCAAGCAGTATGGCACGGAGTGTTGCGCAATGGCGCAGGCGCTCCCGTTGCCGGCGCGACGGTCAAGCTGACCGCCAACGGCAGCTCAAGCGAGGCCATCACTGGATCCGAAGGCCAATTCAAGTTAGCGCCGTTGGCTTTCGGCCAGTATCGTCTGACGGTTGAGACCAAAGGCAGCCAAGTCCAGTTTGCACAACTCGTTGATGTATCACCGGCCGTGCCGGGAATGGTCCTCACCCTCTCTGGCCGTGGCGAGCTCACTGTAGCTGCAATTCAGAGCAAGGAAAAATCCGCGACAGGTGGCGAGGAGCTGTCGAGTCAGGCTGTCAGCGAACTGCCGCTGAACAAGCGCGATTTCAGCACTCTGCTGCTGCTGGCCGCCGGGACTATGACCGACTCAAACGGCGCCACCAACTTCACCGCGCAATTCGCCATCAACGGCCAGCGCGGCGTGGAGGCCACGTTTGCCATGGACGGCGCCGACGTTAGCGATCCAGAAATGGGTGGCGCCACTTTCTCAAACTTCAACGTGGATGCGGTCGAAGGCATTGATTCCAGCTCCGGATGGATGCCCGCCGAGATCGGCCGAGGCGCTGCGGGCTTCACGAACATTCACACGCGCTCGGGCGCCAGCGGCTTCCACGGTTCCGTCTTTGAATTCGTGCGCAACTCCGCATTTGACGCCCGGAACTACTTCGACCATGCCACGCCGGCATATCCCGGCCGCATTCCACCCTTTCGCCGTAATGAGTTTGGCTTCACCAACGGCGGCCCAATCTTCATTCCGCACATTTACGACGGCAGCAAGCGAACTTATTACTTCGCGCAGTATCAGGGCTTTCGCCAGGTGCTCGGCACTACGCAGGTGATGCCCGTGCCATCTGCCGCTCAACGGCCCGCAAGCGGAAGCAATATTGTCTACGACACAGTTACCTTCCCAGACAAATCGGTCGACACGCTTGCGATCCCTGTCAACGCCGAGATAGCGGCGGTCCTGGCGCGCTATCCGATGCCCAATCTGCCCACCGGCTCATTTGGAGCAAATACGTACGCGACTGCGTCAAAGGTCGTCACCAACGCCAACCAGTTCTCGCTGCGCCTTGACCACAAAATCTCCTCGAAGGACCAGTTCTTCGCTCGCTTCAACCTCGACAATCTCACCGGTCCCACCACCAATCCCGATCAGACAGCCATCGATCCCGCTTTCGGCGTGCAATATGTTGACCGCCAGCGCAACGTGGTCGGTACTTACACGCGCACGGCCTCGCCGCGTCTACTGCTCGAGTCCCTGATAAGCATCACTCGTTCCACCCCAGGTTTTCCGACTTCGGATCACACAGACCCCGCGGTCAAATTCAACGATGGATTATTTGAGGCTTTCAACTCGGCGGCGGGGTCTGTGATGCAGGCTTACGGCAATCTATTTCAGGGCCGACAAAGCGTCGCTTACACATCTGGGCGTCATGCGATCAAAACAGGTTTTGAGGTCCGCATCAACCGCGATACAACTTACTTCGGCATCAGCCCCAATGGCGAATATAACTTCGGTGGCGGCCAGGCCTATGCAACTGAAGCCATAACCTCAGCGAGCGGCACTCACAACATCAGTACAGGCGATCCGCTGCCCGACACGCTCTCAGGCTTCCTCTCCGGCAGCCCTTTTGTCTATACCGTGGCCATCGCGCCGCCCTACGTCTCCGGAGGCGAACACATTGGACCTGCCGCAATCAGCCGCAGTAACTACAGCGCATGGGTCCAAGACACATGGAAGGTGACGCCCACTTTCACTCTCGATTTGGGCATCCGTTGGGACCTCTACACTCCTATCACCGAGCGCGCGCACCGCACGTCAAGTTTCCGGACCATCAATGGCAAGCAGGAATTTGTCATCAATCCGCAGCCAGGCTACAAGACCAATTGGAACGCATGGGAACCGCGTTTGCAGGCGTCGTGGCAAGTCACCAGCAAGTTATCGGCCCATGCCGGCGGGTCTGTCATGACCATACCGCCGAACATCTGGCAGGACAATTTTCTTACCGGCGCAACACCTTTTGCAGTCTATCCGCGCTTGCTCTCCGCTTCAAACGCGCCCATCGAATACGGATTCCAGATCACTCCTGCGCAGCTTCCAAGAGCCTATACGCCGTCCGGTACTGACATCCTCGCCGGTGGGACCACGAAATCCATTGCGCCAAACACGGTGATGGATGTTGATCGATACGAAAAGGACGTAGCAGCATTGACACCCAGCGGCGTGGTTAGCGCGCTAAACCTCAGCGGCATCGACGCCTCCTTCGGCAACGCAACGCTCTATACCTGGACCGCGGGCATGGAACGAAAATTCGGCAACCTTACCGCGGATGCAGGTTATGTAGGCACGGCCGGAGTCAAGCTGCCGCGCTACAGTTTCCCCAACGCCTATCCTGGCGCGAGCCCCGAGTTCGCTCCTCACACGGAGTTCGACAGTGCGGGCAATGTCATTGGCGGCTTCGGCGTTGAAAATGTCATCATCGCGGACGCGCACTCCACTTATCATGCGCTGCAGACTTCGCTCTCTGGAACTGTGGGGCACGGCGGCCCAGGCATCCAGGCCAGCTACACCTGGGGCAAGTCGATCGACAACACGAGCATGGTGATTGGCGGCACGGGATCCACCGGCGCCGTCACTTCCGGCTTCTCGCAGAATCCCTATGACACACGGCCTGAAAAAGGCGCGTCGTCATTCGACGTGCGGCACGGCTTCGGCTTGAGCGTAGCGCAAGACCTTCATTTGCAGAGCGTAGCTTTTCTAAACCCCATCAGCAAGAAAGTCACAGACGGATGGGAACTCCTCAGTATTTCCAGCATCAGCTCCGGCTCACCGTTTACCGTCTTCTCTGGGATTCAGCAAACCGGAGCGGGCTCGAACGGCGTGGATCGCCCCGACCAGATCGCCAAGCCGCATCTCTCCACCGCGCGTAAAGATCGCCAGGACTACTTCGGTGCAGGCGCTAACAACGCCTCGGATTTCTTCTCAATCCCAATTCATGTGCCCGGCGGTACCGGTCCGAACCAGGGGCGCTTCGGCACACTCGGCCGCAACACATATCGCGGACCTGCCTTTTACAACTTCGATTTTGCCTTCATCAAAGATACACCCTTCGGCCGCCGCAAGAGCGGAGCTGAGCTGGTGGACCTGCAATTCCGTTCGGAGTTCTTCAACCTCTTCAACATCGTCACCATGGGCCTGCCCGCCAACATTGTCACCGGCTCTGGCTTCGGCGAAATCAGCAAGACTGCAGGAAACTCTCGCCAGATTCAATTCTCGCTCAAGTTGATCTATTAACTGAAGGCCCGCTCGCCGCCACAATGAACGCGGGCCCCTCATCCGGCCTCTGCTATAAAGGGTTCGGCAATCCGGCCCATTCATTTGGCGAGGCAAACCTGCGCGTAGATCCGCATGAGCCTTCCCCAATCCCCATGGGCCGCAGGAGAAATCATGAAGCTCAATCGGTTCGCATTCGTTGCGCGTATTGTTCTGCTTAGCTCTGCGATCATTTTCATCACTGACTCCTCTCTCGCACAGCAGCCGAAAGCACAGCAGCCAGCGCGTCACACGTTTGATCTCACATTGGTCAAGCCCGAGGCGGTGGGATTCTCCTCCGAGCGTCTTGAGCATCTCCACGCACTGATGCGGCAGGCTGTCGATCAAAAGCAGATCGCAGGCATCGTCACTATCCTCGCGCGTCACGGCAAGGTGGTGGACTATCGCACCTATGGCGAGCGCGATATGGCCAGTGGCGCGCCGATGACGAAAGACGTCATCTTCCGCGACTTCTCCATGACCAAGCCCGTGACTGGCGTGGCCATGATGATCCTCTACGAGCAAGGCAAGTGGCTGCCCTCCGATCCCATCTCCAAATTCATTCCCGAGTTCGCACACCTCAAGGTCTACAACGGCACCGGCGCCGACGGCAAAATGATTCTCGTCGAACCCGATCATCCGCCCACCATGCGCGAACTGATGACGCACACAGCCGGCTTTACCTACGGCTTCTTTGGCGACACACCTGTCGACAAAATATATCGCGATGCCAATCTTCTTGCCTCTAGCAATCTCCACGACTTCATCGAAAAGCTGGCAAAGATTCCGCTGCTCTATCAGCCGGGGAAGGGTTGGACGTACAGCATGTCGATGGACATCGAAGGCTACATTGTCGAGAAGCTCTCGGGCCATTCGCTGCCCGAATTCATGCGCGACCAAATCTATGCGCCTCTCGGCATGAGGGACGCGGGCTTCTTCGTCGCTGCGGACAAGCGCAACCGCTTTGCGACCCTCTATCGTACCGGCCCCAACGGCGAACTGCTCGCGGACCCCGCCGCCAGCCGCAGGTCCGGCGACTACGACGTGCAGCCATCCATGCCCTCGGGCGGCGGCGGCATGGTCTCCACCGCAGAGGACTACTACCGTTTTGCGCAGATGCTTGCCAACAACGGCGAACTCGACGGGAAGCGCATTCTCTCTCGCGCCACCGTCAAGCTGATGACATCCAACCACGTGCCGACAGAACTGCTCACCGGCAAATTCGGCATTGGCTATCAGGTCATGCGACCCGGCTTCGGCTATGGCTACAACTGCGCTGTTGTCTTCGATCCGCCGGAGGCGAACCTGCCCGAAGGCAGAGGCACTTTCTTCTGGGATGGAGCCGCGGGAACTTGGTTCTGGGTCGATCCAACCAATGATGTAGTTTTTATCGGCATGATTCAGCGCATGCTGGGCCCCGCCAGCCCCAACCTCGAATACGAAAGCCGCTCTGTCATATATGGAGCCCTCGTCGACCCATCGAAATAACGCGAGTGGGAAAGCACAAACCCACCCACTCATTTCCTCGTTTTACTTCAACAGGTCGAGCGCCATCGCCGTCATCGCCGTGACCCCGGTAGTGATTGCCGGCGCATAGACAGGCGCAAACAGCGCAGAGTGCGGACTGGGCAGCGACACACCCGTCTTCTTGCTTTGCGCCAACTTCTCAGCGTCTGCCGCGCCCAGCCAGTACATCGCGCCGGAAATCGTGCCGTCCAGCGTGAACAAACCGACGTCTTCGCTGCCCATGATTGCGAGCGCATCCAGGACGCGCTCCTTGCCCAGCGCCGCTGAAGCACTATTACGCAGTCGCTCAGCGAACGCTGGATCATTGAGCGTCGCCGGCGTACTCTCGCCCAGCGTCACAACCGGCATCCGGTCGGCGGGAATGCCGTACGCCTCCGCCAACCCCTTCGCAGTGCGGCGAACGTCCGCGATAATCCGATCGCGAACCGTTTCTGAATAGGTGCGCAGCGTGAGCCCCATAGTCACTTCATCTGGAATGATGTTGTTCTTCGTTCCGCCATGAATCATGCCCACAGTCAGCACCGCGGGTTGTTGCGGATCGATCTGGCGGCTAACGATGGTCTGCGCCACCAGCACAAATTCCGCAGCCAGCACGATGGGATCTTTGCCAGACTGTGGCGCGGAGCCATGCCCACCGACGCCGCGCAGTGTTACATTAATGGCCGTCGAGCTTGCGGCCAGCGGTCCGCCCTTCAACGCGATCGAGCCTGCCGGCACATCATTTGAGTCGTGTTCCGAAAGCACAAAGTCCGGCTTCCCAAAGCGCTTAAACAAACCGTCGGCGAGCATCGCCTTCGCGCCGTCGATTGTTTCCTCTGACGGCTGGCCGATCACCACCAGCGTTCCATGCCATTGCTTTTTACGCTCGACCATCTCCCGCGCCACACCCAGCATCGCTGTCATGTGCAGATCGTGCCCGCAGGCGTGCATTACACCGACGTCCTGCCCCTGTGCGTTCGTCGACCGCACGGCTGATGCATAGTCGAGCCCCGTCTTTTCCTCCACGGGCAGCGCATCAAGCTCCGTGCGCAACAGCAGGCGTGGCCCCGCGCCGTTTTCCAGCACCGCTACCACTCCATACGCCTGCGATCCATCCGGATACTTGCCTACGCGCTCCGTCACCGCATAGCCCAGCTTGCGCAACTCTGCAGCCACAAAAGCCGAAGTCTTCGCTTCGTGATGCGAAAGTTCGGGATTGCTGTGCAGATGTTTGTAAGTTTCAGTCAACGCCGGCAATTGACGATTCGCCGATGCGGCCAAATCGGACGTCGCCGCGCCCGTGCTCTGTGCAGCGATAGGCAGTCCGGAAATTGCCATCGCGGCAATCGCAAACTTAAGCAAAATCATGGGGATGACCTCCGAAACAAGCTCAATGCAGGATGCAAGCGCCAGCCTACCACAACCAATCCTTGCTCCAGCAAATTCCTTGCCCCAGCAAATGCCCTTCATCCGCCGACCCAAAGTGAATGACCTATTGCATTCCCATAGAAGGTTGTGTAAAGTGCTCCTATTGGTTGGCAAGGGGAGAGAGAAATGAGCGACAAAACCGATGTATGGCAAGGCACACTGGCGCTAATGGTGTTGAGGACTTTGGAGAGCATGGGCCCTCAGCACGGCTACGGTCTCGCGCGTCGCATCGAGCAAACCAGCGGCGATCAACTGCAGCTAAACTACGGCACGCTCTATCCCGCTTTGCTCAAGCTGGAGCAGGAGGGTTACATCCGCTCGCGCTGGGGTACGTCTGAAAACAACCGCCGCGCAAAATTTTACGAGTTGACCAAAGCCGGCCAGCGTCGAGTCCGCAAAGCCGCCGCCGAGTGGGAGCAGACGACTGAAATCCTCGCGCGCTTCCTCACCCCGGCGGAAGAAGCCTGACCGGAGCCCCGATGAACCTGACATCCAAGCTTCGTGCATTCTGCATCCGGCTCGCCAGCCTGTTCCGCCCCAGCCACGCCGACGCCGACTTCTCCGTCGAACTCGAATCCCACATTGCCATGCACACCGAAGACGGCGTCCGCTCCGGCCTCACCCCAGACGAAGCCCGCCGCCAAGCCCTGATCCGTCTCGGTGGCGCAGAGCAAACCCGTCAAGCCCACCGCGAACGGCGCGGCCTTCTTTGGCTAGAAAACTTAGCGCAGGATCTTCGCTACGCATTGCGTCAACTTGCACGGTCTCCCGGCTTTGCCGTGACGGCAGTGTTGACGATGGCGCTTGGCATCGGCGCTAACCTCGCGGTTTTTCAGCTGCTGTATGGGGTAATGTTCGCGCATCTGCCGGTGAAGCAGCCGGCGCAGATCTATTCGATCCACGCTCTCAAGTCACCCTTCGATGGGGAATGGTTCGTTTCCTACTCAGCGTACCGGCGGCTCCGCGAGGCTACAAGAGACGCGGCACCGGTGTTTGCGCGCTCTGGGGTTGGCACTGGGGTTTTGCAGCAAGCGGAAGGCTCGACAAGCAGGAGCGATTTCCAACTGGTGTCTGAAAATTTCTTCGGTATTCTTGGCCTCTCGCCTGTCGCCGGCCGGTTTTTTCAGAACGGGGATGATCAGAAAGAACAATCGGAGTTTCCCGTCATTCTTCGCTACGGATTCTTCAGGGAACACTTTGGGGCTGACCGATCGGTGATTGGGCGACGGGCTACGCTCAACGGCGTGCCTATCGTGGTGATCGGCGTAGCGCCAGAAGGATTCAACGGAGTGATGCAAGGCATGGCTCCCGACGTTTGGCTTCCTCTTGCTGCGCAGAGTGCTGGACGGTTCGGAACATGGTTCGACTCACTGGGACCCGGCTATGGCGTGAACCTGGGCAAGTCTTATCTCAATCAGCCGAACATTTTCTGGCTATGGGTTCTGGCGCGCGTGCCTGATGGAGCGAAGCCCGCTGCGGCTGCGCATTGGATGTCGGCGCTGGCACCCGATGTCTCGATGATGGCCGGCGCGTCAAAGGATGCGCATGTACGCGCAGAGGTGCTGGCGTCGCACGTTGAGCTTGTATCCGCGAAGAACGGCGAAGGCTCATTGCGGAAGAGATACGCTCTGCCCCTGACGATTCTGATGGCGATGGCGGGTGTGATCCTTCTTGTGGGATGCCTGAACCTGGCAAACCTGCAGATGGCGCGACTTGTGCAGCGCGAACGGGAGATCGCAATAAGGATTGCACTGGGCGCAAGCCGGGCAAGAGTGCTTTGCCAGATTGCTATTGAAGCAGTGCTGCTGGCGGCGATTGGCGCACCGCTGGTTTTCGCAACGGCGCGTGTGTCGAGCGCGCTGCTTTTGCACTGGGCATCGGGGCGCGGGCAGACGATCGCAATCGATCTACGCATGGGAGCGATGGCTTACCTGGTGGGTACTTCGGCGCTGCTTGGAACGTTTGTGTGCTTCGGGCTGTTGCCTGCATGGCTGCACACGCGCAAGAGTTTTTCCACGGCCATCAAGTCAAGGGTTGGTAGTTTGCCGAGCCAGACCAAGACGGGGCAACGCTGGTCGAATGTGTTGCTTGCGAGCCAGGTGAGCTTCTCGCTGCTCCTGGTTTGCACTGCGGCGCTGTTCGCGCAAACGCTCCGCAATCTCTCCCATATTGATGCAGGGATGGATCGCGAGCATGTTCTCGCTGTGGATCTGGATATGAGGAGCACCGGATTCGCAGATCAGCAAAAGAACCTGCCCGCGTTTTATGGCCAGCTGATTGAGCGGCTCAAAGCTTTGCCTGGCGTGCGCGATGCTGCTGTTCAGATGTGCGAGATTCCTCACTGTGGCTGGAACACGGCGATCCATGTTTATGGAAGTCCTGACCTTGCCGAAGCGCAGATGCATGGAGAGGAAGATTGTGTAAGCGCGGGCTACTTCCGGACGGTTGGGATTCCCGTTCTCGAAGGAAGAGATTTCACGAGTGGGGATAACGAGCACTCGCAGAAGGTTGCAATTCTGAATCACACCTACGCGCGCAAGCTCTTCGGCGATGCCAGCCCCATTGGGCATTGGATCGGGTACCACGACGACCACGATTTTCTCATCGTAGGCGAGGTTGCAGATGCGCTTGTCGATGGGCTGCGCGCCCCTGCGCCGCCAATGTTGTATATGCCCATTGACCAATTCCCGGATGCGGTGCAGACCATCGATGTGAGAGCGCGAGGATCGTTGCAGGCGCTCCCGGCCGAGATTCGCGACAGCCTGCATGCGCTCGCTCCGGCTTTGCCCGTGACCGAGATTGTGCCGCTCGATGTGGAATTTCACGACGGCCTTTCCACAGAGGAATTACTGGCGCGACTTACAAGTGTCTTTGGCGCACTCACGCTTGCATTGGCTGCCCTCGGGTTCTACGGCCTGCTGTCGTTTCGCGTGGCGAGAGGAACCAGCGAAATCGGCATTCGCATGGCCATGGGAGCCACGCGCACGCAGGTGCAAGCGCTCTTTCTAGGTCAAACTTTGGCCATCCTGCTTGCCGGAATGATTCCTGGAGCAGCGCTGGCCCTCAGTTTGGGTTACGAGGCGCGCAAGCTTTTGTACGGCGCAGGCGCGATGGATTTGTGGGCGCTAGGTTTCTCAGTCTTCGTGCTTGCGGCGGTTGGCATTCTGGCAACATTCATTCCCGCGCGTCGCGCGGCCTCCATCGATCCCAT
>Ga0137379_10007822_pt1 | contig 10133 bp, 7 predicted proteins | sample SagtaG_18_FD_104812 | JGI IMG/M metagenome (GOLD analysis project Ga0137379, IMG submission 104812) | Vadose zone soil microbial communities from Sagehorn Ranch, Mendocino, California, USA - Sage2_L_80_16 metaG | ecosystem: Environmental > Terrestrial > Soil > Vadose zone | place: USA... | reverse complement strand
GCTACCGAGGACCACCGGTTCTACGACGAGGCGGGGCTCGACCCGTTCGCGCTCGGGCGGGTGATCATCGGCCGTCTCACCGGCCAGCCCGACCAGGGCGGTGCCACGCTGTATCAGCAGCTAGCCAGGATGCTTTACACCCCCGGGGGGCCGGGGCCGGCCGCCGAGGCGGAGCAGGCCGCCCTCGGCGTCAAGCTGGCCTTCAGCTATCCCAGGGCCGAGATTCTCCGGATGTACTCCGATATCGCCTATTTCGGTCGCGGCTACTACGGGCTGGACGAGGCGGCCTGTGGATACTTCGGCGTGCCGCCCGCGATGCTGAGCTGGCCGCAGGCGGCCCTGCTCGCGGGCCTGATGCCGGCCCCCTCGGTGTACGACCCGATCATGCACTTCGCCGCCGCCAGGGTCAGGGAAGCGCACGTGCTTGACCGGCTCGCCGCCGTCGGCGCGCTGACGCAGGCGCAGGCTGACCGCGCCTACCACCAGCGGCTTTCCCTCATTCACAGCCAGCGCGCCCGCGCCAGATGCCTCACCTACTAAAGCCGCCAGAGGCCGTCGCGACAGCCCAGGCACGCTGGCCCCGTGCGGGCTGCCCGGCCAGCGAGCTGACCAGCCAAGCCCACGCCGACGGCACCCACGCCAGAAGCCAGCTCGTGCGCGACTCGGGTCAATGCGCTGAACCGGATGAGCGCCCGCCGAACGTGGTCCCCGTGGCCTGGCGGGCCGCGCCGGGCGTGGCCGCGCAGATCATCCTCTTCAGCGCCGTCCAGGCCGCTGCCGCCCGGGGAGGTGAAGAGGCAAATAACGGCGGCAGTGCGCGCCTGGCTCAAGACGGGGGACGATCACGCAGAGTGAGATGAAGCGTCCAGCCTCCAGGGTTCATACCGAGTCGGTGCGAGTCGGCGATCAGGCGAGTGCGTCTACCGTGCGGTACTGAACAACCAATTCGGTGCGGTGCGGATGGCCGCGCTGGCGGCGGCAGCAGCTTGGTGGTCGAGACGATCTCATGAGCGTCGTCCGGCTGTCCTAGGACGCTGGCCTGCGTTTCGGGCTGGGGCTGTTGGACCGCCTGCACGACGTGATCCTGGCCGGGGTCGCACCGGACGGGCTTCGACCGCAATGTTGGGTGCCTGGCGGTGGCGTCGAGCGGGCATCTGGCGCTGGCCTGCTGGAGACGCGAAGAACCCGCCGTTCCCCGCAATTACCGCCTCGGCCGGGGTGCAGGTGGCGGGCCGTCGTGCCATCAGCATGGCGGCAGGTCATCGAGGTTACTGTCGTAGACGGCGTCGGCGAGTGATCGCAGCGTGTTCACGCCGCAGCACTGCCAGGGCTCCACACTCACCCATCTTCCGGTTGAGGGACTGTAGGTGAAGAATTCATCGCCGCCGCGCATCCAAGCGTGAACCTGCTCCGCCGTGCAGATGATTTCGACGCCCACGATGTGCTGGTGGTCCCCGGCGGTCAGGGAACTGCGGCGGACATGGGTGATCTGGTAGCTGCTCCCTGGCCGGATTATTGTTGGGTTACGGGGCCGGATAGCCAGCCGCCCGGGTCCAGACCCCGCCCGGGACTGTCCGGCCGGAAGGCGCGCGCGCATGGATGGCGTTGAGCTTCGGACCCGAGTGTGCCGCGGTCACATTGTGGTGGCACTGTGCGCGGAGCTGGACATCTGCGAGGCGGCGGCGACGATCGCGGCCATCGCGGGCCGCGAACCGGGCCGGGAACACTGCGTGATTGTGGACCTGCAAGCACTGGAATTCATTGACTGCGCCGCCCTGCGCGCCCTGGCCAGGGCGCAGCAGCAGGCCCGGCAGGCGGGCGGCGAGGTGCTGCTGGCCGCCCCGGCCGGAACGGTGGCACGGCTGCTGGACCTGACCGGCCTGGGTGAGGTGCTCGGCGTGCATGCCAGCGTGGCATCCGCAGCGGCCAGCGCCGGCCAGTGGCGTGCGTCCGGCGGCCCGCGCCGCACAAACAACGGGCACCGCCGGGCGGTCTGACTGCTCCCCATCCCGCCGCAGGGCGGATGCTATGGCGTCGGAAGCTCTGCGCAAGGTCCGCTTGTCGGCCACGAGCCCGGGTCATCTTCGGGCACGTACTCGTCTGGACGGTGCCGCTTTCGTATCGATGCCGCGACGAAGTGCCCGGCCGCGCTCGGGTCTTCGGACACATCAGACGGCCACAGGGCCACCACGTCACCGGTGTCTGGGTCGTAGCACCGCACTAGCAGCCGTTGCCCGCCTACCTGGACGAACCGGGCATCACTCACAGTCTGGAAAGTCATGGCGAGACATGCTAGCGGGAAGCAGGACCGAAGGTGCGTACACGCTGCGGAGCGGTGAGGCCAGCCTCGGATGCCGTCTAAGGCATCTCAGGACCAGGAGAGGCACCCCTCGTAACCACGGCGCAACGTCAAAGACACCGGATGATCGTTAGGACGTCCTAGCCGCAGCTCAGGAGCTATTTGTGCGCTACCTCGCCGACTCACTGACCCGCGGCGGAGCCCGCCTGGTGACGGCGGTAACGGCGACGGGACGCCATGATCCAGCGGCGGCCCACCGCGATGACGGGCCCACCAGGTGATCCGGCTGGCCACGCCGTGCCCGGGCCGGTTATTAGCCGCCGCCGGTCTGGCTCCCAAGTTGAAGCGGCGCAGGCGCGGGGGCGGGGGCAAGCGCCGCTTCCACGCTTGGGTAAAGGTGCACCAGGAGCTCCAGCCCGAGGATCTGAAAGACCCGCCGGACCTCAGCCGACGGCACCGCCAGCCGCAGCTCCACGCCGCGGGCGGCGGACTGCTGGTGCGCCTGCGCCAGGCTGAAAGCCCCCTCACCGTCACACACGACCGTGGCGGTCATGTCCGCGATCACGGCAGTCACGCCGGGCCGGGCACCCGCTGCCAGCCGTTCCCGGATGCGGCGGGCGTTACCGATGGTGATCTCAGCGGGCAGGATGACGACGCGTGCCGTCCGCGTGCGGCCCAGATGCTGCAGCTCCGGCATGCGCGGCTCACCTCCCCAGGCCGCAGGCTGTGGCCCCCTGAGGTGGCCGCAGGGCACACGCCAGCCCGGGAACCGCGGCTGGCTCGTCAACCGTCCTGTCATTGTCTCCGTCCAGCCACCAGCCGTCCAGACCGCACCGGGGCAGCGGCCCGATCCCGATCCTGCTGCTGGTGTCACCGGCCCGGCCGCGGGCGGGCCGACTCCCCTCATCTGGCCCAGCCGGCTGCGCGGAGCCGCGCACCCCTGCTCAGCGGGGGTATTGCATTCACGCTCACAAGGTCAGATCCTGCAAATAGTCGAGGGCACCGACTAGGTCCAGCGGCTCGTCATCTCCCGGTCGCTGGCCGGGCCGCTGCTAGCGGAAGGATCCAGCGGTGAGGCCGGACACGATCCGCCGCTGGGCGAAGATCACCAGGAGCGCGACCGGGATGGAGATGATCACGACCGCCGCGTCGATCAGGTTGTAGAAGACCTGGTACTGGCTCTGCCCTAGGCTCACGATCGCGACCGGGGCCGTGTACATGTTCGGCGTGGTCATGAACGACAGCGCGAGCAGGAAGTCGTTCCAGGCCAGGATGAAGGACAAGATGGCGGCGGTGAACACGCCGGGTAGCGCCACCGGCATGACGATCTTGCGCAGGGTCCGCAGCCGGGTGCTGCCGTCCACCAGTGCGGCCTCCTCGAGTTCCTTCGGGATCTGGGAGAAGTAACTGGCGAGCAGCCAGGTGGCGATCGGCAGTGTGTAGATCAGGTAGCTGATGATCAGTGCCGGGTAGGTGTCCAGCAGCCCGGTTCGCTTGTAGGCGATGAACATGGGGCCCACCATCGCAATGACGGGGAAGAACGCGGCGACGAGGATGAACCCTAGGACCAGTGGTCTGCCTCGCATTCTGGTGCGCGACAGCGCGTACCCGGCGGGCGCCGCGATGATTACCGTCAGGATGGTCGCCGATACGCACACGATGGCGCTGTTGACCAGTGGCCGGATGAAGTTCTGCTGGGTGAGGTCGTTGGCGTAGTTGCTCCAGGTGACGTGGCTGGGGAGCAGGCTGGTGGTGCCCTTGGCGATCTCGCCGGGGGTCTTCAGGGAGGTGACCACGATCCAGTAGAACGGGAACAGGCTGGCCACCACGAACAGCGCCAGCAGCAGGAAGAAGCCGATGCGGCGCCCGGTCTTGCCCGGTGTTATCCGCCGCTGCGCCCGGCCCGCCCGAGGCGGCGCCACCTCGCTGGCAGCGCTCATGCTGGCTCCTCCGTCCTGAACACTCGGACGTAGACGGCCGCGATGAGCAGGGCCATGATCATCAGGGCGACCGCGATCGCCCCGCCGTAACCGAAGTCGAAATCGATCAGAAACGCCTGGTAGTTGAGGTTGGTCAGGACCTGGGTGCTGGTTCCCGGGCCGCCGTTGGTCATGATGTAGACCACGTCGAAGATCAGGAACGAGGACAGTGTGCGGAAGATGAGCGCCACCATCAGCGCGGGTTTGAGCAGCGGCATGGTCACCCGCCAGAACGTCCGCCAGGCGCTCGCTCCGTCGATCTTGGCGGCCTCGTAGAGGTCGTTCGGGATGACCTGCAGCCCGGCAAGCAGGACGATCGCCATGAACGGGATGTTGCGCCAGGCGTCGGCGATCAGGATGGCGGCCCACGCGGTCCAGGTGTTATCGAGCCAGGTCGTGCTGGCCAGCGGCAGGTGCAACTGGCCCAGGACGTAGTTGACGAAGCCCTGCTGCGGGTCGAACATCGTCTTCCACAATTCGGCTGAGACGACCGTCGGCACGGCCCACGGGATGAAGATCGCCGCCCGGACGATGCCGCGGCCCCGGAACCGCTTGCTCAGCGCTACCGCGAGCGCGAGCCCGATCACGGTCTCCACCGACACCGACACCACGGTGAAGCCGGCCGTGTGGACCAGCGCGGGCACGAACTGATGGTCGGTGAACAGCTTGGCGTAGTTGGACAGCCCGGCGAAGCCGCCCAGCGGCGGCGCCAGGTAGTCCACATGGTGGAAGGAGTTCCACACGTTGTAAAACAGCGGGTAGGCGGTGATCGCCAAGAGCACGAGCACCACCGGGGCGGCCAGCAGGTAGCCGAACCTGCGGTCTTGGCGGAGCAGGCTGTGGGGGCTGCGCCGCGCCGCCCGAGCCGGGAGCCCGGGCGGCGCGGCGAGGTCCGGCCGCGCGGTCATGCGCGCCTTATCACTTTGCCGTCTGGTAGATCTGCGCGACCGTGGGTGCAGTCGCCGCGAGTGCCGCCTTCGGCGTCTGCTGGCCGCTGAGCACGGAGGAGATCATCGGCTGGAGCTGCGCGGAGATCTGCGGGTAGACCGGGGTGACCGGGCGCGGGGTCACCACGGCGTAGACAGCCTGTTCCTGCCGGTAGTACGGCGCCGCGGTGTACAGCGCCGAGTTGTAGCCGGCCTTCACCGCGGGCGGGTCACCGGCGGTGATGGCCCGGTGGTCCTGGGCGGCCGGGCTGTCCAGGTACTGGATGAACTCATAGGCGGCGGCCTGGTGGGTGCTCTTGGCGTTGATCGCCAGATCGTCGCCGCCCAGTGAGGCCTGGGGGGCAGAGCTGGGGAACGGGATCCAGCCGGTCTTGCCCGCCAGCGAAGACCCCTTCGCCTCGGAAAGCTGGAACAGGTACGGCCAGTTCAGCGCGAACGGCGCCTGGCCCGCCTGCCAGGCGGCCTGCACGTTGGGCTCCTGCCAGGCCGTCGCCGCGGAGGGGGCGATCTTATAGGTGTGGATGGCGTCGTACATGAACGTCAGCGCGCTGACGTTGGCTGGCGTGTTGATGTTGCTGAGGTTCGACGCGCCGATCTGGGCGCCGAAGCTCTGGAACGCGGTCACCGAACCCTCATAGTTGGCCCCCTCGAACGCCAGGCCCTCCTTGAGCGAGTGGTCGGTCGCCATGGCCTGCTTGGCGTCGGTCACCAGCTGGCTGATCGTGGTGGGCGGGGTCTTGATCAGGTCCGTGCGGTAGTAGAGGCCTTCGGCGTTGATGAACCACGGGATGGCGTACACACCCCCGTTGTACTGGGCCGTGGCCCACTGGCCAGGGAAGAATTGGCTGGCAGTCGGGTGGAACTTGTTCAGGTTGGCCAGCCAGCCGGACCGGGCGAACGTGGGCGGCCAGATGACGTCGGTGTAGACCACGTCCGGCGTGGACGATCCGGCCAGGAAGTAATGCTCTTCCTGCTGCTGGGCGACCGTCGAGTTGGAGGAGAGGTTGAGAATGCTCACCGTGATGTTCGGGTGCAGCTTCTCAAAGCCGGTGATCGCCGCCTTGGTCGCGGTGCCCTCCGTGCCCAGCCCGGCGGTCGCGAACACGATGGTCTGCTTGGCACTGGCAGCAACCTGATTGGACGTGCTCGAGCTGGAGCTGCTGCAGCCGGCCACGGCGAGCGCCACGACCGCCACCGCGGCCACCGCCGTCCGTGTTCTCGGGTCAGCCCTGTCCAGTCGCCACACCATTGTGGCCACCTCCTTCGTGTTGTGGGTTCGGCGCGTCAGCCGCTTCGGATAATCGAGGTGAGCTCGCGGGGAAGCGCCGCGATGGCCGCGTTGACCGGCTCGTTTGTGGCCAGCGCCCGGTGAATGGTGCCGGGGATGGCTGAGCTGGTTGTAATTGGGAATAGCCGGGCGCGGTTTCGCGGACAGGATTGCCTGCTCCAGAACCGGCAGGCAGGGGCATCGCCGCAGCATCGCGGCGCTGGTGTATAGCCTGGCCCAGACGGACAGCACCGAGCCGTTGATGAGGATCTCGCGCTCGCCCGGCAAGCTCGTGAGGAACTCGACGAACGCCAGCGCGGTGCGCTGCGCGCCGCTATCCCGGTCACGGCCGCTGCCCGCGCCCCGGACCGCATTCGCCACGCCTCCTTCGAAACCGCCTCGTTTACACCGCCTCGTTTACGATGAACCGGCATACCCCGGATGCGGAGGACTATCCCTGGGCTACCCGGGGGGTGAACCGGGGCCATGGCCCGCCCTCAATGCGGCACAACACCTCGCCAGCACAACCCCGGGACCGCGACGACTCAGCTCAACCATCGGAGCAGGCAAAGACATCACAATGGCCCCGGCCGGCGCCTCATGCATCAGAGGCGGCGCAGCCATGGGCCCGGAACGCACCGCACACCGGCGGAGCGCTCCGGGCTCACGCAGAGAACGGCCGGTCCATCCGCCCCACGGGGCCAAAGTGGTCACCACCCGGAGCACCGGACCGTGCCGCCTGATCTCCCGTGTCCGCCGGGCACCGCAACCTCCAGGCTCAGCGCCATTGCGGCCCGCCGGCTCCGCGGCTGCCAGGCAAGCAGGCGCACGGGTTAACCGGATCCGCCCAGCCCTCGGCCTGCCTGAGCCCGACCGCATAGCCGTGCAGATCAGCTCGGGCGCGTCAAGCACATGGGTCGCCTGTTACGACACGTGACCGGCGGCGCCGGGGCCGGAGCCTCCCGCCGGGCAAGGAGTGGGAGCCAGTGGCAATTGCGCCGAGACCGGCCGTCAACAACAGCCAGGAGCCGGCCGCTGGCACGGTGCTCCAGGCCGGCGGCGCTGGGCTGGGGGACCGCGGGCAGGCCGCAGGTGCGGCCGGCCGCCCTGTGGCAGACTGCGGACGGTGAGCGACAGCCCACCCGACCTGCACATGCTCAACCTGGTCGTCACCGACATGGCCGCCAGCCTGGACTTCTACCGCCGGCTGGGGATCGCAGTACCGCAGGGCCAGGACGCCGCCGGTGCCCACGTTCAGCTCAGGATGCCCGGCGGCTTCAGCCTCGAACTCGACACCGCCGATTCGGCGCGGCTCTGGCACGCCGCCTGGCGCGCTGACCCCGCCAGTGTGAGCGTGGTCGCCGGGTTCTCGCTGCCCACCCGGGGGCCGTCGACCAGCGGTACGCCGAACTGACCGCGGCCGGCTACCCGGGCCGCCAGCCACCGTTCGACGCCTTCTGGGGTGCCCGGTATGCGATCGTCGCCGACCCCGACGGCAACGACGTCGGGCTGATGAGCCCCATCGACCAAGCACGCCGCACCTGGCCGCCCGGGCAGTCCCCGGATCCCTGAGCCACCGGCAGCCAGCCCCGCGCCGCGCAGGCACCCGGCGCAGCAGCGGCCGATAACCCGCATTACCCTCCCCGCGCAGAATGCCCCGTTCTGCGCAGTGCCGGGCGGCCACGCAGCCGGACAGGCTGCCGATCAGAACGGCGGGTCGGCGTGCGTTCTCGCTGGCTGCCTCTATCGCTGAGCGTGATGCCGATCGCCAATATGGCCTGGGTGTCGGTGTCGAGGTGCGACGAGTGGCCGACACCAGCGCTGGGCCTGGCGCCGCAATCGGGACGGCGCGACTGACGGGCACGGCAAGCCGCCTGGCCGGAGCTTGATGGGAGCCCGGATCCTCTGCGATCAGCAACGGGCGCCCCACCACGGGGTTGAGCACTTCCGGCATGCCCAGGCAGCGAGCGGTTGGGGGTGTCTTGGCTCCTCTGCCAGAGTTGGCCTCGCGAGTATCAGCAAAGCCCGGCGGATTTTACTGCTGGATCAGGAGCGCGGTGGCATCGTCGTAGATCTTGTTGCGGGGCCAGCGGGTGCCTGCTGGGTCGGCGGCCTCTGCGGCGCGTACCCGGCGTATTAGCTCCCCTGGCCCGGCTTCGGCGAGGATGGTGACAAGGCCTCGCCAGTCGCAGAGGTTGAATGGGTCTATTGCCCTGGTGGCCCCATCTGAGAGCAGTGCTGCCTGCTGCACGTGCTGGCGGGGCACGTCGCCGGTGAGGGCGTGCGTGACGACGATCGGGTCGGCGGCGGCAAGCCAGTAGCCTCCAGCGACGTTGCGGGTGGCGAGTTCGGCTTGCTTCATGCGCACGAGCGCCCGGGCCTTCTCGGGAGAGCCGCTGGGCAGGTGGTCTGCCGCCCGGCGCTCGGCGCGGGCTGTGGCGTTGACCCGGTTGTCGGTTAGGACGCGGATCCCGTGGCCTAGGTCGAGGACGACGGTGACATCGCCGAGCATCAGATACCGCAGGGCTTTCCGCCGGGCTTGCACGATGGCCACGGCAGCGGAGGGTGTGCCGGGGTGGGTGAGGTCGCAGGTGTGCCGGTGCCGCGCGGCGGTGTCGCTGATCGCTGCGGTGAGTGCTTTGGCGGGGGTGAGGCCGGCGTGGTCGCCGAGTGTCTCAGTGAGGCTGTGGACGAACCAGGCCACGCCGTGGATGCATCCGGTGTCTGTTCGTGCGGTCGCGCCGTCGAAGATGGCGACGGTGTTAGTGTCCGCGCTGACGAAGTACGCATCCTCGTTCGGGGCCTGCGATGATCCGGGCTCGGAGCTGGCGGTTACTTGCACCTTATGATCCGTCGTACCGGTACAGGGGGGTGACCCGCTCAGTGGACAGGATCTGTTTGCGGTCGCGGGGGTCGAACTTGCAGGAGATCAGTAGCGAGAACCGGCGGGCCTTCAGTTCCCGATGCAACTCGGCGAGATTGTCGGCGAGGTACTGTGCGGCGCCGAGGTTGCCGGGGGCGTGTATGCCCGCGAGGTAGAGGAATGTTCCGTTGCCGTCAGGGCGTGGCAGCCGGCCGAGGTAGGCGTAGTCGCCCGGCCCGCCGTTGTCGATGGGGGATCGGTACTGTGTGCCGGTGTCCTTGTCCACCAGGTACCAGCCGTGCTCAGCGTGGCAGAAGCCGAGGTGGGAGTCTGCCTCCAGGACCTGATCAAGGAACGGCAACAGCCGGGGGCCCGCCATCACGATGAGGTTCGGCTTGTTCAGATGCACGTGGCCCGGCGGCGGAACAACCTCACAAGTGGCGTCCAGGCCTACCGAGCGGGCGAGGCTGGCCAGCACCTCATAACCGGCGAATGACTCGCTGGAGACCACCCCACCCGGCTCGGCTTTGCCCGCCTCCAGCTTGCCGCCGACGGCCACCGTCACCGTGCCGCTTCCCAAGAACGCCCGCTCAGGCCGGCTGCCCGCCGACAGCAGCTGCGAGACCCGTGACTTGGAGATCCCCAGCATTTCCGCGATCGCCGTCTGAGGCATGCCAGAGGCGAGCAGTTCCCGTAGCGTCTCCCGGCGCAGATCGGAGAGCCCTGCAATCACTGCCTGATACTCATCGATCAGCTGGTTGACGGCGACCGCTCGCTC
>Ga0137379_10007813_pt1 | contig 10139 bp, 9 predicted proteins | sample SagtaG_18_FD_104812 | JGI IMG/M metagenome (GOLD analysis project Ga0137379, IMG submission 104812) | Vadose zone soil microbial communities from Sagehorn Ranch, Mendocino, California, USA - Sage2_L_80_16 metaG | ecosystem: Environmental > Terrestrial > Soil > Vadose zone | place: USA... | reverse complement strand
GGCATTCCTGCGACGGCTGCGTTTCATCATCGAGTTTCCGTTTCCCGACGAAGCGAGCCGGCTGCGCATCTGGCAGACGCATTTCCCGGAATCCGCGCCCGTGAACGAGGACCTCGACTGCGAATTCCTCGCCAAGCAATTCCAGATTGCGGGGGGGAACATCAAGAACGTCGTGCTCAACGCGGCGTTCCTTGCGGCGGCCGACGGCGGCGCGATCGGCATGGCGCACATCCTGCACAGCGCCAAGCGCGAGTTCGAGAAGATCGGCAAGCGCTGGGACGATGCGCCGCTCGCGCGGCGCGTCCAGGCCGTCGCCTCCGGCCGCGGCGTCGCCATGGATGCCGGCAAAAATCGTGTCGTCAGCGGAGCGGGTTAGAAGCGGGAGCGAACATGAGCGGCCTTTCGAACAAACCTAAGAAATTGCGCGGGGCATTCGTGGAATACGGCCTGAGCATTCCGCCGCTGTTCGTGGTTTTCCAGTTCAACCCGGTGCAGCTGTCGCGCAACCGCAGCCTGTCGTTCTCGCCGCCGAACGGCGCGCAGCACAAATACAGCCAAGACCTGGCCGAAAGTGGAAACTACGGGTGGCTTTCTCTAAGAAAGTGGCATCAAGACCAATCTAATCTCGCCCATATCCAGCGAGATCAGCAAGTCGATATTCAGGAGGAGTCGATCAGTCTCGAGATCCGACTCGACGCCACGGACAAGCTGAACGAAGGCGATCCGATCGCCGCAACGCTTGGCGTGCTGCCGCAACTTTCGACCCTGGAGCTGATGACGTATCCCAAGAAAGAGAGCTTGCTCGGTGCCGCGCTCGATAGCCTGCTCGGAGCAACGGGAAAAGGCTTCAGTTTCAGCAAGAAAGAAAACCCGCCGATGGTTTTGTTCATCTGGGGGTACACGCGGGTGTTGCCGGTGAATATCAACAGCATGAGCATCACCGAAACGGAGTTCAGCACGATCCTCAGCCCGACGCGCGCGACCGTGTCGGTCAACCTTACGGTGATCGAGAGTGGGGAACCGCTGTACAAGGTTTACAAAGGTATCAAGGAGGTGACGTCGCTGCTGAACCTCGCCAACATCACCGACGTCGCCCACGTGGTCGTTCCAGGATAGAGCCCATGTTCGCAAAGAACTCCCGTTATCGCACGCTGCCGGACGTGGTGACAGTAAGCGCAGGGAACCGCACCGAGGTCACCAAGGATTTGCGGGTGATGCCCGTGGTGGAGGGAGATTTCCGCCACACCGTGGCGGAAATCGATCGGCTCGACCACCTCGCCTTCAAATATTACAAACAGCCCGGCAAGTGGTGGCGCATCTGCGACGCCAACCCCGAATTCATGTCGCCGCAGGCGCTGTTGGGCCATGAGCCGATCGAAGTCGCGCGTTTTTCCGTCACCTTCGCCGGCACCGCGCCGCCGTGGACCGAGCTGGTGCGGCGGTTGGAAGCGCTGGTGGGCGTCGAGGACGTGAAGGTCATGGAGGACTCCGAGATTGTTGCGGAAGAGCAGACGCTCGGCGGCCAGACCGTCACGGTCAACGTTGAACGCTTCACCCGCGCGGCGATCGTCGCCTACAACCGCACGAACCTCGGCGCCGGGCAGATCGCAGGGGTCATCGAGACCGTCGGATTCGAAGTGGCCGAGCCGCAGCGTGTCGGACGAGTCGGCAAGGAAATCGTCGTTCCGCTCGATGCGGTGGGATCGCGGAGCTAGCGATGGAATTCGAGAACCTCGGCATCGAGATCGACGGCGAGGAGATCAGCGACGTGTATCCGGATCTCATCAAGCTCGAGGTCGAGCTCGACGAGGAGCTCGCCGCCATGTTCCGCATCCGCATCGCGCTGCCGCAGTTGCCGGACGGGACCTGGGGCAAGCTCGACGACGCGCGGCTGAGTTTGTGGAAGCCGGTGACCATCACCGCCGGATTCGAAAGCGGCACCGAGGAGCTTATCGCCGGCTATATCACGCACCTGCGCCCGGATTTCGACCCCGACCCGTCGGGCTGCACGCTCGAAATCTGGGGCCTGGACGGCAGCGTGCTCATGGACCGCGAGCAAAAGCTCAAGGCCTGGGCCAACAAGAAGGACAGCGACATCGCGAGGGAGATCCTCGGCACCTACGGATTCGACGCCACGATCGAGGACACGCAAGTCGTGCACGAAGAGGCTGTCTCCACCATCGTCCAGCGCGAGACCGATATGCAGTTTCTGCGCCGCCTGGCGCTGCGCAACGGCTACGAGTGCTACGTCGAAGGCACGACCGGTTTCTTCCGGCCGCCGCAAATCGACGCGAGCCCGCAACCCTTGCTCGCGGCGCAGTTCGGGGACGAGACCAACCTCATGCGCTTCAGCGCGGAAGTGAACGCGCTCGCACCGGCCAACGTGGCGATGTCGCAGATCGATCGTCTGAGCAAGGAAGTCCTGGACGCGAGCGCCGAGTCGAGCCTGGAAACGGCGCTGGGGCAGGCGGACGCCCGGAGCCTGCTCGGCGCCGGGGTGGATCCGGGGAAAGTGTACGTGGGGATGAACGTTGCAACCGGCTCGGCGGAGATGACGGCGCTGTGCCAGGGGCTCTTTCACAGCGGGCAATGGTTCGTGACCGCGCACGGAACGGTGGCGGCGAATCTCTATGGACACGTGCTGAGACCGCGGCGCACCGTGACGATCAAGGGCGTGGGCGAGACCTACAGCGGGCTCTACTACGTGACCCACGTCACTCACGCCTTCAGCGCGGACGGTTATGTGCAGAATTTTTCCGCCAAACGCAACGCCCTGCAGCCGACCGGAACCGAAGAGTTTTCGGCCGCGGGCGGCGGCTTGCTGAGCGCGGTGCTTTAGGAGGACGCGGCGTGGAACTCGAACAAGTCGTCGCCAACCTGGTGCAGCAGGCCGAGCGCCGCTTTTACGGCAAGTATCGCGGCTTCGTGAAAGACAACGCCGATCCGGAGCACCTCGGTCGGCTCAAGCTGCAAGTCCCGAGCGTGCTCGGCAGCGACGTGGTCACGGGCTGGGCGACGCCCTGCCTCCCGTACGGGGGCGATGCCGATCAGGGTTTTCTCTTCATCCCGGAAGTCGACGCCGGCGTGTGGGTGGAGTTCGAGGAAGGCGACCTCGAATTTCCCATTTGGGTCGGCAGCTTCTGGTCCAAGCCCGGCGGCGACAGCGAATTGCCCAAGCCGAACGATCCGGACGGCGCCGAACAGAGCGACGTGCAGGATCCGCCGACGAGCAAGATCATCAAAACGAAGCAGGGACACACGCTCCAGTTCGAAGATGCCGATGGCGATGAGCGGATCACCTTGTTCGAAGGCAAGAACCAACATGTCATTACGCTCAACAAGGACGGCATCAAGGTCGTGGATGGAAAGAACAGCCACGAGATCGTACTCGACAATTCCGGGATCACGTTGACCAGCAGTAAGGACATCGTCCTGCAGGCGTCGCAGGGCAAGATCAAGCTCGACGCGAAGGAGCTCGAAGTTACGGCCTCGACCACGGCAAAGGTCGAGGCGACGGGCGAGATGACGCTCAAGGGCGCCACCGTGAACATCAACTGAGGCGATGCACATGGGACAACCGGCCGCAAAACAAGGTGATCAAATCACGGCGACAGACACACACATCGTCGTATTGTTAGCGCCGCCGAACACGGCCTCACCGGTGCCGCTCCCGTTCGCCGGGATCATCAACGGCGGGTTGAGTTCCGATGTAAAGATCATGGGCAAGGCGGCCGCGACGGTGGGCAGCACGGCAGACAATACGCCCCCACACATCCCTCCCCCGGGCACCTCGTTTCAAAATCCGCCGAAGAACAAGGGGACGATCAAGATGGGCAGCGCGACGGTGAAAATAAACGGCAAGCAGGCGGCGCGCAACGGCGACACGGCCGAGACCTGCAACGACCCCTCCGATCTCCCCGTGGGACAGGTCGTCGCCGTGGGCACCGTGCTGATCGGATGAATCCATGGCCGACACCATGACGACTTTCGGGTTTCCCCTGGCGATCGACGCCGGCGGGCGCATCGTTGCCAGCGGCGGCGACGAGGCGATCCGCGGCAAGATCATCCAGGTTCTGTTTACCGCGCCGGGCGAGCGCGTCAACCAGCCGACGTTCGGCTGCGGGCTGTTCAACCTGGTGTTCGAGCCCAGCAACGAGGTTCTCGGCCCGGCGATGGAATTCACCATCCGCCAGGCGCTCGTTCGCTGGCTGGCCGACGACATCGTGACCGACGGCGTGAGCGTCATACGCTCGGAGGAAACCGTCACCGTCGAGGTCGCCTACAAAAGAAGGCAAGACCTGGCGCAACAGGCAGTACGCATCCACTTTCGCTGAGGCGGGAATGTGGCCGAGGTAACGAGAACAGATACGAGCGCCGTGATCGACTACACGGCCAGGGACTACGGCAGCCTGCTCGCGGCCATGCGCGCGCTGGTGCCGGGCAAGCTGCCGGAGTGGAAGGACTTCGCCTCCGAGGCCGATTTCGGCAACGTGCTGCTGGAGATGTTCGCCCACATGGGCGACATCCTGAGCTATTACCAGGATCGCATCGCCAACGAAAGCTTCCTCGGCACCGCGCAGACCCGCCGCAGCATCATCCACCACCTGCGCCTTATCAGCTATCGCCTCGGCACCGCGGCGCCGGCCGCGGCGAAGTTGCGACTGAGCTTCCCGGCTAGCACCAACGGCATCGTTACGGTCAGGAGCGGCTTTGCCTTCGCGACCAAGAGCCGCAAGGACAGCCCAAGCGTGCGCTTCGAATATACCGGCCCAGACTTCGACATCGATTGCAGCGCGCTGCCCGTGATCGCCGGCCGCAAAACCTTCCCCACCGAGATTTCAGTCGAGGAGGGCCGCACCATACGCAACGAGATCCTGGGTACCTCGGACGGCAACCCCAACCAGCGCTTTCGCCTGGCGCAGGCCGGGCTGATCCTGCGCTCCGAAGGGCAGGCGTCCGGCATCAACAAAGACGTCTCGCTGCAGACCGAGCTCGGCGGAGTGATCAGCGAATGGGCGATGCAAGAGTCCCTGGCCTTCAGCCGCGCTGGGCGCAACGACTTCGCCGTCGAGATCGACGCCGACGATCGCGCCGAGATCTTGTTCGGCGACGACGCGTTCGGCGCCATTCCGCCCTCCGGCAGCAAGATCACCGTCGAGTATCGCGTGGGCGGGGGCGAGCGTGGCAACGTCGGCCCGGACTCAATCCAGACGATCGTGGATGCGCCGGCCCTCGCGCTCGCCGGCGCGAAGATCACGAACCCGAAGCCGGCGACCGGCGGCGCGGAACGCGAGAGCATCGAGCACGCCGTGGCGCACGCGCCTCAGGTGTTTCGCTCGTTCCGGCGTGCCGTCACCGCCGACGACTACAAGGCGCTGGCGTTGAAGTACAAGGGCGTGGGCAAGGTCAGGGCGGTGAGCAGGAATTGGAATACGGTCACGCTCTTCGTCGCGCCGCAGGGCGGCGGACAGGTGAGCGACGTGTTGCGCGCCAACCTGCTTGCGTACTTCTCGGACAAGCGCCCGGTTTCGACCATCGTCGAAATCGAAAACGTGGACTACGTGAAGGTGTACGTTGAGGCGAGAGTCGACATCCAGAGCTACTACTCGCAGGCCGACATGAAAGAGAAGGTGCAGCGGGCCGCGGGCGGCCTGCTCGCGTTCGATGCGGTCGACTTCGCGCGCTCGGTCTACCTCAGCAAGTTCTACGAAGCCATCGAGGCGATCGAGGGCGTGAACTTCGTCACGATCACCGAGTTTCGTCGCATCGTGCCGCCGGAGCGCGCGCCGGATCCGGCGGGGGTGCTTTCGTTCGATGCGAACGAAATCGCCAAGATCCCCGACGAGTCAGGTGACGAGGCCTACTTCGGCGGCATCAAGATCGTCGTCACGGGGGGGTACTGATGCGCTTCGAATCGCTCAGCGCAAAAGCCCACGCCTCGGGCAATCGCATCGACCTCAGCTGGGAATTTCCTGATGCCGCCACCTTCCCGGGTGTGCGCGTGCTGCGGCGCGAGGGCAGCCATCCCACCACGCCCGAGGACGGCGTCGTGGTCGCGCAGGGGGTCGGCATCGCCTCGGCCACGGACAGCGAGCTCAAGGGCGAGACCACCTACTACTACTCGCTGTTCGCCTACAGCGGCGACCCGCCGGTATACGACATCGACCGCCACAACCGCGTCGCCGCCTTGGCGACCTCTTCCTACAACCACGCCGGGCAGATGCATGCGCTGCTGCCCGGCATCTACCACCGCTACGACACGAAATTGTCCGACGACCCGGCGCTCTCGCCGCTCGACCAGACACGCGGGCAGCTGCGCCGGTTTCTCGATCTGCCCGGCGGACAGATCGATCTTCTCCACAGTCTCGCGCGCGCGGCGCTCGATCTCTACGACGTCGGGCGGGTCGACGGGTCGCTGCTGCCGCTGCTCGCGCAGTGGATCGGCTGGAGAACGGACAATCTGCTCGAGATCGATACGCAGCGCAACGAGCTCCGTCACGCGCCGCACCTCTATCGCACAGTCGGCATCATTCCGACGATCGAGGCGACGACCAAACGCATCACCAACTGGGAGAGCCGCAGCAAGGAATTCGTGCACAACGTTTTCCGGTCCAACAATCCCGAGCGGCTGAACCTGTGGATCCAGCAGCGCAGCGGCGGCGCGTGGGCACCGGAGCAGATGCTGTCGCTCGACTTTGCCTACGACGGCCGGGCGGTCGCCGTCGCCGTGCGCGACGCCCACGACACCCACGACACGTTGTGGTTGTTCTACCACACCTATAACAACGGCCGCTGGCAGATCTGGACCAAGCGCCACGATTCGGTGGCCGGCTGGACGCCGAGCGAGCCGCTGCCGTCCACGGCGCGCTTGAATAAATATCCCACCGCCTGTCTGGACGGCGGCGTGCCGTGGGTAATCTGGAACGAGTTCGACGAGACCACGCAGAACTGGCGGCTGGCCGCGTCGCTTTGGGACGGCACGCGCTGGTCCGTCTCTCCGGCACTCCCGATCACCGCCGCCGACGCCCGGCGACCGCTGGCGTTCACCGACGATACGGACGCAGGTAACCCCCGCGTCTGGTTGTTCTGGCTCGAGCGCGTAGGCCGCGTGCAGCAGTTGAAATACAGCCGGCGCGATGGCGTGGTCTGGGGCACGCCGGTCACGTTTCCGCTCGACAGCGGCGCCGATCCGCGCGTGGAGGCCGATCCCTACGTTGTTTTCGATCCGGCGAGTACGAGGATCTGGGTCTTCTGGGCGCGCGAGGTCGCCATCGCCCCCGATCAGACGCGCTGGGAAATCGCCTATCGCGTCAAAAGCGATACCAACTTCGACGACGCCAATTGGAGCAACGTGCGCACGCTGCCCAAGCCGGCCTCGGCCGATTACCACGACCGCCAGCCAGCCGCGCGCATCGATGGGGGCGCGCTCGAGCTTTTCTTGAGCTCGAATCGCGGAACAAAAGGTTACGGGATCTGGAGCAGCGCCCTGACCAACGAGGCGACCAACACCTGGGCCGCGGCCGTGCAAGTGACCGCGGGTACCTATACGCAGCGCGATCCGCTGCCCGTGGCCGCCGGCGCCGACCTCTGGCTGCTGTTCCGCTCCAATCGGAGTATTGCCTACCAGAGCGAAGTGTACGAAGCGACCCAGTGGGTCGACTTCCGCTACGCCGGTTCCACGTCCGCCGACACGCGTCACGCGGACAAACTGGCGCTGCGCGGCGAGTTCGAGGACTTTCAGACCTATACCTACGATACTGGCACGGACGGAAAGCGCGACGACAGCAACTGGTACGCGCGCGACACCGTCGGCGTGTATCTCGCCACCGACACCCTCGACGCCGCGCGCGTGCAGGCCGGGACGGAACGCTTGCGCAACGTGCTCCCCGAGTTCATGCCGATCACCGATCGCGCCGTGTTCTTCCCGCGCGCAGACCGCCACGACGACTACGTCTACACCTACGGTGTCCCCGGTGCCGACCCGCCGCAGTTCATCACCGAGACCTACGCCGACGCGCTCACGACGGTCGCCGAGGAAATGGCTTTGGGACCCGGAGAAGATTTTTCGGATGCGCTGGAGTAGCGCGAGAGCGACCCATGCACAAATCCATTTGGCCCGACGGTAAGTACTGCGACCGATTGATCCGCGCCGGCGGCATCGTCCTTGAACACGGCTGGCGCTCCAACATCGTGGTGGATCGCTGTCGCCGGCTGCTGGCGGCGTTCATGAAAGGCGACAGTGCGGCCTTGGGAATCCAGTCGCTTGCGATCGGCCGGGGAGACGCCATCTGGGACACGGCCTTGCAGGCGCCCACACCGGGCATCGAGCAACTCGTCGACACGGCGCCGGTGACGATCCCGATCGCCGCCGCCGACATGAGCTACCTTGACGCCGCTGGCAGCGTAACGGCCGGCCCGACGCAGCGCCTGCAGATCACGGTGACCATGGCTCCCGGCACGCCGCCACCGCCGGCAAGCGAAACCACCTACCCGCTTCGCGAGTTCGCGCTGTTCGGTACATTCGGCGGCGAACGCTACATGATCGACTACGTGCGCCACCCGGTGATCCACAAGGCTGCGGGCGACACGCTAGTGCGAACAATCCGACTCATCTTCTGACGCAAGGATCCGGCCATGGGCGACTATTCGCGGGACAGCTTCAAGCTCACCAACACGCTGCATCAGTTGCAGACAGGGGAGACCGTAGTTGATCCGAGACACTATGTCGGCGTGCGTATGCAGCAGGGCGTACCGCTGCTGGACTCGGATTGGAACGAGCTCGAGGACATACGTCGTTACGATGTCCAGTTGAGCCTGCGTCATTTTTACGGCGACGGGATCCCCCTCGGCAACAACGGATTCCAGATCGGGCCGGTCACCACGGACAACAATTTCAAGATTGAGAACGGCATCGCTTTGGTCGCAGGGATGCTGGTGGTCAACGCTAGCCCGGCGCTGACTTACGGCGATCAAGCGGTGTCTCTTGCGTTTAGTTTGCCGTCTCTATCCGCGCCATTAACCGGCATACGCACCGACCTGGTGTATCTGGACGTCTGGGAAGAACAGGTGACTACCAGTAGTGCGTCGCGTGGCGACGAGAGGCTGACCAACCTAGCCATCGGCGTGGAAACCTGTACGCGCATCGAGCGTCGCTGGGTGGTGCGTGTTGCCGAGGGAGTCGACGACCTTGCAGACGTCACTCAGGACGCCGGTCACGTGTATATGGCACTGGCTCTATTACGGCGAATCGAAGGGGAAAACCGTATTCCAGTGCACCGCATTACCGATCTTCGCCGCACAGGTCTAAGCGTAGCCCAAAATCTAAAAGTACCGGTACACGTCGAGCGCGGTATCGTTGTCGTGGACAGCCAGGCTCTGGCGCAGCTTCTTGACGGGCTGCGCTCAATCCTGTTCGCGCGCCTGCGAGATAATGAGCTGTTCGTCAACACCGTTACTGACCATAGTCGAACCGTCGTCTATCTTGCGGTGCAGCAGATGACACAAATTTGCATTACCAGCGCGCTACAGGCAAAGACGAACAATTTGACCAACGCGGACGCGCTCGAGGTTCTTTCCACGCTATTCACCGCACAGGAAGCATTCTTGGATGAACTCGATGCACGCGGCGACGCCGGATCCGCCAAGACAAGCTTTGTAACGCAATACCGGCTATTGCTTACCGGGGGACCCGGCGTCGGGGGCATACAGACGCCGCTGACCGAGAACGACTTGATCGGCGCGTATCAGGGCCAGCAGCAAGTAAACGCTTTCCTTTCCGCTGCAGTCGATGTTCTGCCGGAGGGCGGAGTTTCGCTCCAGTACCTGAGCGTTTTGCCTTTCGAGCCGTTGATCGCGGCCAAACCCTACGCGTTCACCGTGGAATTTACGAGCGGTGTTACCTCCGACCAGACCAACGAGATATTCGATGTCACGGTCGAGCTGTCTTCCGCTCTGTGGAACGTCGATCGCGAGACGGACCAGATCACACTCGACAATCTGGGTGGCAAGGGAACGCTCGCATTTACCGTGACGCCGAACGCGGCGAATATCGAATGCGTGTTCACGGTACAGGCCATCGTGCGGCGCAACCCCGCAATTGTCAGTAGCCAACCTGGACTCACGCTCGCACTGGCTCAACG
>Ga0137379_10007812_pt1 | contig 10140 bp, 12 predicted proteins | sample SagtaG_18_FD_104812 | JGI IMG/M metagenome (GOLD analysis project Ga0137379, IMG submission 104812) | Vadose zone soil microbial communities from Sagehorn Ranch, Mendocino, California, USA - Sage2_L_80_16 metaG | ecosystem: Environmental > Terrestrial > Soil > Vadose zone | place: USA... | reverse complement strand
GTCCGGCAAGAACGGCTCGATTAGAGGTTCTCTCTCAGTAGATCCGCCGCCCACTACCTTACACTGCCCTGGGGGCCAAACGCTGGTATTGGTTTCGGTCAGTTACACGAACGTTTCGGTCTCAGCACCGGGGGCGGGCGATTGTCAGACCTCTCCTGGAACCTTCGCGGCGAACTTCTTCCCGCAGTGTCCGTAGGAGCGCACCGGCGATTCGAATTAATTAACTCGTCGAAAAGCCGCCACGTTTCACCGCGTGGCGGCTTTTGTTTTGCTCGAAATCGCAAACCGTGACCGCCACGGCTCTTTGAAATCGCCAGCGTGCTCGTGCGTCTCGATCACATTGCCAGCTTCATCGTAAACGCGAATCACGGCATCGTGTGAGCGGCTGAAAAACTTTGCGTAGCCGATCGCATTGCTGACCGCGCTTGGTTCGCCATACCACAGCGAGCCGAATGGTAGCGCATCGGAAATTAGATCGACGCCGCGTGATCTTTGTGCGGGCGAACCTTCTAAACGTGTTGTGAAGTGGTCATCGCGCCCGGAGTTGCTCTCCGAAGTCATCGTGGTACTGCCGCAGCATCGCTTCTATTTCCGCAACGTCCTTTTGGCAGCCCATGCTCACGAAGAACATGTGCATCAGCATCATCAGCGCGACCGTAACCAAGCTCAGTGCTTCGACAATCAAGAGGCATCTTAAGAATTGTCGCCCATTCCAGGATTTGATAAGCTTACCGGATTGTATTCATAGAATAAAACCAAGTGAGAAAAAAGTACTTCATTCATATTTTTGTTGTCGCGCTTGTCGTCTGTATTCCGTCCCTCTTTGCGCAGCCAGCAACAAAGGATGAGGCGGTTAATCTACCGTTCACCGGAGTTTATCGCGCTGTCGCTAAAACGAGCATTGCTCGAAAAGGACAAACAACTGCACCAATAGAGCAGTACGAAAACCTCTCTGCGCTGCTCGCAACACTGCGAAAAGATAGCGTGATGCGTTCAAACTATCCTTTCTTAAAGCCAATGCATCACAGCGCCCCCGGAACTCGCGTTCCAGAAGAACAAAGGAATGTTCGAATAAAAGACTGCTGGCTTTTAGCTGTAAATTACGAAAAGAGCCATTTCGTAAAAGGTAAAAATGGAAAAATGAAGCGAAGCGGTGACAACGATTTTCATCTAGTCGTGAGTCGTTCGCCCCAGTCCGTGAACGCTCGGAAAATGAATATGGAGGTATCTGGTTTACCTACGATTGCCGGGTCTGACGCTGACAAATTGCGTAAAGTGCGCCGCGATTTTTTGTCAATGTGTGCAAAGATGCCGCCTGCGGGAAGATTCGTCCGCTTTAGCTCGCCGATTCATGCTAGGATTGAAGGTTCTTTATTTTTCGACGGCGAACATTTGAGTACTCAAATAGCACCGGCATACCACTTGAACACGACATGGGAAGTTCATCCGATATACAAGTTAACGCGGTTGAATTGACCTAACCCGAAAACACCTTTGGTCGCGCGGCCTGCAGGTCACGATTCGCGTTGCTGGCGGCATCCGGCTCGCCGTACCACAGGCGACCGAATGGCAGCGCGTCGGAAATCAGATCGCAGCCACGTTTATGTTTGCGGGGGCCATTTGTCGAAAATGGCGCACATTCCTTTGCTATAGAACCTCAGACGGAATCCATATTGCGTTGCAAATTGCGCAATCTTTGCCTCCCGATCTTTCTCATTCAGTGGCCAAAAGCGTTCCAAGTCCCGCTCGTAAATCGCGCAGTGCTTCCACTCGCCGTGCATCTCGCGTTCGATTTGTCTCGCCAGCGTTTCCATTGCTTCGCTATCTAAGCGTTGCAAGCAAGGTGTATGGCTCTGCTTCAGTTGCTTTTTGCTTTGCATAAATTGCCATTGCCGCGGTCTGCTGCGGCGCTGGCTACAAGGGCGTCGCGCGGGTTGGTTCTTACGGCTCGCGAAAATCGCCGGGCGACGGTCACCTTCTCTTGATTAGCTGGCACTTGAAAGCCGACGGCACGCTGACTCGGTTAGCTGATAGCGGCACCGGCGCCGAGGACATCGGTAAAGCTCATTGTCTGGGGCATCTCTCCGAACGGCGCGTCCCTCCAACGACTCGCCGATAGCGGCTTGGCGGCCTCCTTCACCAAGTGCAGGGCAAGGATGCCTAGCTGGCTATTGCCTGAATTGTGGCTCCTGAGCACGTAATCAAGTGCGAACTTCATGTGCACGTATCGCGCGGCATCATGCTTGTTGTTGCGCAGATCGGGCGAGCCTTTCGGGTTCACATTTTTCCACTGCGCCGGTTTCACGAAATAATTTTCATTGTTCCGGAAATGCTCCCTGAGCAGCCGCCGCAGGAATCCCTGCCTGTATTTGTTTTTGCCGTTACCCCCGATCGTCTTCGCACCGGGGTCCTTCAACCATTCTCCAAGGTTCATCATCATATTGGCTATTTCGATACTTAATCTATCCAGCTGTTCAGATATCTGTCAACAAATTTTTGTAGATATGCTGTCACCAGGCATCAGAATTTTTGCTATATTGCTAAATTATTGTGTTTGTATGGCGAATTTTTGCCAAATTTTGAACGAAACTTGCTTGACTGATTGCCGTAGAATACTGCAAAAGAAAGGTATTATGACCGAAGAAGGGATCAGGAAAGACTTAGAAGACAGCCTGTCCAGGGACCAAATGGCGGCAGTTACGGTTCGCCTCTCTATGCCGCGTGCGGTTTGGTGCGACGTTCTGCGGGGCATGCTGCACTACAAAATCTCTCAGCCGAGCTCGTACGTTTCGAACTTGATTAGAAATGACGCGGAGAAGCGCGAAGCACTGCCGCCTCCATATCCGCGCACGCCGACCGGGTAAATAATTGTGGAGCCGCGACCGGGAAGGTCGCCTCCGTACCGCTTTGCTTCACCGTCTGACGAGGGTGGGTAGGCTTCGGAACCGGGACCGGGCAGAAACAATCCTTTTTCGTCATGCAGTCTCTGCCGCCTCACGCGCGGTGACATCAACGTTACCCGAGGCCCGGGGCGCGAGCTTTACCTGATCAACGCCTTGACCACCAAATTTCCGCCGCGTATATGTTCATTAGAACATGTGAGGACTGACACGAATTCAATGGACGATTTCGCTGGCGTATGCGACCCGGCGAGCAGATTCGATTCACGCAGCGAAAGAAATTCTGCTCAACGCAGAGCCAAAATTTCCAAAAGAGGCAGGCATTAAATACAACCTTGCTTGTTACTCTTGTCAGACGGGAGATATCGAGACGGCAAAAAATTACTTAAGGAAAGCTTTTGAAATTGACTCGAGTTGGCGACTGAACGCATTGAGCGATGAAGATTTGAAACCCATGTGGGATTCCCTGTAGTCTTCAACACATACGTTCGCCGCGTCCGACTCGGTCTAGGTGAAGCCCAACCGAACACAAAAGGTCGAGCACATCGCCAGCGCCCATGAAATCGAATAGGACAGGCTGTCCATCGAGCGCCGGTGTGATCTCGAAAATCGTGTTCGTGTGGAACGCAGCATCGCGGTTGTGGGCTGGATATTTCTTAAGCTTGTCGGGGCGTCGAATGTCAAAACGGTTTCCGTGAGCAACGCCGTTGCGAAGGTGGTAAACGAGTTCCAATTCAGGCGCGTGGTCGAAGTAACTGTTGTCCTTCAACGCATCACCGACCGCGAGCAATGAACCCGCGAGCCACACCCGGGGAAGTTCTGCTGCTATTGCTTGATTCGCGACTGCACTAACTAACGCGTCCTGCGTATCGAACGACCATTTCGTTCCATCTTTACGTTGGACAGAGTCAATCGGATATTCGGCGATCAATTGAACAAGCGCCTTGTCATTCACCCGTGGAGCAATACGGATTGCGGCGATGTTCGCGGCGTATCCCGCCGCCATGTTTCGCGCAAGCTGCGCCACATCGAGTGCGGCTTGGTTCACGCTCATTTCTGCGTTGCCCCCACGTTTAGTCGAACGCCCCATATCGCCACAAGGCTAAACATTGATTGTCAGGGAACTCCAGCGGCGGAATTCGATGGCTTTCTCGTTGAAGATACTCTCGACCCGCGTCGTTCATTAGGTCGTCATCTTCGTACACGTTAATAGCAGACGAGCGCAACGGGAGAACCGAGTTAGCCGACCTCTATGCCGAGTTCAGCTGCCCTTCGCAAGAAGAAAATTTACGAGCTTTTGCGAGGCTAAGGAACTTTCAGTCTTTTCCCGACTTTGGAATGGAAATGTCATCAAACCGTCAATCGTCGCCGTAGACGTGTGCAGTCGGTGTCACCCGGCCAGAGATTCAATCACAGAGCGCCGTGAGCCGTAAAGCGTGCTGTAACGCTCCATATGGCGCTGCAGCGTATCGGGCAGCCTGTTATTCTAGCACGGAGTGGTGGGTCAGGTATGGGGCGACTGGAATCAGGCCAAATCCCGTACAGCGCCAGAGGGTGACGGTGACGAGGTTTCCATAAATGCAGGGTCACAGCGCCATTTGAAAACGCTGAGGCGCTCTGCCTTTATCCACTGTTTTATCCACTCGTGGAAAATTTTCGGCATTATTTGAGCGTACGTGAGATCATGCAATTTTCGCGATTTACCTAGCGTTGAGCACGTCAGATCAAGTCGGGATAATTTGAGAAAGTGGCCCGGAAAGCGATGCCATTGAGGCGCTCTACCAACTGAGCTAAGACCCCGCGAAGATTTGCCAATTTCCAATTTCCAACGGTGAATTGCAATCAGGAAAAACCACCGCGTGATCTTCGCGTTGACTGACCTTCAGCGTTTTGACAGAGCGAATGTGAAAAGCGAATTTTGTTTTCGTCCAACTGAAAACGACTTTGCAAAGCTGACACCACCGCGGTTTTCCGGTTACTTCAGCAACAACGATGCCCGGCTCGTCGCCCGGCTCACGGCGGTGAAACGCCTCATCATGATCTCAAAAGCTATTTAGAATCGACAACAAGGCAGGCTCCGACGACATTGGAGGCGAGATGGCTCGCCTGGTTCTGAATTGCGACGGAGTTGATCTCGTAACGCATAAGTTAGTTGGCGGCGTTACCACGATTGGCCGTGCTTCGTTGAACCACATAGTCATTGACAATCCGGCGGTCTCAGCGCAGCACGCGATAATCGCGAGATTCGAGGACTCCTATCTGCTGAAAGATTTGCATTCAACAAACGGGACACAGGTCAATGGCGTTCCTATTACTGACGATGACGCTGAGTTGAAGGATGGCGACAAGATTCGATTCGGTTCTGTCGTAGCGATCTTTACGGGATGTTGCCGCAAAGGTTGATCAAACAGACCGAAATTTTCGAACGTCCTGCGAGAATTGAAGCAAGTGGGGGTGCCAGTTTGGAACAAATACCGGTTGTTGGATTCTCCCTCGGCGGGGTAAAAAATCTGCTTGCCTCCCCTCGCGCGAGCGGCAAAAAACGCCGAAGGTTTGCCTCCATCTGCCGCGTCTTTAAGCCATCGCGACGATCTTCCGATCAGTCCCGGCAACCGGTTTGATCGACCAATACTCGCGCGCTGCCCGCGCATTGACATCGTAAACATAACGCCGGGAGCCGTCGGCTGCATCGCTTGATTAGGCCCATAGATCAACGGCTGATGCTGCATTCGGCCTCTACGTCAACAAAGTCTTGCCTCGCTCGGAATAACCTCTTGCGGGATAGGGGGAAACTTTGCAGCGCGAAGCAGTCGGATAGTCGTCTTTTCAGCCCATCGACTGCCCTTGGTGGAGACAACCTTAAGGCTTATGATATGGCCTTGCCGATTATAGCAATCAGGCGGACTCTGATTCTTGCCTCGGCAAATAATCTTTGCCTCGTAGCGACAGGACAAGGCCAATGATGCTCAGGGCGAAAAGTGCCGCGGTTACGAAACCTCCAGATGGCGTCCCGACGCGAACAATGGGTTTCATCAATAAAATTTCTTTATGGCCGAGGTAATCGACCACGATCAGCACATACATGAGCGGAATCATTGCGCGATAGCGAAACAACGCCAGTGCAAAGAGCGAGCCCAGTAAGAGCTTGGAAAGCCCCAGGAGCGCGACAACCGCGAGCACAGTCTGTGCCCCGCCAGAGCCAAAGGTGTCGAGGGGGATTCCGTCGGCTGATGCCCCGCCATCTTTGGAAAAAATGGCGACCAGAGCTATAGCCACGTTCATGAACGTGATCGGATAGAAGAGCCAGAGCGCGAACTTGTGGCCGCGATAGTGATTGTCGATGTGCTCGGGGAAGATGCGGTTCAACACGGGTGTTTCCTCAATTGTCGAGGCAAACTTGTAACGGGCAGCCGTTTCGCCGGGCAAGCCGAAAAAGCTCCTTGATCGCCTGCCTGACGTGTTGCGAACAACCGCTACGGCGCTTTGAGCTCGCCCACGTGCTCGTGCGTCTCGATCACGTTGCCCGCTTCATCGGCGAATAAGCGACTGACCTGGCCTTGTGGGAAGTGGGTACCGAGTCACAGAAAAACGCTCAAAGGGCTCCTCGTGATTCTGGCCGCCGGGCATCGGGACCTGCGAATTGGTGGCGCATCCAACTAGCGTCCAAAGCGCGATTCCTGCGATTAGTATTTTCATTGTTTGTTTTCTATGTCGCACCGGAAATTAGATCAAATCCACGTTTATCTCACGACGGCCAGCGGTTGGCTGCAGCGATGGGTTAGGCGTTTTGCTCATTCAGTTTGGAGACAAGCGTTCGCGGAGCGACTAGCCGATAAGCCTCTGTGATTACTTCCTCAGCCTCTGTCCAGTCGATCTTCGGCAGGTCGAGCCAGAGACCGAGCCAGCCACGATGTCCGACGTATTTCGGAATGTGAAAGCGTTCTGGGGGAGCGTCAGCCAGCGTCTGATTCACACCGAGAGCAGTTTCGCAGTTGAGGGCCACATGGCCGTCGCCGTGATGGTCGTCCAGAAAGTAGCCGAAGCGCCTGCCGCGGACCTCGAGGCTCAAGTGGCGGTCACCGGCGGGAATAGCTGATGCTTCGGGCAACGATTCGACAAAAGCGACAACATGTCTGCGCCGCCGCGCAAGGACAGACTTGGCTATCCGTGAAGCCGTGGAAGCAAGGGCTTTGCTCATAGAGCGCGCGTCGAACGCCTAACGAGAATTATGCGAACATTCGCATTTCAAAGGCGAACATTTTTTTCGCCTAATTCGAATCCGCTTACCTTCGCTCGCGAGCGGGAAAAAAATGCACGAGAAGCGTTCACCGCATCGCGACGATTCTTCCGGTCAGTCCCGGCAACCGGTTTGATCGACCATACTCGCGCGCGGCCCGCGCATCGACTGTTGTAACATGCGCAGTAGAGCTGTTGGGCTGGAGCGCCTTGGTTAGGCGTTTCGGCGATTACAAAAATTCGAAGAAAGACCGGATATGGCAGTGCGGTATCCCTAGTAAAAAGCCGCACGATTCGCAGAACCGTGCGGCTTTTATTCGTGATATCCGAGGCCGCGCTGACTCAGTCTGCAAGAACCACGTGATCAACCACACGCGAGGCGCCTGTGTTCATGTAATAAACACGCACGCGAGTGCCGGGTTTGATCGACGTTTGGACGACCTTACCCGCCTTGTCCAGAACGTGGCCAGGCCCGTCGAGAACGTAACGGCCGGGACTATTCGACTTGTCCTCGCGAACGACGAGCGTCTTGAATGGCTGATAACTGGCGGCCGCGCCTTCCTCAGTTATCATTTTGATGATCGTTCCGGTTACCGTTATTGGTTCTTCTGTTGTTATTTGTCTTTTTTGCGTCGAACTCGTCTGCGCAAATGCCAGCGGCGCAATCAGCAGGCAGACGAGAGTGACAATTGTTTTCTTCATGATGCCTCCATTGAATGTTTTACTGCGTAAATTTCTGGCGCCCGTTTGGATTAAACAAGAGCCACTTCCTGTTTTTGCCATAGACCACCTTCACCTCGCTCGCAGAGCGATCGGGTCCCGCCAACGTTTATTCGAAGCAACGTCAAACTCGAATGATCGAACTTGAAAAGAGCGATTTTACCACTCTTTGAAATCGCCCGGGTGGTCGTGGGTTTCGATCACGTTGCCCGCTTCATCGTAAACGCGAATCACGGCATCGTGCGACAGGCTGAAAAACTTTGCGAAGCCGGTTGCGTTGCTGACTGCGCTTGGCTCGCCATACCAAAGCCGGCCGAATGGCAGCGCATCGGAAATCAGATCAAAGCCCCGCTTATCGTTGCGCGGGCGCACTTCGTAAATGTACATAGTCTCGTTTCGGTGAATGACCGAAACACAACTAGAAATTCCTCAGTCTGACGTAGAGCCGGAGCACTGGATTCTCGAATTCGTAGACGCCCTGTTTCTCGCCGTGTCGAAAAAGAATCGGGCCGTATTTTTTGTCGACGAGGCGCGGGATAAGCTGATCTATGTAATCGATTCCCATGCCTTCGACATCTTTTCTAAGCTGTTTCAGTAGGACTTTGCCGAGTTCCGCGTCGAAAATATCGGTCGCGTCCTCCTGTTCCGCCAAAAAGTGAAGTAAGACCTTACGATCCGGAGAGTCGCCGATGGCTCGTTGATATTGCGCATTAAGAGTCGGAAAGGCTTTGCCCTGACGAATGTCTTGCATGACTTCATCGTAAATCTTACGATCCGCTACATTGCTGCCGGTTCTGTTCATAACGTGAATGCATTCCTTCCCGATCAGTTGTGCGAGATAAGGATAACCTCCTGAAACCCGCGCGACGTCTGCTATCACCTTGTCGTCGAAGCGAATCTTATTGTTAAAAAGCTTCGTAGCTGTAGCGAATATAGCGTGGATTTCGTCAGCAGACATTGCAGGAACATGGATGGCGCCTTCTTCTAGTAGTCTTTCGACGGAGGCGTGATCCTCCACGATATCTTGCAAATCCCTGCCGATCCCGCACACGGCGAAACGCAGCTCCTCGGAAGACAGGGACTTCATAATCGATCCGATATTAGATTTGTCCCGTATCACATCGAACTCATCCAACAGCACTAGAAGGCCATTCCGTTTCATTCGTTTTCGAACTTGATGCTGGATTATAGCGCTGCAGAAATTCCGAAATGTCTGTACGATGTCACCTTCCACGATGCGTGCATACTTTGAGGTTTCGACGCCGTGCGCGCCCCAGTTGACTACCTTGAGATCGACGCCACCCTCGATCCCTTTTGCGCGTTCGAATTCCACCAACTCCTTACCTTCCCCGGGAACGAGTCGGAGGAGCCCGTCATCCGAATCCTGGTCATTGCAAAGACGCCGCAATAGATCCTGTCCATTGGCGATTGCTGAGTCACACGTGTAATACACGGTTAGATATTTGCGAGGGTGGCGAGGAATTTCAGCCGAGAGCCCGGCTTGCTTGAGAAGTCTGTAACTGCCAGTAGCCAACTGTTGAACTTGACGCAGAAGAGAAGACTTCCCCACTCCCCGTTTTCCATAAACGGCAGTCAGACTGAGAGAGGAGTTCAAGGCCTTAGTGCAATCGCGAATTTGATCGGCGCGTCCGATGAACCGAACCGGGTCTCGAATTACGTCTGAGGTGAAGCCTATGTCCGGGTCAAACATGGATGTACTTCCGCGACTGTCATCAAATAAACCTGGAGGAAACTCTGCTGCTTATCCAGCACAATCGTTCTGTTGGGACGCCGACTGTCGATTTCAACCCTCCGACGATTGCACGGGAACGGGACGCCGCGCTTGTCGTTGCGTGGTCGTCATGCTTTTGACTCGCAGGCCATCCGGCTCTCAAAGACGATTCTAGCGCGATCTGGCGAAGCGGAAAGGGGCATCGTTGTTTGGCAAGGATAAGCGTTAATTGAGGCGCTCAACCCTATCGATGTCTTTATCCACCGCTTTATCCACTGGTAAAATTTTTTCAGCGTATCTGAGCATAAGTTGAGAGAACGCAAGTCGCGTGGTTTACCTATGATTGAGCGCGTGAGGCCGGGGTAAGATTATTTGTGAATATCCCCCAGCATCGATGCCATTGAGGCGCTCTACCAACTGAGCTAAGACCCCGCGCAAGATTTCAGATTTTAGATTGCCGAATGCAATTAATGTGCGACGACCGAGATTTTCAAACATGGTGCGAAATCGAGCGAGGGACCGCCAGTTTGAAACAAATGCCGGTTGTTGGAG